>Ga0137796_10000825_pt1 | contig 18632 bp, 18 predicted proteins | sample OV2TP3_FD_97704 | JGI IMG/M metagenome (GOLD analysis project Ga0137796, IMG submission 97704) | reverse complement strand
CGCCCCAGGGAACGAACTTTCAGGGAGCGACAAGGAAGGAAGCGGATGCGTGAGGTCTTAACATTTATCTTAGCGGGCGGCAAGGGGGAGAGGCTGGATCCCTTAACGCGCGACCGGGCCAAACCCGCGGTTCCCTTCGGAGGGATTTATAGGATTATTGATTTTACTCTCAGCAATTGCATCAATTCGGGATTGCGCCGCGTTTTCGTTCTGATCCAGTACAAATCGTTTTCCCTGCAGAAGCATATCCTGGCCGGATGGGATATTGTTTCCAGCCAATTGGGCGAATTCATTGATGTGATCCCTCCTCAGCAGCGGATCGGCTCCGACTGGTACAAGGGAACGGCGGATGCGATTTATCAGAACTTAAACGCCATCTATGATTACGCCCCCCAGTATGTTCTTGTTCTCTCCGGCGACCACATCTATAAAATGGATTACAAAAAGATGATTGATTATCACCGCGAAAGGAATGCCGACATGACGGTCGCCTGCCTTAAGATGCCCAAAGAAAATTCGGCCAACTTCGGAGTCGTTGAGGTGGACGAGGATCACCGGGTCTGTGGCTTCAAGGAAAAACCCCCAGAGCCCAAAACAATCCCCGGGGAGCCGTCCAAAACATTTGCTTCGATGGGTATTTATTTATTCACCCGCGAGGCCTTGATTCGGGAGCTGGAAATGGATGCCCAGGCGGCCTCCTCCGAGCACGATTTCGGCAAGAACGTGATCCCGCAGATGCTCCGGAACAAAGACAAGCTTTATGTCTACGATTTTGTGGATGAGCATAACCAGCCGAAATACTGGCGGGATATCGGGACCAGAGACGCGTATTATCAGGCCAATATGGATTTGGTCGGCCAACAACCCGAATTCAATCTCTTTGATAAAGAATGGCCGGTGAGGACTTATCATGAACAATATCCGCCGATCCGCACCTTAAGTGTGGAGGAGGATGGTGTCGTCAAACCCGCAACGATTGTGGATTGCCTGATTTCCGGTGGCTGTGTCATCAAGGGCGCCCAAGTGATGCGCTCGGTCTTTTCTTCTAATATTTATATCGAGAAGAATGCCTTCATTGCGGATTCGGTCTTAATGGAGAGTGTGGTGGTGGGTGCCCACGCCAAAATCAAAAATGCCATTATCGATAAAGAGGTGATCATCCCTCCTTATGCCGAGATAGGCTATGATTTGGAGCTCGACCGAAAAAGATTTGTGGTCACAACTTCCGGCATCGTGATTGTGCCCAAGAAAGCAGCGGTTAATAGCTTAAGCTTAAATGCGCCTCAATGATCATTCGTCCGAAGATCCGCGGATTCATCTGCACAACCGCCCATCCGGTGGGCTGCTCTCAGCATGTGCAAACCCAGATTGACTACGTTAAGAAGCACCCTTCCATCCTGAAGGGACCCAAGAATGCCTTGGTGATTGGGGCCTCCACCGGTTATGGGCTGGCCTCTCGGATCGTGGCGGCCTTTGGATGCCGGGCGGGCACAATGGGGGTATTCTTTGAAAGACCATCGGAAAATAAACGGACCGCAACGGCCGGCTGGTACAACGCGATTGCCTTCGAAAAAAAAGCCCATGCCGAAGGATTATATGCAAAGAGCTTCAACGCGGATGCGTTCTGCGATGAGATCAAAGAAAGGGTGGCCGAAACCGTCCGCAAAGATTTGGGCAATCTCGATCTGATTATTTATAGCGTCGCTTCGCCTCGCCGGCTCCATCCCAAGACAGGGTCGGTTGACAAATCCGTCTTAAAACCCATCGGCACCTCCTATACCAATAAGTCCATCGATTTTGATACCAATGAAATAGTGCAAGTGACTCTTCCCGCCGCAACCGAAGAAGAAATTCATCAGACAGTGTCTGTCATGGGAGGAGAGGATTGGGAGATGTGGATGGATTCTTTGGATCGCGGCGGTTTGATTGCGGAGGGAGCGCTGAGTGTCGCTTACTCTTATATCGGCCCGGAGGTGACGTATGCGGTTTATCGCGGAGGGACGATTGGCAAGGCCAAAGACCATCTGGAGCAAACCGCGAAGAAATTAACGGAACGTTTAAAGAACAAAAATGCCAAGGCCCTCATTTCGATCAATAAAGCGTTGGTCACTCAATCCAGCTCGGCTATTCCCTTTATTCCCCTTTATTTTGTGATTTTGCGAAAGGTGATGAAACAAAAAGGCCTGGATGAAGATTGTATCCAACAGATGTATCGACTTTTTTCTTCCCGCCTCTACGCAAAATCCGAGATTCCTGCGGATTCCCATGGCAGAATCCGTATCGATGATTTAGAAGTGCGTCCGGATATTCAAGAAGAAGTGATGCGCCTCTGGCAAATCGTGACCACCGAAAACCTCCCGGAGATTGCAGATTTGAAAGGATACCGGGAAGATTTTTTAAAGCTCTTTGGCTTTGGCTTCCCGGAAGTCGATTACTATCAGGATGTAGATCCCAATCTGCAGTTTTCTTAAAAGCCCATCCTCAAACTCCCCCCGCACCCCGCTGCTTTGCTTCGTCCCGTGAAAGGCGAAGCCTTTCCGGGATTAAATCCCCGAAATCGCTTTGCGATTTCAGGGGACAAAGCGAACTAGCGGGGTAAGCACGGGGGCACCCATGCCTAGGTTTCTACCCCCCGCAGGTTTGCGGGTGAAACACGCAAACCTAGACGCGGGGGTAGAAACCTATGGGTGCCATCATTTTTGTCAGATGATCTGAAGCCCCTCTTCCCCTCCAAACAAAATGAACTAAAGTGTTAATGATTCATCCTATGACTCCCAAAATGTCAATTTCTGACAGAAAATGGGCATTCAATCCAGCGATTCCCTTTGCGTGGGCGGATAAAAAAAGCCAAATAACCATTGACACTGCTAAGGGTGTATACTAAATTACTTTTTAGTTTCATTGCTGTCCAAATTAGTGTCATTGCGAGCCCGACGCTTTTGGTCGGGACGAAGCAATCTTTTAAGAGATTGCTTCGTCGCAAAAAGCGCTCCTCGCAATGACACGTATATTATTTACCGTCACCTTATTTAATGCGTTTGTATTAATATAATAAAAAAGGATAATCCAAGAGTGGTGAATTACGAAGATTTAATGACGATCCAAGATGTGGCCACCTATTTAAAGGTGAAAAAAAGGACCATTTATGGATGGGTTAAGAAAGGAAAAATTCCCGCTATAAAAACCGTAGGCCAATGGCGTTTCAAGAAAGAGAAACTGGACGCCTGGCTGGAACAACAACAAAGAGGTTAGGCATGGGAGATCCGCTGGCACAGATTGATGTGGAAAAAGACGTCCGGGCGATTATCGCTGAGATCCTGGAATTGGATGACCCCAATCAAATTGATGGCTCAGCCAACTTCACCAAGGATATGGGCATGGATTCCATGATGGCGCTGGAGCTCTTGGCGAGTATCGAAAAAAAGTATCGCATCATCATTTCGGAAGATAATCTGCCCAAATTCACGACCCTCAATCAAACGGTAGCGATCGTGAAGGATATCATCAAAAGGCAAAAGAAATAAGAGACGGGGGAGTGCATGTATTTTAAAAGGTTAGAGTTATTCGGATTCAAATCGTTTGCCGAGAAAACGCTCTTGCAATTTGAACCGGGGATCACGGCAATCGTCGGGCCCAATGGCTGCGGTAAGAGCAATATCTTTGATGCCATCCGCTGGGCCCTGGGAGAACAGGGGATCAAAGATCTGCGGGCGGGGGCTATGGAGGATGTGATCTTTAATGGAACGGACAAAAAACCGGCTTTGGGTTTCGCGGAGGTGAGCCTTACGTTCTCCAATGAGCCTAAGATGCTTCCCATCGAATACAATGAAGTGACGGTCACCCGAAGATTGTTCCGTTCGGGCGAAAGCGAGTACCTTTTGAATAAAACCGCGGTCCGGCTCAAAGACGTGGTCGAGCTTTTTATGGGCACCGGGATCGGGGCCGAGGCGTATTCGCTGGTGCAGCAGGGGCGTGTGGATTTGGTCGTCAACTCCCATCCCGAAGACCGCCGTCTCCTCTTGGATGAGGCCTCCGGGATTACGAAGTATAAGTCTAAAAAGAAAGAGGCCTTAAACAAATTAAAAGAGACTGAGGACAATCTCCTGCGGCTGAACGATATTATCCTTGAGGTGAAAAGGCAAATTGGCTCCCTGGAGCGCCAAGCCACCAAAGCCCGTCGGTATAAAGAGGAATTTGAGAAATTAAAAGATTTAGAGATCATCCTGGCTCGTCAGCAAATCGAGGATTTCCGTCATAAGGCCCAAGAGATCCAACAGGCCCTCCAGGAATTGAAGACCCAGGAATCTCAAGCTGCCCAACAGTTGGAAGAAGGGAAGGCCGAAGCAACTCGGCAGAGCCATCAGGCCCGGGAACTGGAAGAAAAGATCACGGGTCTTCATGCCAACCAGATGCGGGTAGACACAACGATTGAGATCCACAGTCGTCAGATTGAGTTTCATCAAGAGCGATTGGAGAATCTATCCCGCGACGAGGCCCGTTTAAACGAGAAACACACCCAGCTTAGGGAGCGTTCCCGGGAAAAGCAGAAAAAGAATGAGGAGCTTAAAGGAGTCCTGGCCAATTTAAAGAACACCCTGGCGATTCATTGGAACAGCCTTCAGGAGAAGAAGGAAGCCCTTACGAAGATCACCGCCACAATCGCAGAAGAGAAGGTTATTATCCATCAGGAAGAAGAGAGACTCCTGGCCTTAACCGCGGGTCAGGTCAAGCTCAAAAACGAATTGACCGAAATCCTCAAGGACAGTCAGGGTTCTCGGGCCAGATACCAACGCCTGGAATCGGAAACCACAAAAATTGCCGGCGAAAAAGAACAAAGCGATGACCGCCTGCTTCAGCTTCAGGAGCAGATCAGCGTAACGTCACAAAAGATCCAGGGTTTAAAGAGTCATGAGGGATCGTTGCGAAAAGAACGGGAGGTCTTGAAATTGGATTTGGGGCGTCTCAACACTCAAAAAGAGGACTCCGAGAGAAAGAAATTGTTTTTTGTCTCGCAAAAGGCGTTTATCGAAAAGCTGGGAAATCAATACCAGGATATGCCAGAGCCTATTCTGGAAGGATCCTTCATTGCCTCCCTGGTTCCTTCCCTCAAACAGCGGGGAATGATCAGTAAAATTAAAGAGATTTTGCCGTTGGCGGAAACCAAGGCCGCGGCCTGGGTCTCTGCAGGGACTTCTTCGCAGAGGCCTCTCTATGAGCTGGTGTGCGAAACAAAATTTATTGAGTGGGATCCGCAGGAGCTGACGCCGCGGATTCAGGAGATCGACCGTCATCTGGAATCGCTGAGCGCCCAAAAAGAAACCCAAATCTTAACCCTCAATCAGAAAGAAGATGAGCTCCAAGCTTGTACGCAGAGTCTCCATGAAGAAGAGAAAACGTCATCCATACTGGAGGTCAAAAAAAGCGATCTTCAAGAAGGTTCCAACAAGCTTATCCAAGAACTCCAGTTGATTTCAACCGAAACAAAAGAGCTCCAAGATCTCTTGGCCCAATTGAAAGCAAAAGAAGATGCCTTGAGCCGCGAGCTGGAGGCCGTCACTCATCAGCTCCAGATGTGCCAAAAAGAGATCCAACAAAGGCAAAAAAATATCATGGCCCAATCGCACTCCAGAGAAGAGACCACGATTACAATCGCCCAGTTGGAAACCGAGACGGCATCCCTGAAGGATAAAGAAGACAGTCAAATCGAAAACCTCAAGCTGTTTGCCGAATCCTGGGAGGCGGATCTCCAGGAGATCCAGCGCCTCGAGGAGGAAAGCCACCAAGACCTCGCCCAAAGGCAGAAGATCCAAGAATCAATCCAGGAGATGCTCAACCAGATCGAGTTGTTGAAATCCCAGAGAGGATCTCACCAAGACCTTCTGAAGGATTGCGAAAAACAAAAGGCTGACGGCTCTGGGCGGTTGGAGGGTCTTAATGTCCAGATCGGGTCTTTGGAAAAGAAATGCCAAGGGCTTAGAGACGCTTTGCATCAGCAGGAGATGAAAAATCAGGAGATCTCCTTTGGCGAAAAGGCCGTCAAGGACCGGTTATCGCAGCTTTATAAAGTGGATTTTGATCATTGTTCTCCTGCGGACGTGGCCCCCACAGCTGTCTTGCGACAGCAAGACGTGGGGGCCCCAACCCCTAAGGCCGGTGAGCAAGAATTGTCTGGTGAAATCGAACGTTTGAAGAAAAGATGCGAATCGTACGGGGCCGTCAATTTGGTGGCGATCGAAGAGTTTGATCAGTTAAAAGAACGGTTCGAGTTTTTGACTAAGCAGCAAAGCGATCTTTTGACCGCCAAGGAATCGCTGCATCAGACCATAGCCAAAATCAACCGCACCGCCCGGGAGATGTTTGTGGAGACCTTTGCCAAGGTGAGCGAGGAGTTTCGTAGTTATTTTCGGATGCTTTTTGGCGGCGGGGAGGCCCAGTTGATTCTGCTGGAGCCGGAGAATGAACTGGAATCAGGCATTGAAATTACCGTTCGGCCTCCGGGCAAGAGGCTGCAGAATATCGGGCTCCTCTCGGGCGGGGAAAAGACTTTGACGGCCATTGCCCTGATCTTCGCCGTCTTAAAAGTCCGTCCCAGCCCCTTCTGCGTCTTAGATGAGGTAGATGCCGCTTTGGATGAGTCGAACGTGGGCCGCTTCAGCTACCTTTTAAAGGATTTTGCGAAGACGACCCAATTCATCGTCATCACCCATAACAAAAAGACCCTCACCCATGCGGATATCCTGTATGGGATCACGATGCAGGAAAAGGGGATCTCCAAGATTGTCTCTGTTAAATTTGCCGAGGAAAGAAAAACTTTACCTCAAGAGGTGGAGGTGGCGGCGGTTTCGTAGGGGCCATCCCGCCAAAGGCGGGATGGCCCCCAGGGTGACTTCCTTAGGCCTCTTCGGGGCCGCAAACGTAGGTTCGATTTTTCCCACCGAATTTGGCGATATACATGGCCTTATCCGCTTTGGCAATCAGGTCTTCTTTATTCTCGGCGTCTTCTGGAAAAGAGGCGAGTCCCAGACTCACCGTCACCGAGAGATTGGAAAAATCCGGGAATTTCGAAAAATCATGGTGTGCGATTTTTTCCCGCATCCGTTCGGCAACCACCGAGGCTTGATCTTTGCTCATCTGAGGCAGAATGACCGAGAATTCTTCCCCCCCATAACGGCAGATAGAATCGTTTTCTCGAGCAGACTCTTTGAGGATATATGCTAATTCCGTCAGGACCACATCCCCATTTTGGTGGCCGTAGGCGTCGTTGAGTTTCTTGAAGTTATCAATATCCATGATGAGTAAGCTTAAGGGGTATTTATTTTCCTTGGCCTTTTGAATCTCTAAGTTTAAGGTATGCTGGAAGAACCCATGATTCCAGAGGCCGGTTAAGGAATCGGTATGGCTTTTATGAACAACCATTTCATAAAGCCGGGAATTCTCAATCGCTAGGCCCGCTTGATTGGCCAGCATGGTGAAGATCTTCAAATCTTCGTCGGTTATGGGTTTTTGGGTATAGAGGTTATCGGCGATAATCAGGCCGTTGACGTGATCTTTTGCTTTCAAAGGCATAATGACCAATTCCTTGGTGGGGAAGACTTTTAAAAGCGGATCGTGGGCGTATTGGGAGATCATCTCCCGCTCAACATGCAAGGGTCCCCCATTATAGTAAACGGTGGACAAAAGGGTCCGGTCATTAGGATTGAGAGGGATTTTAAATCCCTGCAGCGATTGGTACATCTTGGACGAACGCATGGCTTCTGCGGACAGCTTGTCGGTGGCGATCAGGTCTTCCAGAGCAGGATTGACGGCTTTAATATATTTCCAGATTTTATCCGCGTGCTCTCCGGAATCCGGCCCAATGGCCATTTGGGCCTCCAGCGCACGCTCTTTTTTGTTCAACAAAAAGAGGACCGCCCGGTTAAACCCTAAGCCGGCATGCGAAGTCACACCGGTGAGGATAATGTACAAGATGTGATTTAACTCGAGGGTGGTGCGCATCGCGTTGCTGATATTGTAGAGGATCGATAATTCTTTAGACGCCCGATTTTGTTCCTCTGGGGCCTGGTTTGGCGAGGCCTCAAGGGGCTGAATATTTTCTTCGTTGGGGATCGTGTTAGGGGTCATGTGTTGAAACATAACACCGCAAAGGGGGGCTGTCAAGATGAGTTTGGGGTTTCTAAAGAGCCATTATTATAAAAATAGTATTATCAATAAGTTATAATTATTTTTCGGATTTTATAAAGCAAGCATAAAGCAAGCGCTTTCTTGACACCTCTTAAAAGGCTGTGTTATACTTGCAACAGCCACTTCAAGTGACGCTCCCCCGACTGAAGTCGGGGGCTTCTTGGTCGCTCCGACGCTCCTTCGGAGGTCGGAGTAAAACTTCTTTAATTTAAAGGAGACCTTATGGAAATCGTAAGCCAAATGTTGGCCAAGATCAATTGGGTGGATATTTTGATTGTGCTGGTCAGTGTGCGCATTATTTATGTGGGGATCAAGAATGGTTTTATCATGGAATTGTTTAAGCTGGGGGGGGTCGTCTTTGCGATCTTTATCAGCTTTCATTACTATACGAAATTAAGTCAGATTCTTCAGAATCATTCAGGAATCTCTCATGGGACAGCGGATTTTCTTTGCTTTGGATTTTTGTGGGGCGTGGTTGTTTTGATTTTTAAGTTCATCCGGGAGGGATTGATGCTGGTTTTCAAGGTGGAGGCCTTGTCTTTGGTGGATCAGTGGGGTGGGCTTCTCTTATCCATTATCCGCGGCGCCTTAACGGGAAGCCTTGTCTTGGTTTTCTTGCAGGTCTCGGGTGTGGAGTATTGGAAGAATCATGCGAGAAAATCTTTTTTTAGCCCGTATTTGGCTCAGCTTTCACCAAAATGCTATGAGGCAGCGTATGAGAGAATCGTCAGCAAATTTTTCCCAACGGAGAAATTGAATCCCGCCGTATTGAAACTAAAGAGTGAAACGAAAGATCCTAAGCGCTCCACCCAATAATTGAGGGGTCGCCCCCACTGCTGTCTTGCGACAGCAAGACGTGGGGGCGACCCCTCAGATTCTTCGTCCTTAAATTAAAGGCAAAAGACAATGGGGTTAATTCCACAAGAAATCATTGCTCAAGTGCTGGAACGGTCGAACATCGTTGAGGCGATCTCTTCCTATATCCCCCTGAAGCGGGCGGGAAGGAATTTTAAGGCCCTGTGCCCTTTCCACCATGAAAAAACGCCCTCTTTTGTGGTGAATCCCGATAAACAGATTTTTCATTGTTTCGGTTGTGGGGTAGGGGGAAACGCGATCAGCTTTGTGATGAGCCAGGAACATCTGGAATTTCCCGAGGCCGTACGGCTGTTGGCCCAGAAAGCCGGGGTTGACGTCCCTGCCTCGGATGGCCCGGCCGCTAAAAAAATCGCCAACTTAAAAGAAGATATTTATGGGGTCAACGAGCTGGCAGCGGTATTTTTCCATCAGCGGTTGGTCTTCGAAAATGAGCCTTCGGTCAAAGAGGCCCGGGAATATCTGAAGAGCCGGGGGTTAAGCTTAGAGACGGTCAAGAAGTTTAAGATTGGTTTTGCGCCGGATGAATGGAATGGCCTGATGTCATTTTTGAAAAAGAAAAATGGGAGCTTAGGCTTAATGGAAAAAGCCGGCTTGATTATCGCCAGAGAAAGCCGCGATGGCTTTTATGATCGCTTTCGGAACAGGATCGTCTTTCCTATCTATGATGTGAGAAGCCATTGTTTGGGATTCGGGGCCCGTTCTCTCAAAGACGATGGTTTGGCCAAATACATCAACTCCCCGGAAACGCCGGTCTATCGGAAGGGAAATCATTTGTATGGTCTGCATCTGGCGAAAGAGGCTATTGTGCGCCACGATGCCGTGGTGGTTGTGGAAGGGTACTTGGATTTCATTATGCCGTTTCAGGCGGGGGCGGAACACCTCGTGGCCTCTTTAGGGACAGCGTTGACCATCGAGCAAATCCGCCTCCTGCGACGGTACACACAGAATATCACGATGCTTTTCGACGCCGATGAAGCCGGGGAATTGGCGACGCTGCGCAATCTCGATAGCCTCATTGAAGAAGGGATGCAGGTCACCGTGGTCAGTCTTCCCAAGGGGGAGGACCCCGATTCTTTCGTGCGCAAATTCGGCATCCAGACCTTTCAAGAGAAAATCGGCCAGGCCCAAACGCTTTTTGATTTTAAGCTGAATCTTCTTTTGTCCCGGTGTCCGGATAAGACGATTGAGGCCCGCGCCAAGATCGCTCATGAGATGCTGCAGACGATCCATAAGTTTGAGAACGCCCTCGTGCGCTTCGGTTATTTGAAGCAATTGGCCAAGAGCCTGTCCGTCACGGAAGAGGTTTTGGGTGTGGAACTCAACAAGATTTCCCTGAAGACAAAGCCGAATGATGCCCCCCCGCGGCCCGTTCACCCCCACACCATGACGGGTGCGGGGGTAAAAAAAAACGGCGTTAAAATGGCGGAATATCATCTCTTAAAATTATTGCTGGAAGAAAACACCTTGATCCCCCCGACCAAGGATGAGATACGGTTGGAGTATTTTCAAGACGAACATATCCGGATGATTGTCGCAAAGGTTTTCGATTTATTTGATCGAGGCCAGACTGTCACTGTTTCGAATTTGATGAATTGTTTTGAAGATTCTGTGATTTTAGAGCGACTCTCGGGACTGATGGCTTGGGATGATTTGATCGTCGTGGACAAATGGAAGATGCATCGGGATTGCCTTACGCGTCTTAAGGATGATTATTTTAAATTGGCCAGGCAGAATCTGCGGCAAGAGATCGAACGGGCCGAAAGTGCCAGAGATCACAACCGCCTGGATGAACTTAAAAATCGATTTAACCAATTACTCAAGAGGTCCTCATGAAGAATAATAAAGAGCTCAAACAGGATATCGATAAGCTGATTTCTCTGGGGAAAAGAAAAGGGTTTTTGACCTACGATGAGGTCAATACCACTTTATCCGACACCATTGATTCCACGGAGGAGATCGACCAGGTTTTTGATATTCTTGATGGAAAGGATATCAAGATCGTCGAGTCCGCCGGAGACCAGATGGATTTTGACAGGCAGCACTCCGAGGAAGAAACCCCCGAAACCGAACAAGAAATCCAGCGGATTCGCGAAGAAGCCCCCAAGGAGGAGAATATCTATGCGGATAAATTTATTCCCCTCGATGATCCGGTTAAAATGTATTTAAAACAGATGGGCTCCATCCCGCTTTTGTCCCGAGAGGATGAGATCACCCTCGCCAAAAGGATCGAGGAGACCGAAAACAAATTTGCCCAAGCGCTTTTTAAAACGGTCTTTGCCCGTAAGCAAGTCTTGCTCATCATCAATCGGGTTATGAACGGTGAAATCAACGTGGAGGATGTGATTAAAGATGAGCTGGAGCGTCGGCCAAAATTGATCAAAGATTTGAAGAGAATTCTGCACAGCATGCGGCACTCGCGAATCGGCTCTGATCAGGCCGCGAAGACCATGTCCGAATTTAAGATCACCTCCACGCTCAACGAAGAAATCGTCGTCAAGATCAGTCAATTGATCGAGGACGTTGAGCGCATCGACCGGGCCTTGAAAGGCAAAAGGAAGCCCCCCAACGCCCCCGAATTAAGACAAAAGAAAAAAGAGTTTTTAAAAGAGCTCGGGCAGCCTTTGACAGAGGTCAAGGACGAGTTGCGGATCATCAAATTCAGGCAAGCCAAATTCAATAAGGCCAAAAAGCTTTTGGTGGAAGCCAATCTGAGGCTGGTTGTGAGCATTGCCAAAAAATATATCAACCGGGGACTCTCTTTTCTGGACTTGATCCAAGAGGGGAATATGGGTCTTATCCGGGCGGTTGAAAAATTCGAATATCAAAGAGGCTATAAATTTTCGACCTACGCCACCTGGTGGATCAGGCAGGCGATCACCCGCTCGATCGCCGATCAGGCCCGCACGATCCGGATTCCGGTTCATATGACGGAGACGATCAACAAAATCATCCGGGTCTCCCGTTTATTTGTCCAGGAATACGGGCGGGAACCGACGGCACCCGAGATCGGCCAAAAGATGCGTCTTCCCATTGGGAAGGTGAAGGAGATTTTGAAGATCTCCCAGGTGCCGATCTCCCTGCAGACCCCCATCGGAGATGAAGGCGACACCCATTTTGGTGATTTTATTGAGGACAAAAAGGCGGTCTCACCGGCCAATGCCACCCTCCATTCGATGCTCAAAGAGGAAATCGCCTCCGTCTTGCAGACACTGGATGATCGGGAGCGAAAGATCCTGGAATTGAGGTTTGGCATTCACGACGGCTCCAGCCGAACTCTGGAAGAAGTGGGCAGCGAATTTAAAGTGACTCGAGAAAGGGTGCGGCAGATTGAATCCAAGGCGCTGCGCAAGCTGCGTCATCCCACCCGCTCCCGCCGCATCAAAACTTTTCTGGATATGGCGGCTCGAGAGGGAGAAAACATTGTCTAAGCCCCCGGTCCTCGTCCCAACAATTTTTGAATGATGAAAAAGGCCTGCCTGCCCCGTATATTCCGCACAGTGGGACTATGGGGCGTGTTGGCCCTAAGCGGGATTTTCCTTTCCCCTTTCTCTTACGCACAAGAGCTTTGGGATCAATCCACGCAAGAGGTCGCTTGGCGAGCCGTTCGAGCGATCTATGCGGCAATTCTCGAGGCCAAGCCTCAGCACCAGGAATTATCCGCATTCGATGAGCGGGTCTTGTCTACGAACCCCGACGGTGTCCAGCAGATTCTCTATCAATATCAGGATCCCCGGATCTCTCAAAAGGAAGAACCTTATCAGTTTCTCATCACGATCGGACCTCTCAAGGAAAAGCCTGCCCCGCCAAAGGCGGGGCCTCACCACCGGCCGGCATTTGAAGCCCGGCATTACGGATTCCCCTTGATCGGCGTGCGAGTCTCTTATTTTGTCAAACGATACCGAAGGGGACATTATTATGATCTGGATCAAGCCGTTCAAAAAGGCTTAGATCTTTTGCACGATCATCAACAGCGATATTTTCCTTTTGAGGTGATCTTGAGACCTTTGAAAGAAAGCTTTAAAGTCGGCGAGAGGATCGCCTTTGAAGTCACGGTTAAAAATAAGACGAACCAAAATCTCAAAATCAAAAATTTAGGGGAAAAGACGCTGTTTTTCACGATTAACGGCCAGGAATGGGGCACGAGATCTTCCGTAGCCAGCAGGCCCGGTCAAGAAGAATATGTTTTAGGGCCGCATGATTCTGTGAGCCGTTCTTTCCGGGGCGATAGTTTCAGGAGACCAGGGGAGGTCAATATCTTTTGCACTTATCATCTGGCGTACAAAGGGATTCTTCCCTTCGGCACATTAAGGATTAAGATCGAGGAGTAATTGAAAATCCCGATCTCTTATGATATGCTGAATGGCTTAGCAGAGGAGGCAGGCGACGGGATTTCATGGAGAAGAGAAGAATTCACGCAATCGTTTGATGGGGGGTTTTTATAACCGATTGGAATTGAAGTAAATAAAATAATTCTCATCGTGAGAGGGGGATATTTTTATGAATACTGTCAAACAGGAAGTTCGGTCTTTACTCCAAAAATTGCCTGACGATTGTACCCTTGAGGATATACAATATCATCTTTATGTGATTGAGAAAGTTAATAGGGGCCTTCAACGAGCAAAACAAGAGGGAGTCATTTCCCAACAGGAGGTTGAAAAACGGCTAGGAAAATGGATATCAAAGTAAAGTGGTCACCTGAAGCCGTTGAGGATGTGGAATCTATCGCTCAATATATAAGCCGTGATTCACGATTTTATGCTCAGGCTACGGTTTCTAAAATTATTGATTTCTCACGAAGTGTTGCTAAATTCCCTCAAATGGGCCGTATTGTTCCTGAGTTTAATGACAAGAAGATTAGGGAACGGTTAGTTTACAGTTATCGTTTGTTATATAAAATCGAACGCACCCGTATTCTTATTGTCGCTGTTATCCATGGCAAGCAATTATTTGGCTCTATCTCTGAACGATTTGCATAAGGGATGCGGAATAGACAGTGTCGTTGCTCATTAATGATTATGTATCGGCCCATAGTCCCGACCGAGCGAAGCGAGTGTTGGAACTCAGGCGGTCAATATCATGGCATTTATTTATATTTTACAGAGTCTTCGAGATGGAAAATATTACATTGGAAGTACGATAGACTTAAAAAGGAGATTTAACCAGCATAATTCCCGTTGGGAACACACCGGTAAATCACTGGGGCCCTTTGAGCTAAAATTTTCTCAAGATTTCAAAGCATTGGCCTTGCAAGAAGGATTGAACTAAAATTAAAAGCTTTTAAGCGACGGGATTTTATTGAGAAGATAATAAGGGACGGTGTCATTAAGAAATATGCGGGCCCATAGCTCAGGCGGTCAGAGCAACTGACTCATAATCAGTGGGTCCCAGGTTCGAGTCCTGGTGGGCCCATGCTAAAGGTTCTCCCGCATTTTCTGGGTTTTTATTATGGTATGCGGGACCCCACCTACAATAATAATGTAGAGAAAAGGCGGGGGATTCCACCAGGGCCCAGATTGACAAAGATTTTTCTATGAATAAAGCTACGGGAGATTGGCTAAAAATATCGGAATATGATTTAAAAACAGCCGAGGCCATGTTATCTACGGGGCGATATCTTTATGTGGCATTTATGTGTCAGCAAGCTATTGAGAAGATTCTCAAGGGAATATATGCGGACAAGAAAAATGAAGCGCCGCCGCGAACACATAATTTGCTTTATTTGGTTGATGTGTTAAGTTTGGACATTTCGGATACCCGCAAAATTTTCTTGTCAGAATTGAATCAATTTTATTTGGAGAGCCGTTATCCCAACGAACAGGGAAAACTGGCTGAAGGGGTTGATAGAGATAGGTGTGAGATATTATTAAGTAAAACAAAAGAGGCTTGGACATGCTTAAAACAAATGCTTCTGTAGAGCAAATTGTTAATGAAGTCGCTGAAAAACTAAAGGAAGAGATTACAGTTCATAAGCTTATTCTCTTTGGTTCATACAATAATGGAATCCCGAGAGAAGATAGCGATTTTGATATCGCTGTTATTTCCGATGATTTTGAAAATATGGGCCTGATGGAGAAGATGGAATTGTTCGCTAGGGTCACTGTCGCTGTAGATTCGCGTGTAGAATTAATGGGTTTTTCCGTAAGGGAGTTCGAGCAACCAGAAAAATCATCACTTTTAGCTGTCATTAAGCGGGAAGGGAATTATTTATTTAACAGATAAGGCATTTAGGGGACACTTAGCTCAGCTGGTTAGAGCGCTGCCCTCACATGGCAGAGGTCGAGGGTTCGATCCCCCCAGTGTCCATTTTAAATGTAATCTTAAGGGGCTTTAGCTGGCCCCGACGTTTTCTTAAAAAAATTTAAAATTGACCCCAATTCATTCTAGGATGGAATACGGTGCCTGAAGTTTCGATCAGAGATCAAATCCGAAAACTCGTGGAGCTGCAGACGATCGATTATGAGGCTTACAGTCTAAGAAGGGAGTTGAACGAAAAGCCGGCTCTGATTGCCCGGCTTCAGGAAAAATCTGAGAGTAAAAAACTGGGGCTTAAGAAGCTCGAGGAGCAATGGAAAGCGATTCAACTCGACCGCAAGGCCAAAGAATTGGAGCTTCAAGGAAAAGAGGCCGAGATCATCAAGGCCAACGCCCAGCTTTTCCAGTTGAAGACCAACAAGGAGTATCAGGCCAGGCTCCTTGAGATCGAACACCTCAAGGCCGACAAATCGATTCTCGAAGAAAAGATTTTGCTTTTGTTTGATGAAGGGGATTCCATCCATGCCTCGATTGAAAAAGAAAAGCACCACGTCGCTCAAGAAGAAAAAACGTTCTTAGCCCAGAAAAAGGAAATCGAGGATTCGATCAGCCAAAGCCAAGACAGGCTCCAGGTTTTGGAGTCCCAAAGAAAACAAATTAATGTCTACGTCAATCCATCCCATCTGGGCCGGTACGAAAGGATTTTGGAGAACAAAAACGGTCTGGCCCTGGTGGCCGTGAAAAATCATGCCTGCGGCGGATGTTACATGAACGTGCCGGAGCAGGTCATCAATGAGATCAAGATGCATGACCGGTTTGTGGTCTGTGAGATGTGTGCGCGGATCCTTTATCTTGAGGATGATCTTTGAAAGCGCAATTGAGTCAGCGATGGGAGATCTTTATCGACGGGGCCTGCCATGGCAATCCCGGCGAGGCCGCCGTAGGGGTGGTGGTCCGCTCTAACGGTTATGTGATCAAAAGCCTCTCCCAGGCTATCGGTCGGGCAACCAATAATATTGCCGAGTACACCGCTTTGATTTATGCCTTGCAAGAGGCCTTGATCCACCGGGCCGATCCGGTGTGGGTCCATACCGACAGCGCTTTGCTCTATCATCAGATTAGGGGAGATTATAAAGTCAAAGATCCCGGCCTTAAAAGTCTTTGGGCTCAGGCGCAGCATCTGGTGAAAGGCTTTAGAGGTTTTGAAATCCAGTATATTCCCCGAGAGAAAAATAAGGAAGCCGATCGCCTGGCCACCCAGGCTATTCTTAAAAATCGTTCTTTGAAGAGAGTTTGAAGTCAGATTAATACGAGCAAGCCGAGATGGTTGCCCCCCGCTGTTTCGTCCCGCCATCGGCGGGGCGACGGGGGAGGAAAGTCCGAGCTCCAGAGGATCCTGTATCCTGGTAATGCAGGACATTGTTAGGGATTAGGGGAGACCCTCAACCCTGATAAGAGGATTAGAGCCACAGTGACGATTAGCCCCCGCTGTTTTGTCCCGTGAAAGATAACGGGACAAAACAAAGCGACGGGGGTGACATGAAACGGGCAATCTCTACAGGGAGCAAGGCCAAATAGGGGAAGACCCCCGTCGTTTTGTCCCGCCAGCGGCGGGACAGCGGGGGGGACGAAGTGGATCCGCTTCGTTATTTCTTCTTCGAAGAACTTGCATTCCCGGGTAGGCTGCAAGAGTTTGAAGAGCAATCTTCAAAGTGAGTGGAATAACCATCCCCCCCGTCGTTTTGTTTCGCTTTTGTGAAGCGAAGCGAAACAAAACGAAACAGCGGGGGCACAGAACTCGGCTTATCGGCTTGCTCTTTAAATTTATCCATCAATCGGAGGGTAAATCATGTCCGGGCATTCCAAGTGGGCCAGCATTAAACATAAAAAAGCCGCCACCGATGCGAAACGGGGAGCGGCCTTTACAAAAATCATCCGGGAGATCACGGCGGCCGCCAAAGCGGGTGGCGGAAATCCCGACAAGAATCCCCGTTTACGCACCGCGATGCAACGGGCCAAAGTGATCAATATGCCCTTGAGCAACATCGACAACGCCATTAAGAAAGGAACCGGAGAGCTTCCCGGCGTATCCTATGAAACCGCCACGTTCGACGCCTATGGGCCGGGAGGGGTCGCGATCCTCATTGAAAGCCTGACAGACAACAAAAATCGCACCACCGCTGAGATCCGCAACATCTTGACCCAAAAAAACGGGAGCATGGCCGGGGCCGGCTCAACCGCCTGGATGTTCACCAAGAAAGGGTACATTACGGTCGAAAAGAACAAAATCGGCGAAGAAGAATTGATGGGGATTGCCTTAGAGGCCGGGGCGGATGATCTCAAATCCGAGGGCCAGTATTATGAAATCACCTGCGAACCGCCCCAATTGGAGGCTGTTAAGGCCGTCCTGCAAAAGAAGAATATCTCCTCGCAGGCCGCCGAAATCACCATGGTTCCCAATTCCACGATTAAGCTGCGCGGCCCGGAGGCCAAGCAGGTCCTGGCTTTAATGGAGGCCTTGGAAGATCACGAGGATGTCCAGGCCGTTTATGCCAATTTCGATATTCCCGACGAAGAAATGGAACATGCGGCTCAGTCCAGTGGATAAACCTGCCTGCCGGCCCGCTTCGCCCGCGAAGCGAGGCGAGCAGGCAGGGATGAGAATTTTAGGCGTTGATCCGGGACTCAAAACCACGGGTTACGGCTTAATTGATGTGGAGAGAAATCAGATCACCTTGAAAGAGGCGGGCACTATCGAGCCAAAATCCCGGGATACCCTCGAGAATCGGATTGATTGCGTTTACCGAAATCTAGATGCCATTCTCCAACAGCACCATCCCGACGTCATGGTTTTGGAAAAACTCTATACCCATTACAAACATCCCACCACGGCGTGTCTCTTGGGGCATATCCGCGGGGTGATTTGTCTTTTGTGCGCCCAGCGGCGCATTCAACTGAAAGAATATCCGGTCAAGAGGATCCGCAAGGCTTTGACGGGAAACGGCAACGCCTCCAAGCTGCAGACGTGCGGGATGGTGGCGCATCTTTTAAAAATCGACGGGCAGCAGTTGAACTTGGATGCCAGCGATGCCCTGGCGCTCGCTTTGGGGCACGTGCCCATTTTAAAAAGTCGGGCGGGGCAACTTTACCCCGTAAAGGCCTGCCCCGTATATCCCGCACAGCGGGACTAGAGGGCGAGCCCTCCAGAGACCACCATTCATGATCGTCCAAATCCAGGGTAAGCTCGTTGAAAAAAAAGAAGGAACAGTTGTCATTGATGTCCACGGCCTGTATTATGAAGTGATGATTCCCGTTTCCGTCCA
>Ga0137796_10000824_pt1 | contig 18647 bp, 22 predicted proteins | sample OV2TP3_FD_97704 | JGI IMG/M metagenome (GOLD analysis project Ga0137796, IMG submission 97704) | reverse complement strand
CGAGCAGGCGCCCTTGGGTGGGGAATTGCGGGATCACCAAAAGATCAGCACTCGATTTTACAACGAAACCATGGTGCTCTTCGGGGTTGGGGAATGACAAGCATGCCGAGACAACCGTAAAATTTTTGGTTGTTTTTATCTGCCTTCCCGAAAAAAATTCCCCATACGCTCGAGAGACTTGAGCGTATGGGGATTAGCCGTGTCCTTATTGGACACTGACGGGAATTTTTTCCGATGCCTCCTCCGGTGTCGGATTCACACGGAGGGCAGTCCACGCGCCAAAGAAACGGTGGCGGCAATATTCTCGCGCTTGCTCCTGTGCAAGGAAGAACGCCGGAATGAACAGGGCGAGCCCGAAGAGCTTTGCGGGCGGCAGCGCGTCGCCTGCAAACAGGGCGCCACCAAACGTTGCGGTGGCAAGGTATAAGGTGCCAGCACCGAGTTCTTTGATGCAGAGTGGCGTGCCGTCTTTCGGCACGGCATAGAGCCGACATGTCCACCAAATCGCTTGTCCTCCCGCAGTCACCACTGCCGCTCCCAAAAAACCCAAGAGTACAAGTTGCGATGGGACGCCTCCGAGGTCAATCCACAGGAGTGAAAGCGGCAGAGCAAGAGCAAGTACGGCTCCTCCCCAAAACTGCATTACCCACGGGTTCAATTCGGGGAGCCTGCTGCGCTTCCCCCACGCTCGGATGTCCTGCGCCTCAAGGCGTGTCGCGGTAGCGCCGAGCATCGTGCCTAACGAATAGACGATCCAAATCGGGCTATTCCCCGGTCGGAGTGCGGGCATGGTGACGAGGAGCGAGCCGATGAGCGCAACGCCGAGGCCGCAGAGCTGATATGCGTCAAGCCGTTCATTGCGAGACGCGATTAGACCCACGCGTGACCCAATGACGCCCCAAAGCGCCGTAGTGAAAATCGGGAGCACCGCGACGATAAACGTGTTTGCCCCCACATCGGCTCGCGCTCCGTTTTGGAACGCGGCAAACGCGCAGATGGTCGCAAACAAAGCGTAGGCCCCAAAACCAAGCGAGCGGACAATATACCCGCTGTGCGTCCTAATGTGCACATAGGGCTCCCTCCTCCGATGTGCGAAGAGCACTGCGAGCGCCACAGACGTTTGCATGAGACCGACAAGGCCTACAGCAAATAAAACGTGTGGGATAGTCGGCACAAACTTTCCCATCCCTGCGTGCCCAAACAATTTCACAACGGCCATAAAAAACCCTTCAGCAAGTCCGGGTATCAGCCACTCGGGCATAACCACCCCCTTCTGTTGACGTGTGATGGTGCGACAAAGAACAACAAAACTAAAAAATATTTTACCATAAGCATGGTACGGTGTCCACCATCTGTCTATGGGGCTTTTTGGCACTACATCGCGTGTTCAGTTATACCCCTGTGGATAACTTTTACTTTTCACGAGAGTAATTTTGAGGTACTGTAGAAATTAATTGGCGGGTAAGTCAGAAATTTATGAGTTCGAGAATTGCTATCGTCACAATTATTCTCATCGCTCTTGTTGGCGGTGTCGGATATTATTTTTTGAAAACGCGTATCGTTTCTCCTGTCGCCGATAAAATAGTCGTGATCGGCGTTATTTTAAACCCGCCCTCGCTTGATCCTGCGTTCCGTGGATTTCAGGATGGTATGCGGGCGCGCGGCTACGAGGAAGGGAAGAACATACGCTACATCATTGAGCCGGGAGGCGGAAACATTGACAGCGCAAAAGCCGTCGCGGAACGTCTTGTCGCCGAGGGGATTGACGCGCTTTATGTCATGGGAAGCGTTGCGGGCCGTGCGGCGAAGGAGGTAACGGCGGAAAAAAACCCGATGCTTCCGGTTGTCTTTGGTGTTATCTCAAATCCGGTAGGCGGAAAACTTGTCGCCAGCATCCAAAGTTCGGGGAATAACCTGACAGGCATCACCCCCAACAATGAAAATTTAAGCACGAAGAGACTCGAAATTTTCCTGGCGATGATTCCCGAGACGAAACGAGTCATTATGGCATGGTCTGATCCGAATACGAGCGGCGTTGAGAATCTCCGGCTCGCGGCACAAGCGCTTCACGTCGAACTGGTGGAGCAACAAATCGCTGATGCGGCGGCGATGAAGTCATTTTATGGCTCTTTTCCCTATAAAAATGGCGACGTGATTTTGCGCGCGACTGATGCCGCAAGCGGTACTATTGTCAGAGATTTGATCGCCCTTGCACTCGAGAAAAAAATCCCCATGTCCGGGACAAACGTAGCGGACACGGAGGCAGGTGCCGTTATGAGTTATGGCGCTAATTACGAGAAAATCGGGGTACAAGCCGCGCGCCTGATGGACGCGATTCTCCACGGGACGAAGCCGTCCGCACTTCCCATCGAGTCACCAGAAACGATTGAATTTATCATCAACGCGAAGACCGCAGAGATGCTTGGGATCACCATTCCGGAGGCGGTGCTGCTGCAGGCAAACCGCGTCGTACGGTAGCGCGACCAACCATGGCCATGGACCGGCTGGTATGTCACATGCAGAAACGGCGTTTCCGCCCTTGCACAAGAGCCGGTACCTGTACGGGCGAGTATTGTGCGATGGTTAGGATTTTATAATTGGCAGACTCTTTATGAAATCAAAATTTTTTATATCAATTTTCGTGATTGTTGTTGTGGCAATCGCAACTGTCGCCCTGGTACAGAAAAAATCGAGCGGTCCTCAGCGAATGTATAAGGTCGGTATTCTCGCGCGGGGCGCCTCGGCCACCTATATGTCATCCATTGAGGGATTCAAAAAGAAAATGGCCGCACTGGGATATACGGAAGGAGAAACGGTAACGTATGACATCCGCATCGTGGATGCAAAAGAGGATTTGCCGAAGGCTGTGGATGCGTTCATCGCCGCGAGCGTTGATCTCATCCACACCTATTCCACGCCCGCAACGCAGGCCGCATACAAGGCAACGCGCAATTTACCCGCACCCATTCCGATCGTCTTTGGTTCTCTGGGGGATCCGCTGAACGCCGGTGTCGTCAAGAACATTCAGCGTCCCGACACGAACGTGACCGGGGTTGCGAGTCTTTCGACGGAACTCACGGCAAAGCGTTTGGAATTACTGCGGGACGTGGATCCCGCCGTCAAACGCGTCGCGGTGCCGAGAAGCACGGCAGAGCTAAACGATGCGGCGTCGCTTCGCTCGATTGAGATCGCGACAGAGACAGCGGCGCGATTGGGAATAGAGCTGGTGTTGTATCCTGTTCGATCCGCGGACGAGCATGCGGCGGTGGCGAAAGAAATAACCCGTACTGAAGTTGACGGCATCATAATTCCTGCCGATTCACTCATTTTTGCGGGTATCAGCCACTATGTTGCGCAATCCTTGAAGGAAAAATTGCCGCTCGCCGGCTTTGACATCACGCAAGTCGAGGGGGGAGCGCTTGTGGGTTTCGGACCGGATTACGAGACTATGGGTGAACAGTCCGCACTTTTGGCGCATCAAATTTTACGAGGACGATCTCCTGCGGTGATTGCGGTTGAGGTACCTAAAAAACTGCTTCTGATGCTGAACCAAAAGACGGCACGCGCGATCGGGATTGCATTTCCGGACGCACTGGTCCGGAGCGCGGACGTGGTTATTGACGAATAGCGTGGAGCGTCTAAACAATTGTGAATCGAGACCCCGCCGATATAATCAGCGCGATAGTGCGTCCTCTCGTCATACGGTGGGCGGCCAGTGTTCTCCTTGCGACTGCGGTACTTGTCGGGATTAACCTTTTGTGGCTCGTGCCGGTGAGCAGCACGGTGCGCTCTGCCGCATCAGTGCTTACGCTTGAGACGGCGGATCGCGTGCGCACGAATATCGAATTGCACCTCAATACGGCCATTGAAGCACTGACGAATACGGCAGAGGAGATTGGCATAGAGTCCGACCGGCGAGACCTCCTTCTCGCGCGACTTTTGAAGACGTCTGCCGCGCTTGAGTGGGTTGCGGTCGCGGACACGGTCGGTGCGGAGCAAAGGCGGTTTGACCGCACGCGCATGGTCAGACCCGGTGAGGCGCGCGATTATTCGCGCCAGACAGCATTCTATCTGGCGCTCGAAGGAGCGCCCAATATCGGAGACGTATTCGTTTCGCCCGCACTTGAACCGCACGCAATTCTCGCGGTTCCTCTGCGGCGGCTCGGCAAAATCGATGGCGTACTCATGGCCGAGCTCAATATGCGTAACCTTCTTAAGGTAGTGCGGGAACTTCGGGTGAAAGAGGGGCTGATTTATGTTGTTGACCGCCAGGGGTTTCAGATTCTCCACTCGGATTTCTCGGAAGTTCTGCTGCGGAAGAATTTCTTCAACCGCCCTATCGTACAGAAGGTGATCCTCGACATTCATATTGCAGATGGGCTCTCTCCGGACGATCGATATCGCAATGAGAGGGGCGTGCCGGTGTTTGCCGCCGGTATGCCGATAGCAGTGGCGGGGGGCCTTGGCGTTTTTGTCGAGCAGCCGCGGCGTCAGGCGCTCGCCACGGAGCGCCAAATGATACTGCTCGCGCTCGCCACGACGCTCCTCGGCGTATTCGCATTCATCTTGATCATACGCAGTCGTCGCCGCATCGAAGAGGCGAACATACGGTTGCACGACCTCCTGTTTGAGATCGACGGCGCCGGGAAAATGCTCGTGAGGCGAGACCTCGAGCTCTCCGAGGCGAACAGCCAGCTCCGAGAAATAGACCGGATTAAGTCGGAATTCGTCTCGGTCGCTGCGCATCAGTTACGCACGCCGCTTACCGGTATCAAGTGGACGGTGAACGCCCTGCTCGCGGGCGAGTTCGGGCAGCTTTCAAAAACACATACAAGCACGCTCCGCGCGGTGCTCGAGACGGCGAATCGTCTCGTGGTTCTCATTGGCGATCTGCTCAACGTCGCGCGGCTTGAGGAAGGGCGCTATGGGCTTGAGACCGAAGCGCGCTCGCCCGAGGCACTCATCCGCTCTTTCGCGGAGCGGTTTGAAGCTGTGGCCGAGGAGGCGGGCATATCGTTCTCGCTTGCTCTCACCCCGAAGCCGCTCCCGGCATTTTCGCATGATCCGCAAAGCCTCGGTATCATTCTTGAAAATCTGCTCGAGAACGCGGTACAATATACGAGGCGCGGCGGGACGATATCGGTTGCTGTCCGAGAGAGCGATACGGCGCTCACGATCTCCGTCTCCGATACCGGCATCGGCATTCCCCGGAGGGAGCAGGTAAAAATGTTTACAAAATTCTTCCGCGCGCCGAATGCGCAAAAACTCCAACCGAACGGCACGGGCCTCGGCCTCTACCTCGCAAAGAATATCGTTGAGCGTAACCGAGGCGCCATGACGTTTGAAAGCGCGGAGGGGCAAGGAAGCACGTTTACTGTTGTACTGCCGCGCAGTAAATTGAATACGGGATAGACTTCTTCGGAAACTCCCTTCTCCAACCAATACGCCCAAAACACATTGCGCTTTCGATGAGGAGACCCCCTGTGAGATTTTTTTTCAAAAGTGATAGGCGCGGTTTTTCTTTGCTGGAGCTCTTGGTTGCTTCCGGCATTTTTACGATCGCGTCGTTTATCGGCGTATCGTCGACCTTGGTGGTCGTGGACGCGAACCGGAACGCCCGCGCGATCTCGATCGTGATGAGCAATCTTGATTTCGCGCTTGAGGAGATGGTGCGCAACGTGCGCACCGGCGTCGCCTATCACTGCGGCGGGGGAGATTTTACCGTGCCGCAAGATTGCGTGGCGGGCGACAGCACGTTTGCTTTTTTTGAAAAGCAAATTCCCCCGCCTGCGACGTGGGTCTATCGCTTGTGGCCGCATCCGAATGGCGTTCCCGGTACCTGGCAGATGCAAAAGTCGAAGAATGCAGGCGCGACGTTTAGTGACATTACTGCGAGGGACATCGTGATCGAAGATCTTACGTTTTATGTTACCGGCACGACGATAGGCGACATCGAGCAGCCGCAGGCCCTGATCGTGATTGACGGCTTTGTCGAGCCCACCGGGCACCCCGAGCTCCGAGCCGACTTTGCGCTCCAATCAACGGTCGTGCAACGAATACCAGACATTTAGCGGTATGCACTTCCAACTTCGCACTTCCAACTTCGCACTTCCAAAACGCGGGCGTACCCCGTTACTTGTTTTGCGACCTTTATTGCAAGGTCGTGGGCGCGCAATAAGCCGTTTTCTTACCCCGGAGTGGATACGCGGTGGTCAAGTAACGGGGTTTACGATGATTGAAACGATCGTCGCGCTCGCGGTGCTCCTTACGGCGATTACCGGGACGATCACGCTGTTCATGCAGCGGCTTCAGGTGACCGGTATTGGCCGAGAAACGATTACGGCCTTTTATCTCGCACAGGAGCCGATCGAATACATCCGCCGCGTGCGCGACGAGAACCGCCTCGCGCTGATTGTCAATGGCGAGGTGCGCGATTGGCTTCTCGGCATCCGCGCGTCCTGCGTCGGTCCCGGCGGGTGCATTACGGACACCGCAAATGACAGCGTAGCGTCCTGCGGCGCGATATGCCCGCAGCTCCTCCTCAGCGCGGACGGCATTTATAACTATGTCGGCGGCGTGCCGAGCGGCTTTACGCGCACGACGACCGTCAGCGAAACGGTTATTGGAGCGCGGCGGGAAGCGCAGATTAACGTCCTGGTGTCGTGGACACGCGGCAGTCTCTCGCGATCGTTCCAGCTCCGGGAGACGATTTTGAATTGGTAGTGCGTGCGCAATTTCCAATTTCCAATACCCAATTTCCAACAAAAACCAAAATGTTCAATGGAGTCGTAGGCATACTTTCGTATTGGAAATTTTATTGGGTATTAGAAATTGGATATTAGGAATTATGATACCACCGACTTATCACAATTTTTGCGATACATTTCATGCGGGCGTGAGGCCGCGATATGCATGCAGGGGTTTCACCCTCCTCTTCGCGGTACTGACCTCGTCGCTCCTGATGGTCATCGGCTTTTCCGTTTTTCGTCTCACCCTGAAAGAAGCGCAGCTCACGACCGCAGTGAAAGATTCGCAGAGCGCTTTCTACGCCGCGGATGTCGGCATTGAGTGCGCGCTCTACTGGGATTTCCAGACGGTTCGGAGCGCGTTTGATCCGACCGATACGACCACGCGCACGATCGAGTGCCTCGGCGTGTCATTCCCCCCGATTACCGGCAATGGCGGGCCGACGCAATCATTTACCCTTAATCTCACGACAGCGAACTATTGCGTCGAGATCTTGATCGCGAAGCAGTCGAGTCCGACGCGCTTGACGACCTTGCGATCGCGCGGCTTCAGCGTCTGCGACCCGTCGCATCCGCGGCGCGTCGAGCGGGCGATTGATGTTACCTATACGAACTAACCACTTTCTACTCTTTCGTCCATGTGCTACCGTATACACATGATTGACCGTACTGATGTTGAACGTCTCGCGGCGCTCTCGCGGATCGCGATTACGCGAGAGGAAGCAGAGCATCTTGGGGAGGATATTGAGCAGATTCTCAACTACGTTTCGGAAATCAACGAGGCGGGGATTGATCGAGAACCGGAGCTGGAGACGAGTGTCGTGTATAACGTGCTGCGCGAGGACGGCGAGGCGCACGAGGGCGGCGTCTTTTCCGAGCGGCTGCTTGCCGCTGCGCCGCAGCGGGAAGGAAAGTACGTTACGGTGAAGAATATTTTGTAGCAGCGCTTCGTATCTTGTATTTTGTATCTCGTATTTTGTATACGGAGCACAAGATACAAAATACAAGATACAAAATACATGGTGCTACAATCTTATGCCAATCGTACTAGACGACCTCACCATTGCCAAAGCGCACACGCACCTTATTCACAAGGACTTTTCCGCGCACGAACTTGCGGAGGCGCATCTCAAGGTTATAGAAGCGAAAAATGAATCGCTCAGAGCGTATATCGAGGTGTTTGACGATGTACTTGCGCAGGCAGACGTGGCAGACAGGACCCTTGCGCGGGAGGGGGAGAGCGTGCCCGCGCTTACCGGCATCCCGATTGCTCTGAAGGACAACATCCTGATTGAAGGTCGTCGCGCGAGCGCGTGCTCACGAATGCTCGAAAATTATGTCGCGTCCTACGACGCGACGGTGATCGCGAAGCTGAGGCAGAGCGGCGCGGTATTTCTCGGCCGCACGAATATGGACGAGTTTGCGATGGGGAGCTCGACCGAACGCTCCTGCTACGGCCCGACGCGAAACCCCCTCGATCCGACCCGCGTGCCCGGCGGTTCCTCGGGCGGTTCTGCGGCGGCTGTTGCGATGGGTGGCTGTCTTGCGGCGCTCGGCTCGGACACCGGCGGCTCGATCCGGCAGCCCGCAAGCTTCTGCGGCGTCGTGGGGCTGAAGCCCACGTATGGTGCACTGTCGCGCTTCGGACTTATCGCCATGGGTTCCTCGCTCGATCAGATCGGGCCGATCACGAAGACAGTCGGCGATGCGGCGTTGCTCTTTTCCGCTCTCCGCGGCCGCGATCCTCTCGATAGCACGACGCTTCCTGACGAGAGTGTATCAGATCGTAGAGGCGCGGCGTCGCGTGTCTTGGGGGTGCCGCGGCATTTTATGGAATCGGGGCTTGATCCCGCCGTTGCGCAGGCCTTTGAGGATGCGCTTTCTCGTTTGCGCGAGCTCGGCTACGAAGTGCGCGATATCGAGCTTCCGCATGTGCGCTACGCGCTCACCTGCTACTACATCCTCATGCCCGCGGAGGCGTCCACGAACCTTGCGCGCTACGACGGAGTACGCTACGGGCTTCATGTGGAGGGCGAGAATGTCCTCGACGACTACATGCGCTCCCGCTCTCGGGGCTTCGGCGAGGAGGTGCGACGGCGCATTATCCTTGGCGCCTATGTGCTCTCCGCGGGCTATTACGACGCGTACTATAACCGTGCAGTTGCGCTGCGTCGGATTATCCGGGAGGAATGCGCGCACGTCTTCGCGAGCGGCGTCAGCGTCATCGTGACGCCAACAACGCCGACGCCGGCATTTTTGCTCGGCGCGAAGACGAGCGACCCCCTTGCGATGTATCTCGCCGATCTCTTCACCGTGCCGGCAAATATCGCCGGCATTCCGGCACTCTCGGTGCCGATGGGGGACGTCTCTTATGAAGGTGCGCTGCTGCCGGTAGGCCTCCAGTTTATGGCGGGAGAGGGGAGGGAAGATGTTCTTTTTGCGGCAGGCAGAGCATTTCTTGGAGAAGATACGACCACTGGAGACGGACTTCAATAAAAATTCAAAACTCAAAAGTCAAAGCTCAAAACCACAACTCAAAACCTCAAAAGATTTTTGACTTTTTAGTTGTGGTTTTGACTTTTGCGCTTTGACCTTTGACTTTCTCCTATGCCTTCCCTCAACGTCGATTACATTTTTTATCACCTGTACGCTTTTCTCTCCGACCCATCTTTTTTCTCGCTTGAGCGGCTGCTCGGGGCTATTGCGCCGTATTCGATCGCGCTCTCGCTCGTTTTGGCGACGCTCATCACCTATTCGATTATCCGGATCACGCAGATGCGCGGGAAGGAAGCGGAGATCCTGCGCGCGCACCACGAGGAGGTTCACCGCGCGAGAGCCGGTGCGGTGCGCAACGAGCGTTGGCAGCGCGTGCTCGCGCACATCGCCTCGCCTTCTCCCAGCGATTGGCGGCTTGCGATCATCGAAGCCGACATCATGCTCGAGGATATGATGAACGGATTGGGCTACCACGGCGAGACGCTTGCCGATAAGTTAAAGCTCGTCGAGAGGAGCGACTTTCTCGCGATCGAGAGCGCCTGGGAAGCGCATCGCATTCGCAACGAGATCGCGCATGCAGGGGGCGACTTCCTGCTCTCCGAGCGCGAGGCGAAGCGCGTCATTGACCTCTATCGGCAGGTATTTGACGAGTTTCGATATATTTAGAGAGAGAACCGTGAATTACGAAACTGCCTTTTCGGAGCACACTCGGCCGCTCCTGCGGCTGCCTCGCGTCTCGCCTCGGCGCCGATCCTCGCAAGAACCCGTGTTCGGGTTCTTCGTAGGACCAAGCTCGGTGCCTGCGGAGTCTCCGTAAAGGCAGTTATATTTTCTTTCTTTTAAGCATAAGCGAGTTAGAAACTACTGACACGGAACCCCGCCCGACGGCCTCAAATAGAACAAGAAAATATTTATGAAAAAATTTATCACAATTGCAGGAATTTGTTGCGCTTTGCCGATCATCGTCATCGCGCTTTTGGCGTGGCAAGGAAACCAACAGGGATCGCCTAATACTCCTCAACAGAAGGAGAAGGCAAATAACGAGGTTGTCAGCGCCACTGTGGGCAAAGAATTTCCCACTTTCAGCGTTATTGATGTGGATGGCGTATCGATTGCCAACCAAGTCATCAAAGGTAAACCGACAATTATCTGGTTTACCACTACTTGGTGTACCCCATGCCAGATCGGCGCAAAAAAAGTCGCTAAGTTCAATGAGGAGTTGGGTAATCTACTGAATGTACTCGTTTTCTTTGTTGATCCTCGAGAATCAGAAAACGATCTGCGCAAATGGCGGGATTCCTATGCAAGCCCTGATTGGAAGCTAGCATTCAATAACGGACTGGCAGAGAAGATCGGGATAAAATTTCTTGATTCAAAGTATTTTTTGGATAAAGACGGTATGATTCTTGATTTTAATACTCAAATCGTTGATGACTATTATCTTAATCTTCTAAGGTCTGCGACAAAAGTAAATCAATGAAGCCGCAATTTCTCATCATAAAAATGTGGGGTCGCGCGTGGCCAGCAGTAACAGCGATCATCACCATGCTTGCCATTTTCCTTTGGCCGTCTCTCCCACTGCGAGGCATTGGCAACTGGATGACGGTCTACTTCAATACGCCTTATCTCTTTTATCTTTATCCTATTATTGCAGTTCTCTCAGGGATTTATGTCGGACTATATGTCTACAATAAAAAGGTTGCGCCGTGCTGTTCGGTGGAAAGCGCGCGCACAGGGTTTGCGGGGTCGCTCACTGGCATATTGCTTGGCGCATGCCCGGCATGCATACCTGTTATCGCCATATTTTTACCGCTTGCATTCAATATCTTCTTGAGCAGAATCGCCCCGATCTTTTCTGTTATTTCCATCGCCGTTTTGTTGTGGGTCATCTACAAAATGAATGCTTTTAAACGATTCTCATAAATTATGCTGGACTCGTATTTTTGAAATGACGTAAAATATGAAAAAATCTTTACAAACTCTATGGTTCGGTATCCATGAGCCATTTAAAAAGATAAGTTATATTTTCCTGTTTTTTTCATTGTTTTTAAGCATGCTTGCTTTATATATTTTAATTCCTGTGTGGACGGTAACAGGCAACACATTAGCAATCCAACTTGATATTTTTAACCTGCGAGATTATTTGACGCTCGCTCTTTTATCCTCCTTATCGGCACTTTTCATAACAATGCAGATTTACGCTTCATTTTGGAGAAGTAATAATCCGTACATAGTCCCGTGTTCATCCAAAGGCATTGATTAGACTTCTTCGGAAATTCCTTTCGTGGCGAGATTTTTGATTTTTGAGCGAGACAAGGAAAGCGAACAAAATGACTCGACGGCGTACTTGTTGTACGACGAGAGTCATTTTGTGAAGCTTGACGACGTCGCAGCCAAAAATCAAAAATTGCAGCAGAATGGAATTTCCGAAGAAGTCTATTGTAGCCCCCAAAAACTCATCACCAAAAAGGCGAGGATTCCAACAATGATTGCGATTTTTGACTTTCTGAAAAACATAATTCTATGAAAACAACGTCTGCTCCACCGGCTTTCGAGCCGCTATATCGTTCGGCCGACGCGTGGCGCGCCGCTTACTCTCAAGCAACACCTCGCCCGCTGCGTGGCGATAAGCACAGTAGTCGCACTCATCGCCCCCCAAAGGTGGCGCGTCGGCGACGAGAAGCGCTCGGGCATCGGAGAGTGCCCGATCGATCCATTCGGTCTTCCCCGCGTAGGAGATCAGCACGACTTCAAACTCGAGCTTTTTATCAAACGCTTCGCGGTCGCGTTTGCCGTTTGCGTACACAAAATAGCCGGTGTCTGACACTTTGAATTCGTTACCCCGAAGCAGCCACTGGTAAATTTCCATCTGCCGCTTGTAGCTGCGCTGCCAATCCGCGTCAAGCGTCGGCGTGCCATCCTTGCTTGTCGCTTTATAATCCACGACGATGAGCTCGCCCGCAGGATTCGCCCAAATATCGTCCACCGCGCCGAAAACGAGAAAATTCGTCGGCTCGTGCAGATGTTGCACGCCCTGAAACGTATTGCGCCACTGATCCATATTCGCATGTTCGAACGGCACCGCCTCGACGCCGTAGCTCTCCATCAGCGGATGCGGACTCTGTGTCGCACGGTGGAAATCAAACTCCTTCTTAAGAAGATGGTCTACGGCGCTGTTGAGGTTGAAGGGAAATCCGGGCGGCCGCCCCACGCCGAGCCGGCGGTCAAGGTAAAAGCAGCGCGGGCACTCGAGAAAGAGATCAATCTTCGAGCGGCTCAACTTAAACGGCTCACCGCGAGGACCCGGCCTGTTCCGCTCGGGGTCATAGAGCCCGCGCGATCGGCGCGCTGTATAGTATTCGGACATGGGGCTAGTCTAACACGAGCGCGGCAAGAGAAAAAATCGAACGGGCGGCGCTACTCGAAATGCGCCGCCCGATTATAACGATCCTCGATGCGTCGTTGTGCGTCAAAAGAGCTCCTCAAGTTCTTTTAGCCGCTGTGCCATGCGTTCATTCCAATCTTGAAGCGCCTGACCACTTTCTATATACTCCATGAGCGCCTCAATGTCCCCGACTACAGCAGTAGCAGCCTCGATATCGCACAACTCAGGCGGCAGAGGCATAAGAAGTCTCCTCAAAAAAGGTGAACGCGCCTCAACTCCCGAAACTGGCACAACCATATCACAAGACGTATACTGCGTCCATGCCGCTTGAAATACTCCAAAAAGACGCGCCGCTCTTGCGCAAGAGAGTGGAGCCAGTCGCTCTCAAGGACATTGCTTCCCCACGCGTACAAAAATTGATCCGCGACATGCGCGAGACGCTCGAGCGTGAGGAAGACGGCGTTGCGCTTGCCGCCCCACAGGTCGGCGTACTCGAGCGCGTTTTTCTCGTCTCGCCGCGCGCGTTTCTACCCCGAGACCGCGAGGTGCCGCCTGAGGAATACACCGCGCTCGCCGCCGCTGTCAGTGCACGCGAGAAGCTCGTCTATATCAACCCCGAGGTCGTGAAGCGCTCGCGGGAGCGAGCGGAGCTTGAGGAAGGGTGCCTCTCGGTGCGCTGGCTCTATGGCAGAGTCTCGCGCGCGACAAGAGCGAGTGTGCGCGCGTACGACGAGCACGGCAAGCCGTTTACCCGCGGCGCACGCGGCCTCCTCGCCGAAATTTTCCAGCACGAGGTAGACCATCTTGACGGCATTCTCTTTACCGACAAGGCAAAGGACGTTCGCGATATACCGCCTGTACAGCAGCGAGTAGCACCATACTCGAAGTCCGACACCTGAATGTTCTCAAACAACTAACCAAACAATCTCCGGGGATCAATTTCCAATTTCCAAGTAACCAATTTTCAAACAAATCTCAATTTCCAAATTTTTAAATCTCAAACACGAGAATGTGCGAGTTTTGAAATTGGAGCTTTAAGATTTGGAAATTATTTGGAAATTGTAGATTTGGAACTTGGAAATTCGAGTAAAGTGTATATGCTGCGTGCTGCCAGTAAATTCGTATTTTTCGGCACTCCGCGTTTCGCGGTCATCGTGCTCGATGAGCTCAAACACGCAGGGCTCCTCCCTGCGCTCATCGTCACCGCGCCTGATAAACCGGCAGGCCGCGGCCTCCAACTCACTCCACCGCCAGTCAAGATTTGGGCGCAGGTGAACAATATAAAATTTCAACAACCGATAAGATTGGAAATTGGAAATTGGAAATTGGAAATTATACCAGACTTATGTATCGTGACAGCATACGGAAAAATACTCCCCCAATGGCTTCTTGAAATCCCGAAGCACGGGACTCTAAATGTCCACCCCTCCCTCCTCCCCAAATACCGCGGGCCATCGCCGATACAATCGCAGATTCTTGCTGATGATCGAGATGTTGGAGTCACCATCATGCTGCTCGATGAAAAAATGGACCGCGGCCCGATCGTTACCAGCTACCAGCTACCAGCTACCAGCTACTCAAACATCTGGCCGCCGAGGGCGAGCGAACTTGAAGAGGTACTCGCGCACGCAGGAGGAAAACTACTTGTCGACGCGATCCCTAGGTGGCTTGCCGAAAAAATTACACCGCAGGAGCAAAACCACCAAGAAGCGACGTACACAAAAAAAATAACACGCGAGGACGGCCTCATCGCGCTCGAGGACGTCGTGCACAAACCGTACGAAACCTTCCTCAAAATCCGCGCCTTTGATCCCTGGCCGGGAACGTACTTTTTCGCCGAGCGGCACGGCAAACAGATCCGCGTCAAAATCAAAGACGCAGTCTTCAAAAACGGCGCGCTTGAAGTCACCTGTGTGCAACCGGAGGGCGGCCGAGAAATCGCGTATCGCGATCTCTCGCGAGGATCAGGTGAGGGCTAGAGAACCGCGTCATGCAGCTCTTGTTTTACTTTCTGCGCCCCCTTTTTCCGAAGCGCGATTGATTTATCTTTTTTCTGCGCAAGCTGCCGCGTGATTTCCTCCTTCACAGCGTCAATCGCGGCCATGACTGACTCGCCGTACGCCTCTGCTCGAAAATTGCCTTGGACAGCACGGAGGTTGATCTCCGCGCGAAAAACCTTACCCTGCCGGTGATGCCGCGTCGTGCGCTCGATTTCAACATCAGCCGCGGCAAGGGTGTCATCCTGGCGCAAGAGCTTTTCCACCGCAGCGAGCTTGCGCTCAAGATAGCGCGTCTGCGTCGGAAGCAGTCGAAGGCTTGTTTCTTTGATTGAAGTGCGCATCGTGTTTCTTTTCTCTGTACAACACTGCGCAGCGGCCAAGGATACACCGCGGCTATATGCAAGATACAAAATACACAATACAAGATACACGATGGTTGCTCAAACTCCCGCTTTCCGACCACCTGCAGTCGAAACGCGGAAATTCTGTGATATACTTTTAGTAACGGCCCGATGGTGAAGTAGCTAACACGGCGGTCTGCAAAACCGCTATTCGGGGGTGCAAATCCCCCTCGGGCCTCAAAAAAATGGGCGATCCTGCCGACAATTCATATTAAAACGGCAAACGTTTCTTATCACGTTGCAAATGCGTTTACCGTTTTATACTATGGATGTATGCCGGGGAAAAAACGAAGTTGGACCGAAAGCCAACTGACTGAGGCGGTAAAAAATGCTGTAAGCTACAGGCAAGTGTTGTGCGCGCTGAACCTGCGAGATGCGGGCGGAAACTATGCGCAGATAAAAAAATATATTCGAGAATATAAACTCGACATAACGCATTTCAAGGGTCGGGGTTGGAACGCAGGCTTAACTCGCATAGGGAAACCAATTATTCCTCTTGCAAAAATTTTAGTTCAACATAGCGACTTTCAAAGCTATAAACTCAAAACCGTCTCTTTACCGCAAATCTCAAACCTAAACACTGTGAAGAGTGCGGGTGGGCGCAAGCAACAGAGGATGGTACTTGCCGCTTGAACTTGATCACATCAATGGAGACAGGCACGACAACCGCTTCGAAAACTTACGGGTGCTTTGCCCTAATTGCCACAGCTTAAAACCAACTCATCGTGGAAGAAATCCACGAAGAAAAAATAAACGCCGGGGTGATGGAATCGGTAGACATGCGACACTTAAAATGTCGTGAGTGACATCGCTCGTGTGGGTTCGAATCCCGCCCCCGGCACAATACGGGACTTTGGACATAGAGATGCCCGATTTCCTCATGTTTTAGCCATGTTTCTCCGGTTCGAACATGCGGTAAATGGCCTCTACCTCTTGGGCGCCAGGATGCGCGTGCGGTCTTTCGCTTCGACCTCGTTCATATGTTTGAGCTGGCCAAGTGCCAACGCCGTAAAGCTTGACGGTATCTTGATCTGGCCGAGGAGGTCGGCGATCTGTTCTTCTAACCGTTCTTTTCTGGTTGACCTTTAGGCACGGTGGGGATTTTTTTATCCATCGATATCTCCCCCGCACTCGTTTATACGAAACCATGCGCATGGAAATACTCGGTGCTGAACAAAGTACTGACAGCTCTTGAGTAGGTCCATTTTTTTACATCTGGCATTACCTAATGCCCGATCTCATACACCTTCACGCCCGATCTCATAAATCACGTCCTTCCGCTCGACGACGACTCTCCAGCCGCGGGTGCGGGCGATTCGGTAGAGACGGCGGTTCGGGTTGAAACAAATTGGCGCTTCGACGAGGTCGAGGAACGCGGCGTCGTCCTCGGTGTCGCCGACGCCGATGGATTTTTCGAGCGTGAGCCCCTCTTTCTCAAGCGCGCGGCGGAGGACCGCGCCCTTGTTTGCGATCACGTGGAATTCCTCCACCTCGCCGGTGAAGCGGTCTTCCGGACCGAGCGTGTAGATTCTCCCGTAGACTTTGTCAAAGCCGAGCCGTTTACAGAAGGGGTCGAGCACGGCCTTTGGCGACTGCGAGACCGCAAGAAGAAAGTAGCGGCGGCGTTTGAGGTCGCGAATAAGATCGCGCGTAAAGCGATAGAGATGCTGCTCTTGCTCGCGGACAACTTTCTTCCCGACCTCTTTGAGGTCGCCGTAGTGCACGCCTTTGATATATTTGTGAAAGACAGCTACCATGGCGGCGACATACGCTTCGTACTCGCCGCTGCGATTGAGCCACGCGTGGTACTCGCGCTCATACCCCCGCCGCGCACGCCCGGGGAACACGCCCTCGCGAATCAGCGCTTCGACGAGCTCTACAAATATGCTCGAGCGGAACACGGTCCCGTCAATGTCGAAGATGGCGACTTTGTGCATATGTGTGTGGTAACCGCTCACGCCTTTTATTTTTGTGCTCGTGCTTGAAGTGTTTGGGAATGGTGTCGCCTCGCTTGACGCAAAATGCAGAACTCGGCCTCCCCTCTGGCTCGGCCTCAGACAGCTGCATTTTTCTACTCGGCTCGTACCGTTACAAGTCAGTAAGTCTCTGTAGTTTTTGTCAGAGATTCTGAATCGTGCCGCTCATGATGGTGCCAGCAACTCGTCAATATAGACTTGTAACGGCACTCGCCATTTCCTAAACACCTCTCGCAGTGCACAAAAATAAAAGGTGTGAGCGGTTGCTGTGTGTGCTCTTGACTGTTATATATAGACCCCCCACGGCACGAGGATTGCCGTGGGGGTTGAGTCGGTGTATTTATCTGCGGAATAGTGCCAGAGCATTTCGCAGGTACGCAGCATGGAACGCGAGGCCGCGATTGAGTATTGTGTTTGGGTCTTTCCCGGTTACGCGGCACATCTCATTGAGTACAAGCGCAAGTGGAAATTCTTCCAGTATGGCTTTGGTGAGCAGCGCTTCGGCCATTGCAGTGATGGTCGTCCGTTGATGCTCCGGTAATCCTTGGAGTTCTTCCGCCGCGTCAGCGTATGCCTGCATCGCCTGCTCGTCCGGTTTTGTCCACATGGCCGCAAAGTCGCGAAATACGCGTTCCTTGAATGCTTCTTTATCCATCGGCGGACCCCTCGTTTTGCACGATCGTTACGTCGTTTGGCAACATCCATTCACTAAACTCGCCATCTGCCTTCTTGCACCCAACGGCCTCACCGGCACTCACCGTATTGACATAAGCACGCAACAAGCCAAACGCCTGTCGTGCAGTCTCAGCCCTTGTCAGCACCTGGCCATCTTTATCACGCAGGCGCTGTCTCAACTTTTCAAGCTCGTCAAAAGCTTCCTGGGAGAAATCGAATGATACGCGATGAGTTTTGCCCTTTTCCGCAACCGGTTGCTCTGGCATCTTGACGACTCCTTCGTGTGATCAAAAATAATCGTGGAACTCTACCCTACAGCAATGTATAGCACACGGGAGGTCACACAACAACCGTCGCTGCCGAATGCTTTGGGTCATGTCAAGTACGATAGATCGCTCCCATCCGCTCGACGATAAGCCCCTTCAGCTCGAGCGTCGCAATGAGCGTGTTCGTCTCGCTCACGCTCGTGCCGAGCGTGCGGATGAGGCTATCGCGTTCGAGTGGTGTCTTGAGGAGCTCAAGGATGTGGAGTTCCCGCGCGCTGCAATTTGACGTGTCGGTGTGTCTTAGAGCCAGGCCCGGCGCGGCGGCGAGCCCCAGCGCCTCGAGGATGTCGGCGCTCGATCTGATCGGCGTTGCGCCGAGTCGAAGGAGGAGGTTCGGGCCGCCAGCGGTGGGGGAGAAGATCGGCCCCGGCACAGCAAAGACGTCGCGATTGTACTCGAGCGCGAGCTTTGCGGTGATGAGCGTGCCGGAGCGCTCCTCGGCCTCGATGACGAGCGTCGCGTGCGAGATCCCAGCCATGATGCGGTTGCGCTGGTGGAAGCTCCAGGCAGTCGGCTTGAAATCTGGCTCGAACTCAGAGATGAGCGCGCCGCCGCTCTCGAGAATCTCCCGCGCAAGGGCGCGGTGTGTGCTTGGGTAGAGGACTTTTTCGGAGAGGCCGGAGCCCGGGAATGCGACCGTTG
>Ga0137796_10000822_pt1 | contig 18681 bp, 15 predicted proteins | sample OV2TP3_FD_97704 | JGI IMG/M metagenome (GOLD analysis project Ga0137796, IMG submission 97704) | reverse complement strand
TCTGGGACAACCTTGCAGATTCCACCTCGCGGTGGACACCCTTGCCTTCGGCTAGCGGTTGGGGCTATCACCCTCCGCAGTGGACTTAAACCACCAAGTCGTTGCCCATGCCGGGCACACCACCACAACCCGGCACCTTGCGCACAAGGTGCCGGGTGCAGGGTCCGCGGCACGCTCCATCTTTCACTTTCTACCCCCTACCTTCTCGTTCTACTCTCTACCCTCCACGCTCTACTTTCCACTTTCGACGTGATGCTTTTAATTTTCAATCTCCCGCCTCTTCGTGACGCTCGGGAGCGATGTGCACGGCGCCCCGGCCGTCCGCACGGTTCACGAACGCGAGCGCTTCGCGAAGCGAATCTTCGGTGAGCGGCATGGCGTTCGCCTTAAAGTGGCGCGCCGGCCAATTGCCGTCGACACCATGTCCATCAACCGCGATGCGGCCGTTGCGGTAGAGGATCATGTCTACGGGCACCGCATTACTGCGTACCGAGAATCGCACGCGGAGATCAAGATTATCATCAAGCGAGCTTGACAGGCCGCGAAAGAGCGTGCGATTCCAGCCCAAGGTGAGGCGCTCCAGCGGCTGCTTACTTATGCCGTGGCTGAGATAGAGCTCGAGGATGTCTGCCTGGCGGGCGGTGTCAGCGACATGCCGCACCGTCTCGTAATTCGCGAGGATCGATCGGTAGATGTCGGTCGAAGCGACGCGCTCGGAGAGTACCTCGGCGACGCGGAGCACCTGCTTTGCCTCGGGGAGCGTCTCGCGGCGGTACGCGAAATGGTCGAGGAACGAGAGTTGATTCTCGAGTTTCGCCGGATCCCGCGAGAGCGTCTCAAAGAGGTGGCGCGCCTCGCGGGGCGAATCGTGCGGAACGACGTGCGGGTGTTTGCCCCAAAAGTCGAGGAGGAGCTCCTCCCTGCGGTCGAGCTCCTGCGGCGTAATACCGGCTTGCTCCGCCACGCTCTGGGTAATCGGCGCGCGCTCAAATCCGCTCCGCTCCCAGAAAGACGTGTAGCCCGCTCGGGCATCCGCCTCGCGGAGCACGGGGCCCAAGTCTCGCGGCTCATGCAGTATCTCTACATCGCGCCTCGCGAGTACCGGCTCCCGCTCTCCGATAGGCATGGAGGAAGCGCGGGGCTCCGCGGTGTGACCTAGAAGACGATTGCCGTGCGGATCGAGGGAGAATATATTGCCGTGCTCGTCGAGCTCTATACGGCCGCCCGCGAGCGCGAGATTCGGCACCTTCTCTTTGAGGATGTCGTTAAAGTCGCCGACGCGAAGATGCCGGACGAGCGTCTCAAGCGCCCTGCGGTCAGCGCTTTCTTTCCAGCGCGCGAGGAGTTTCTGATGCTCTGCGTCTTCAAAAAACTTCTGCGCCATTGGCTCTTTACTATCCCCCGCGTGTTCGACGAGCCACTGTCCTACGATGTGTCGCGTGCTCACTCGTGCGGCCCAGCGCTCGAGTGCGGCTGTGTCCTTGAGGTCGCCCTTGTACCCAAGGGCCTCAGCGCGCGCCGCGTACAGCTGTTTTGCGAGCTTGAGCGGCGAGTCGCCCTTGCGCACGGGAAGACCCTCACGCTCGGAAAGCGCTGCTTTTTCATGCGCCTCGCGCATGGCAGCAACTGTTTTTTCGGCCTCCTCTGTGGTTGCTACATCCGCCACGCGCAATTTTTCAACGGCAACGCGCGCCTCCTCCTCGGTCGATACTTCTGTCTGGATAGGGGCGACAGCCGCCGGCACTTTCGGCTTCTCCATCGGCTGCCATACATCCTCGCGCATCTCGGGACGCAGCACGATTGTATCCGCACGCAAACGCGAATTCGTGCCGACCATATTCTTTTCTACGCCTGTTGCTTGTAGAGGCGATGCCGCCGCTGCATGCGCCGCACCCGTCATTATTATTTTCTCTTCGCTAATGCCCACGCGCTTCTCGCTCGCGCTCACCGCCTCCGGTTTCTCCGTCTCTGCCGCAGTCTCGGGGGCAGGCTTTGGCTCGAGTGCGGTCTGCGACGGAGATTCTTGCGTGATGTCAATGCCGCGGGGCGCCTGTGGCGCATCCGGGAGCGACGTCTCGACGGCTGGCGGAGGAGGTGCTGCAAGTGGCACGGGTGACATCGGCGGCGCTGTCGGCATCGGCGGCTCTGTGGCGGTTTCCGGCAATGGCGGGGCTTCTTTGCCGCGAAGCTCAAACGGAATTTTTTGTCCACGCATCTTAAGGTGGCTCGCCTCAGCGCTCGGTACAAACTCGACTCTCTCCCACCAATGCTTCACCGCTCCGGCGAGCGCCCATCCGCCACGCACGCCGGTCTCGATCGCAAGACCAGCAACGACGAACTTCCCAGCCCTCGCAAGCCGATCAAGCCGCACCGCCGCCACATGCACGCGGCCGGTCGAATCAATAAGCGAGTCGTACTTCTCAAGCGTCGCGCGGTGCTTTTTGACGATTGTTTCTTTCTCTGCCGGCGTCTCCGCTGCCTCAATTTCTTGTACAATCCCTCCGATACGCTCAGCCACTCTCTGCTGCAGTCGCTGTGCGAGCCAGTCACGCTGCTGCTCCTCCCCCCCGAGCGCGATGCGCCCGGCAAGCTCCTGCGGCAGGCGAGTCATATACACCATGTCAAGCGCCTCTTTCTCTGCTTTCTCGTCCCCGGTAGATTCCTCGCGGGCCTCTGCGTACAAATTCCACGCCTCATCGTACGCCGCTCGATACTCCGCCGGCAGCTCCTCGTACACCGCATACTCATAGTCCCGACGAGCTTCTTCATCATCCGCTCCTCCCGGGAGTGCGGCAGACGCGCTCTCCATCGCGCGCAACTGAGTTGCCGCCTCGCCCGCCTCCCTCTCGCCCATGCTGCGCACCGACGTCGCCACTCTCTGCCTCGAGACTTGCGCTCCTACTTCTGCAGCGCGTGCGGCGGCAAGCGCGCCGAGCATCCACACTTTATACGGCCACCCCACGAATCCTGCGGCAGAGAGCGCCGGCCGCGCAAACTTTGCCGCAGTACCGTAGAGATAGCCGATGTTTTTCGCCTGCCCCCACCAACTCTTTGTGGCGTAGGTACCGCTCTCTTTCTCCTCGCGGATACGCTCCATGTCGCGCTTTGCCGCAAGATACTCTTTATTGAAATTGCGCGCCCATGCGTCAATGAACTCAATCTTTCGCGCGCCGGGGACCGCACTTACCGCGCTATCAATGATATAGCCCTTGAATTTCTTCACGACGAGATTCCAATTCTCAAATCCGAGCGCCGTCTCCTCGCGCTCGGTCGGCGGCAGCTTCTCGATCTCACGCGCGATTTCCACCGCTGCCTGTTTCTCCTCCTCGTTCATCTCGCTCGTGTCGAGTTCAATGGGGACTGGCGACTCGACTGCGCTACCTCCCGCACCCGCGCGCTCCTCTGTATCGGGTGCAGCCAACGCAACCTCTGATGTACTCGACGCGGCGTCCGGCGAAAAAGCCGAAGCAGACGTATCGCGCTCGCCTTCGCGTACTCCGCGAGAAGCGAGGGTCTCCTCGACGCCTTGAAAAAATGTGTCCCACGCGGGGTCTTTGTCTCGCCGCGCGCTCTCAGTGAGTGGCGGCACCGACGGAAATGTCTCTGCCGAGTCCGTCTCCTGCGGAGATTCGAGGGGCGCGAGAACCGCCCTCTCGTTCTGTCCGAGAGCATTGAGCGCAGAGCTCCGCGCTCCGTCCGCAGCCCGCAGAGACCGCTCACTCGGCGCGACACCCTCACTCTCCGCGAGCATGTGCGCGAGCTCCTGCTCCGCCAAACGTTTTTCTTCTGAAGCGCCCTCGCTATCTGCCTCAGTGCGCTCCTTGAGGATCGCCCTGTTGCGCTCGGCTTCAAGCAGCCGGTGGTCAAGATCGTCCTCGACGCCCTCAATGACAAGTCCGCCGCGCGACATGCGCTCTTGCTGTAGAGAACCCATGAGCGTTATTATACGCTGCTCTTAAAATCAAAGACAGGGAGGGGTGTGGACAAACAGGGCCGTATGTATGCTATGTATAATTAAGCTGGCGAAAACATTTCACCCCGTATTCTCATGGCGTCTCTACGCTTCCTCCTGCCAAAACCGCTCCGCGCGCTCTTGACAGCATGCCAAAGACGGACTAGAATTAGTCTATATGAAAATTATTAATACACACGAAGCAAAAACCAACTTCTCCAAACTGCTGACAGTCGCTGAATGTGGGCGCGAGGTTGTTATTGGCAGGCATGGGACGCCAGTCGCGAAACTTATTCCATTCAAAACGCGCTGGCAAAAACGCCCCGGTGGGCAGCTCAAAGGAGCTATCCGAATTTCCAAAGGATTCGATACGCTGCCGAAGATATTTCTCAAGCATTTTGTTGGGTAGGGCAAATATATGTATCTCCTTGATACGCACGTCCTGCTCTGGTGGTTCAATGACCCTGCGCGACTCACTCCGAAGGCGCGAGGAGTCATTGAAGACGGGGCAAGCACTGTTTTTGTGAGCAGCGCCTCGACGTGGGAAATCGTTATCAAACGATCGCTCGGGAAACTTGTGGCACCGGATCGAATTTTTGACCTCGTCGAGACCTACTTCAGCGAGCTCCCAATTACCATCACACACACGAAAGCACTCGCAAATCTGAACCGGCTCCACGACGACCCGTTTGACCGCCTACTTATCGCACAGGCGCTCGCCGACAGACTCACACTCATCACCTCTGACAAGCGTATCCGGCAATACGACGTCCGTACTCTCGCTGCGTAATGACGCTATGAGACTTTTATACTCGCTCCCCCCCAAGCCGCTCCGCTCGCTCTACCACCTCGCTCTTGCACTCGCCGGAGCGCTCTGGCACCGCTTCCCCGCCCGCTCGCTCACGGTAATTGGCGTCACTGGCACCAAGGGCAAGACAACGGTCACCGAACTTATCAGTGCGATTCTTGAGGAAGCGGGGTACACCGTCGCGCTCTCAAACGGCGTACGATTCAAAATTGGTGGATCCGAAGAGCGCAACCTCTCGCGGATGACGATGCCCGGCAGATTTTTTCTCGAGCGATTCCTGCGTCGCGCGCTCTCACGCGGCGCAACACACGCCGTGATCGAGATGACCTCCGAGGGCGCAGCGCAGCACCGCCACCGCTTCCTTGCGCTCGACGCCCTCGTCTTCACCAACCTCGCACCCGAGCACATCGAGTCGCACGGCTCATTCGCGGCGTACCGAGACGCAAAGCTCTCGATTGCGCGCGCGCTCGCGCGCTCGCGTAAGAAAACGCGGGTCATCGTCGCGAACGCAGACGACGCTGAGGGAGAGCGCTTTCTCGCCGCCTCCCGCCCTGCCGAGCAGAGCCCTTTTTCACTCAAAGACACTGAACCGTATGAGATTCAAGACGACGGCATCACATTTACTTTTGGCGGCCACCGCATACGCTCGCCGCTCGTCGGCGTTTTCAACCTCTCGAACATTCTCGCCGCAGCGACACTCGCGAGGGGTCTCGACATCCGAACGGAGACAATCGCACGCGCCATTGCCTCGTTCGCCGGAGTGCCTGGCCGGATGGAATACATACGCGAAGGGCAGTCGTTTGATGTGGTCGTTGACTACGCGCATACACCCGACTCCTTGAGGAACGTATACGCATTTCTCAAGGAGTCAATTTCCAATTTCCCCGCCTTCGCCAAAACTTCCACCTCCGCCTTGGCTTCGGCGGGCAAGCAATTTCCAATTTCCAATAAAATTTCAAATGACAAATCTCAAATTTCAAACAAAACGAAAAAACTCATCTGCGTACTTGGCGCGACGGGCGGCGGACGAGACAAGTGGAAGCGGCCGGAGATGGGACGTATCGCGGCGGAGTATTGCGACCATATTATTCTCACGAATGAAGATCCGTATGATGAAGACCCGAATCAGATTCTCGCGGAACTCGAGTCCGGAATTTCCAATTTCCAATTTCCAATTTCCAAACACGTCCACGATACAAAATACAAAGTACAAAATACGCACGAAAAAATTCTCGACCGCCGCCTCGCCATCCGCACCGCACTCGGCATAGCACAGCGCGGCGACACCATCATCATCACCGGCAAAGGCTCCGACCCGTCAATCTGCGGCCCGCGCGGCACAAAAGAGCCGTGGAGTGACGCTGTGGTGGCGCGGGAGGAACTTGCGCGACTTCGGTGATGTGGCCTCGCAAGGCGCAGTAGGGGAAAATAAAGGTTCGCACGGCTGTTGAGTTTTGGGATACAATACCGGCATGAACGAATTCGGGTGGATCATCGGCATGTTTCTCCTCTTCGGCCTCATCTGGTTTGCAGGGGGTGGGCCGGCGCGCGGTCCGGGTAGCGGGCTTTTTCTGAACCAGCAGGTGTCCGGCGTGCCGACCGAGCGCAATGATGCTCCAGAGGCTCCTGCCTCGGCAAAAAATGCGCAGAAACAGCGCACGAAGGAAGAAATTGCGCGTGAGCTTGAGCGCATCCGCGAGGAGGTCAGAAAGGTCGAAGAGGCGATCGCGCGGCTCGAGGAGGAGGAACGCTCCTCGCCCTTTCGCGGCGCAATGAGACTTGAGGTCGCCCACGCTCGCGCCGACCTCGCCGCGCGCGAGTATCTCGAACTCCGCTACTCGCGCGATGCAAAAACGTCTGCGCCGATCACTGGCTGGACGCTCGTAAGTCCGATCACCGGACGGAGCATCGTGATTGGCGAGGCGGCGCGAATTCCCCTCCTCGGCCGCGTCAATGTCGCGGCGCCGATTGCTCTCGCAGCAGGCGAGAGCGCCTACATTCTCACCGGCCGCTCGCCAAACGGCATATCCTTCCTTCCGAACATCTGCACCGGCTACTTTGAGCAGTTCCAAAATTTTACGCCCTCGCTCCGTCGCGAGTGCCCGCGCATCACGGACGAGCCGCTCCCGCCTTCGCACCGCCCGGAAGCCCGGGGCTACGGCGCCTCCTCCCTTGAGGACGCCTGCCTCGACTACATCGAGCGCGTCGGCGAGTGCACCGTGCCGGTTTCAATCCCGCCAACACTTTCCTCCGCCTGCCAGGAATTCGTTGTCAAAACTGCAAATTACGACACCTGTGTCGAACGTCACCGCACCGACGAAAACTTTTTCAAAGACGACTGGCGACTCTACCTCAGCCGCGATGAGGAGCTGTGGAAAGAAAAACGCGAGGTGATCGAATTACGCGACGCGGAAAATAAGTTGGTGGATGTGGTGGTGTATTGAATAACGAAAAACGCAAAGCGAAAAGCGCAAAGTAACAATGCAAAATCAAAAACAGTTCTTTTGAATTTTGCGCTGTTGTTTTTCGTTTTGCGCTTTACACTTTACGTTTTGTAGTCATGCTTCCATCCCTATGTGCGCTACTCAAAGCGTCGGATATGGCAGCAGCACACCAGTTGTCGGTGAGGGCGCTTCCTCATTGAGCGACGGCGTCTCATTCGGCGTGGGTACCGGCGACATTTCACCGAGCGGTGCGCTGCAATTGTAGACCCAGAGCGATTTTCGCTCGGGCACCGCACGTTCATAGTTCGGAAGCGTCATCTCGGACATGAACGCTATCTCAACCACAGAAACCCGCTCGCCTGCCGTATGGGTACGATTCCACTGGTAACAGAGATACGCGGCGTAGTGGTGCCTATATGCCGCAAAATCCCCAAGATAGAGATTCATGAGGTACTTGCGCCAGCGCTCGGTCGGATACATCGCGGCGACCGATCGTGGTTTTTCATAAGAGACCGCTGCCCCATCTCGCAGGAGATCTACATTGCGCCCGCCCTCGAGCGTACCGACGATGACGTACCAGCCGTCCTCACGGAGCGGCGGCGAAAACATCGCCCATCGCTGGTCGAGACGCGTGAGATGCGCGATGTCGCGGGCCGCGCGCGGCAGGGGGAGAGAGGCCTGCGGCAGTTCGTCAATATTCCACGCCAAAACCAACCCGATAAAGAGAAGCGCGCACGCGGCGCTCATCGCGCGAGAGCCCACGGACACGATCGAGCGCCGCGGCCGCTCGGCGGCCGCGGCCGCAAATATCGTAGGTATGCAGATATTTTTTCGCCTCCGAGCCACACGCGCGTAGAACCGCTCTCCGAGAGTGGAGACCGGCGGCAGGGTGAGTATCGGTGCCAAAAACCACACGATTGGCGACGCCCGAACAACCGCGACAACGCCGCCGAATGCAAAATGCCGCCCTTCGTCCGCGTCAACCACAACCCATGAGTTGTGCTCCGCCATCTCCCGCGCTGCGCGCTCGTCAGTCGCGGCCGGCACGAGCCGCGCAGGCGAGAGGAGTAAGAAAGTCTTAAGGTAGAGCGAGAGCGAGGCACAGAAGCCACACTCACCGTCGTAATAGATCGTGAGCCCTGCGCGCTGCCGCGCTCGAGCGTGGCGCGAAGCGAAGTCCCACACGAAAGCGGGCAGGAGCGCGAGCATCGTGATGATCCCGATCCAAGGGAACGGCCCAAGCCGCATGCTCGCCATAAACCCGAGGTGCATCGCGATAAACCCCACGACCGCGGTGAAGCGGAGTTGTTTTGTAAATACCGGAGCAAACAAAAGCAGCGGCCCGAAGAGCTCAAAGAGAAGCGTCACGAATGTGAGCAGCCGCATGAGGTCGGGATACTGGAGCAAAAAATAGCCGAAGGGCTTCGTGAACTGATCAATGTTGAGCGCATAGTAAATTGCCGATCCTTCCTGGGCCCACTCGACGCTTGTCTTGACGAGACCCGCAAAAACGTACACTGCGGCAATTTGGACCATAAGACCTGCGCCCCAAAAAGAAACATGGCTCTCGCCGGTAGAGTGCGACGGTCTCCGCACGCTGTCGATGCTCCATCGCGCGCCCCAGGGGAGAAACATCGCGAAGAAGAGCGCGGCGCGCATAAAGATGTCTCCCCCTTGGAGAATCAAGGGATTCCGCGTTTGGAGTGAAATCAGGAGAAGCCAGGAAGCGATCGCGGCAACGCGCGTCTTGTAGCCGACAAGGAGCATCAGAGCAAACATCGCGGCAATGACAAAGAGCGCCGCTTGCACCTGCCACGATCCGTCGAGGAAGTGAAAGGAGAGGAAAAACGGCTCGTGGTAGTACCGGAGCGCAGCCTCGCGCGGAAAAACGCCGAGGTCGGTGTAGTGCGCGAGAAGTCCCTGCGCCCGCCCTGCGAGGTCAAAGAGGATCAGCGTCGCAAAGCTCACGCGGAAGAGCGCGAGCGAACGGAGGTCGAGCGAAAAAATTTCCTTGAATCGCGACCGGTAGGGAGCAAGAAAGTTCATGGGGCAAAAATCGCGCGGGCGGTGCGTCCATTCTAGCATCAGTGCCCTCCCAAACACGAGAACAAAATAATCCCCGCCACAACGGCGACGTTGAGCGATTCTTTTCTTCCACCCATGGGGATATCAATTACTGTATCTGCGAGAGCAAGAGCGCGCCACGAGAGTCCGCGGACCTCGTTGCCGAAGATAAATGCCGCCGGTCTGCTTGCGCGAAATGCGCGGTAGTCCTCGGCCTCCGGCGCCTGCTCAACAGCGACTAACGCGACGCCCTCGCGCTTGAGCCGCTCGAGGAGCGAGGCGATGCGCAGGTGGTGCTCCCATGGCACCAACCGCTCGGCGCCAAGCGCCACTTTCGCGATGTCACCGCGCGCCCTCCCAAATCGGTCAGTCGGCGTCGGAGAGTAACCGGTGAGAAAAATCCGCGCGACGCCCGCCGCCTCTGCAGTCCGAAAAATCGAGCCGACGTTGTGAGCGCTTCGCAGATTGTGGAGAATCACGTACGTAGACATCAGTAACTATCGTATGCTACACTGAGCCTATGCTCAACCCCTTTCCCGACCTCCTCGACTTTGCGCTCATAGCGCCGGCAATCCTGCGTCTTGTCGCAGGGCTCATATTTCTCAACCTCGGCATACTCAAACTCCGCTCGGAAAAAGGACGCTGGGTGCGCTCCCTCACGGCCTTGCGAATAAAACCAGCGCGCGCCCTCCTCGTACTATTCGCGGCAATCGAGCTCATTGGTGGCACGCTGCTCCTTGCCGGTCTCTTTACACAGTTTGCCGCGCTCGCGCTCGCGCTCTTTCTCCTCGCCGAGCTTCTGATCGAGCTCCTCGCCCCCGAGGCGCTCGCGCGCACGCTTCCCTTCTACCTCCTCCTCTTCGCGATCTCCCTCTCCTTCCTCTTCTCGGGCGCAGGGTTCTTTGCCTTCGACATCCCCCTCTGAATGAACGCAGATCAACGCAGAACAAACGCAGACTAACGCGGAATAAACGCGGAGAAAACGCCAGACTGACGCGGATCAATGCAGAATCGACGCAGAACGGACGCAGAAGTGCGCGGACCGAAAAGTGCCGTGCAGGAAGCAGTACGCAATAAGCAGTACGCAACGAGATTGCCGCGCTGGCTTTTACGTGCTAACATTGCGGCTACAATTAGGTGACAAAGGCGCGATGGAGATACATTTTACAAAACATGCGCAGGAAAAATTTTCAGTGCTGGCACGCCACGGAGTTCGCATTTCCCAAGCAAAAGTAGAGATGACAATACGCCGACCCGACCGACGAGACTATAGCAGATCACCGCTGACCATCGCCCAAGGACCGCTCGGACGGACACATGTCTTGCGTGTCGTATACAAGATTGATGGGCATCACGTCCGTGTCATTACATTTTATCCAGGACGAAAAACACAATATGGTAAAAAAACGCATTAAAATTAGCTACGATCCAGACGCTGATGTGCTGAGCTGGGAGCTCAGCGGAAAAGGCACGATCGATCGAGCCGCCGAGATGGGAAACATCATCGTGCACCTCACGAAAAATAACGTCCCTATTCTCGTTGAGGTGCTCGAAGCATCACGCCTCGTCCACAAGAGCGGGCGTGTCATTGAGCGCGCGAATTCGCCCGCAATGCTCGTGACCTCATAGCAAAACTGAAGTCCCCCCCCACCACCAACACGGTGCGGGGGGGTCTCGTCGAAAGGGAACGACCTAGCGAACCAGCTTCTTGTCGCACAACACCTCTCGCGCAGCAGCTCGTCCCATCGCGATAGTTGCTCGGAGAGCGTCTGTATCTCTGCTCCTGTTTGAAATCACAACGGCATGCGTCGGGTAGATTACAGTGCAACGTGCCTGCTCAAGCCAGCTCATCGCCTTATTCTCCTCGCCCGCCCTCCTTCGTATCAATCGGCGGACATACTTGTGCCGCGACGCAAATGGCGATATGAGACGTAAGCGGAGTGCCTTCCGGCGAAAGCCGCGCGGTACGTTGACGATAACCCATATCTCATCCGCGCCAGCCTCAACTGCGCGACGGAAAGGAATCGGCTCGCCTAATGCCCCATCGCAATACACACCGTCATTCCAGAAAACCGGCGGACTGAAAAACGCCATAGCCGCACCCGCGACGATCACGCAAACGGGGTCGTCCGCGTCGTTGAGGCACACGCACTCAGACCGCTCTCTCGTAATATTGCTCACCGTCGCGTACACCCGGGGCTTTGCAGCGCGCAAGGCGGAGACGGAAAGCGGTTCAATCTCTCGAAAAAGCCGCTCAAGCCAGACGAGATCAACGCGCGAAATCCCGTATTGTGCATAGATAAAGTTCTCCGGAACGTGCTCAGTAAACGCCCGCACGATTTCTCCTGTCTGTCCTGTACTAAAGTACGCCGCCTGGCACCCACCTGCCGACGACCCGACGATGTAGTCAAAAAATTCCGCGCCGAATCCGAGCGTGTGCAGCTCTTCGAGCACGCCGGCCGAAAACGCGCCGCGCGTTCCACCGCCACCGATCACCAGTGCGCGCATTGCACGCCCTCCATACGAATGTCCCCTACTGTTCTATTGAAAGAGCCAACGTCCTCAAACGACCCACAGCGTACCATGCTTCTTCTTGCGTCTGCAAGCTGAAAGCTATAAGCTAAAAGCTGCCGCCCGCCCCTAGCTCAATTGGTAGAGCAGTGGCCTTTTAAGCCATTGGTTCCGGGTCCGAGCCCCGGGGGGCGGACTAAGTAGAAAACAAAAGTTCGTCCGATATTGAACATGTGACCCTAGAAAAATTCAACGCGGCATGGCGATATCGCCATGCCGCGCCTTGCGTCTCGTCTCTGCCACGCACGTCTATTAATCGTCGCGTGTGCCTCTCCGCCGCACCATCGCGCGGCGCCTCGCCTCTGCCGATCCTCTATGGTGTAAAAACGTACCTGCTCCGATGGAAAATTCCAACGTATTCGAAGTGTCCTCTCTAACGACAATCATGCCCGACCGCCGCTCTCTGTCAAGCGCGCGGCTCGCCAATCGCGCACATCCCGCACGCATCTTGACTGACGCACACCCGGTCCGATCGGACATTCTGTGCGTCGGTTGGGTAAGGTGGTCTACGAAGAGATACGCTAAACAGCGGAGAGAATAAACCGCTCGAGCGCGGAGTCGAGCTCCTCGATGCCGCGGCGGGCGTCGTGGTAGAGCGCGACGAGGTTTCCGGCGAGGGCGCGGAGTTCCTCCGGCTTAAAGCGCGCGGCGTAACGCTTTGACTTGCTAAACACGAACGGCTTGAGACCGGCTGCCTCCGGGCTGTGCTCTTGCGCAGCACAGAGTATTGCACGCGCCTGCCAGAAGAGGATGCCGTGGATCTCCTCAGGCGCCTTCCCCTCGATGAGCCGTGCGCACGCGTAGCGCACCCAGAGCTTTTTCCTGTCTCGCTCTCCGAGCGCGTCCGCGAGCGCAAAAAGGGCGGGGTCGTATTCACGCCGCCCACGTCCAGCACCTGCCGTGGCAGATGCTGGACTCCGAAACGTCTTTGCCGCCGCGGCGGCAAGCGCCTTTTCCGCCGCCGCGTCGACCAAGCCGCGCTCAAAAACGATGAATGCGTTCTCGGAGCTCTGCAGTGCGGAAGCAGCAGCGACAAGTGCCTCGCGGCTTACCGCTGCCTCGCACGCGCCATCAAGCACTACGATAGTCTTCGCCTCAAAGAGCCCACGCGCTCCGACAAGCTCCGCGAGGCGGTCTGCCGTCACTTCCTCGCCCTCAAGACGCACCTCGTGCGCGTTCGGCCGCTTGCTACGGAGCGTCTGCAGCAGCTCGCGTCTTCGAGAGAGAGAAGTGTCTATATTCTCACCGTAGATGAAATACAACATGCTGGTAACCAACATTCGTCAGACATCAGCGACATTGCAAATAACTTACGATCGTAAGTTATTTGCAATGTCGACAAACAACAACGATACAGTCTGCGCGCAGGCGCGCCTCAAAATTTTACTGCAACCCTATTTGGTAATCATAAAGCCGTTTGTACACGCCGCCTTCACGCTGAATCAAGTCTTCGTGTTTCCCCTCCTCTACAATCGCGCCTTTTTCAAAAACAAAAATGCGGTCGGCTTTTCGCACCGTGCTGAGCCGATGAGCAATGATAAACGTTGTTCTGCCCTGCATCAGTTCCTCAAACGACTCCGCGATCTGCTTCTCCGTCTCCGCGTCAAGCGCGCTTGTTGGCTCATCAAGAATTAAGATCGCCGGATTTCGTACTATCGCCCTCGCGATCGCCACTCTTTGTTTTTGTCCGACTGACAACTTAACGCCGCGCTCACCTACGAGCTGGTCGTATTTTTTCGGTAATGCTTCGATAAATTCGTGGGCGTGCGCTTTCCGTGCCGCTGCTCTGACGTCTGCATCTGTTGCGTCAAGTTTCCCATAGCGTATATTCATCAGTATGGTGTCGTTAAAAAGCACTGGCTCTTGCGGCACAACCGCAATGGCGCTCCGCAGTGCCGTCAAATCAAAGTCCCTGGTGTCGTGTTCATCAACGAGCACCGCGCCTTGTGTCGGAAAGTAATAACCGGAAATAAGGTCAATCGCGGTACTTTTGCCAACACCTGATTTGCCGACAAACGCAACACGCTGTCCTTGATCAATTTTGAAATCTAGACTCTCCAACACGGTCGTTACTCTGTCGTATGAGAAAGAAACATTCTTAAATCGCACCGAACCCTTGACCACTCGCGGCGCATACGCACCTTGTGGATGATAGACTTCTTGTTGTGTTGCGAATATTTTTTCTTCTGCTTGCTTAATGCTGACGAGGCCATTTTGAAGTGTCTGCCATTCGTGACCCAACAAAACGAACGGCCCAAAGAGCAGGGCGGCGTATCCATTGAGCGCCACCAATTCACCGATACTCAATTCCCCCTGTTGGATGAAGTGCACGGAAAGAAAAAATATCACCGTCTGCGTTACTAACACAATCATTCGTTGATAAAAATTTATGCCGCTCCAGATGAACTGGAGCTTGTTCCAAAGCTCTGTCGCGTGCTCCAAAAAGCTCTTTTCGATTTTTCCTTTCTCGTATTCCTCGGTCCCCATGTGTTTAACCGATTGAATGTTCGTAACGGCTTGCAGTGCATCAGCGTATGCATTTGTCCAAGCGGCATGTCCTTCTTCAAGAAGATTCGTCGTCGGCGCAACAAGCTTTATCAGAATCAAAACATACACGATGACGCCCGATACAAGCACCAGCGTAAAAAGCGGGTTGATGAAAAACGTTACCGTAAATCCAACCATCACGCTTAAAATCGGCGGGGTTAAATTGACCAGGATATTTTCCGCAATTGATGCAACCTGCCAGCTTGTTTTTTCAATATGGCTGGACAACTCGCCGATTTTTTCGTCTTTATGGAAGGCCAACGGAACAAAAAGAAGGTGGACAAACGCCTTACTTTGGTACCCTAATTGCATCGTCATACGCAGACCGCGACCCTTTCGATCAATAATCCAGTCAACAACATTGGCGGCAAGCTGCGCGAAGACCCAGAGGAGCAGCAAGCCGAGCCACGCGGCAATGGTGATTTCGCCAAAAGACAGCGTCATCGAAAGATCGATGAGCGCGTCAAGAAACGAGCCGACAATGTAAGGCACCGTTCCGTTGGCAATAGCGGAAATTATTCCCAAAACGGCCAACAAAATTATCGACGGTTTATAGTCCGTGAGGTGCGTGAACAAAATTTTCCAGGCCTGTCTTGCTTCTTCGGTTTTTGTCGGTTTTTTATTCATGGAATGTGGTGCGCCTGAAAGTCCGTCGTCGTGTCTGGGATTTAAAAATTTTGAAATTTGCTTGGAAATTAGTTACTTGAAAATTGAAATTCGTTCATCGCTCCCCAATTCTTGCCGACTGCGGCCGAGGTGACGAGCGGCACGCTACGCGCCTCCTCCGTGGAGAGCACGTGCTCCATGATGCGTTTAATCTCCGGCACGAGCGTCGCGACGCGCGACTCGCGCATCTCAAAGACGAGCTCATCATGCACCTGGAGGATCAGAAACGCGTCCCCCATAAGTCCCTCGCGCTTCAAATATGCATCCACATGGATCATCGCGAGCTTGATGAGGTCGGCAGAAGTACCCTGGATCGGCGCGTTCAGCGCCATGCGCTCGGCCATCGCGCGAATGTGCGCTACGGCCGAGCGGATGCCCTCGAATTGACGCCGACGACCGAAGAGCGTCTCGGTGTAGCCGCGTCGGTACGCCTCTGCCTTCGTGCGCTCGAGGAAGTCCCTAAGGCCGGTGTATGTCTCAAAATACTCCCGCATGAAGCGCTCGGCATCGGCGCGGTCAGTGCCGAGGTTCTCGCGCAGGGCATTGACGCCCATGCCGTAGAGGATGCCGAAGTTGATCACCTTCGCCCTCCGGCGCATCTCGCGGTCCACTTTCTCGGGTGGAACGTCAAACACTTCAGACGCCACTGCGGTATGAATGTCCTCCCCGCGTCGAAAAACCTCGACGAGCTTCGGGTCCCGTGAGAGTATCGCCGCGACGCGAAGCTCGATCTGCGAGTAGTCAAACGCCGCGAGTCGGAAATCTTCCTCGGCGATAAAGGCCCGCCGAATTGAGGCGCCGCGCTCGGTGCGGACCGGGATATTCTGGAGATTCGGCTTCTCGGAGGCCATGCGCCCGGTTGTCGTGCCGGTCTGGAGAAATCGCGCGTGGAGGCGGCCAGCGCTGTCAAGGAGTGTCGGGATCGGGTCAATGTAGGTCGAGAGGAGCTTCTGGAGCTCGCGGTGTGCGAAAATATGCTCGATGATCGGGTGCGCGCCGCGGAGTTTGCCGAGCTCGGACTCTCGGGTCGAGCGCGCGCCCCCTGCAGTCTTCTTGTGATTGCGCGGCACTAACTTGAGCTCATCAAAAATCACCTCGCCGAGCTGCTTCGGGGAGTTGATATTAAATTCTCTGCCCGCGTCTCTCCAAATGAGCTTTTCGAGGACTTCAAGCTCGCGGTGGTAGTCTCGCGAGAGCACGGTAAGATGCGCCGCGTCAATTTTCACGCCGCGATCCTCCATGGCGCGGACGATCGGGATCAACGGCCGCTCAATCTCCTCAAACACGCCTCTGAGGCCGCGCGCGGCGATTTCCCGCTCAATCACAACCTGCGCCTCCGTGAATGAACCCCCTCCGGCAAAATGAAGAACGTCGTCAAGCGACGGATTCGTGATGTTTGAATCAAGCACCCAGAGCGCGACGAGAGTCTCGGTGAGCGCAGCATGGTCGGGCGCGCTCTCCGCCGCCTCCCCGAGAGCAGCACCGCCCTCGCCTTCCTCGTGCGCCGCGCTACCCGCGCCGCCCGCGGGCCGACCGAGCATCTCCCGCGCGCGGCCGATGAGCGAGCGGAAATCAAGCTCGCCGAGGAGCGCGAGCGCCGACGCCTCGTCAGCATGGGCGCGCCAATCAGCATCAGTAAGATCAAACTGTATCGGCGCGGCGCGGTTGATCTCAGCGAGCGCTTTTGAAAACAACGCCTCGTCCTTGTGCTCCGAGAGTATACGCTCGACGCGCGCGCTGATGCCGGCCTCGGCGAACAACTCCCGCGAGCGCGCGAGCGTCTTGTAGAGCGACTCGATCGTTCCAAATTTCTGCACAAGAATGCTTGCCGTCTTTGCCCCGATTCCGGGCACACCGGGGATGTTGTCTGACGGATCGCCAGCGAGGCCCTTATAGTCAGGCAGAAACTTTGGCGCGAACCCGAAGCGCGTCTTGACTGCGTCCTCGTCGTAGAGCGCCGTCTCTCTGATGCCTTTCTTCAGAGTATAGACCTGGACGCGCGTGCCCGAGACGAGCTGGAGCGTGTCCATGTCGCCCGAGGCGATGATAATCTCGAGATCGCGATTATCCTTCAGGAGCTCTACGATAGTGCCGAGGAGGTCATCTGCCTCAAAGCCCGCGACTTCAAAAACCGGGATGCCGAACGCGCGCACGAGCTCGCGCGAGCGCTTGAGCTGTACAACAAGCGCATCGTCCGCCTTAGGCCGTCCCGCCTTGTAACCCTCAAAAACTTCATGCCGATAGGTCGGCTGGGGGAGATCAAAACAGCCCGCGATGTACTCGGGCTTGAACTCGCCGATGATCCGCATCAGCATCGTCGCAAGCCCGTAGAGCGCGCCCGTTGGCTCGCCAGTGCGCGAAGAAACAAAATCTGCAGGCAGCGCATGATACGCCCGATGAATAATCGCATGCGCGTCAAGGAGCACGAGGCGTTTTTTGTCTTTTGTTTTGGCCGCTATCGCCATGGAACCAGTATACACCGGCTCGGGCCATACGTGCGCCTTGACAGCGACCAGCGAGATGTATATCCTTACTGTATATACCATGACGACGATACAAAAATGGGGTAACAGTCTCGGCGTGCGACTGCCGAAACAACTGGCACGAGAGTTCAGACTCATGCCGGGGAGCGCAGTCCTTCTCCGAGAGGAGCACGGCCGCATATCTATTACGCCTACGCCAACTCGGATGCGTGCCGCTAAAAAAGAACACTGGGCTCAATTCCTCATCCCGACCAAAAGAAAAAAGAAAGAAAACGTAAGCGGCAAAATAGACGCCCTGCTCTATGGCTGAGAGGTATGTTGTAGACAGTTCTGTATGGGTGGCGCTCTTTCTCGACTTTGACACGCAGCATGGGCGCGCAGTCCGAACCATCGCAGGGCTCGCTCTCGCCCTCTACGTTCCCTATTGCGTCATCGTTGAGACCGCGAGCGTACTTGCATACAAACACTCAAAAGCGCAGGCTGATAATTTTCTCCGCTATATCAGCGACAACAATGACGTCCGCATCGTCGCTCCGAGCATGAACGAGGAAATCGCCTTCTACCTGACCCTCTCCGAGCGTCTGTCGTTTGCGGACGCAGCGCTCGTCGTCGAAGCACGCACGCTCCACGCCGACCTCGTCACCTTCGACAAGCAACTCGCGCGTGTCGAGAAAAAGACAAACAAGCGCAACGCCTAGAGCGAAACACGGCGCTCGTTGTCGCCGATGTAGTTGAACGAAATTAAACGGTACCCGCGTGGCAAGAACGGACGAACTTTCTCTGCCCATTCGACGAGGATGAGATTCTTATGATCGGCGACGAGCGCCTCCCAGCCGAGGGCGCGGAGTTCCTTCGGGTCCTCGAGGCGGTAGGCGTCTATGTGTACGAGGTGACGCCATGGTTTTCGCGCGAGCTTGTAGATTTTCATGATGACGAACGTCGGGCTTGTTACATGCTCGCGGACGCCGAGCGAGAACGCGACGCCTTTTACGAACGTCGTTTTTCCGGCGCCGAGCTCGCCGGTGAGGCCGACGACCACCGAAGCTGTTAGCTTATAGCTTTTAGCTTTTAGGTCGTTTACGAACGATGCCCCGAGCTCGAACATTTCCTCCGCGCTCTTGACCGTCTTTCTGGTGCGGGGCATGG
>Ga0137796_10000821_pt1 | contig 18692 bp, 17 predicted proteins | sample OV2TP3_FD_97704 | JGI IMG/M metagenome (GOLD analysis project Ga0137796, IMG submission 97704) | reverse complement strand
CACCTTGCTCACGATCTGGTCACTGCCCTTGGCCCCTACCTCGAGCGGCCGGACTTTTCCGACAGGAAAAGCGGGTCGGACCACTAGCCCGGGGCGGTCCCCGGGTCAAGGAAACCCCCGGCGATGAGACATCGTGCGCGAACCGGACCCCGCGGCGGCGACGGGGAAGCAGGCGGCTCCCCTCCCCCCCTGAGGGGCGGGAGGGGTCGGGGGTGCGGGGGGACGCGATGAGCACGATGCTCGCCGAAGCGGACGTCGCGGTGATCGGCAGCGGCGTCTGCGGGGCGACCGCGGCATACGAGCTCACCCGCCGAGGGGCGCGGGTCGTCGTCCACGACAAAGAGGCCGAGCCGGGACCCGAGGCCTCGGCGCGCTCCTTCGCCAGCCTCCGCGTCCAGGGCCGCCACCCCGCCGAGATCCCGCTCATGCAGGAGGCGATGGCACTCTGGCGGGAGGCCGCCCGGACCCTCGGCGAGGAGTTCGAGTTCGTCCAGAGCGGGAACGTCTACCTCGCCCAGGAGGAGGCCGAGGTCCACGAGCTCGAGGGGCACCTCGCCACGGCCCACCGTCACGGGCTCCCCGAGGTGCGCCTTCTCTCCGGCGAGGAGATCCGGGCCCGGATCCCGGCCCTCGCGGGTCCGATCGCGAAGGCGCTCTGGAGCCCCTACGACGGGCAGTGCGACCCGCAGAAGGGCGTGGGCGCCTACCTCGGCGCCGCCCTGCGGCAGGGCGCCCGCTTCCTTCCGTCCACCGTGGCGACCGGCTTCGCGGCCGCCGGGGGGCGCCTCCGCGGCGTCGTCACCGACCGAGGCGAGATCCGGGCCGACGCCGCCGTCGTCTGCGCGGGCGCCTGGACCCGCCGCCTTCTCCGGACCTGCGCGCCGGCGCTCCCGATCAAGATCCTCAACTACTCGGTCGGCGCCACGTCGCCGCTCCCGCGCCTCATCGAGCTGACGGTCCGCGCGTTCCACTTCGGCTGCCGTCAGGCCCGCAACGGCGAGGTCTGGTTCTCGGCCGGCCTCAACACGCGCATGGACCACGAGCTCTGCCTGGACGACCTCGCGGAGCTCCGGCTCTGGGGGCCGCGCCTCTGGCGCAATCGCGCACGCGTCCGTCTGAGGCTCGGTTCCGGCAACCCCTGGCGCGAGCTGCGCAACCTCGCGCGCCCTGTGTCGCCCGGGGACTTCCCCGTGGCGCACGAGGTCGCCCCGGATCGGCCGCTGCTGGAACAGGCCTTCGGCCACCTGAGCCGGATGGTGCCCGCGGTCGCGGCGGGCGGCATCGCCCGGGTCTGGGGGTGCATGATCGACCTCTCCCCGGACGGCCTGCCGATCGTGGGGCTCCTCGACGCCCCGCGGGGCGTGACCGTCATCGCGGGGCTCTCCGGCCACGGGTACGCGCTGGCGCCGGTCCTCGGCCGGATCGCGGCGGATCTGGCCCTCGACGGCTACACGGCGTATCCGATCGCGCCGTTCCGGCCGAGTCGCTTCCGCGAAGGTTCTGTGGAAATGCCCTACCGGTTGATCTGAAAGAGGGCCGCCCCGCTGACGGAGCCCAGCCCCCATTGACATCGTGGCCTCACGAGGCTACAATGCGGCCATGATCCGCACCACGAACATCCGCACCCTCAAGGATCGGCTGAGCGCCTTCCTCCGCGACGTCCAGCGCGGCGATGTCGTCCTGGTCACCGACCGCGGGCGCGTCGTCGCGGAGATCCGGCAGCCCACCGTGGGATCGCCCGAGGCGAGCCCCGTCGAGGCCCGGGCACGTCGCCTCGTCGAGGACGGGGTCCTGAAGCTCGGTCTGCCCAACACAGCGAAGGCGTACCGGCGGCCGGGCATCGCGCTGCCGGACAAGGTGGTGGACGACGCGCTGGGCTGGACCCGCGGGGATCGTTGAGCACGATCTACGCCGAGTCCAGCGCGGTCCTGCGCTGGCTCCTGGGCGCCAGCGATGCCGACCGGATCGAGCGCATCCTCGCCGCGGCGCCGGTCGTCGTCACCTCGGAGCTGACCGCAGCGGAGGTGGGCCGGTCGCTCCAGCGTCTGGTGGCCACGGGTCGGCTCGACGCCGAGGCCGCCGAGCGGGCGTGGGCGAGCTACGCCGCCGCCAGCCAGCACTGGCGCCTCTACGGCGTGGGAGAGCCGGTCCTGCAGCGCGTGCGGCAGCCCTTCCCGAGAGAGCCGGTCCGGACTCTCGACGCCATCCACGTGGCGACCGCAGTCCTGTACGCCCTCGAGGTCGGCCCGCCCCTGGTCCTGTCGGTGGACGAGCAGGTCCGGGCCAACGCCGGGGCGCTCGGCCTTGCGATCGCCCCCGCACCCGGCTGACCGCGCCGGGACCAGCCCGGCATCGTCACGCCCTGGACTCGCCGGGAGGCCTCCCCGCCTCATGGAGCGGAAGAGGCCGGCTGTTGGACCCTCAGCGTCCCGTTTGAGGGCTGAGGGGAGGTTCGGGCAGCGCCAGCGCCGCGGTGAAGCCGGCGAGCGGCAGGACCGCGGTCAGGGTGAGCGTCGTCATCAGCCCCCAGTGGTCCGCGACCCAGCCGAGCAGCGCGACCCCGATGCCCCCCGTCCCGATCGCGAGCCCGGTCATGAGCCCCGCGGCCATGCCGAGACGCCGCGGCAGGTAGGCCTGGGCCAACACGACGGTGACCGAGAACGACGACACGAGGGCGAACCCGGCCGCCAGGAGGCAGAGCACCGCGAGCCCGTCCCCCTGCCGCCAGAGGAAGGTGGCGACCAGCGGCGCGGCGACGAGCATCGACCCCGTGACGACGCGCCGGCCGCCCCACCGGTCCGCGATCGGGCCGCCCACCAGCGTCCCGAGCGCGCCCGCCCCGAGGAAGCCGAAGAGCAGCGGGCCGACGATCCGCGGATCGGCGCCGAGGACGTCCACGTAGAAGAAGGGGATGAAGGCGGTCAGCCCGAGCTGCGTCCACGACCGGACCGTGACCACCGCGACCAGCAGGGCGATCGCCCCGCGCATGTCGCGGCCGTCGCCCGCGCCGGCGCGCGTCGCGCCTGCCATGGCGGGCGGGGGCACGAGCGACGGAAGGACCGCCGTGATGAGCCCGGCGGTCAGGAGGCCGGGGACCAGCATGCCGAGCGTCCCCGGCCTGCCGAACGTCGTGACGAGCGCCGCGATGACGGGCGGGCCGAGGGCGGTCCCGATGTTCCCGCCGATCGAGAAGAACGACAGCCCGGTGGCCTTCCGATCGCCGGCCACCTGGTTCGCCGTCTTGAAGCCCTCGGGGTGGTAGGCGGCGATCCCGAGCCCCGCGGCCGCCACGCAGACGAGCAGGAGCCCGTAGGTCGGTGCGAGCCCGACCAGCGCGAGGCCCAGCGTCGTGAGGACCACCGACCACGGGAGCAGCCACCGCCGCGCGCTCCGATCCGAGAGGTAGCCGAAGAGCGGCTGGATCACCGACGACGCCACGGTCGCGACCAGGAGCACGGTGCCCGCGGCGGTGTACGAGAGCCCGAACGCGGCCTTGAGGAACGGCAGGAGCGCGGGCAGCGCGCCCTGGTGGGTGTCGATCACCAGGTGCCCCCACGCCAGGAGCGCGAGGGCGCGCGCGTTCGGCCGCTCGCCCGTCTGCCCGGCGGAACCCGCGACCGGGGCCTCGGCGAGCTCGACCACGCGCCCGGCGTGGTGGGCCGCGGGATCCGGCATGGCGGCCATGGTAGCGCGCGCTCGCCGGGGTGTCCACCCGGGACCGCGCGGCGACGCGCGCGTCCTTGACCCCCCGTGCGGCCGAGCCTATCCTTCGAGCGTGGCCGACCCTCCCGACTCGGACGCCGCGACGCGCCGCTATCACCGGCAGCAACTCTGGCTCTCGGTGGCCTCGTTCGGCCTCTCGGTCGCCGTGCTCCTGGCCTGGCTCGCGAGCGGGGCCGCGGGGGCGCTGGCGGCCGCGCTCGACGGGCGCGTCCCGCCGCCGGCCGTCGTCGCCCTGATGCTGGCCGCCGTCGGGGGCACGAGCGCCGTGTTGACGTTTCCCCTCGATCTCGTGCGCGGGTTCCTCCTCCCACGCCGCGCAGGGCTCCTCGACCAGCCGCTCCGGGAGTGGCTCGCCGACCGGGCGAAGGCGCTCGCCCTCGGCGGGCTCCTCACGCTGGCGGCCTTCGAGCTGTTCTACTTCGCGCTTGCGCGGAGCCCCGAGTGGTGGTGGCTCTGGAGCGCCGCGGCCCTCGGCGCCGGGAGCGTGCTGCTCACCGCGGTGGTTCCCGTCTGGATCGTGCCGCTCTTCTACCGGTTGACCCCCCTGGACGACCCGGCGACGCGGGACCGGCTGCTCGCCCTCGCGCGGCGGGTCGGGGTGGTCGCGGCCGAGGTGGCGGTCGCCGACTTCTCCCGCAAGGGGCGCACGGCGAACGCCGGCGTGGTCGGCCTGGGGCGCACCCGGCGCATTCTCCTGAGCGACACGCTGCTCTCCGGCTTCCCGCCGGACGAGGTCGAGGTCGTCCTCGCCCACGAGCTCGCCCACCACGCGCGGGGTCACCTCGGCCAGGGCCTCCTCGTCCAGGGCGCCTTGCTCCTCGCCGTTTTCGCCCTGGCGCACCAGGCGCTCTGGCGCGCGGCCGGGCCGCTCGGCCTCGCCGGCCCCGCCGACCCCGCGGGCCTGCCGCTCCTCGCCCTGGTTCTCACGGGGCTCGGCCTCCTGGCGACGCCTGCCGCGGCGGCGTGGTCGCGCCGGCTCGAGCGCGAGGCGGACGCCACGGCCCTGGCGGTCACCGGGGCGCCCGCCGCCTTCGTCGCCGCCATGGAGCGCCTGGGCGATCTCAACCTCGCCGAGCGACGCCCGCACCCCCTGAAGCAGCTCCTCTTCGCGACCCACCCGTCGCTGGAGGACCGCATCGCGCTGGCGCGCGCGGCCGAGCGGCGGCCGGCGGAGGCCGCGTGAGCGGCGCGGCCCGATCCCCGTCGCATCTCGGCGTCCTCGGTCGTCGGCGCCCCTCAACGTACAGAAAGTACGCCTCGGGCCGCCTCCTCCCTGCGTCCTTGATCTGCTCGGGTCTCGGCCCGCTCCCAACGCCGTCATCGCCGCGCGCGTCTCGCAGAGGGTAGCCGCGTGAGTCGTGCGGAGCTCCGGGGGCGCGTCAGCCGGCGGGCCGGCCTCGTCGTGCCGGGCGCCTACGACGGCGTCTCGGCGCGCCTCATCGAGCGCGCCGGCTTCCCCGCGGTCTACATGACCGGCTACGGCACCTCGGCCTCGCGCCTCGGCGTCCCGGACCTCGGGTTCGCCGGGCTCGCCGAGATGGTCGAGAACGTCCGACAGATCGTGGCGGCCGTGCGGATCCCCGTGATCGCCGACGCCGACACGGGCTACGGTGGTCCCCTCGCCGTCCAGCGCACCGTGCGGGCCTACGAGGCGGCGGGCGCCGCGGCGCTCCACCTCGAGGACCAGGTCTGGCCCAAGCGCTGCGGCCACCTCGCCGGCAAGGAGGTCGTCCCGCGCGAGGAGATGGTCGCGAAGATCGCCGCGGCGGTCGAGGCGCGGCGCGACCCCGACTTCCTCCTGATCGCCCGGACCGACGCGATCGCGGTGACGGGCTTCGACGACGCGATCGCCCGCGCGGGCGCGTACGCCAAGGCGGGCGCCGACGTCCTCTTCGTCGAGGCGCCGACCACGATCGCCGAGGTCGAGGCGATCCCGCGGCTCCTCGAGGCGCCGTGCCTGTTCAACTACGCCCCCGGTGGGCGGAGCCCGCTCCTGCCCGTGGCCCGCCTCGCCGCGCTCGGTTACGCGATCGTCCTCCTGCCGGTCCAGACGCTGTTCGCCGCCGCGCGGGCGATGGCCGCCTACCTCGAGGCACTCCGGGCTTCGGGCGAGCCCGGAGGGCTCGACGACCGGCTGATGCCCTTCGCCGAGTTCAACCAGCTCTTCGACGTGCCGGCGCTGCTGGAGCAGGAGCAGCGGTTCGTCAAACCCGACCGGAGAGACGGATGACCGACGTGAGCAGCGTGAAGACCCGCATCGTCGAGGCCGTGGAGCAGCGGGCGGAGGAGCTATGGGCCCTCGCCCTCCGGATCCACGCGAACCCCGAGCTCGCCTACCAGGAAGAGAAGGCGGCGGCCTGGCTCACCGACCTGCTGGAGAAGCACGGCTGCCGCGTCGAGCGCGGCGTGGGCGGGGTGCCGACCGCGTTCCGCGCCGAGATCGCGGGCGCGGGCGCCGGGCCGACGGTCGCCATCATGGCCGAGTACGATGCCCTCCCGCAGATCGGCCACGCCTGCGGCCACAACGTCATCGCGACGTCGGGGGCGGGCGCGGGTGCGGCGCTGGCGGCGGTCGCCGGCACCGGCGGACTGCCGTTCCGGGGCCGGGTCGTCGTCATCGGGACGCCCGCGGAGGAGGGCGGCGCCGGGAAGGTGCGCCTCATGGAGGCCGGGGTCTTCCGCGACGTGGACGTCGCCATGATGATCCACCCGCGCTGCGGGACCCAGCTCTGGCGGCCGACGCTCGGGCTCACGAAGTGCAAGGTCGAGTACTTCGGCAAGGCCGCCCACGCGTCCTCCTGGCCCTGGCGCGGGGTCAACGCGCTCAACGCGGTGATCGGGCTCTTCAACGCGCTCGACGCCATGCGCCAGCAGATCCGCTCGGACGCCCGGATCCACGGGATCATCACGGTCGGAGGCCAGCAGGCGAACATCATCCCCGAGTACACGGCCGCCGAGTTCTATCTCCGCTCCCCCGACAGGGGGTACCTGAGGGAGCTGCGGCGACGGTTCGAGGCGGCGGCGGAGGGGGCGGCGACCGCGACCGGCTGCCGCGTCCAGGTCACGTTCGACCCGATCATCCACGACCCGCTGAAGCCGAACTTCACGCTCCTCGACCTCTTCGGGAAGAACCTCGACCGCATCGGATTTCCCGTGGACCCCGAGGACCCCGAGGCGGGGTACGGCTCGACGGACGCGGGGAACGTGAGCCAGGCGCTCCCGACGATCCACCCCTACATCCGCACGTCGCCCGACGGCGTCCCGGGCCACTCGCGGGAGTTCGCCGAGCACGCGGCCACGCCGCTCGCCCGCGCCGGCATGCTGGCGGCGGCGAAGGCCCTCGCCCTGACCGCGCTCGACTGCCTCGCGAATCCGCAGGCCATCCAGGCGGCGAAGGACGAGTTCGCCCGCACCCGCTGAGCGCCGGAGGAGGCCGACCGCCATGCCCCCGACGAACCCGCGCGCCCGCGACGTCCTCGCCGCGGCCGAGCGCCTCGCGCCCGAGCTGGACGCCCTCTCCCGGCGGATCCACGCCCACCCCGAGCTGGGCTTCATGGAGGTCCAGGCCTCGGCGTGGCTCGCCGAGTACCTCGCCGCGCACGGCTTCGCCGTCGAGCGCGAGGCGGGCGAGGTCGCAACGGCGTTCCGCGCCACCCTCGGCGCGGGCGGCGGCCCCACCGTCGCGCTCCTCGCCGAGTACGACGCCCTCCCCGGGATCGGGCACGGCTGCGGCCACAACCTGATCGCGACCGCGGCCGCCGGCGCGGGCGCCATCCTGGCGGCGGTCTTCGGGGGGACGGCGCCGGGGCGCGTCCAGGTGATCGGGACGCCGGCGGAGGAGGGCGGCGGCGGGAAGGTCGCGCTCCTCGACGCCGGGGTCTTCCGCGGCGTGGACGCGGCCCTCATGATCCACCCGGCGCCGTGGACCCGGCTCCACGAGGATCTCCTCGGCCGCCTGAAGCTCACCGTCGAGTTCTTCGGCCGGCCCGCCCACGCCGCGGCCAACCCCGACGAGGGGGTGAACGCCCTCGACGCGATGGTCCTCCACCTCCAGGGGCTCGCGGCGATGCGCCAGCAGCTCCGCCCCGACGCGCGCCTCCACGGGATCGTCACGCACGGCGGCGACGCGCCGAACATCATCCCCGAGCACACGGCCGGCGTCTTCTACGTGCGGGCGCTCCGGCAGGAGTACGTGCGGGAGCTGGCGCGGCGCTTCGAGGCGTGCGCGGAGGGCGCGGCGACGGCGACGGGCTGCCGGGTCAAGGTCACCCCCGAGGCGTTCCTCTACGACCCGATGCGCCCGAACCCGGCCCTGCTCGACCGCTTCCGGGCCAACCTCGCCGCGGTCGGGGTCGCGGAGGACCCCTCGCCGGCCCGGCCCGCCCTCGCCTCGTCGGACGTCGGCAACGTGAGCCAGGCCCTGCCGACGATCCAGCCGTGGGTCGGGATCCTGCCCCCCGGCGCGCCCGAGGTCGCGTTCCACACGCGGGAGTTCCGGGACGCCGCGGCGACCGACCACGCCCACGGGCGGATGCGCGCGGCGGCGTGCGCGCTCGCGCTCACCGCCCTCGACGCGCTGACCGACCCGGCGCTCCTCCGCGCCGCGCGCGAGGAGTTCGAGCGAGCGGGGTAGCCGGGGCCGGCACCCGAGCGTGCGCGCGTCCGAACCGGCCGCTCCTCCGGCCCAAGGGACCCGCCTGCGCGCCCTGGTGCTGGCGGCCCTCGGTGTCGTCTACGGCGACATCGGCACCAGCCCCCTCTACGCGCTGCGGGAGTGCTTCTACGGCCCCCACGCCGTGCCGCCGACGACCGCGAACGTCCTCGGGGTCCTCTCGCTCGTCACGTGGTCGCTCATCCTCGTCATCTCGATCAAGTACCTGGCCGTCATCATGCGCGCCGACAACCAGGGAGAAGGCGGCATTCTCGCCCTCATGGCCCTCGTCTCCGGGCCGGAGCACGCGGAGCGCCCAGCGTCCGCGCGCGCCGTCACGATCCTGCTGGGGCTCTTCGGCGCCGCGCTCCTGTACGGCGACAGCATGATCACGCCGGCCATCTCCGTCCTCAGCGCCGTGGAAGGCCTCGAGGTCGCCACGCCCCTGTTCCAGCCCTACGTCCTCCCGGTGACCGTCGCCATCCTCGTCGGGCTCTTCGCGGTCCAGCGGCGCGGAACGGGCGCCGTCGGAGCGATGTTCGGCCCCGTCACGCTCGTCTGGTTCGCCTGCCTCGCGGCGCTGGGCGCGGCTTCCATCGCGCGCAGGCCGGGGGTGCTGGCCGCCGTCGACCCGCTCCACGCCGTCCGCTTCTTCCTCGCGAACGGGTGGCAAGCGTTCCTCGTGCTGGGCGCCGTGTTCCTCGTGGTCACGGGCGGGGAGGCGCTGTACGCGGACATGGGACACTTCGGCCGGCGTCCCATCCGCTGGGCCTGGTTCACGGTCGTGCTGCCGGCCCTCCTCCTGAACTACTTCGGGCAGGGCGCGCTGCTCCTGCGCGAGCCGACTCGGGCGGCGAACCCGTTCTACCACCTGGCCCCCGCCTGGGGCCTGTACCCGCTGGTCGTGCTGGCCACCGCCGCGACGGCCATCGCCTCGCAGGCCGTCATCGCTGGCGCCTTCTCGTTGACCTGGCAGGCCGTCCAGCTCGGCTTCCTCCCGCGTGTCGAGGTGCGTCACACCTCCGAAGACGAGATCGGGCAGGTCTACATTCCCCGGATCAACCAGATCCTCCTCGCCGCCACGGTCGCGCTGGTCCTGGGCTTTCGGACCTCGAGCGCCCTGGCCGCGGCGTACGGGGTGGCCGTCACGACGACCATGCTGATCACCACGTTGCTCGCGTTCCTCGCGATGCGCCGACTCTGGGGGTGGAGCCTCCCGCTGGCCGGCGCCGTGACGCTCGGGTTCCTCGCGATCGACGCCGCCTTCCTCGGGGCCAACCTCCTGAAGGTCGTCGACGGCGGCTGGTTCCCCCTGGTGGTCGGCGTGGCGGTGACGACGCTCATGACGACCTGGCACGCGGGCCGTCGCCTGCTGGCGGAGCGGATCCGCGAACGCTCGATGAGCTTCGCGGAGCTGACGGAGCGCTTCGAAACCGATCGGCCCTCGCGCGTGCGGGGGACGGCGGTTTACCTGAGCAGCCACCCGGAGTGGATCCCTCCGGCCCTGCGGCGTCTCCTCCGCTTCCTCAACGTGGCGCACGAGCAGGTGATCTTCCTGACCATCCTCTCCGAGCGCGTGCCGCGGGTCGACCCCGAGAAGCGGCTCGAGGTCAGGCCGCTCGGTCTCGGGTTCTTCGGCGTCATCGCCCGGTACGGGTTCGTCGAGAAGCCCAACGTCCCGCGGCTACTGAGCCGCTGCCGGGAGCAGGGGCTGGTGATCGACCCGAACGTGGCCGTGTACGTCCTGGGCCGCGAGACCCTCATCCCCTCGGCGCGGCGGGGCATGGCCCTCTGGCGGGAGAAGCTGTTCGCGGTCATGGCTCGCAACGCGGCCGGGGCGACGGAGTTCTACCGGATTCCGCCCGCCCGGGTCCTGGAGATCGGCGCCCAGATCGAGCTGTGACGCGCCGGGAGCATCCCGCGGCCGGAGCCGACTTCAGCCGGCCTCCGGTCGTGCCGAACCGCCCCCCTTCGGGGGGCGCATCGCCTCCCGGCGCGCCTCCGTCCGGCGCTCGGCCTCGAGCCGCTCGAGCTCGACCGCCGAGTGGTCCACGAAGCGCATCGCCTCGGCCAGGGCGCGGTGGCCCGCCTGCTCGGCGATCAGCCGGTGCATCGCCTGGCAGACGCGCCGGTACGCCGGGTGGCCCTGGGGCGTCGTCCGCAGCTCGATGACGTGCATCGCCTCGCGGGCGTTCATCTCCATGTAGAACCGGATCCGGTACGCCATCGAGACCGCGTAGGACGCGACGAGGCCGAGCCCCGCGGCCTGGAGCGCGTCGTGGAGCGCCGCCGACACCTCCATGACCCGGCGCCAGTCGCCGGCGCCCCCGACCTCCTCCACCGCCTCCGGCAGCGCGTAGCCGTGGCGCGGGGAGAGCGGCTGCCAGTCGAGGGTGAGCAGGCGGTGGCGCTGGAGGTCGCGGAACGCGCCGTAGTCGGTGAGGACGTCGAAGCGATAGGCCGTCCGCTCGAAGGCGCGCCCCGGCTTGTGCCGGCGGTTCGTCCGCTCCCCGACGTAGGCCCGGAGGACCGCGGCCCGCTCCTCCCCCGACAGCTTCCGCACCCGCGCGAGGAGCTGGTCGTCGGGGAGCCCCGAGGCGGCGTAGAGCGCGGCGGCGACCACCTTGACCTCCCCGTCCGGGTCGAAGTCGGCGAGAACGACCTCGGGTCGCGGCTCGGGCGTCTCGTCGGCGAGGAGCTTCTCGGCGACGGCCGCTGTCGCCTCGCGCGTCTCGGCCAGGTAGCGCGACCAGGCCCTCCCGCGGTCGGGGACGTCCACGCGCGTCAGGAACGCCGGGATCACCTTCCGCAGCTCGATCAGCATCAGCTCCCCGTACGCCCGGGCTTCCCCGAGCGGGCTCGCCCGGAGCCGGAGGAGGAGCGCCTCGTACGCCTGGCCGGTGCCGTAGAGGCCCACGTTGGCCTGGGTCGCCGCCGGCAGGAGCCCCCGGAGCGTGTCGAGCGCCTTCGCCCGGATCGTGTTCCGGTAGACGGCCTCCGAGTCGCCCGGGGCCCGCGGGTAGCGCCGGCGATAGTGCGCCTGCACGGGCTCGAGCCAGCGGGCGTAGGTCTCGAAGGCCGTGTCGAGGGTCTCGCCGTAGCGGCGGGCGAGCGCCGGGTCCTCGATCTCCGCCGGCGCGTGGTAGCGCCAGCGCCCGCCGGGCCGGTCGGTATACGGGATGTAGCGCGTGGACTGCTCGAGGTAGGCCATCAGGCGGCCCCACTCGAGGAGCTTCGTCAGGATGTTCGACACGTGCTCGCAGGCGAGGTGGACCCCGCCGAGCTGGGCCACGGAGTCGTCCCCGTACTCGACGAACACCCGCTCGTAGAGGGCCTCCGCGCGTGCGGTCCCGACCGCGGCCGCGACGGGCGCTCCGGCGGCGCGGTCCGCGAACTCGTCGAGGAAGAGCCGGCGGAGCGACTTCGGCGAGCGCGAGTACCGGGCGAACAGCGCGCCCTTGACGACCTCCGGCAGGTTGACGAGGGCGAAGACGGGGCCGTCGAGGCTCGTGAAATGGGGGGCGAGGAGCGCCCGCTCCTCGGCGGTGAACTCGTCGGGCCCGCCGGCCGTCACGCCCCTATCCTACCAGGGCGCGGAGCCCGGCGACGAGGCCGACGCCGGCCACGATGGGCCAGAGGAGGTTTCCCGTCCGCCGCGCCAGCCCGACGACGAGCAGCGCCGCCGGGACCTGAGGGAGCCAGACCGCCAGCGCCCGGTCGCCGGGGAGGAGGACGAGCGGCAGCGCCAGCGCCGTCAGGAGCGCGATGGGCAGCGCCGCGAAATAGCGCTCGAGCCAGGCCGGGAGCCGCCGCCGGGCGAGCACGAGGAGGAGCGGCGCGCGCGTGAGGTACGTCGCCACGCCCATCGCGACGAAGAGGCCGAGCGGGCCGGGCCTCACAGCCGCCCCCCCGACGCGCCGCCGCTCGACGCCGGGGCCAGCCACACGCCGAGGGTCGAGGCCAGGAGCCCCGCCACGGCGATGTGCCACGCCCCACCGACCCCCACCGCGACGGCGAGGGCGATGGCCGCGGCCGCGCCCGCGACGAGCCACTGCCAGCGGGCGCGCACCTCGCGCGCCACGATGGCCAGAAAGACGGCGGGGAAGACGAAGTCGAGGCCGAAGCGCTCGGGGCTCGGGATCCGGCCGCCGACGAGCGCGCCGCCCACCGTGCCGAGGTACCACGCAAGGTACACGGTCGCCGCGCACCCGACGAAGTACGCGACGGTCGACGGCCGCCGCGCGAAGCGCGCCAGCGTCAGGGCGTAGGCCTCGTCGGAGATCCCGTGGGCGAGCAGCGCCAGACGCGGGCGTGAGAGCCGGGTGAAGTAGGGCGCGAGGTTCGCGGCCATCAGGTAGTGGCGGAGGTTCACGATGTAGGTCGTCAGGACGATCAGCGCGGCCGGCGCCCCGGCCGTCAGCATCGGCAGCGCGACGAACTGCGCCGTCCCGGCCGAGACGAGGAGGCACATCGCGACGAGCTCGCCGAGGGAGAGCCCCGCCTGGCGCGCGAGGCCGCCCCAGACGGCGCCGTAGGCGAGGATCGAGGGGACGACCGTGATCAGGGCGTCACGCGCGCCTGCCCACAGCTCGGCGCGCGAGGACGCGCTCACCGTGTTCGAGCTCATGAACGCCGACGGCCCCGGGGCCACGCGGGACCCCGGGGCCGTCGGCCCGAGAGGGACCGGCTACACGATGGCGATCGGCCGCCCGGGCGAGCCCGTGGCGCCCTTGATCCGGAGTGGCGCGAACACGTACACGAACTCGTAGACGCGGTCCTTCGCCACCTCCGAGAGGTCCATGTTCTCGTGGAGGAAGATCCCGTTCTTCGTGATCAGCTCCTGGTGGCAGATGAAGGGGAGATCGGGGTTCTCGCTCGGCACGACCTCCACCGGCCAGGTGTCGGCGCCCGCGACGCAGAGCTGCTTCTGGGCGATCCACTTCGCGACGTCGAGGCCGATGCCCGGGCAGCCCTCGTTGAACTTCTTGTTGTCCTTGATCCAGTGCTGCTCGGCCCAGCCCGTCCGGAAGAAGATCGCGTCGCCCGGCCGGAAGCTCGCCTCGGAGATCCCCTCGCGCGAGAGCGCGCCCATGAGGTCGGCCGGCATGATCGCCTCGCCGATGTTCAGGTTGCGGCCCTTGAAGGCGACCATGTCCACGAGGACGCCCCGGGTGAAGAGCGGCTTCACGTGCTCGATCCCGAGCTTCTTCAAGCCGTACATGTTGAACATCTCGACCTCGGTGACGCCGTTGTAGTAGCGGGTCTCGCTCAGGTCGCCGCGCTTGCCGGTCTCGCAGCCGATGTGGGCGAGGCCGTCGAACTGGGTCCCCGTCTGGCCGATCTCGGTCGCGAGGAAGTCGTCGTGGTACATGAGCTTGTTCTTGCCGAACGGCGAGTCCGCGTTCGCCGGGCTCCCCAGGATCCGGAGGGCGAAGATGCGCGCCCCGAACGCCGGCTGTTCGGCCTGGTAGAGCCGACCCAGCTCGTAGGTCTTGCCGGTCTTGATGAGCCTGACCGTCTCCAGGACCTTCTGGGGCGTGATGTGGTTCGACGCCCCGGCTTCGTCCTGCGGCCCCCAGCGCGACGGCCACCACCTGGGGCCGATCGGCGTGTCCTGGGCCGCCGCCGGCGGGGCCTGGGCGAGCTGCTGCGCGACCATGGCGCCGCCCGCGGCCATCCCCGCCACCCCGGCGGCGACGCCCCCTTGGAGGAAGCCCCGGCGGGACACTCCGTCCTCGCCCGGCGGCTCCGGTGCCTGCGCGAAGAACTGCTCGAACCAACCTGGCTGCATGCCGGTTTCCTCCTCTGGCTCCGCGTTACCTGCCGCGCGCCCGCCCTACCCCTTGCGCATGTACGCGGGCGTGCCCCCCGCGAGGAAGTCCTCGCGCGGCGGTGCAAAGATGTCGATCACCTCCGAGTCCTCCGGGAAGGACGCCTCGTGCTCGACGCCCGCCGGGATGACGCCGATGTCTCCGGCGACGCACGTCCGCTTCTCGTTCCCCAGGCGGAACTCCATCCGGCCCCTGAGCATCCAGAAGATTTGCTCGTTCGGATGCCGGTGCGCGGCGGCGTGGGCGCCCGCCTTCATCTTCCAGAAGACGAGCATCTCCTTCTCGCCGGTCACGACCTTACGGGTGATCATCGGGGTGACCTGCTCCTCGGGGATCCTCTCGAGACTCAGGTAGCCCTTCATCGCGGCGATGGTCATGGCAGCAGCCTCCTTGTTTCGGCGTGGCGCACACAACCGTAGTCGGGACGCCCCCGCCTGTCAAGGCGGGTGTTATAGTAGCCGGAGGCCATGTCCGCGTTCCGCTGAGGGAACAGCGTGATCACCGAGGCCGACACCTGTCGGAAGTACGTCCTGCCAAAGCTTTACGCCGCTGGTTGGACTGACGACCAGATCAGCGAGCAGAAGACATTTACCGACGGCCGAATCGTCGTGGCAGGCGATAAGGTCCGCCGCCGCCCCCAAAGGAGAGCCGATTACCTGCTGCGCTACACGCGAGACTACATGATCGCAGTCATCGAGGCCAAAGCAGCCTACAAGCTTCCGGCAGACGGCCTTCAGCAAGCCAAGGAGTACGCCCAGATCCTGGGTCTCAACTTTGCCTACTCCACCAACGGCCATGGGATCGTTGAGCACGACTTCCTCACCGGACGAGATACGGACCTCGACACGTTCCCCGCATCCCTCGACTTATGGAAGCGGTTCCAGACGAGCGAAGGCATCGAAAGCAAGGACGTCGCCGACAGACTCCTCACGCCCTCTTTCCATCTCTCAGGCAAATCCCCCCGCTACTATCAGGAGATCGCCATCAACCGGGCCGTCCAGGCGGTCCTGCAGGGAAAGCGCCGCATCCTCCTGACCCTTGCGACGGGCACCGGGAAGACGATCATCGCCTTTCAGATCTGCTGGAAGCTCTGGAGCAGTCGCTGGAACCGGACGGGGGAGCACCGCCGCCCGAAGATCCTGTATCTCGCTGACCGGAATGTCCTGATCGACGACCCCAAGGACAAGATTTTCGCGCCCTTCGGGGTCGCCCGCTGGAAGATCGAGGGCGAGGCGGTGAAGGGCCGAGAGATGTATTTCGCCATCTACCAGGCCATTGCCAAGGATGAACGCCGGCCCGGTCTCTATCGGGACTACCCTCCTGAGTTCTTCGACCTCATCATCGTGGACGAGTGCCACCGGGGAAGCGCCGCCGACGAGAGCAACTGGCGGGAGATCCTCGAATACTTCCACCCGGCTGTCCAGATCGGCATGACCGCGACGCCGCTCAGGGAAGATAACCGCGACACCTACCGCTACTTCGGCAATCCGCTCTACACCTACAGCTTGCGCCAGGGGATCGAGGACGGCTTTCTTGCCCCCTATCGCGTTCATCGGGTCGTCAGCACCGCCGACGCGGCGGGCTGGCGACCCAGCAAAGGCGAGCTGGACCGCTACGAGCGCCCGATCCCCGATCAAGTGTACGGCACCAACGATTTCGAGCGCGTCGTCGCCCTCAGGGCCAGGACCGAAGCCATCGCCAGGCACCTCACCGGCTACCTCAGGAAGACGGATCGCTTCGCCAAGACCATCGTTTTCTGCGTGGACCAGGAGCACGCCGAGGAGATGCGGAAGGCCCTCAACAACGGAAACGCCGACCTCGTCAAGGACCATCTGGACTACGTCTGCCGCGTGGTCTCCGACGAGGGCCCCGTCGGCCGGGGACATTTGAGCCGATTCCAGGAGCTGGAGACCGTCTCGCCCGTCATCGTCACGACTTCCCAGATGCTCACGACCGGCGTGGACGTGCCGACGTGCAAGAACGTGGCCCTCGTTCGCGTCATCAACTCGATGACCGACTTCAAGCAGATCATCGGTCGCGGGACCCGCGTCCGCGACGACTACGGCAAGCTCTATTTCTCCATCCTGGATTACACGGGAAGCGCGACGCGCCTCTTCGCCGATCCCGAGTTCGATGGCGAGCCCGCCCGCATCACTGAGGAGGCCATAGACGCTCAAGGCTCGACGGTTGAGGGGAGTTACGAGACGGTCATCGACGACGCAGCGTGGACGGAGGAGGAGGCCGGATACCCTGAGACCTCCGCGGTCACAGACGACTCCGAAGGGCAGCCTCGCAAGTACTACGCGGACGGTGGCACTGTCGAGATCGCCGCGCACCTGGTCTATGAGCTCGACCCGGATGGCAAGCAGCTCAGGGTCGTGAAATTCACAGACTACACCGCCGAAAAGGTGCGTAGCCTCTACAGCTCGGCAGCGGACCTGCGGACTCGGTGGAGTGACGCGGAGCAGCGCGCGACGATCATCTCCGCTCTCGAGGAACGCGGGATCTCTTTTGAGCAGCTCGCGGACGCGACCAAGCAGCCGGACGCCGACCCCTTCGACCTCCTCTGTCACGTTGCGTTCAACGCGCCGTTGCGCAGTCGCCGCGAGCGCGCCGAGCGGCTCCGCAAGGAGAGGAAGGACTTCTTCGACCGCCACGGCCCAGACGCGCGCCAGATCCTGGACGAGATCCTTGAAAAATACGCCGAGTATGGCATGGCCCAGTTCAAGATCCCGGAGATTCTCAGGGTGCCCCCAATCTCCGATCACGGCAACGTCCTGGAGATCACCCAGAAGTTCGGAGGCCCGGAGCGGTTGCGCGAGGCCCTCGCGGAGATGCAAAGCCTCCTCTACGCCGCCTGAGAGGCTCTCGGTATGGCACGGAAAGCAAAGCCTGAGCCACCACAGACGACGCCCCAGCGCCTCGGCTCGCTGATCAAGTCCGCGCGCGACATCATGCGGAAGGACAAGGGGCTCAACGGCGATCTGGACCGTCTGCCCATGCTGACCTGGATCATGTTCCTCAAGTTCCTCGACGACGCCGAACAGGTGCGCGAGACCGAGGCCAAGTTGGCGGGGAAACGGTTCCGCCCCGCCATCGAGCCTCCCTGCAGATGGCGGGACTGGGCGGCCAAAGAAGACGGCATCACGGGCGATGAGCTGACCGCGTTCATCAACCACGACGAGGCCGTGCGCCCGGACGGCACGAGGGGCCCAGGTCTCTTCGCCTACCTCCGGTCGCTCCAAGGTGCCAACGGTGGAGACCGGCGCGACGTCATCGCCACGGTCTTCAAGGGCACGGTGAACCGGATGCAGTCCGGTTACCTGCTGCGAGACGTGCTGAACCGGATCAACACCATCCACTTCACCTCCTCCGAAGAGATTCACACACTCGGTCATCTGTATGAGTCGCTGCTCAAGGAGATGCGCGACGCCGCGGGCGACTCCGGCGAGTTTTACACGCCGCGGCCCCTCGTCCGCTTCATCGTGACCGTGACCAACCCACGCCTGGGGGAGACGGTTCTGGACCCGGCAGCGGGCACGGGTGGCTTCCTGGTTGAGGCGTTCGAGCATCTCAAAAAGCAGTGCAAGAAGGCCGAGGATCACGCCCGCCTTCAGAAGGGCAGCCTCTTCGGCGTAGAAGCCAAGCCCATGCCCTACCTCCTCTGCCAGATGAACCTATTGCTCCACGGGCTGGAGTCCCCCGAGATCGATCCCGCGAACGCCCTCCGTTTCCCCTTGCGTGAGATCGGCGACAAGGACCGTGTGGACGTCATCATGACGAACCCCCCCTTCGGCGGCGAGGAAGAGCGCGGTATCCTCGGAAACTTCCCCGAAGACAAGCAGACCACTGAGACGGCGCTTCTCTTCCTCCAGCTCATCATGCGGAAGCTTCGCCGCCCCATCGGAGGGCAGAAGGGCGGCCGATGCGGCATGGTCGTCCCGAACGGGACGCTCTTCGGCGATGGGGTCTGCGCTCGGATCAAGGAAGAGCTACTCAAGGAGTTCAACCTCCACACCGTGGTCCGTCTTCCCAACGGCGTCTTCGCTCCCTATACGAGCATCCCGACCAACCTCCTCTTCTTCGACCGCTCAGGCCCGACGAAAGCGATCTGGTACTACGAGCACCCGCTGCCCGACCCTCTGTGTCAAGATGAGTGAGACAGTCAGTCCCCCTGAAATTAATGTAGAGGGCGAGACTGGATAAGTCCCATGGAGGCCCGAGTCGAGATGCCCATGACGGAGGCGAATGTGCAGGTGGTGGCGAAGCCACACCGGCGGGTGTTCACGGCGGAGTACAAGCGGCGGATCCTCAAGGAGGCCGATGCCTGCGCGACGCCCGGGGCAATAGGGGCGTTGCTACGGCGGGAAGGCTTGTACTCGTCGCACTTGGTCGTGTGGCGCCGGGCGCGGGCGCGTGGCGAGCTGGCTGCCCTCACGCCAAAGAAGCGGGGCCGGAAGCCCACGCCGGTCGACCCGCGGGACCGT
>Ga0137796_10000820_pt1 | contig 18724 bp, 15 predicted proteins | sample OV2TP3_FD_97704 | JGI IMG/M metagenome (GOLD analysis project Ga0137796, IMG submission 97704) | reverse complement strand
TTCCGCCATCGGCACCGAGCCGCTCCCGGAGGTCATCGCCGAGGCCGCCAAGGTCCTCTACCTCCGCGCCCTGAAGGTCCTCCCCCCCGACGTCAAGGTCGCCCTGGCCCACGCCCACGCCCGCGAGACCTCCCCCCGCGCCCGCGAGATCCTGGCGACGATGCTGAAGAACATCGAGGTGGCCGAGGCGCACGGGCTCCTGGTCTGCCAGGACACCGGGATCCCGGTCTTCAAGGTCCGGGTCGGCCGGCGGTTCCCGTTCGACGGCCCGGCCCTCCTGGCCGCGCTGACCCGGGGGGTCGAGCGGGCGACGGCCGAGCACCCGCTCCGCTCGAGCGTCTGTCACCCGATCACCCGCGAGAACCCCCAGACCAACACCGGCCTCCGGATCCCGGTGGTGGACTTCGAGTTCCTCGAGGAGGGGGAGTGGCTCGAGCTGCGGATGATGCCCAAGGGATCCGGGGCCGAGAACCAATCCTTCCTCAAGATGCTCACCCCCGCCGACGGGCTCGGCGGGGTCAAGCGGTTCGTCCTCGAGTCGGTCCTCGAGGCGGGGGGGAAGCCGTGCCCGCCCATCGTCGTGGGCGTGGGGCTCGGCGGGACCGCCGATCTCGCCATGAGGCTCGCCAAGGAGGCGATCTGGCGGCCGATCGGGGAGCCCAACCCGGATCCGGACCTGGCCAAGCTCGAGGCGGAGCTCCTCGAGGCGATCAACGCCACGGGGCTCGGCCCCATGGGCCTCGGCGGCGACACGACGGCGCTGGCCGTCCACGTGGAGGCGGCCTATACCCACATCACCCAGAACCCCGTGGCCGTCACGCTCCAGTGCTGGCGGGGCGAGCGGGCCTCCGCCCGCATCCATCCGGACGGCCGGGTCGAGCACGGGGACTGAGCTGGCGACCCACTGCCTCACCCCGCCCCTCGACGAGGGCCGGGTCCGCGGGCTCCGGGCCGGGGACACGGTCATCCTGGACGGGACCGTCTTCGGCCTCCGCGACGCCACGCTGATCCGCCTCTTCGACCAGGGGGTCCCGCCCCCGACGGACCTCCGGGACGGCGTCGTCCTCCACACGGCCCCCAACGTCCGGAAGGCGGGAGACCGGTACGAGCCCGTCTCGGTGGGGACCACCACCAGCATGCGCATGGACCGCTTCACCCGCCCGCTCCTCGAGCGCCTCGGCGTCCGGGCGATCATCGGCAAGGGCGGCCTCTCGGGCGAGAGCCTGGCCGCGATGCGGGAGCTCGGGGGGTGCTACCTCGCCATCACGGGCGGGGCCGCCGCGCTGGAGACGACGCAGATCGAGGCGATCGAGGAGGTCTTCTGGGAGGACCTCATGCCCGAGTGCCTCTGGCGGTTCAGGGTCCGGGGGCTCGGACCGCTGACCGTCGCCATGGACGCCCACGGCCAGAACCTCTACGACGAAGTCCTCCAGCGCGCGCGCGCGCGCCTCGCCGGGATCTACGCCAGGCTCGGTCTCTAGGGGGCGACGCGCATGGCGACCAAGACGATCCGGGTCGAGACCGCGGCCCAGGCCTACCTGGAGCTCCTCCGGGACCGCGGGATCGACTGCTTCTTCGGGAACGCGGGGACCGACTTCGCCTCCATCATCGACGCCTTCGCCCGGTTCCGGGCCGAGGGGAAGGTCTCGCCCAGGCCGATCCTGGTCCCCCACGAGTTCGTGGCCGTCTCCATGGCCCACGGCTACTACGCGGTGACCGGCCGCCCCCAGGTCGTGATGGTCCACGTCACCGTCGGGACCGCTAACGCCGTGGGCGCGGTGATCAACGCCGCCCGCTCCCAGGTCCCCATCCTCTTCACCGCCGGCCGGACCCCGATCACGGAGGAGGGCCTCCCCGGCGCCCGGAACATCTACATCCACTGGGCCCAGGAGGCCTTCGATCAGGCCGGGATGGTCCGGGAGTACGTGAAGTGGGACTACGAGCTGCGGAATATCACTCAGCTCGAGGCCGTAGTGGACCGGGCCCTCGAGGTGGCCATGGCTGACCCCCGCGGTCCCGTCTACCTCACACTCCCCCGCGAGGTCCTCGCCCAGCCCGTGGAGACGATCACCGTCACCTCTCCGTCGCGGCGGGCCGCGGCGGGGCGCCGCTACCCCGACCCGACCTGGCTCGAGGAGGCGGCCGAGCTGCTGGCGGGCGCGCGCTTCCCCCTGGTCGTCACCTCGTCGGTCGGGCGCGATCCGGCCGCGGTCTCGGCCCTCCAGGCCCTCGCCGAGGCGGGCGGGATCGGGGTGGTCGAGGTCAACCCCTTCTACATGAACTTCCCCCACGCCCACCCCTGCCACCTGGGCTTCGGCCTCCCCTTCGAGGGGAACCCGCACGTGGCGGAGGCCGACGTGATCCTGGTCCTCGACTCGGACGTCCCCTGGTACCCCTCCGCCCAGAAGCCGCGCGAGGAGGCCCGGATCATCCACCTGGCGGTGGACCCCTTCTTCAGCCGCTACCCGATCCGGAGCTACCCCTCGGACGTCGCCCTGGCCGGCGACCCGGCGGCCGCCCTCGGCCTCCTCGCCGAGGCGGTGGCCAGACGGGTCCGGTCGTCGGACGTCGCCGCGCGGACCGAGCGCCTCGCAGCGGAGCACCGGGCCCAGCGCCGGGCCTGGCTGGAGGCGGCGCAGGCCGAGGCCGGCCGGACCCCCCTCGGCTTTCAGTGGGCCTCGCGCTCGATCGGCGAGGTCCTGGATCGGGAGACCATCGTCGTGAACGAGTACCCCCTCGAGCTCCGCCACGCCCCCCTCGTCGCGCCCGGCTCCTACTTCGCCAGCCCGCCGTCCTCGGGCCTCGGCTGGGGGTTCGGGGCGGCCCTGGGGGTCAAGCTGGGGGTGCCGGAGAAGACGGTCATCGCCACCCTCGGGGACGGGGCGTACCTGTTCAGCGTGCCCATGGCCTGCCACTTCGCCGCTCGGATGCACGAGCTGCCGGTTCTGACCGTGGTCTTCAACAACGAGAGCTGGGACGCGGTGAAGTTCGCCTGCCTCGGCCTCCACCCGGACGGCTGGGCGGCGACCACCCGCCACATCCCGCTGAGCGACCTGGCCCCCGCGCCGCGCTACGAGGAGATCGTCCGCGCCTTCGACGGCTACGGCGAGCGGGTGGAGGATCCGGCCGAGCTGACCCCGGCCCTCCGCCGGGCCCTTCGGGCGGTCCGGGAGGAACGGCGCCAGGCCCTCCTGAACGTGGTCTGCCGGCGGTAGACCATGCAGCGCTAGCCTGCCGGCTGAGCCCGTGGCGGTGGAGCGGCTCGACACGGACATCCTGATCCTCGGGGCGGGCGGGGCCGGCCTCGTGGCCGCCCTCCACGCGACCGACCGGACCCCGAGTCCCTCGGTCACGGTCGTCGTCAAGGGGCTCCTGGGCCGGGCCGGCTGCACCCGGATGGTCCAGGGCGGCTACAACGCGGTGCTGGCGCCCCCCGACTCCCTCGAGGCCCACCTCCTGGACACGCTCGCGGGGGGCGGGTGGATCAACGACCAGGAGCTGGCCTGGACCCTCGTGCGCGAGGCCCCGCGCAGGCTCATCGAGCTCGAGGCCCGCTACGGCTGCTTCTTCGACCGCGCGCCCGAGGGGCGGATCCACCAGAAGCCGTTCGCCGGGCAGTCCCACGACCGGACTGTCCACAAGGGGGACCTCACCGGGATCGAGATCATGAACCGCCTGACCGAGCAGGTCTGGACCCGCCCGATCCGGGTCCTGGAGGAGCACCGGGCGGTGGCGCTCTTCCAGGACGAGGAGGGGCGGGCCGGCGGCGCCCTCCTGCTGGACATCCGGAGCGGCCGGTTCCTCCTCGCCCGGAGCCGCGCCACGCTCCTCGCCATGGGGGGCGGCCCGACCATGTACAGGGTCATCGCCTGCTCCGCCGACAAGGCCGCCGACGGGATCGCCATGGCCTTCGAGGCCGGCGCCCCGCTCCGGGACATGGAGATGATCCAGTTCCACCCGACGGGGATGGTGGTCCCCGGCTCCCTCATGACCGGGGCCCTCCTGGAGGAAGGGCTCCGCGGGGCCGGCGGGCACCTCCGGAACGCACTCGGCGAGCGATTCATGGCCGCCTATGATCCGGAGCGGATGGAGCGCTCGACCCGCGACCTGGTGGCCCGCGCCTCGTACCTGGAGGTCGCCGAGGGGCGGGGGACCGCCAACGGCGGCGTCTGGCTCGACGTCTCCCACCTCGGCACCGAGTTCGTCGAGCGGAGCTTCCGGGGGATGGTCAAGCGCTGTCGGGACTTCGGGAGGGACCTGCTGCGGGAGCCCGTGGAGGTGGGGCCGACGGCGCACTTCATGATGGGGGGGGCTGTGATCGACCCCTCCTGCCGGACGCCCCTCGAGGGGCTGTTCGCCGCCGGGGAGGACACGGGGGGCGTCCACGGGGCCAACCGGCTCGGCGGCAACGGGGTGGCCGACTCCACGGTCTTCGGGGGGATCGCCGGGGACGCCATGGCCGAGTGGGTCGAGGGCCGGCCCTTTCCCAGGGTCTCGGAGGCCCGAGCCTCCGAGCGGGCGGAGCGACTCCTGGCTCGCCTGGGCGCCCCAGGGGAGGGTCTCTACGCGCTCCAGGCCCGGCTCCGCCAGCTCATGTGGGAGCGGGTCGGACTCATCCGGGACGGCGAGGGGCTGCGATCCGCGGGCGAGGAGCTCGAGGCCATGGCCGAGCGGGTCTGGGGCGTGGCGGTCCCGGGGAGGCGGGAGTACAACCTCGCGTGGCAGGACTGGTTGAATCTCCTCAGCCAGGTGACCGCCGCGCGGGTGATCGCGCGCTCCGCGCTCGAGCGGGGGGAGAGCCGCGGCGCCCACTACCGCCGGGACCACCCGGGGCCCGACCCGGCCTGGCTCGTCAATGTCCACGTCCGGGCCAAGGACGGGGGCGGGATGGAGGTGTGGACCCAGCCCGTCAGGTTCAGTCGGAGGGAGCCCGAGGCGATGGGCGCCGGGGCGCTCACCGTCGAAGTGGGGGACTAACGCCAAGCCAGGGAGGGGGAGACCATGGACATCGACCGGAGGGGGTTTTTGAGGACCATGAGCGCCGTGGGCGGGGGGCTGCTGGCCTCGCGGCTGGCCGGGGTGCCGCTCGGCGAGGCGGCCGTCGATCCCACGAAGGTCACCGCGAACCTCAGGGCCGGCGGGGGGACCGTCGGCGGGATCGGCTACGTGGAGATGACCGGCTTCGCCAAGACCGTGGGGGACGCCTACCCGGGGATCAAGATCAGCGTGGTCCCCGGGGGGTGGATCGGCAACGTCCCCCGGACCAACAAGGGCGAGCTGGACCTCGCCTCGACGACCCGGATCATGACCAAGCTCGCCGTCCAGAAGAAGGGGGCGTTCGACCAGGACTACCCCAACGTTCGAGGCATCATGAACGTCCAGGACGAGTACCAGTTCGTCGCGGTGGTGCGGAAGGACTTCCCCGCGACCACGGTCTCGGACATCGTCCGGAACAAGAGGCCCGCGCGCCTGACGACCCTGGCCAAGGGGAACGCCACAGAGTGGATCTGGCGGACCGCCTTCGAGGAGATGGGCGGGAGCTGGGAGAAGCTCGAGGAGTGGGGCGGCAAGATGAGCCACGTGGCGTGGGCCGACGGCGTCAACCTCATCAAGGACGGCCACGCCGACGGGATCCTCGCCGTGGTCACCGGCAAGATCGGCTGGCTCGTGGACCTGACCACCGCCCGCGAGATGAAGTTCCTCCAGTGGGACCGGGACCTGATCGACCACCTGTCGAAGAAGTACGGGTTCGTCGAGGGGACGGTGCCGGCCGGGGAGTTCCGCGGCCAGACCGAGCCGGTGCCGGCGCCCACCGACGGCGGCGTCTTCGTGGCCCGCGCCGACCTCCCGAAGGAGGTGGTCTACGCCTCCCTGAAGGCGGTGGCCGAGCACAGCGCCAAGTTCAAGACCTTCCACGCCGCGCTCGCCGGCTTCAAGCCCGAGGCCATGGCCCAGCACATCGGCGGCTTCCCCCTCCACGACGGCGCCCGGATGCTCTACGAGGAGAAGGGCTACCTCAAGTAGCCCCCCCCGGCCGGGGAGGGCCGTCCCTCCCCGGCCGCGGCCCCCGGCATGGCGCTGCTGGACACCCGCGTCGCGAGATGGCTGATCGGCGCCCTCGCCGTCGCCCTGTCCGGCTTCCACCTCTGGGCCGGCGCGTTCGGGGCCTTCGAGTCGATGCTCCAGCGCACCGTCCACCTCATGACGCTCCTGGCGCTCTGCTTCCTCACGGTGCCGTGCTCGCGTCGGCTCCCGCGGCGCCTGGCCGAGGCCATCGACCTCCCGCTGGCCCTCCTCACGCTCGCCATCGACCTCTACCTGATCGTCGAGCACGACCGGATCGTCCGGCGGGAGTGGTACTACGGGCCGATGACCACGCTGGACATCGTCTTCGGCGCCCTGACGATCCTCCTCGTGCTCGAGGCCGCCCGGCGGATGACCGGCCGGGCCCTGCCCATCATCGCGGGCGCCTTCGTCGTCTACGCGCTCTTCGGCGACCACTTCCCCGCGCCGCTGACGATCCGCCGGACGCATCCCCTCACCCTGATCGACCACATGGTCCTCACCCCCCAGGCCGTCTTCGGCACGCCCACGGGCGTGTCGGCCACCTTCGTCTACCTCTTCATCCTCTTCGGGGCCTTCCTGGAGAAGACCGGCGGGGGGCGCTTCTTCATCGACCTCGCCATGGCGCTGGTCGGCCGCTTCACGGGCGGGGCGGCCAAGGTCGCGGTGGTCTCGAGCTCGCTGTTCGGGACCATCTCGGGGCACTCGGTGGCCAACGTGTACGGCACCGGGACCTTCACCATCCCCCTGATGAAGCGGTTCGGGTACAGCCCCAACTTCGCCGGGGGCGTGGAGGCCGCGGCCTCCACGGGGGGCCAGATCATGCCGCCCATCATGGGGGCGGCGGCCTTCATCATGGCCGAGTTCCTCGGGGTCCCGTACGTCCAGGTGGCGATCGCCGCGGTGGTCCCCGCGCTCCTCTACTACCTCTCCGTCTACCTCGGGGTCCACCACGAGGCGGTCAAGCGGGGGCTCCGCGGGGTCCCGGCGGAGGAGATCCCCGGGATCGGCGCGGTCCTCCGCCGCGGGGTCCAGTTCGCGCTGCCGCTCCTGACCCTGGTGGTGCTGCTGTTTCAGGGGTACACCCCGTTCCGCGCGGCGTTTCTCGCCACCGTCGTGCTGGTCGCCGTTGCGATGCTGCGGCGCGAGACCCGGCTCGGGCCACGCGGGCTCTGGGAGGCGCTGGCGGCGGGCGCGCGCGGGTCGGTCATGATCGCGGCGGCGGTGGGGTGCGCGGGGCTCATCGTGGGCGTTCTCGACCTCACGGGGCTCGGGATCAACTTCATCAGCGCGATCCTGCTGCTCTCCGGGGGGTACTACCTGCCGACGCTCATCCTCATCCTCATCGCCTCGCTCATCCTCGGGATGGGGATGCCGACCGCTCCTGCCTACATCATCGCGGCCCTCATCGGGGGGCCGACCCTCATCCAGATGGGGGCGGTCCCCCTCGCTGCCCACATGTTCGTCTTCTACGGGGCCCTGCTCTCCTCGATCACGCCCCCGGTGGCGCTGGCGGCGTACGCCGGCGCCGCGATCGCGGGCGGGGACCCCATGCGCACCGGCCTGATCGCGGCGCGGCTCGGGTTCGTGAAGCTCCTGGTGCCGTTCCTGTTCGTCTACAACCCGGTCCTCTTGCTGATCGGCGGCTGGCCCGGGGTGGTGCAGGCCGTCGTCACCGCGACCATCGGCGTCTTCTCCTTCTCCTACGCCTTCGACGGCTGGCTGTGGGGCCCGCTCCCCGCCCGGACCCGCGCCCTCTTCCTCGCCGCCGGCCTCACCCTCATCGTCCCGGAGCTTTATACCGATCTCGGGGGGGCGGCGCTGTTCGCCCTCACCTTCGCCACACGGCTCAGGCACCGCCGCGCGGTGGCGACCGCGCCGGTCCTGGCGGAGTGACGGGGGTCCCATGGCCCGGCTCCGGCGGGAGTGGGTCGCGCCCGAGGGGTGGCGCGGGACCGGGACCGGGATGTGGGCCTGGCTCCTCCAGCGTGCCGCGGCGCTGGCGCTGATCGTGGTGATCGGGCTCCACCTCGCGAACCCCTTTTCGCGCCCCGCGCAGGCGCTCCTCCTGGCCCTTGTGCTGCTCCACGGGCTCCTGGGGCTCCGGGCAGTCCTCCTCGACTTCGGCCTCCCGCTCCGGCTCCACCGGGCGCTCTTCGCCGGCGCCATGGTGCTCGCGGTCATCCTGTTTGCGGGTTTCTGGCTGTGGCGGTGGTATTAACGTCGAAGGGGGGCGCTGCCCCCCTCCGAGGCCTCCCCCCGAGGGTTGCGCAGGCGAAGCCTGCGCTCGGACACGCACAGTCATGAGCGTGACGTGATGATCTTACGGGTGTTCCGGTACGAACCGGGGGCGCGCGAGGGGACGCAGGAGTACGAGGTCGGGGTGGGGCCGGCCGTCACGGTGCTGGATGCGCTGGTGGAGATCCAGCGCACCCTGGACCCCACCCTGGCCTTCCGGTACGCCTGCCGGGTGGGGATGTGCGGGTCGTGCGCCATGGTCGTCAACGGCCGGGAGCGGTGGACCTGCCGGACCCGCCTGGCGACCCTGGGGGCCGGGCCCGTCACGGTCCGTCCCCTCTACCACTTCCCCCTGGTCCGGGACCTCGTGGTGGACATGGCCCCCTTCGCGGAGAAGATGCGGGCCGCCGGCGCGGCGTTCGTCCCCCGCGAGCCCGGGGCCGGATTCGCCCTCATCGGGTCCGGGAGCCGGGAGCGGGCCCGGATCGACCCGGCCATCGAGTGCATCGGGTGCGGGGCCTGCCTGTCGGCCTGCACCATGGTCGGCCGGGACCCGAACTTCCTCGGCCCCGCCGCCCTCACCCGCGCCTTCACGGCGGCCGCCGATAGCCGGGACGGCAGGCTCGGGGCCCGCTGGGCCGCCCTGTTCGGCGAGGACGGCGTCTTCCGCTGCCACGGCCAGCAGACCTGCACCGAGGTCTGCCCCATGGGGCTCGAGCCGTCGCAGGCGATCCGCCGCCTCCGTCGGATGGGCCTCGGGGCGATTTTCCCTTTCGGGTCATGGCGTTCTGAGGGGCGCTGCGCTTGACAGTTCGGTGCCGGGGTGTTACGCTCCGAGTGGTGTCCTGACCGCCGTCCGAGGCAGTCAAGACCTCCCACAGGCCGCATCGCCTCCTCCCGCGCGGGACAGGAGGCGATGTCGCTCATGGATGAGGGGCGCGGAGGGGTGATGGACGATCTCGATCGCATCCGGCGGCTCTACGAGGCCATGCCCGGGCGCCTGGGCCGGGCCCGGGAGGCCTTCGGCCGACCGCTGACCCACACCGAGAAGATCCTGGTCGCCCACGCCGACGACTTCGAGCGCCAGGTCTGGGAGCGCGGCCGGGCCCAGCTCCGCCTCCGGGTGGATCGCGTCGCCATGCAGGACGCCACCGGGCAGATGGCGATCCTCCAGTTCATGCAGTCGGGGAAGAAGCGGGTGGCGGTCCCGAGCACCGTGCACTGCGACCACCTGATCCGGGCCGAGTCGGGCGCCTCGGAGGACACGGGGCGGGCCCTCGCCGAGAACAACGAGGTCTACGACTTCCTCCGCTCCGCCTCCAGGAAGTACGGGATCGGCTTCTGGCGGCCGGGCTCCGGGATCATCCACCAGGTCGTGCTCGAGAACTACGCCTTCCCCGGCGGCCTCATGATCGGCGCCGACTCCCACACCCCCAACGCGGGCGGGCTCGGGATGCTCGCCGTCGGGGTGGGGGGCGCCGACTGCGGCGAGGCCATGGCCGGGCTGCCGTGGGAGGTCCTCCATCCGCGGTTGATCGGGATCAGGCTGACGGGAAGGCTCTCCGGCTGGACCGCGCCCAAGGACGTGATCACCTACCTCTGCGGGCGCCTCACGGTCAAGGGCGGCACCAACAAGGTCCTCGAGTACTTCGGCCCCGGCACCGAGTCGATCAGCGCCACCGGGAAGGCGACCATCTGCAACATGGGGGCCGAGCTGGGCGCCACCACCTCGGTCTTTCCCTTCGACGACCGGATGGCCGCCTACCTCGAGGCCACCGACCGCGCCGAGGTCGCGCGGCTCGCCCGGCGGTACCGGGAGCACCTGGTGGCCGATCCGGAGGTCCACGAGGCCCCGGAGAAGTTCTTCGACGAGCTGGTGGAGATCGACCTCTCCGCCCTCGAGCCCCACATCGTCGGCCCCCACTCCCCGGACCGGGCGCGGCCGGTCAGCAAGCTCGCCGCCGAGGTGAAGGCCAACGGCTGGCCCGCGAACCCGAAGGCCGCCCTCATCGGCTCGTGCACCAACTCCTCCTACGAGGACATGCGCCGGGCCGCCCACGTCGCCCGGCAGGGGCTCCGGGCGGGGCTCAGGGCCCGCGTGCCGTTCCTGGTCACGCCGGGCTCGGACCGGATCTTCCAGACCATCCGGCGCGACGGGATCATGGCGACCTTCGAGGAGATGGGCGGCACCGTGCTGGCCAACGCCTGCGGCCCGTGCATCGGCCAGTGGAGGCGCGCCGACGTGGCCAGGGGTGAGACCAACTCCATCGTCAGCTCCTATAACCGGAACTTCCCGGGCCGGAACGACGGGAGCGCCGCGACGCTCTCCTTCCTGACGAGCCCGGAGATCGTCACGGCCCTGGCCTTCGCGGGGACCCTGGAGTACGACCCGCTCCACGGGACCCTGACGACCCCGGACGGCCGCTCGTTCCGCTTCACGCCGCCCGAGGGGGAAGAGCTCCCGAGGGACGGCTTCGCCAGGGGGCTCGAGGGGTACGAGCCGCCCGCCGAGGACGGCGACCGGGTCCGGGTCGAGATCTCGCCGACCAGCGAGCGGCTCCAGATCCTGGAGCCGTTCCCGCCGTGGGACGGCCAGGACCTCGCCGACCTGGTCATCCTGATCAAGACCAAGGGGAAGACCACCACGGATCACATCTCCCCGGCCGGGCCGTGGCTCCGCTTCCGCGGCCACCTGGACCGGATCAGCGACAACCTCTTCGCGGGCGCCACCAGCGCCTTCCACGCCGAGGTCGGGAAGGGGACGGACGTGCTGAGCGGCGAGGCGGGCCTGCCCATCGCCCAGATCGCCCGGCGCTACAAGGCCCGGGGGGTCGGCTCGGTGGTGATCGGGGACGAGAACTACGGGGAGGGATCGAGCCGCGAGCATGCCGCCATGTCTCCCCGCTACCTCGGCGTCAAGGCGGTGATCGCCCGGAGCTTCGCGCGGATCCATGAGACGAACCTGAAGAAGCAGGGGATCCTGCCGTTGACCTTCGCCGACCCCGGAGATTACGACCTTTTCGAGCAGCCCGACCGGGTGAGCATCGTGGGGCTCTCGGGCCTGGGCCCCGGCAGGCCCGTCACCGTCGTCGCGCGGAAGCCCGACGGCCGGACCGTCTCTATCGAAGCGCATCACAGCCTGAGCGACGAGCAGGTTCAGTGGTTCAAAGCCGGTTCGGCCCTGAACGCCTTGAAATGACCGAGGAAGGGTGGAAGAGCGCATGCCCGGCAAGGTGAAGGTCCCCGCCGGAGAGAAGATCACGATTCAGGACGGCAAGCTCCAGGTCCCGGACCGTCCCATCGTCCCCTTCATCGAGGGGGACGGCACCGGCCCCGACATCTGGCGGGCCGCGGTGCGGGTCCTGGACGCGGCCGTGGAGCGGGCCTACGGCGGGAAGCGCCGGATCGCCTGGCTCGAGACCTACGCGGGAGACAAGGCGAAGGCGTTCTACGGCGAGGCCTGCCCCCCGAACCTCCTCCCGCCCGAGACCGTGGAGGTCATCCGCGACTACCTGGTCGCGATCAAGGGGCCGCTGACCACGCCGGTGGGGGAGGGGTTCCGCAGCCTCAACGTCACCCTCCGCCAGGAGCTCGACCTCTACGTCTGCCTCCGCCCGGTGCGCTACTTCGCCGGCGTCCCCTCCCCGGTCAGGCACCCGGAGAAGGTGGACATGGTGATCTTCCGCGAGAACACCGAGGACATCTACGCCGGCATCGAGTGGGAGAGCGGGACGCCGGAGGCGCGGAAGGTCATCGCCTTCCTCCAGAAGGAGATGGGGGTCCGGAAGATCCGCTTCCCCGAGACCTCCGCCATCGGGATCAAGCCGATCTCGCGCGAGGGCTCGGAGCGGCTGATCCGCGCGGCGATCCGCTACGCCGTCGACCACGGCCGGCGCTCCGTCACCCTGGTCCACAAGGGGAACATCCAGAAGTATACCGAGGGCGCCTTCATGCGCTGGGGGTACGAGCTGGCCCGGCGCGAGTTCTCCGACAGGACGGCCTCCTGGGAGGAGTGCGGCGGCAGGCCCCCGGCGGGGAAGATCCTGATCAAGGACGCCATCACCGACGCCTGCCTCCAGCAGGTCCTGACGCGGCCCGACGAGTTCGACGTCCTCGCGACCCCCAACCTGACCGGCGACCTCCTCTCCGACGCCCTGGCGGCCCAGGTGGGGGGGATCGGGATCGCCCCGGGGGGGAACATCAACTACGAGTCGGGGCACGCCCTCTTCGAGGCGACCCACGGCACCGCCCCCAAGTACGCGGGGCAGGACAAGGTCAACCCCGGCTCGGTGATCCTCTCCGGGGAGATGATGCTCCGCTACCTCGGCTGGACCGAGGCGGCCGATCGCATCGTCCGGGGGCTCGGGCGGACCATTCAGGAGAAGGTGGTGACCTACGACTTCGCCCGGCTCACGGAGGGGGCGAAGGAGGTGAAGTGCTCGGAGTTCGGGAGCGCCATCATCCGGAACATGGACGGGTAGGAGAGCGGCGATGCGACCCAAGGTCACGGTGGTGGGGGCGGGGAACGTCGGGGCCTCGGTGGCCCAGTACACGGTGGAGAAGGAGCTGGCGGACGTCGTCCTCGTGGACGTGATCGAGGGGGTCCCCCAGGGGAAGGCCCTCGACCTCCTCCAGGCCGGGCCGATCCACCGCTACGACTGCCGGCTGGTCGGCTCGAACGGCTACGACGAGACGGTCGGGTCGGACATCGTCGTCGTGACCGCCGGCTTCCCCCGGAAGCCCGGGATGACCCGCGACGACCTCCTCTTCAAGAACGCCGAGGTCATCCGCGGCGTCACCCAGGAGGTGGCCCGCCGCTCCCCCGACGCCATCCTGATCATGGTGACGAACCCGCTGGACGCCATGGTCCAGCTCGCCTGGAAGGTCTCGGGCTTCCCGCCGCAGCGGGTCATGGGGATGGCGGGGATCCTCGACTCCGCCCGCTTCCGCACCTTCATCGCCCTGGAGCTGGGGGTCTCGGTGGAGAACGTGACCGCCTTCGTCCTGGGCGGGCACGGCGACACCATGGTCCCGCTCCCCCGCTACTCCACGGTGGCCGGGATCCCGATCACCGAGCTGCTTCCCAAGGAGCGGATCGACGCCCTGGTCCAGCGGACCCGGGACGGGGGCGCCGAGATCGTGGGTCTGCTGAAGACCGGCGGGGCCTACTATGCCCCGGGGGCCGGGGTCGTGGAGATGGTCGAGGCGATCCTCAAGGACAAGAAGAAGATCCTGCCGTGCGCCGCCTATCTGGACGGCCAGTACGGGGTCAAGGGGCTCTACGTCGGCGTCCCGGTCAAGCTCGGGCGGAACGGAGTGGAGGAGGTCGTCGAGATCCGGCTCAGCGCCGCGGAGGCCGAGGCCTTCCAGCGCTCCGTGGCCGCGGTCCGGGAGCTGGTGGAGAAGCTCAAGCTGTAGGAGCCCGTTTGAGTAACGCTATGCGGCTCGTGCGTTCTAATCCTCGGCACGCGGATGGGTGGTCCGCTCCGAGTGCGGGCTTGGCCCGCGCAACTTGGGGGGAGGTTCGGCAGGGGGGCGGAGCCCCCCTCCGAGGCACCTAGGAGAGGCCCATGCGCGAGATCCACGTCTCGGCGATCACCGACGCGGTCAAGAAGCTCTGCATGGAGGCCAACTACGAGCTGGAGCCGGACATGCTCCGGGCCTTCGACCGGGCGCTCCAGACGGAGCGCTCCCCCGCGGGCAGGCAGGTGCTCCAGATGCTCAAGGACAATGCCCAGCTCGCCAAGACCCGGAAGATCCCCTATTGCCAGGACACGGGCTTCGTCGTCTGCTTCGTCGAGCTGGGGCAGGACGTCCACGTGGCGGGCGGGCTCCTCGGGGATGCGATCGACGAGGGGGTCCGCCAGGGGTACACCGAAGGGTACCTCCGCGCCTCGATCGTGAAGTCTCCGTTCGACCGGAAGAACACCGGCGACAACACCCCCGCTGTCGTCCACCTGGAGCTGGTCCCCGGCCCCCAGCTCAAGATCATGGTCATGGCCAAGGGCGGCGGCTGCGAGAACCGCTCGAAGTTCAAGATGCTCACCCCCGCCGACGGCCTGGAGGGGGTCAAGGGGTGGATCCTCGAATGCATCCGGACCGCGGGCCCCGACGCCTGCCCGCCGCTCATCCTGGGCGTGGGGGTGGGGGGGACCTTCGAGAAGGCGGCGCTCCTCTCCAAGAAGGCGCTCTTCCGGGAGCTCGGGTCGCCCAACCCGGACCCGGCCGTGGACGCGATCGAGAAGGAGGTCCTCGAGCGGGCCAACCGGCTCGGGATCGGGCCCCAGGGCTATGGCGGGGACACGACGGCCCTCGGGATCCACATCCTGACCTACCCCTGTCACATCACCTCGCTCCCCGTCGCCGTCACCATCGAATGCCACGCGCACAGACATAAGGAGGTTACGCTGTGATCGGTCCGCTCCGGGCGCCGGCTTGGCCGGAGGCAAACTGACGTGATCAGGATGGCGCCGGACGGGATCAAGGAGGTCGTCCCGCCGCTCTCCGACGCCGACGTCGAGGCCCTCCGGGCCGGCGACCGGGTCCGGATCACCGGCGTCCTCTACACCGGCCGCGACGCCGCCCACGCCCGCTTCCTCCCCCTGATGGACGAGGAGAAGCCCCTCCCCATCGACGTCCGGGGGCAGATCATCTACTACACCGGCCCGTCGCCGGCGCGCCCCGGGATGGTGATCGGCTCCGTCGGTCCCACCACCGGCAGCCGCATGGACAAGTACGCGCCCAGGCTCCTGGCCCTCGGGCTCAAGGGGATGATGGGGAAGGGGAGCCGCTCCCTCGAGGTCCGGGAGGCGCTCCGGAGGCACAAGGGGGTCTACTTCGGCGCGGTGGGAGGCGCCGGCGCGATCCTCTCCCAGTTCGTCAAGAGGGCCGAGGTCATCGCCTACGAGGACCTGGGGACCGAGGCGATCCGGCGCCTGGAGGTCGAGGGCTTCCCCGCCATCGTCGTCAACGACTGCCACGGCGGCGACCTCTACGAGGAGGGGATGCGGCAGTACGCGCGCTGAGCCTGGCCGGGTCAGCGCCAGACGCGGAGGCGAGATGGCATCGACGGTCACGCGATCGGGGTCGGCGCCGGCCGCCGCCACCCTGCGGCAGGATACCTGGTGGGTGGAGCCGCTCCTCATCGTGCTCACGCTGGGCGGCTTCGTCGTCTACTCCACCTGGGCCGCCCTCCAGAACGCCCACTACTACGCCGCGCCGTACCTCTCCCCCTTCTACTCGCCGTGCCTCTACGCGACGTGCCTGCACCCGACGTTCGGCGGCGGCTTCCGCGAGATCTCGCTCCCGGGGATCGGGATCCTTTCCCCGGCCTTCCTGATCCTGATCGGCCCGCTCTCCTTCCGGCTGACCTGCTACTACTACCGGAAGGCTTACTACCGGTCCTTCTGGCTGGCGCCGCCCGCCTGCGCGGTCCGCGACGCCCACGGTCGCTACACGGGCGAGACGGGCGTCCCGCTGATCCTCCAGAACACCCACCGCTACACCTGGTACGTGGCGGTGCTCTTCATCGTCGTCCTCACCTGGGACGCCCTCCTGGCGTTCCGTTTCCCCGACGGCCTCGGGGTGGGCGTGGGCACGCTGGTCATGTGGGCGAACGTGGTCCTGCTCGCCGGCTACACCTTCTCCTGTCACTCCTGCCGCCACCTCTGCGGCGGGGGGCTCGACGTCTTCTCGAGGGCGCCTGTCCGCCACCGGCTCTGGCGGCTCGTGACCCGTCTGAACGAGCGGCACCCCCTCTTCGCGTGGCTGTCGCTGTTCGGCGTCGGGCTCACCGACCTCTACATCCGGCTCCTCTCCATGGGCGTCATCCGCGACCTGAGGTTGCTATGAATCACGAGACGCACGAGTTCGACGTGATCGTCATCGGCGCGGGCGGCGCGGGGCTCCGCGCGGCCATCGAGGCCTCCGCCCAGGGCGCCAGGACCGCGCTGATCTGCAAATCCCTCCTCGGCAAGGCCCACACGGTCATGGCCGAGGGCGGGATCGCGGCGGCCCTGGGGAACGTCTACCCGGAGGACAACTGGGAGGTCCACTTCCGGGACACGATGCGCGGCGGCAAGATGCTGAACAACTGGCGGATGGCCCAGCTCCACGCCCAGGAGGCGCCGGCCCGGGTCCTTGAGCTGGAGGCCTGGGGCGCGCTCTTCGATCGGACGAAGGACGGGCGGATCCTCCAGCGCGACTTCGGCGGCCATCGCTACGCGCGCCTCGCCCACGTGGGGGACCGGACCGGCCTTGAGATGATCCGCACCCTCCAGCAGCACGCCGTCCACAAGGGGATCGACGTCTTCATGGAGTGCACCATCGTCCGCCTCCTGAAGGACGGTGACCGGATCGCGGGGGCCTTCGGCTACTGGCGGGAGAGCGGGCGCTTCGTCGTCTTCCGGGCCAAGGCGGTGGTCCTGGCCACCGGGGGGATCGGCAAGGCCTACAAGATCACCTCCAACTCCTGGGAGTACACCGGCGACGGCCACGCCCTCGCCTACTGGGCCGGCGCCGACCTGATCGACATGGAGTTCGTCCAGTTCCACCCGACGGGGATGGTCTGGCCGCCCAGCGTGCGTGGGATCCTGGTCACCGAGGGGGTCCGCGGCGACGGCGGGGTCCTCCGAAACGCCCTGGGCGAGCGGTTCATGTTCAAGTACATCCCGGAGTTCTTCCGGGCCGAGACCGCCGAGACCGAGGAGGAGGCCGACCGCTGGTACACAGACAAGAAGAACGCCCGGCGGACCCCGGACCTCCTCCCGCGCGACGAGGTGGCGCGGGCCATCAACGCCGAGGTCAAGGCCGGGCGGGGGAGCCCCCACGGCGGGGTCTTCCTCGACATCGCCTCGCGCCGGGACGCCGAGTACATCAAGCGCCGGCTCCCCAGCATGTACCACCAGTTCAAGGAGCTGGCCGACGTGGACATCACCCGGGAGCCGATGGAGGTCGGGCCGACCTGCCACTACATGATGGGGGGGGTGCGGGTGGATGCCGATAGCGCGGCCGCGACGCTCCCCGGGCTCTTCGCCGCCGGCGAGGTGGCCGCGGGGCTCCACGGGGCGAACCGCCTCGGCGGCAACTCCCTCTCCGACCTCCTGGTCTTCGGCCGGCGCGCCGGCCTCTACGCCGCCCAGTACGCCCAGGGCCTCGCGGCGATGCCGACGATCGATACGGGCCAGGTAGAGGCGGTCGCCCGGGAGTGCCTCGAGCCGTTCGAGCGGGCCGGGCAGGAGAACCCCTACGCGATCCATCAGGACCTCCAGGAGTGCATGCAGAGCCTGGTCGGCATCATCCGGACCGAGGGGGAGCTCGAGAAGGCCCTGGAGGAGATCGCCGGGCTCGGGGAGCGGGCCCGGCGGGTCCGGGTGGAGGGGAACCGGCAGTACAATCCCGGCTGGCACCTGGCCCTGGACCTCCGGCCGCTCCTGACCGTCTCCGAGGCGGTCACGCGCGCGGCGCTGGAGCGCAGGGAGAGCCGGGGCGCCCAGACCCGCGACGACTACCCGAAGATGGACCCGCAGCTCGGGAAGGTGAACGTGGTGATCCGCGAGGCGCGGGGGGAGCTGACGGTCTCCCGCGAGCCGCTCCCCGAGATGCCGCCGGAGCTCCGGGCCCTCCTCGAGGGGGAGAAGTAGATGGCCGAGGCGGTCATGCGGGTCTGGCGGGGCAGCGCGGGCGGCGGCGCCTTCCGGGAGTACCGCGTCCCCCTCGACGAGGGGATGGTCGTCCTCGACGTCATCCACAGGATCCAGGCCATCCAGGCCCCGGATCTGGCCGTCCGGTGGAACTGCAAGGCGGGCAAGTGCGGCTCGTGCAGCGCGGAGGTGAACGGCCATCCCCGGCTCATGTGCATGACCCGGATGAACCTCTTCCCCGAGGGGGAGCCGATCACGGTGGCCCCTATGAAGGCCTTCCCGCTGGTCCGCGACTTGGTGACCGACGTCTCCTTCAACTACGAGGTGGCCAAACAGATCCCGGCCTTCCGGCCGAAGCCCCCGGAGCCCGACGGCACCTACCGGATGATGCAGGAGGACATCGACCGGGTCCAGGAGTTCCACAAGTGCATCGAGTGCTTCCTCTGCCAGGATGTCTGCCACGTCATCCGCGATCACGAGGAGAACAAGCCCCAGTTCGCGGGCCCGCGCCTCTTCGTCCGGATCGCGGCCCTGGAGATGCACCCGCTGGACTCCCACTCGCGGACCGAGCTGCTGCGGGCCCGGGCGGGGCTGGGGTTCTGCAACATCACCAAGTGCTGCACCGAGGTCTGCCCCGAGCACATCAAGATCACCGACAACGCCATCATCCCGCTCAAGGAGCGGGTGGTGGACGACCACTACGATCCCGTCGTCTGGCTCCTCCGCAAGCTCAGCCGCAAGTAATGCCGCAGATGCTGCCGGCCCCCAGAAGGGGTTGCGTG
>Ga0137796_10000819_pt1 | contig 18727 bp, 17 predicted proteins | sample OV2TP3_FD_97704 | JGI IMG/M metagenome (GOLD analysis project Ga0137796, IMG submission 97704) | reverse complement strand
ATGTAGCCGGGCACGTCTTCTTTCCACTTTTCCTGCACGCTGGTGCTGTAATTGAGGTAGAGCTTGCCCTCGACCACGCTCCAGGCGGCCGGATCGATCGCCACCGTGTAGCCCTGCGCCACGCCGTAGGCGCAGTACCCGCCGTACTGCGGCGCGTACTTCTCCGGCGTGGCCGCGAAACGCTCGCGATTCGCCGCGCTCGCGAAGCGCCAGGTGGCGCCTTTCCACTGGTGGGTAAACTGCGCCGCGCCCTTCACGGGCTTGCCGTCGCTGAAATAGGCGACCGGGTCGTATCCCCGGATCGCCGCGCCGCCGTCGGAGAAGACCTCGGGCTTGCCGGCGGCGGCGGGACCGGCGAGCCAAAGTAGGGCGGCGATCAGCACGAAACTGCGCAGCATGGTGTTCTCCCGGTTGGCGAATCGGGTGTTAGTCGCGGAGCGCCGCCATCGCTTACCGTGTCGTCGAAGTCATTTCAACGGACCTGTGAAGGCCAAGGCGCCTACAGCTTCACTGCCTCGTCCGCGACCACGCGCTGCACCGCGGCGCGCTTGAGCATGCGGTCCTTGAGGGCGGTGTAATTCTTCAGTTCGGCCACGGGCAGCTCGCGGCGCACGCCCCAGACGTAGAAAACGAAAGCGTAGGGGTCCAGGACGGAATACCGGGCGGAGAGCCACTCGCGGCCGGCGTACATGCCGTCGATCTGCTTGAGGTAATCGTGGAAGGTCTTCTTGCCCATCGCCTGGAGCCCGGGGAAGGCGGTCTTGTCCTCGGTGTAGCGCTCGGGCCGGCTGATGTGGGCGTGCGCGGGATGCACGGCGGAGGCGAAAAAGCCGATCGTCGACAGCGCACGCGCTTCCGCCAGCGGGTCGGTGGGCCAGAGCCCGGCACGCTTGCCGAGGAAGGGCAGGATCGCGGTGTTCTCGGTCAGCGGCGAGCCGTCGTCGAGCTTGAGTGCCGGCACGCGGCCGAGGGGGTGGATCTCCAGGTACTCCGGAGTCTTCTGCTCGCCCCTGGAGAGGTCCATGCGCTTCGCATCGTACTTCTCGCCGCTCTCCTCGAGTACGATGTGGGCCGCCATCGAGCAGGCGCCGGGGGCGTAGAACAACGTCAGCATCGGAACATCCTCGCCGTCGTGGGAATCGAGCGGCGATTCTAAGGTATCGAATCCGGCGCGAGCGGCGCGGGAGTGAAAGAAGCGCCGCCCCGGCCGTGCGCAAGGGCACGACCGTACCGCGCGGCCGCCGGGTCGATCTACATCGCTTCGGGCGCCGACTCGCTTTCCTTCTCGGGCGCCTGCGCGATCATGCAGTCGGTGGTGAGGATGAGTCCCGCGATCGAGGCCGCGTTCTGCAGCGCGGCGCGCGTCACCTTGCACGGGTCGAGCACGCCCATTTTCACCAGGTCGCCGTACTCGCCGGTCGCGGCGTTGAAGCCGAAGTTTCCGTCGCCGTCCGCGACGCGCTGAACCACCACCGCCGGCTCGCCGCCCGAATTGCGCACGATCTGGCGCAACGGGTCTTCGAGCGCCCGCAGCACGATGCGGATGCCGGCGTCCTGGTCCTCGTTCGCGCCGTGCAGCTTCTCCAGCCGGGCGCGCGTGCGCAGCAGCGCGACGCCGCCGCCGGGCAGGATGCCTTCCTCGACCGCGGCGCGCGTGGCGTGCAGCGCGTCCTCGGTGCGGTGCTTGCGCTCCTTCATCTCGGTTTCGGTCGCGGCGCCGACCTTGATCACCGCCACCCCGCCGGCGAGCTTGGCGGCGCGCTCCTTGAGCTTGTCCTTGTCGTAGTCGCTGGTCGCCTCGTCGATCTGCTGCTTGATCTGCGTCACGCGCGCCGCGATCTTCTTCGGCTCGCCCTTGCCGCCGATGAGCGTGGTGTCGTCGCGCCCGATCTCGATCCGGTCGGCGCGGCCGAGCGCATCCGGCGACGCCTTCTCCAGCGTGAGCCCCGCTTCCTCGGCGATCAGCAGGCCACCGGTGAGGATGGCGATGTCCTCGAGCATCGCCTTGCGGCGGTCGCCGAAGCCGGGCGCTTTCACCGCACAGGACTTGATCACGCCGCGCAGCGTGTTGACGACGAGCGTGGCGAGCGCCTCGCCCTCGACTTCCTCGGCGACCACGAGCAGCGGCTTTCCCATCTTCGCCACGTATTCGAGCGTCGGCAGCAGGTCGCGGATGGCGCTGATCTTCCTGTCGTGCAGCAGCACGAGCGCGTCCTCGAGCACGACCGACTGCTTCTCGGCGTTGTTGATGAAGTAGGGCGAGAGGTAGCCGCGGTCGAACTGCATGCCCTCGACCACTTCCAGCTCGCTCGCGAGGCCCTTGCCGTCCTCGACCGTGATGACGCCTTCCTTGCCGACTTTCTCCATCGCCTGCGCGATCATTTCGCCGATCGAAGCGTCGTTGTTGGCCGAGATCGCGGCGACCTGTGCAATCTCGGTGCGCGTCGCGCAGGGGCGGGCGACGGCTTTCAGCTCCTCGACCACGGCGTCCACCGCGCAGTCGATTCCGCGCTTGAGGTCGATCGGGTTCATGCCGGCAGCGACGTACTTCATGCCTTCGGCCACGATGCCGGCGGCGAGCACGGTGGCGGTGGTGGTACCGTCGCCCGCCACCTCGGAAGTCTTCGCCGCGACCTCGCGCGCCATCTGCGCGCCCATGTTCTCGAAGCGGTCCTCGAGCTCGACCTCTCTTGCGACGACGACGCCGGAATTGACCACCACAGGCGGGCCGAACGAGCGCTCCAGCACCACGGTGCGCGCCTTCGGGCCCAGCGTGACGCGCACCGCCTCGACAAGCTTGTTCATGCCGTCCACCAGCCGGGAGCGCGCATGGTCGCCGAATTCGAGTTGTTTTGCCGGCATGGGTCGAGCATCCCCTGCGGATCGCTCTCGAATAAGATAGTCCCGGGTTTGCAGGACCACTTGATCCGGATCAACCAGGAGGGCAGACGATGATTCACCCGGAACCTACCGATGCGCTGGTCGTGGTGGACGTGCAGAAGGATTTCCTTCCCGGAGGCGCGCTCGGCGTACCGCGCGGAGACGAGGTCGTGGCGCCGCTCAACGAAGCGCTGCGCGCGTATGCCGGGGCGAAACGCCCGGTGTTCGCCACGCGCGACTGGCACCCGCAGAACCATTGCTCGTTCCAGGCGCAGGGCGGCCCCTGGCCGCCGCATTGCGTCGCGGGTACGCCCGGCGCGGCCTTCGCCGAGGGCCTCGTGCTGCCGCAGGGCGCGCAGATCGTCTCGAAGGCGACCGAGGCCGGCCAGGACGCGTACTCGGGATTTGCCGGAACCGATCTCGGGGCGCGCCTCGCGGCGGCCGGCGTTCGCCGCGTCGTAGTCGGCGGGCTTGCGACCGACTACTGCGTGCTCAACACGGTGCTCGACGCGCGCAGGGCCGGGCTCGAGGTGGTGGTGCTCGAAGACTGCATCCGCGCGGTCGAGGTGACGCCCGGCGACGGGACGCGGGCGATCGCGCAGATGACGCAGGCAGGCGCACGGCTGGACCGCGTCGGGCCGTGACTTCGCTCGCGCGCGACCCCGGCGCAAGCGCGCTCCTCACCGACTTCTATCAGCTCACGATGCTGAAGTCGTATTTCGAGCGCGGGCTGACCGAGGTCGCCGCGTTCGAGTTCTTCGTGCGCAAGCTCCCCGCTTCGCGCAACTTCCTCGTTGCCGCGGGCCTCGAGCAGGTGCTCGAATTCCTCGAGAACCTGCGCTTCACCGACGATGAGCTGGAATGGCTTGCCCGGCAGAAGGATTTCGGCGCGCGGTTCGCGGATTCGCTGGCGCAGTTCCGCTTCACGGGCGACGTCGACGCGATGCCGGAAGGGAGCGCGTTCTTCGCCGACGAACCGATTCTGCGCGTCGTCGCGCCGCTGCCGCAGGCGCAACTGGTCGAAACAAGGCTGGTCGCGCTGCTGCACTTCGAGTCGCTGATTGCCGCCAAGGCGGCGCGCTGCGTGCTCGCCGCGCCCGGAAAACTGCTGGTGGATTTTGGTCTCCGGCGCGCGCACGGGGCGGAGGCGGGTCTGCTCGCCGCGCGCGCGTCCTACCTCGCCGGCTTTTCGGGAACGGCGACCGTGGCCGCGGGCAGGCGCTTCGGGATCCCGCTCTACGGCACCATGGCGCACTCCTTCGTCCAGGCGCACGAGAGCGAAACGGCGGCCTTCCTCGATTTTGCGCGCGCCCATCCCGAGAACACGGTGCTGCTCGTGGACACCTACGACACCGAGGCGGGCGCGGCGAAAGTCGTGGCGCTCGCGCCGCAGCTGCGGGCCGAAGGCATCCGCGTCAAGGCGGTGCGCCTCGATTCGGGGGACCTCGGCGAGCACGCGCGCAAGGTGCGGCGGATCCTCGACGAGGGCGGCTGCAGCGAGATCCGCATCTTCGCGAGCGGCGGGCTCGACGAGCACGAACTCGCGCGCCTCGCCGGCGCCCCGATCGACGGCTTCGGCGTCGGCACGAGCCTGGTCACCTCGTCGGATGTGCCGGGCCTGGACTGCGCGTACAAGCTGCAGGAATACGCGGGCCGCGCGCGGCGCAAGCGCTCCGAAGGCAAGGCGACCTGGCCCGGCCGCAAGCAGGTCTGGCGCACGGTGGCGGCCGACGGGCGCTTCGCGCATGACGTCGTGGGCCTGGAAACCGAGTCGCAGCCGGGCCTGCCGCTCCTTCAGCCGGCAATGCGTAACGGCGTGCGCGTCTCCCCGCCCGCCCGTCTGGAGGAAATCCGCGCCCGCGCGCTGTCCCAGCTCGCCCGGCTTCCGGAGCGTTTGCGCGGCCTCGCGCGCGCCGAGGACGGCTATCGCGTCGCGCCGAGCGCGGCGCTCCGGTTGCTCGCCGACGAAGTCGACCGCCGCCAGCGTGAAGCGGCCTCGGGCTGAACCCTCCCGCGCTCAGACCAGTCCTTCGAAGAGCAACACGTTCACCAGTTCGCCCGCTTCCACGCGAGCGCGCTCGTGCTCGAGCACGATGAAGCAATTCGCCTCCGCCATCGAGCGCAGCACGCCCGAACCCTGCTGCCCGGTGTTGCGCACGCTCCATTCGCCGACTGCGCTGCGGGACAGGATCCCGCGCTGGTATTCGGTGCGCCCGGGCACTTTGCGCAGCGCCGTCGCGCTAGGTACTTTGAGCAACGGCGGAACCGCGTCGTCGCGGCAACCTGAGAGGAAGAGCAGCGCCCCGCGCACGAACTGGTAGAAGGTCACCATCACGGCGACCGGGTTTCCGGGCAGCCCGAACAGAAAGGCGGAATCCTCCCCCGCGGCGATCCGGCCGAAGGCCATCGGCCGGCCCGGGCGCATCGCGATCTTCCAGAACAGCACTTCGCCGAGCCGCGCCATCAACTGGCGCACGAAATCCGCTTCCCCGACAGAAACCCCGCCCGAGGTGACGATCGCATCGGCGCTTGCCGCCGCGCGGCGCAGCGCGCTTTCGAGCGCCGCCGGGTCGTCGCGCACCACACCCAGGTCGAGCAGTTCGACCCCGAGGCGCGCGAGCATCCCGTGCAGCGTGTAGCGGTTGGAGTCGTACACCTGGCCGACGCCGAGCGGCGTGCCGACCGAACAGAGTTCGTCGCCGGTGGAAAAGAACGCGACCCGCAGCCGGCGTTTCACTCGCACTTCCGCGATGCCGAGCGAGCCGATGACACCGAGCTCCGCGGGCCGGATCGCCGTTCCGGCCTTGAGCACCGGCACGCCCGCCTTCAGATCTTCGCCCGCGTAGCGCACGTTCTGCGCCACCTTCTGCCCGGCGGGAATCGTGATGCGCCGCCCGTCTACGCGCACGATTTCCTGGACCACCACCGCGTCCGCGCCCTGCGGCAGCACGGCGCCGGTCATGACCCGCACGCATTGCCCGGGGCCGATGCGTCCCTCGAACGGACGCCCGGCGAACGCGCTGCCGATCTCCTCGAGCACGACCTCGCCGTCGGCCTTCAGGTCCGCCGCGCGCACCGCGTAGCCGTCCATCGCCGAATTGTCGTGCGCCGGAACGTCGATCGAGGGCACGATGTCTTGCGCGAGCACCCGCCCGAGCGCAGCGCGCAGCGCCACGCGCTCGATCCCTTCGATCGGCGCGAGGCAGGCGCGGATCGCCTCGCGCGCCTTGTCCACATGCAGCGCCTCGGGATCGTAGCCGTCGAGGCAGCTTACGATGCGCGCGATCTCGTTCACGGCTGGCGCAGCTCCTCGAGCGTGTTGATGTTGCGGAATGCGTCCGCCTCGTCGTCGAAGGAGACCTCGACGACTTTCAGGGTCGCGTACCAGGCGTCGATCTTGCGGCCGCCGGCGGCGAGAAATTTCCCCAGGTGCGCGAGTACCGCGCGCCGGACCAGCGAAAACACCGGATGCGGCTGCGAGCCGGTTTTCGCCACGGCGAGGTCATGCGCGCCGAGCGACGCGCGCAGGCGCGCCACCAGATCGGCCGGCAGGAACGGCGAATCGCAGGGCGCAGTCGCAACGAGGTCGTGCCGCGCGGCGTTCATTCCGGCGTGCAGTCCGGCCAGCGGGCCGGCGAATCCGCCGAGTTCGTCCGCGACCACGCGGTAGCCGAAGCGCGCATAGATTTCGCGATTCTGGTTCGCGTTGACGATCAGCTCCCCGACCTGCGGCGCAAGCCGCTCGATCGCCCACTGCGCGAGCGGCTTGCCGCGAAACGGCTGCAGTCCCTTGTCCACCCCGCCCATGCGGCGTCCCTGGCCGCCCGCGAGGAGGATTCCGCTCACCATTCCGGCCGTCGGGCCCATGCGGAACATTGTAAAACGGCGTTTGTGCACCGGAGGCGCGCGTGCCACACTGCCTGCCATGCCGAACCGCTGGCTGGTCACGTTCCTCAACCTCGGGCACCTGCTGGACCATCTGGTGATGCTGGTATTCCCGACCGCGGTGCTGGCGCTGGCGCGCGAGTGGGACCGGCCGTACTCGGAACTCCTGCCGCTGGCGCTCGGCAGCTTCATCGCCTTCGGTGCGTTCGCGGTTCCGGCCGGGTGGCTGGCGGACCACTGGAGCCGCTACCGCGTCATGGCGATCTTCTTCTTCGGCATCGGCGTGTCGCTGTTCGCGACCGGATTCTCGCAGTCGCCGTGGCACATCGCGGCCGGTCTCACGCTCACCGGCGCGTTCGCCGCGATCTACCACCCGGTGGGAATCGCGATGCTGGTCGCCTCGCCCGAGCGCATGGGGCGGCTGCTCGGCTGGAACGGGCTGTGGGGCAATCTCGGGCTTGCCGCCGCGGCGCTCGTCACCGGCGCGCTGGTGGACGTTGCGGGCTGGCGCGCCGCCTTCTTCATTCCGGGCGTTGCCTGCGTTGCAGCGGGGGCGGCGTTTCTCGCGCTGGTGCAGGATCCGGGGCAGGCGAAGAAGAGCGCGAAGTCGATCGGACTGCACGTCGATGCCCGCATGATGGCGCGCATCTTCGCCATCCTGCTCGTTGCCACGGCGTGCGGCGGCATCATCTTCAATTCGACCACGGTGGCGATGCCCAAGGTGTTCGACGAGCGGCTGCAGGCGCTCACCCAGACGAACTTCGGCGTCGGCGCGCTGGTCGCCGCGGTGTACGCGCTTGCGGCGTTCGCGCAGGTGCTGATGGGCACGCTCATCGACCGCACGGAACTCAAGCGCCTGATGGTCGGGGTGGCGCTCGCGCAGATCCCGCTGCTCTTTCTCGCCGCGAGCCTGGAAGGCTGGCAGATGCTCGGCGCGGCGCTCCTCATGATGCTCGCCGTGTTCGGCCAGATCCCGCTCAACGACGCCATCGTGGGCCGCTACTGCGCCGACGAATACCGCGCCCGCGTGCTCGCGGTGCGCTACGTGGTTTCGCTTGGCGTCGCGGCGGTGGCGGTGCCCCTGATCGCGGCGTTGCACCGCACCGCGGGCGGATTCAGCAATGTCTTTTTCGTGCTTGCCGCGCTTGCCGGCGGGATGCTGCTCGCCTCGCTCTTCTTCCCTTCGCGGGCAGAGCTGATCGCGCAGAGGGAGAAATTCTCCGGCGCCGCGGGCGCGCCCGCCGCGGCGCCCTGAAGACGGCGCTTTCCCGATCCGGCGGAGGATCGTTTGAGCGAAACCATCAACATCCAGTTCACGCGCTTCTCGGCCTTCTATTCGCCGCTCATCGCGGCTATTGCGGGCGGGTTTCTCGAGCGCGAGGGACTGAAACCCGTGCACTCGGTCGCCTCGCCCGGCAAATCCGCGGTCGCCGCGCTGCTCGAGGGCAGCGTGCATGTTGCGCAGTCGGCGCCCTCGCAGGGCTTCGGCCCGCTCGAGCAGGGCAAGCTGCCGCCGGCGGCGCATTTCGCGCAGATCAACGAGAAGGACGGTTTTTTTCTCGTCGGCCGCAGCGCCGAGCCGGATTTTTCGTGGCAGCGCCTGCAGGGAAAGCGTGTTCTCATCGACCACGGCCAGCAGCCGATGGCGATGTTCAGATACGCGTGCTTTCGAAGCGGACTCGATTTCGGATCGATCGCGGCGGTGGATGCCGGCTCGACGCCGCAGATGATCGAGGCGTTTCGCCGAGGCGAAGGCGATTACGTGCACTTGCAGGGTCCGGCGCCGCAGCAGCTCGAGCACGAAGGCCGCGGACGCATCGTGACGGCGCTCGGCGACGCGATCGGGCCGTGCGCGTTTTCGAGCCTCGCCGCGACGCGCGGCTGGCTCGCGGGCGCGATGGCGAAGCGGTTCATGCGCGCTTACCGCAAGGCGCGCGCCTGGGTGATCGAATCGCCCGCTGCGGAGATCGCGCGTGCCGAAGCGCCATTCTTTCCCGGCACCGATCTCGCCGTGCTGACGGCGACCATCGCGGCCTACCAGAAGCTCGGCAACTGGACGCCGCACGTCGAGATCACGCGGCCTGCGTTCGAGGCGACGCTCGACATCTTCGAGCATGCGCGCCTCGTCACGAAGCGCCACCGCTACGAGGATGTGGTCGCCGCGCCGCCGGATTGAACGCGGAACGGGAGGTTCGTCATGATTCTGGAACTCGCTGACATTCGCATCGAAGCCGGCAAGCAGGTCGAGTTCGACGCCGCCATCGTCAAGGGCGTCGAGACGGTGATCGCGCGCGCGAAAGGCTTTCGCGGCTACAAGGTGAACAAGGGCGTGGAATCGCCCGAGCGGTACGTTCTGATGATCTTCTGGGAGACGGTCGAAAATCACACCGTGGACTTCCGCCAGTCGCCCGCCTTTCAGCAGTGGCGCGCGATCGTCGGCGGCTATTTCGCCGCGCCGCCCGCGGTCGAGCACTTCACGCTGCTGGCGAAGTCGGCCTGAGCCGCTCCCAGGCGCGCACGCGGCGCCTGGCGCGGGCATCGCCCGCAACGCCCATCAGCGCGCGGTCGCGCTGCCATCGCAGCGCCGCGGGGTCGCCCGCGCTTGCCGCCCAGTGCGCATCGGCATCCGCGACGAGGCGCTCGCCGATCGCAAGCGCCCCCGCAAGCGCGACGTGCGTCGCGGGCGCCGCCGGATCTTCGGCCGCGAGCGCGCGAAGCGCATGCAGTGCGGCCGCGGCGCGCTCGATCCATTCCCCGGGCCAGGCGAGACGCCGCGCCTCGCGCACGAGGTAGGCAAGCACCGCGGCGTGCACGTGCAGATCCTCCACCGTGCGAAAGCGCTTCACGTAATCCTCGTACCCGTCGCCGGGCAGGAGCGCATCGTCCGCGAGGCGCACGTCTTCGAATCGAATCTGCGCGTGCGGCACCTCGGGAACGAAACGCGTTGCCGGCATCGGCTCGATCCGCACGCCCGCGGCACCGGAAGGCACCCGCGCGACCCGCAGCGCGACCCGTTCGCCGGATGCCGCCTCGTCGCGCGCGGCGACCAGAAAAAGCGCGCTGTCCGGGCCGAGAGTCGCCCAGCGCTTGGCCCCGTCCAGCCTCCAGCCTTCCACCGTGCGCCGCAGCGTGCCGCGGATCGCGCGCGGGCTGTTGCCCTCGGCCTCGGTCACGCAGAGCGCGCAGATGCGGTCTTCCGGAATTCCGGGAAAAAGTGCGTGCAGCGCCGCCTGGTAACCCGAGGCGAACGCCCAGGCGGCACGGTCGGAAGCGAATCCCGCCGCGACGGCACGATCCATCGGATTGCGCCAGGTGCGAACGGCGTCCCGGTACTGTGCCCACCACGCGGCGACGTCGGCGCAGGCCGGCGCGCCGCTCGCCGCCTTCAGCAGGTAGCCGATCGCGTCGTCGCGCACCGCAGGATCACGCCACCGCGGTCGGCTGGGGAACGGTCCGTTCGATTCGCTGCCGTCCGGTGAACGCGAGATAGTGCCGGCCGCTTGCCCGGCCGAGCATGGTGAGGCCTGCCCGCGTCGCGACTTCGTAGCCCATCTTGGTGAGCCCCGAGCGCGACACCAGGAACGGGATCGCCATCTGCACGCACTTGATCACCATCTCGGAGGTCAGGCGCCCGGTGGTGTAGAAGATCTTGTCCGAGCCGTCGATCGCATCGAGCCACATGAAACCCGCGATCGCGTCCACCGCGTTGTGGCGCCCCACATCCTCGATGAACATCATGATTTCGGCAGATCCGGGCCCGGTGACGCGCGCGAGCGCACAGCCATGCACCGCGCCCGCCTGCTTGTAGATGGTCTCGTACTTGCGCACCTTGTCGACGAGGTCGAAGAGCTGCGCGTCCGCGAGGCGCACGTCCTCGCGCAGCCGCACCCGCTCGATCTCCTCCATCAGGTCGCCGAACACCGTTCCCTGGCCGCAGCCGGTGGTGACCGTGCGCTTCTTCATCCTTTCCTTCAGGTTCCGCGTGCGGCTCGCGCGCGTCGTGACCGCCACCGAATCGGTTTCCCAGTCCACTTGCACCGAGGCGATCTCGGCAAGCGACTGCACCAGGTGCTGGTTGCGCAGGTAGCCGATCGCGAGCGCCTCGGGCGCATGGCCGAGCGTCATGAGCGTGACGATTTCGCGCTTGTCCAGGTACAGCGTAAGCGGATGCTCGCCCGCGATCGACGTGGGCACCATCTCGCCGCGCTCGTTGAAGGCCTCGACTTCGTAGGTCGCCGGGCGAGCGGCGTTGGTGAGCTGCGGGCGTTCCGGTTTGCTAGCCACCGATGTAGGACATCTCCACCTTCTGCAGGCGCGCGGTTTCGACGGTGCGGATTTCGGAATAGCGGTCGCCGCGCGCGCGCCACACCGCCGCGATGCGATTGCGGATCTCGTCGTCGGGCGCCCCGCCGCGCAGGAGATCCTTCAGTTCATGGCCGGAGTGCGCGAACAGGCACGTGTACAGCGCGCCCTCGGTGGAAAGCCGCATGCGGTTGCAGCTGCGGCAGAAGGCCTGCGTCACCGAGGAGATGACGCCGATCTCGCCCGCGCCGTCGCGGTAGCGCCAGCGTTCGGCGACTTCGCCGGCGTAGTTCGGATCGACCGGATCGAGCGGAAAATGCTCGCCGATTCGCCGCACCACCTCGGCCGAGGGAATCACGTCGTCCATGCGCCAGCCGTTCGTGGAGCCGACGTCCATGAATTCGATGAAGCGCACGATGTGGCCGCTGCTGCGCCAGAAGCGCGCCATGTCGACGATCTGGTGATCGTTCATGCCGCGCTTGACCACCATGTTGATCTTGACCGGCGAGAGCCCGGCGCGCGCCGCGGCCTCGATCCCGGCGAGCACCTTCGCCACCGGGAAGTCGGCGTCGTTCATGCGCCGGAAGGTCGCGTCGTCGAGCGAGTCGAGGCTCACGGTCAACCGGGCGAGGCCGGCGCCCCGCAGCGCCCCGGCGTGGCGCGCGAGCGTCGAGCCGTTGGTGGTGAGGGTCAGGTCCGCGCCGAGCGGGGCAAGCAGTTCAATCAGCTTGGGCAGATCCTTGCGCACCAGCGGCTCGCCGCCCGTCAGGCGGATCTTTTTCACCCCCAGGCCGACGAAGATGCGCGCCACGCGCGCGATCTCCTCGAAGGTGAGGATCGCCGAATGCGGGAGAAACTTGTAGTCGGCGTCGAACACTTCGCGCGGCATGCAGTACACGCAACGGAAGTTGCAGCGGTCGGTGACCGAGATGCGCAGGTCGCGGATCGGGCGGCCGAGCGTGTCCGCGAGGGGCGATCCATCCCATGGCGGCGCCGCGATGGCGGCGCGCTCGGCGCGGATTTGAATAACCTTCTCTGGCATGATGCCTTTACTTCGCAAAATCATAGCAGAGGGTATAGTTGGCGGAATGGAAAAGGAGGATTTTCCGGTCGCGGTGGTGATGCAGCGCCGCCTGACGCGCAACCGCTGGCAGTCCGAAATCTGGGAGCCCTGGAGCGTGCTGCCCGGCTACGCCGATGCGGATGCGCGCCGGCTGCTGGTGAACGAGACGGGCGTGCAGCAATGGCTGCACCCGGGCTTTGCGCTGCGGCGGCACCGGGACGAGCTGGAGGGCTATTACCTCAACGTTTCCAGCGGCAACCCGAAGGTGTTCGTTCTTTGGCGCATGGAGGGCGACGCCGCGTTGCCGCTCGACGTGACGGCGAGCTCCGAGGAGGGCGGGCGCTGGCTCGATGGCGGTCACTCGGTGGACGCGGTGCCGATGCCGCCGGAGGTCTTCGCGTGGGTCGGCGAGTATGTGGAAACGAACTACCGGCCGCAGCCGAAGAAGCGCATCAAGCCGCGTTCGTTCCTGCATCCCAAGGACCGCGCCGCGCGATGAGCGAGGACAAGGAGCCGTTCGCCGCGCGCTGGTCGCGCCTCAAGACGGAGGCGCGCGAATCGCCGAAGGAGGAAAAGAAGGAATTGCCGCAGGCGCCCGCCGCGGCGGCGCCGCCCGAGCTGCCGAAGCCGGAATCGCTCACCCCGGATTCGGATTTCAAGCCGTTCATGGATCCGCGGGTCGATCTCGAAACGCGGCGCACTGCGCTGAAGAAGCTCTTTGCCGACGCCCGCTTCAACGTGCCCGACCCGTTCGAGGCGTATTCGGAGGACTACACGCGCGCCGACCCGATTCCGATGGAAATGCTCAAGACGCTCAACCAGGCCCGCAAGCTGATTTTCGAGGAGGCGGAGAACACCGCTGCCCAGACCGCAAGGCCGGAGCCGAAACCGGAACCGAAACCGACCGACGATGGCGCTGGAAGGCAAGACGCTTAAGCTCTGCAGCTGCAATGGCACGATTGCGCTCGATGCGAGGCGGCTCGCCGAGGCGCTCAAGGTCGGGCAGCCGCTCACGATCCACACCGAGCTCTGCCGCAAGCAAGCCGGCGCCTACCAGGCGGCGCTCACCGATCCCGACCTGATCGTCGCCTGCACGCAGGAAGCGCCGCTCTTCGCCGAACTCGCCGAAGGTTCGCAGGCGAACCTTCGGTTTGCCAACATCCGCGAGTACGCGGGATGGTCGGCCGAAGGGGGGGCTTCGACGCCCAAGATCGCGGCGCTGCTCGCCGCCGCCGCGCTGCCCGATCCGGAGCCGGTCCCGGCGGTCGAGTACCGGTCGGGCGGACAGATTCTGGTCGTCGGACCTTCCGAGGCCGCGCTCGATTGGGCCGAGCGACTCTCGGAGACGCTCGAGGTGAGCGTCCTGCTCAGTTCGGCGCATCGCGGCGAACTGCCGGCGGAACGGAAATACCCGGTGTGGTCGGGCCGGGTGCTCGGCGTATCGGGCTGGCTCGGCGCGTTCGACGTCGAGTGGCGGCAGGAAAATCCGATCGACCTCGAACTCTGCACGCGCTGCAACGCCTGCGTTCGCGCCTGTCCCGAGAGCGCGATCGATTTCACCTACCAGATCGACCTGGAGAAGTGCCGGGCGCACCGCGAATGCGTAACCGCCTGCGGGGCGATCGGCGCCATCGACTTCGAGCGCAAGCCGGAAGCGCACAAGGAGCGTTTCGACCTGGTGCTCGACCTTTCGCGAGAGCCGCTGGTCAAGCGAGGCGATCTGCCGCAGGGATATGCGGCGCCGGGGGCCGATCCGCTCGAACAGGCGCACGCCGCGCAGCGCCTTGCGGCGCTGGTCGGGGAATTCGAAAAGCCGCGGTTCGTGCAGTATCGCGAGCGTATCTGCGCGCACGGCCGCTCCGGCATCACGGGGTGTACCCGTTGCCTGGACGTGTGCTCGACCGGCGCGATTGCGCCGGACGGCGACTACGTGAAGGTGGAGCCGCATCTGTGCGCCGGCTGCGGCGGCTGCGCGACCGTGTGCCCATCGGGCGCGTTGAGCCATCAGGCGCCGCGCCTCGCCGACGCCGGGCTGCGCCTGAAGACGATGCTTGCGACTTTTCGCGAAGCGGGCGGACGGAATGCCTGCGTTCTGTTTCACGATGCCGAGGCCGGTCGCCGCAAGGTGCTCGCGCTCGGGCGCCGCGGCAAGGGGCTCCCGGCGCGGGTCATCCCGTTCGAATGCCACCACGTCGCTTCGGTCGGACTGGACACGCTGCTTGGCGCGGTGTGTTTTGGCGCAAGCCAGGTGGTGGTGCTTGCGTCCGGCGAGCTCGCCCGCGAATACAGGCAGGCGCTGCACGAGCAGATGACGCTTGCCGGCACGGTGCTCGGGGCGCTCGGCTACGAAGGGCGGCATTTCGATCTGGTCGATGACGAAGCACTGGAACGGCACCTTTGGGCGCTGGAGCCGGCGGCGATCCCCGGGTCGGTGGCCGCTTTCAACCTTGCGCCCGAGAAGCGCGCGTCGCTCGATTTCGAGCTCGAGCACCTGGCGAAGCACGCGCCGGCGCCGAAGCAGATCATCGAGCTGCCCCGGGGCGCACCGTTCGGCACGCTCGCCGTGGACAAGGCGAAGTGCACCCTGTGCAAGGCGTGCATCGGGGCCTGTCCGGAAGCCGCGCTGCTCGACGCGCCGGACGCGCCGCGCCTGCGCTTCATCGAGTGGAACTGCGTGCAGTGCGGGCTCTGCGCCAATACCTGCCCGGAGGACGCGATCCGGCTCGCGCCGCGCCTGCGGCTCGGTGCGCCGGCGAAGGAACCCGTCGTCCTGAACGAGGCCGAGCCGTTCCACTGCGTGCGCTGCGGAAAGCCGTTCAGCACCAGGAAAATGATCGATGTCATGCTGGCGAAGGTGGGCGGACACTCGATGTTCGCCACGGGCGGCGCGCTCCGGCGCCTGCAGATGTGCGCCGACTGCCGGCCGATCGACATGATGGAGTCGAAGGAAGAACCCACGATCTTCGATTACACAGGGCGCAAGTGAGCGAAGTAGAGCTCCCGCCCGAAGACGCGGCGCGCGCCAACTTCTACGCGTTGCTTGCGCGGCTTTTCTACGCGCCGCCAGACCGGGAGCTCCTGCAGGCGCTCGGGGGCGCCGAGGAGATCGCCGCCGACAGCCCGGGCTACGGACTGTCCAGCGCCTGGCGCGACCTCAAGAGCGCGGCGGGGCAGGCGGATGCCGACGCGGTGCGCGACGAATACGACTCGGTGTTCGTCGGGACCGGAAAGGCCGAGGTGACGCTGTATGCGGGGGCCTACCTGAGCCGAACTGCGCTCGACCTTCCGCTCGTCGAGATCCGCAGGTTTCTCGCCGCCCAAGGTCTGGAACGCAAGGGCAATGCGCAGGAGCCCGAGGATCATGTTTCGGCGTTGTGCGATGCGATGCGGCACTTCATCCTGAGATCGGAGCCGGACGTGCAGCGTGAATTCTTCGAGCGCTTCGTGGAACCCGCAGCGAGTCGATTGTGCGATGCGGTAATCCGCTGCGAGCATGTCAACTTTTATCTGCACGCTGCCCGCTTCCTGAAGTGTTTCGTCGAACTTGAACACACGGCGTTTGATATGGATTAAACTTTTTCACTGGTTCATCGAAGCGACTTTGGGCGGTGCCCGACCCGATGCGCACTCGGAACAAAAGGAGGCAGACATGAGCAATTCCACACGGCGCCTATCGCGGCGCAATTTCCTCCTCACGCTCGGCGCAGGTGCCGCGGCTGGCGCCGCCGCGATCGTGGCGAGCGGTTCGCGGAAAAGCACCGTGACCGGAAAGACGAAGCGCGCTGCGAGCGGCTATCAGGAGAGCGCGCACGTGCGCAATTACTACCGCACCGCCAAGGTTTGAGGAGGCCTGCCATGCTGCTGACCAGAAAGGCAAACGGCGCCGTCGCCCCGCAGGCGAGAATTTCGCGCGGGCTCACGGGAATGCTGGCCAAGACAATCGACCGGCGCGCGTTCCTGCGCCGCTCCGGGCTCACGCTGGGCGCGGGCGCGCTCGCCTCGCAGTTGCCGTTCAACATGATCGGCACTGCCGAGGCGGCGAAGGAAGCCGCGGCGGGCAAGGTCGAGGTGAAGCGCACGGTGTGCACGCATTGCTCGGTGGGCTGCGCGATCGACGCCACCGTGGTGAACGGCGTGTGGGTGCGCCAGGAGCCGGTGTTCGATTCCCCGCTCAACCTGGGCGCGCACTGCGCCAAGGGCGCCTCGGTGCGCGAGCATGGCATCACGCACGATTCGCACCGCCTGAAGTACCCGATGAAGCTCGAGGGCGGAAAGTGGAAGCGGATTTCTTGGGACCAGGCCTACGACGAGATCTCCAAGAAACTCGCCGCGATCCGCGAAAAGGACGGCCCCGACGCCCTGTTCGTGGTCGGCTCGTCCAAGCACAACAACGAGCAGGCGTACCTGCTCCGCAAGTGGGTTTCGCTCTGGGGCACGAACAACACCGACCACCAGGCGCGCATCTGCCATTCGACCACCGTCGCCGGGGTCGCGCAGACCTGGGGCTACGGCGCGATGACCAACTCGTACAACGACGAGCAGAATTCGAAGTCGCTGTTTTTCCTCGGCTCGAACGCGGCCGAGGCGCACCCGGTCTCGATGCTGCATACCCTGCACGCCAAGGAGAACGGCTGCAAGGTGATCGTCGCCGATCCGCGCTTCACCCGGACCGCGGCAAAGGCGGACCTCTATGTCCGGTTCCGCTCGGGCACCGACGTGCCGCTCATTTTCGGAATCCTCCACCACGTCTTCAAGAACGGCTGGGAAGACAAGAAGTACATCCACGACCGCGTGTACGGCATGGACAAGGTGAAGGAAGAGGTGATGGCCAAGTGGACGCCGGACAAGGTCACCGAAGCCACGGGAACGCCGGAAGCCGAGGTGTTCGCGATCGCCAAGACGCTCGCCGAGAACCGGCCCGGATTCATCATCTGGGCGATGGGCCAGACGCAGCACAACAACGCCAATGCCGTGGTGCGCGCCTCGAACATCCTGATGCTCGCGCTCGGCAATGTCGGCCGCTCCGGCGGCGGCTGCAACATCTACCGCGGCCACGACAACGTTCAGGGCGCGACCGACGTCGGTCCGAATCCGGACACGCTTCCCGGCTACTACCCGGTCGCGGTGCCCGGCTCCTGGGCGCATTGGTCGAGCGTCTGGAACGTGGATCTCAAATGGCTGCAGGAGCGCTTCCGCCCCGGCATGATGGGCAAGCCGGGCATGACCGTGTCGCGCTGGATCGACGGCGTGCTGGAGAAGAACGAAGCCATCGACCAGGACCCGAACCTCAAGGCGCTCTTCTACTGGGGCCATGCGCCCAACAGCCAGACGCGCGGGCCGGAAATGCTCGAGGCGATGAAGAAGCTCGACCTGATGGTGGTGATCGACCCGTACCCGTCGGCGAGCGCGGCGATGTTCGCAATGGTTCGCAAGGACGGCGCCTACCTGCTGCCGGTCGCGACGCAGTTCGAGACCGAAGGCTCGGCGACCGCGTCGAACCGCTCCATCCAGTGGCGCGAAAAAGTGATCGACCCGGTGTTCGAATCGCGCACCGACCACATGATCATGTACCAGCTTGCGCAGAAGTTCGGTTTTGCCGACCAGTTCGTCGGCAAGAAGGACGGCAAGCAGTCGATCAAGCTGGTGAAGGCGAAGGGCGGAATGGACGAGCCCTCGATGGAAGACACGCTGCGCGAGATCAACCGCGGCGCGTGGACCATCGGCTACACCGGGCAGTCGCCCGAGCGCTTGCAGGCGCACATGCGCAACATGCACGTGTTCGACATCAAGACGCTGCGCGCCAAGGGCGGCAGGGACGCCAAGACCGGTTACGACCTCACGGGCGACTACTTCGGCCTGCCGTGGCCGTGCTACGGCACACCGGCGATCAAGCACCCGGGTTCGCCCAACCTGTACGACACCTCCAAGCACATGATGGACGGGGGCGGCAACTTCCGCGCGCTGTTCGGCGTGGAGAAGGACGGCGTGAACCTGCTCGCCGAAGACGGCTCGCATCCCAAGGGGGCCGACATCACCACCGGCCACCCGCAGTTCGACCACGTGCTGCTCAAGAAGCTCGGCTGGTGGGACGAGCTCACCGAGGAGGAAAAGAAAGCCGCCGAGGGCAAGACCTGGGCGAACGATCCGTCCGGCGGCATCATCCGGGTGGCGCTGAAGCACGGCAACCACCCGTTCGGCAACGCCAAGGCGCGCGCCGTGGTGTGGAACTTCCCAGACGCGATCCCGCAGCACCGCGAGCCGCTCTTCAGCCCGCGGCCCGACATGGTCGAGAAGTACCCGACGCACGACGACGTGAAGGTGCTCTGGCGGCTGCCGACGCTGTTCAAGTCGGTGCAGCAGAAGAACGTCAAGGAGGAAGTGCACAAGAAATTCCCGCTCATCCTCACGAGCGGGCGCCTGGTCGAGTACGAGGGCGGAGGCGAGGAGACGCGCTCCAACCCGTGGCTCGCCGAGCTGATGCAGGACAACTTCGTCGAGATCAACCCCAAGACGGCGGCCGACCGCGGCATCCGCAACGGCGAATTCGTCTGGGTCAGCTCGCCTACGGGAGTGAAGCTCAAGGTGAAGGCGCTGGTC
>Ga0137796_10000817_pt1 | contig 18764 bp, 18 predicted proteins | sample OV2TP3_FD_97704 | JGI IMG/M metagenome (GOLD analysis project Ga0137796, IMG submission 97704) | reverse complement strand
CGACGCGCCTGGCAATGCTTGCGCTTCGGAAGGGCCATTATAAATTTTGCTCCGCAAAATTTATCATCCGGTGAACGAGACTCAATCAGAAATTTTGCCAGAGCACTTGTGCGGCAAAATTTCTTGGTTGAGGTTCTGCCCGCACACGGAGCAGAGCCCCTTGCACCCTTGCTGGCAGACTGGGATCATCGGGTAGGCCAGGATGATTTCCTGCCGAATGTCGTCGGTGATGTCGACGGTATCGGTCGGCATGACCTGGTAATTGAGCGTCGCAGAGGTGTGGAGGGACGATTCGAAGGAGCCCAGGCACCGGGCACAGACCAGCCTGATCTGACAGGAGATCTCGACGTCGACCACGAGCTCCCGCTCGACCTTCGTGATGAACGAGGAGACGGTGATGGGGTTCTCGAGGTGGACATCGAACCGGTCTATGTCCAGCGTCCTGGGATCGTACATCGCCTCCTCGTGCAGTCCCTCAACCGGGATCCGATTCACATGGATTTTCATCAGAAATTTTGCTTCGCAAAATTTCTCAGATGGTAAAGGGCTCACCATTTAAGAAATTTCGCTGGCGTCATTTCCCGGCATCGCGAAATTTCTGTTTGAGCGCGGTTTCCACAAAACGCGGCACGAACGCGGAGAGGTTCGCCCCCAGGGCGGCCGCCTCCTTGATGAGCCTCGCGGAGACATAGGCGTAAGAGTCCTTGGGCATCAGGAAGATCGTCTCCACCTCGTCCGAGAGCTTCCGATTGGTCAAGGCCATCTGGAATTCGTACTCAAAATCGGACACCATCCGCAGGCCCCGGATGACCACCCTCGCCTGTTTGCGCCGACAGTAATCCACCACGAGGGAGCCGAAGTCGTCAATCACGATGCCCCGCAAGCCCCGGGTTGCCTGCTTGAGCAGGGCGACCCGCTCCTCAACCCGAAACAGCGGACGTTTTTCCGGATTGTGGGCCACCGCGACAATCACCTCATCGAAGATCTTCAGGGCCCGCTTGATGAGGTCGATGTGGCCGTACGTCACCGGGTCAAAGGTCCCCGGGTACACGGCTCGGTTTTTCTTCATGTGAGACGCCGATAAAAAGAGAGCACCGTGTCCCCATACCGGTGCTGTGTCCTCACTGCTAGCTGCCCGACTGCCGAAGGAAGCTCGCTTTGACGAGCGTGCTCCAGGCAGACCACGCCATGAGGGGTCAGCATACCACACTCAGCGACGGTGTTCAAGGTCTTTTTCCCCCAGTTCCCCTGATAGGGGGGATCGAGCAGGATGAGATCGAACCGTTCGCCTTGATCCGCAAGGGCCCGAAGGCTGCGGAGCGCGTCACCGCGACAGACCTCCCCGCGTCCCGGAATGGTTCCCGGGGTGATCCGGGCGAGGGTGTGCTGGATCGCCCGCACGCAGGTCGGATTGGATTCCAGGAAGACCACCAGCTGCGCTGCCCGCGAGAGGGCTTCAAGCCCCAACGCCCCGCTTCCGGCAAACCCATCGATCACCCGCGCGCCCACCACAGAGGATCCCAGGATATTGAACAGGGCTTGGCGGACCTTCTCCTCGGTGGCTCTGATGTGGCGCGGAACCGCCAAGACCATCCCCTTGAGCACGCCTGAAACAATCCGTGCCATCGTCTGTCCGTCAATGCCGTCTTTTCCGTCTATCCGTCCACTCGTCAACTGTTCCGACGGAATAGACCGACCGATGGGCTTGACCGACTTGACGAAATCCTTAGGCGCTGCTTGAGCGCGGTGAGTTCTGGGCTGGCCATCTGGGGGTCTTTCCCAACAAGCTCAAACGCTTCCTTCCGGGCCGCTTCGAGCAGCTCACGATCTCTGATGAGATTGGCGATCCGAAACCGAAGCAGACCTGATTGGCGCCTGCCCAACAGCTCCCCTGGACCGCGCAACTCAAGATCGGACTCCGCCAGGCGAAATCCGTCCGTCGTCCCTGCGAAAGCCGAGAGCCGCTGCTGGGCCGCCTCATCAGCGGCATCCCCGATCACGAGGCAGGTGGCTGGCTGGGCTCCCCGCCCAATGCGCCCTCTCATTTGATGCAGCTGCGCCAAGCCGAAGTGTTCTGGATGCTCGATGAGCATGACCGTCGCATTGGGGACATCCAGGCCGACCTCGACAATGACCGTCGAGACGAGGAGCTGAATGCGTCCCTCTGCAAAGGCCTGCATGATGGTCTCTTTCTCTTTCGGCCGCATCTGGCCGTGGAGCAGCTCAACAGCAGATTTCGGGAAGATCCGGGTCTTCAGGTATTCGGCCATCTGGGTTGCGGCCTTGACCTCGCGGTCGTCTTTCGCCTCCACCAGCGGATAGACGACATAGCCCTGACGGCCCTGGCGGAGCTCTTCGCGGATGAGGCGATACGCGTCAGGCCGCTGCGACTCCGGCAGGATGAGCGTGCGCACCGGAACGCGCCCAGGCGGAAGCTCTGTGATCGTGGAACACGCCAGATCCCCGTAGATCGACAGGGCCAATGTCCGGGGGATCGGAGTGGCCGTCATCACCAGCACGTCCGGCAGTTGCGCCTTGCGGGCCAGGGCATTGCGCTGGACCACGCCGAACTTATGCTGTTCATCGATCACGACCAACGCCAGATTGGCGAAGGACACCGCAGGCTCGATCAGCGCGTGGGTCCCGACGACGATCTTGATGGAGTCGTCGGCGAGCTCCCGGATCAGCCGCTTTCGCTCCTGCACGCTCACTCCTTGGGAGACCAGGCCGACCCTCACGCCGAGGGGTTCGAGATAACCGCGGAAGACGCGATGATGCTGCTCAGCCAACAGCTCTGTCGGAGCCATCAAGGCCACCTGATAGCCGCTCTGGATGACCACCGCCATGAGCGAGGCCGCCACCACGGTTTTGCCGCAGCCCACGTCCCCCTGCAGCAACCGAAGCATCGGCGTGGGCTTGCACAGGTCGGCCACCAGTTCATCGAGGACCTGGCGTTGGCTGGCCGTCAATGAAAAGGCAAGCCGATCGAGGAACGCGGTGATGAGCGGCCCCTCGCGGATGTACTGTCGGGGCTTTTCACGGGAGGTGAGCCGTGCACGACGCCGCGCAAGCGCCACGTGCATGACGAACAGCTCCTCGAACGCCAGCCGTCGACGCGCGTGCTCAAGCGCGTCCCAGCTTTCCGGAAAATGAATCTGCTCAAGCGCCCAGGCAAGCGGCTGGAGGTGGTGGCGGTCCCGGATGGAGGATGGGAGCGTCTCCCTGATCAGGGCCGCGTGGCGGCTGAGGGCATGCCGGACAATGCGGCGAAACCAGCGCTGGTTTAAGCCGCCGGTGAGCGAATAGACCGGGACGATGCGACCCATGTGAAGGCTGGCTTCGTCCGCATCCCCATCCACGCGCTCAATCTCAGGATGGATGAGCTGGAGATGGCTTCCTGCCTGCCGGCGCGATCCAGGCAGGTCTGGCTCGACCCGTCCATACACAATGAGCTCCTCGCCGACCCGAAGCCACTTGGCCAGGTACGGTTGGTTAAACCAGCGACAAAAGATCACGCCCGTGGCATCGCCCAGAGCGGCTTCAACAATGGCCTGACCGCCCCGAGCCCGACGGAGGCCTTTGGCCAGCACACGACCCCGGACCGTCGCAAGTTGACCAAGCGCAAGCTGGCGGATCGGCAACAGGCGACTCCGATCCTCGTAGCGCCGCGGCACCGAGAACACCAGATCCTCAACCGTCTGAATCCCCAGGTGCGCAAGCTGCGCGGCCCGTGCAGGCCCGACGCCCTTGACATATTGGACTGCAAGCTCACTGAGCGGGACTTGGCGCATGAATTTTGCTACGCAAAATTTATTATCTGAGTATAATGGGAGAAAGGGAAGCACGTAGACATTGCCCCGCGAGGAGTTCCTCAAAGAGGCGATATCCCATTAATAAATTTTCCGAAGGAAAATTTATGGCCAATGTCTGTGCTGTGTGCGGAAAAGGCCCGGTCGCCGGGCGGACGTATTCACAACGCGGTCTGGCGAAGAAGAAGGGCGGGGTCGGCCGCCGGACCACCCGGGTGAACAAGCGACGGTTCCTGCCGAATCTCCAACGCGTCAGGATCCTCGTGAACGGCACCGTGACGCGCCTTCGCGTGTGCACGGAGTGCCTGAAAAGCGGGCGCGTCACAAAAGCGTAGAAGTTTTGCTCCGCAAAACTTCTTATCAGGTGAGCTCACCAGATCATAAGTTCTGCGCAGCAGAACTGATACGCGCATCGCAGATCGACAGCACCACTCGCCCTTCCACCAAGGCAGGACTCGTCACCACGTCGTAGCGTTCGGCTGAGAGCAGCCCTGCCAGCCCGCCTCGTGTCCTGAGTCGGGTTGTCCTTCCGTCCGTCACCCACGTTGCCCCTGCCGGGTTCCGTTCGAGAGCCAGCCTGCGCAGGAGGATCAGAGGCCGAGGGTTGCCTGGCCCAAATGGCTTGAAGTGTTCGAGCGCGGACACAAAACTCGTCGTCACCTCGCGGAGCGTGAGCTCCAGGTCGATCGTCAGTCGCGGCACCAGGCGGTGGCGGCCCAGTGCAGCGTGGGCATGGCGGTTGATCTGCTCCCGGAACGTCTCAAGATTGGCAAGCTTCAGCGTGAGTCCGCACGCCTGGGGATGCCCGCCGTAGCGCAGCAGGACTCCCTCGCAGGCTCGCAGAGCCTCAAAGAGATTAAACACCGACGTCGAGCGCCCTGAGCCGACCCCGATGCGCTCGTCCCAGGCGATCGCAATGGCTGGACGGGCGTAGCGCTCCAGCAGCTGCGAGGCCAAGGGTCCCATCAGACCAGGATGCCAGCCGCGCTGTCCGACGACCACCACATACTGATCTTTGAAGTGAATCCGGTTCACCTGTTCGTGGGCCTCGGCTTGGATCCGTCGATGGAGCGCTTTGGTTTTGGCATGCGCTTCTCCAAGGACGTCAACCAGCCGATCGGCGATCTGCGCTGATGGCTCAACGAGCAGCCTCCACACGGGCCTCGGATTGCCCAGTCTGCCTGCAGCATTGAGACGCGGTACGAGACGCTGGAGGATCTGCTGAGGCGTCGGCTTCGTCATGGCAACCGCCTCACACAGCTGCTTCAGACCTGGCCGTGGCGTCTGGAGGATGCGCGCAAGACCGCTAGCCACCAGAATCCGATTGTCTCCAATGAGCGGCGCATGGTCAGCGAGCGTCCCAAGCACAGTAAGGTCGAGGTAGCGCATGACGCCCGCTTCGTCATCAGGGCACATGGCCTGGGCCAGTTTGAGCGCCAGCCCCACACTGCAGAGCTCATGCCCTGCTCCGGACCCTTGAGCAGGATTGACCAAGGCAAACGGCCTGGCGGCCTGGGGCGTCGGCACATGGTGGTCCAAGACGATCGTCTCGATGCCGTGACGAGCGAGCGCCTCAATTTCCTCAGGCTGGTTGGTCCCGCAATCAACCAAAATCAGGAGCCTGATTCCGAGGCGGATGAGCGGCCTGATCAGCGCTCTCGGAAACCCGTAGCCATCTTCAAGGCGGTTAGACAGGCGCACAATGACTTTTGCTCCCCCGGCCCGCCTTTCACTCTTGCCGGGGCGGGCAAGGGTGGTGAGCAACTCGTAGACCAGGGCCGAGGCCGTGACCCCGTCGACATCCGCATCCCCGAACACCAAGATTGGCTGCGTGGTCTTGATGGCTTTGCGGATTCTCGCGACGGCCTTCGCCATTTCAGGGAGCTTCAGGGGATCGTCAAGCGCCTGGAAGTCTGGAGCCAGAAAGTGTCGGGCCTCGGTGGGGTGGCTGACACCGCGGTTGAGCAGGAGCTGCCCAATGAGGGGATCAACCCCGCAGGCCTTGGCCAGCATCGCGGCCCGCTCAGGGTCGGAAGGCAGGACGTCCCAGGCAACGTTCGCGAAACGCATCTTAGGTCGGCTTAAAGAGCCGCCGCCAAGTGACGACGAACGCCGAGGCAATGTACACCGTCGAGTAGACACCTGAGAGAAATCCCACCAGCAGGCAGAAGGCGAAATCGTGCAAGACCTCCCCACCAAAAACGTACAGGGCCAGCACTTCAAAGATGACCGTGAGGCTCGTCAGGATCGTTCGGCCAAGGGTCTGGTTGACGCTAAGGTTGATGATCTGCGGGAGGTCGGCCTTGCGGGTAGCCTTGAGGTTCTCCCGCACCCGGTCGTAGATGACGATCGTGTCGTTGATCGAAAACCCGGCGATGGTCAACAGGGCCGCCACCACGATGAGGTCGATGGGCCGGTTGGTCAAACACAACAGCCCTGTGGCGACCACCACATCGTGGATGAGAGCGATGATCCCGGCCAGCCCGAAATCGAAATGGCGAAAGCGTAACGCCACATAGAGCAGGATGCCCACCATGGACCAGACGATGGCCAGCCACGCCTTGCGGCGCAGGATCTGGCCGACCGTCGGACCCACCCGTTCCAGGCGGGTGAGCTGGGGCGCGGCGGTCTCGCCGAAATCCGCAACGAGCGCCTCGCGGGTCCTGGACATCGTCTGCTCGATCTCCGCCTCGGTGTCGTCCGGCGTACGGATGAGCCATTCGGTTGGCGCGCCAAACTCTTGAATGACCGCGTCGCCCAATCCCACTTTGGTCAGTGTTGCACGCAGCTGATCGGCCGTGAGGAGTGTGTTGAACCGGTACTCCTGGAGCAGCCCTCCGGTAAAATCAATGCCGTAGCGGTTGTGGCCGCGCTGGAGAAAGGCCACCGCGCCGGCGATGATGAAGACGGCCGACAACACGTAGCAGATGCGGCGCTTCCCGATGAAATCGACCTGGGTCTGCCGGATCAGCTGAGCCATGGGCAACCGTTTCAGCCATCCTGAGGCCAGCATCGCCTCGAACATGAGGCGCGTGATGAAGATGGCCGTGAACAGGCTGGCCATGATCCCTGCGGTGAGCGTGGTCGCAAAGCCCCGGATGGGGCCGGTCCCAAACCAGTACAGGAAGACCGCGGCGATGATCGTCGTGACGTTCGAGTCGAAGATCGCTGAGAAAGCCTTCTGGTATCCCGCATCGAGCGCCAGACGAAGGGGCCTTCCCGCCTTGAGCTCCTCTCGAATGCGCTCGTAGATCAGGACGTTGGCATCGACCGCCATCCCGAGGGTGAGGATCATCCCTGCAATCCCGGGAAGCGTCAAGGTGGCCCGGAGATAGCCGAGCGCTCCCAAGATCATCAAGAGGTTGAGCGCCAGCGCGATCACCGCCACCAAGCCTGCCAGCCAGTAGTAGCCCACCATGAACGCGACCACGAGGATCCCGCCAAACGCCGTCGCGGTCAGACCCGCCCGGATCGAGTCCTTGCCCAAGGTTGGTCCGACGGTGCGTTCCTCCTCGATCACGATGGGGGCGGGTAACGCACCTGCCCGAAGCACGATCGCCAGGTCATGGGCCTCTTCACTGGTAAATCGACCGGTGATGCGCCCGGCATCCGAGATCCGGCTTTGGATCACCGGGGCCGACTGGACCTTCCCATCCAGCACGATGGCCAGCCTGCGGTTGATGTTCGCGCCGGTTAAGCGCGCAAAGGCCCGCGCTCCTTCCCGGTTCAGGCGGAAGCTCACCTCAGGCAGTCCCAGTTCCCCGGGCTCGACCCAGGCGTCTGTCAGGATCGCGCCGGTGAGCGAGCCTTCCTGCTCAAGGAGCAAGGGGCTTCCATCGAGATCCTCAAGCAACTCAACGCCCGGCAGCACCTCGCCTTTCAGGGCTCGCTCGAGCAGCCGCTGGTTTTCTGAGACAAGCTTGAACTCCAACAGGGCAGTCTGGCCGATCAGCTTGAGGGCCCGCTCCCGGTCCGTGATTCCCGGAAGCTGCACGAGGATGTGGTCAAGCCCCTGGCGCTGAATGAGCGGCTCCCGCACCCCGAACTGATCGATCCGGTTGCGGATGACCTCAAGCGCGACACCAGCCACGTCGCGTTGCCTTGCTTCGGCTGGCACCTTGGTGGTGTCGACGCGAAGCACCAGGTGCATCCCACCTTGAAGGTCAAGCCCCAGGTTAATCCGTTTGGAGAGAGGAAACGCAAACCACGCCGCGAGGGCCACGACGGCCACGACGAGCGGAACGCGCCACTTGAAACTGGATGGCATCAGGCTTTCTTTTCCGTCGGGGGCGATTCCGGTTCAGCGGCCCGCGATTTCACAAGGCGAGTAATGGCGGCTTTTTCGACTTCGATGCGAACATTCTCGTTGACACGCAGCGTCACGGTGTCCGGCTTGACGTTCACGACGGTGCCGAAGATCCCCCCAGTGGTCACCACCTCATCGTATTTCTTGAGTGCTTTAAGCATCTGCTGGTGGGCTTTTCGGGCTTTGGTTTGGGGTTGAAAGACCAACACATAGAAAATGAGGAACATGATGAGAAACGGAAACAGCATGGCCAGCGGGCTTGGGGCAACGGGTTGTTGCGGCATTATGGTTCCACGTCTTTCACTGGGATTGGTTGGAGCGGGATCTCACCCAGACGAGCCAGTCCGGCCCCAGGATAGTAGAAGGCCAGGATCTCTCTGGCCGAAAGCCCGCGCTGGGCCAATTCCGCAGCGCCCCATTGGCACAGCCCTACCCCATGACCCCACCCATGCCCCTGGAGGATGAAGGCTTCCCCATCTGGGATGATCGCAAACGCGGTTGAGCGAATCCGCTCAAAGCCGAAGAGCTGCCGGAACTCGTAGCCTGTCAGGATGAGCGTGCGGGATGCGCCACGGATGCGTACCTTCGCGACCCGTCCTGTCTGTGTGCGCTCGATCACCTCAAGATCCTCGACAGGCCAGATTGAGCCGCGCCCCTGTTGCGTGACGGCCCAGGCCACATCCGCCTTGGTCAGGCGTCGCTGCCATCGGTAGAATGGCGACCCCACACAGAATGAACAGGGGATGCTGCCGTTGAGCGGTTCGAGGTCGAACGGGCCCATGACCGAGGCGTGCTCGGTCAGGCCCCCGCACGTCGAGTGGTAGAACGTCGGGAACACTTGATCGTGGTAGAGCAGGATGAGGCCTTGCGTGTCCTTGACGGCCCGGTTGGTCCGAGTCCGCTCAGCGGTTTTGCCGCCGTACAGTTGGGAGAGCACGTCGCCGCTCACATCGTAGTCGACCGAGGCTTTGGAGAGCCGCTGGAACAGCGCGTAGGTGCGCGCCGCAATCGCCAGCGCACGCAGCGCCTCGATGGGCCAGTCGTGCGGGGCCTCTTTGCTCAACACGCCGCGGAGGTAATCCTCCAAGCCGACATGGTTAATGACGAGAAGGGAGAGGTCCTGTTGTCTGAGGATCTCGACCGTCCCGCGTACGCGCTGGCCGTTCAACTTGATCGCGGCATCGCGAGCCGGTTCAATGCGGACGCCAAACAGGGGAAACAGTTGCTCACCCACGACGATACCTTCTGGGCGGGCGCGGACAGCCACTCGAGGAAGACGCGAGCCCTCCCCGAGCGGCTCGGATGTCTGGAGCGCCATGATGCGGTAACGCCCGTGGATGGCCAGGTCCACCTCAGACTGATCTTGCGCAATGGCCACCCGAATCCACTCCGGATCGGCTGCGTTGATTTCAGCGAAGGCAACAGGACTCCGGCATGAAAGCACAATGATCAGGACAGTAAGACGATGCAGGAGATCTGCTGGACGGATCACCGGAGTCGGCTGAACAGCCACAATGCCAGGCTCAGAAGCAGGCTCGCCACCAGGCAACTGGTAAGCGGGAAATAAAAGGTGAAGTGGGGGCGTGCAATGAGGATATCCCCAGGCAGCCGCCCAATCCAGGGAATCTTTGGAGCCAGAAGCAGTACGACCCCACACCCTGCCAGGATCACGCCAAAAAAGATCAGCGCACGCGCCAGCCCTTGAAGCTCAGGTCCCATGCCAAAGTTTATTTCAAAACGCCTCTTGTCACCGCAAAATCGCAATTACGCAAACAGCTCAAGGGGCTCAGCCTTGAGGCTACTCATGTGCTGGTAGGCCAGTCGAGTCGCCTTGCGACCCCGGGCGGTGCGTTTCAACAGTCCGGCCGATAACAGGAATGGCTCCACGATGTCCACGATGGTGTCCCGTTCTTCGTTGAGGGCGGCTGCAAGGGCCTCGATCCCGACCGGGCCGCCCCCGTAGAACTCCATGATCGTCCTCAGCACCTTGCGGTCAATCGGATCCAGGCCAAACCCGTCGATCCCGTGGGCAGCCAGTGCAGTCTCGGCCACCTCTTTCGTGATCGGCACACGACCCTTGACCTGGGCGTAATCCCGAACCCGACGAAGCAGGCGATTGGCCACGCGGGGGGTGCCTCGGGAGCGCGTGGCGATCTCCGAACAGGCGCTGCCGTCGACCTCGATCCCCAGGATCTTCGCGGAGCGGCGGACAACTTCCTCAAGCTCCTTGGGCTGATAGAACTCAAGATGAAACACCATGCCGAACCGGCTGCGGAGCGGATTCGAGAGCAGGCCTGCGCGGGTCGTTGCGCCGATGAGCGTGAAGCGCTTCAGGCGAAACTTGATCGTCTTTGCGTAGGGGCCTTTGTCCACGACGAAATCGATCTCGAAGCTCTCCATCGCCGGGTAGAGGAACTCCTCGACGATCTTCGAGAGCCGGTGGATCTCATCGATGAAGAGGATGTCGCCGCGTCCCAGGTTGGTTAAAATCCCGATCAGGTCCCCAGCTCGTTCGATCGCCGGGCCGCTCGTCGCGGTGATCTTCGAGCCCATCTCATGGGCGACGATGTGCGCGATGCTCGTCTTGCCAAGGCCCGGAGGACCGGCCAAGAGGAGATGCTCCAGCGGTTCTCCCCGCCGCTTGGTGGCCTGGATGGCCAGGCGCAGGTTCTCCACCACGGCCCGCTGGCCCACGAACTCCTCGAAGCGTTTGGGCCGCAGGCTGAGGTTGAGGACCTGGTCTTCGTCTGTCTCTTGCGCTGGACTTCCGGGCTGCGTGGGAGGTGACGCTGGTGGCTGGATCGTCTGAGAGGCGAGTTTTTTCATATACAATACCACGCCCAAGGGCGTGGTCTTTTATTGAGGGATACGCACTTCGTTCGAAAGACCTCCGGCCATTCCCCCACGGGCAAGCCCGTGGCTCCCTGGCTGGGCTGCCCCCTCCTGTGCGGCATCGTCCGGCTAATAAATTTCGCGAAGCGAAATTTATGTGGGCTGTTCGTGCAGGCGCTGGCGATACACTTCATTCAAGAGTTCTTCAGCCGTCTTGACTTTCGGGCTCCTGGCCAGCGCCGCGTTGATCATCTGCTTGGCCTCTTGTTTCTTATACTCAAGTTGTAAGAGAACCGCAAGGGCTTCTTCTGCAATCGCCGTCTGTTCATCGGTCAACGCCTTTTCAGCTTCGGCGGCCTTGGTCTGAATCAACGCGAATTTGCCCACTTTGCCCTGGAGCTTCGCCACGATTTCCTTGGCCCGTTGCTCGCCGATGCCTGGCAGGGATTTCAGCAGACCCAGGTCCCCCTCGTCGATGGCCCGCGCAATGACCGGGATGGGCAGCGTGAGGGCCTTGAGCGCCGCTTTTGGCCCCACGCCGGAGACGGTGATGAACCGCTCAAAAAACTCCCGCTCGATTTCGTTCGTGAATCCGATCAGCATCGGAAAGCTTTTTCCGACATCGAGCTGCTGGTAGTGGAACGTCACCAGCTCCACCTCGCCGTTTTGAGACACCTTCTCCGTGACGGTCTGCATGAGGGAAGGTGGGACGAACACCTGGTAGGAGACCCCATTGACGTCCATCACGACGTGCGTCTCGGTCTGTTCACGCACGACGCCACGCAGCCGGCAGATCATCTCATGAATCCTTACTGAAAAATGTTGTGTAACACCGCAAAAGCGCAAAAACCCGCAAAGGCGCAAAGAAGAAACTGATCGAAAATCTTTTGCGTTTTTTCGGCCATGTTGCGTCTTCGCGGTGTCGTCAGGGTTTTCCCGACCATCGCATCGTTCCACCTAGAGCGACAAACGGGCGGCGCCGGGTCCGTTCCAATCCTCGATAGCGGCTGGTCGCCTCGCTGATATGCGCATGGGCAATGGCCAGAGCCAGGGCATCGGTCGCATCGGTTGACCAGGACGGATCCTCAACGCCAAGCCAAGCTCCAACCACGCGGGCCACTTGCTCCTTCGAGGCTGAGCCATAGCCAGCCAAGGCCTTCCGCACACGGGTAGGAGGATAATCGACCACCGGAACGTGATGCTGCGCGCTGAGCAGGCAGGCGACCCCGCGGGCATGGGCCATCATCGTAGCCGTCGTGACGTAGCGGTGATGGGTGAACAGCTCCTCAAGGACCACGGTCCTTGGCTGATGCGCTTCGATCACTCGGGCAAGCGCCTCATAGAGGAAGACCAGCCGATTGGCCAACGGCTGGTTCGCCGGAGGCCGGATCGTCCCAGCGGTGAGGAACTGCACACGGCCCTCCTGGGCGGCAATGACCCCGTAGCCGGTTGCGTTCAAGCCGGGGTCGATGCCCATAATGATCAATTTTCCTTCGGAAAATTTATTCGTGGGCATTCCCGTGCTTATAAATTTTGCTTCGCAAAATTTATGCAGTATGCTCTGCCAGGATCGCGTCAGGGATATCGAAGTTCGCAAAAACATGCTGGACGTCGTCGTGGTCCTCGAGTTCGTCCAGCAAGGTCAACAGTCGTTTGGCTTGAACCGACTCTTCCACACGGACCGAGGAGGAGGCCACCAGGGTCAGCTCGGCGGACTCCCAGGTGATTCGGTTGGCGGCAAGCGCCTGCTTGACCCGCTCCAGGTCCTGGGGAGCCGTCGTGACCGCGTAGACGTCGCCGTCGAGCGTGATGTCCTCAGCCCCGGCGTCGAGGACGAGGCTCATGAGGCGATCCTCATCGATAAGTTTGGCGCTCACCAACACGGAGCCCTTCTTCTGAAACTGCCACGAGACACTGCCGGCTCCGGCGACGTTGCCGCCATGCTTGGTGAAGAGGTTGCGAAGCTCCGCGGCCGTGCGGTTCTTGTTATCGGTCAGGGCCTGCACCAGGATCGCCACCCCGCCCGGCCCGTAGCCCTCGAGGATCATCTCCTCGTAGGAGACACCGGGAAGCTCCCCGGTCCCGCGCTTGATCGCCTTCTCGATGTTGTCCTTGGGCATGTCCGCGTCCCGGGCCTTGAGAATCGCCAGGCGCAGACGCGAGTTGGCCTCCGGATCCCCGCCGCCTGCTCTCGCGGCGACGGTGAGCTCCCGGATCAGCTTCGAGAAGAGCTTGCCCCGCTGCGCATCCACCAGGGCCTTTTTGTGCTTGATCCCTGCCCACTTGGAATGTCCCGCCATATAAATTTCGCTCCGCGAAATTTATTATAACGGAGAATGCAAACCTTGGTAAGAAGTTTTGCGTAGCAAAACTTCTAGATCTTCAACCGAACCCCTTCACCCTCTTGGGCTCGGGCGGCTTGGGCTTGGGCGATGATCGGCTGGGCGATTTTGGCCGGGACCTCTTCGTAGTGGGAGAATTTCATCGTGTAGGAGCCGCGACCGCCGGTCACGGACTTGAGGTCCGAGGCGTATTTCAGCATCTCAGCCAGGGGCACCTGGGCTTTCACGACCTGATACTTGGACTTGGCTTCGATCCCCAGGACGCGGCCTCGGCGGCCATTGAGACCACCAGTCACGGTCCCCAGCGTCTCCTCCGGCACAGTCACCTCCACCTCCATGATCGGCTCAAGCAGAACCGGATGGGCCTCTTCGGCCGCTTTGCGCAGTGCCATCGAGCCGGAAATCTGGAACGCCAAATCGGAGGAATCGACCGGATGGTAGGAGCCGTCGTACAGCGTGACGCGCACATCCGCCATGGGATAGCCGGCGAGCACCCCATCCTGCATCGCCGTCCTCACGCCTTTCTCAACGGCCGGGATGTAGTTCCGCGGCACCGCCCCGCCGAAGATCTTGTTGATGAACTCAAACCCGCCTCCGCGCGGGAGCGGCTCCACCTCGATCCACACATCCCCGAACTGGCCCCGGCCTCCGGTCTGCCGCTTGTACCGGCCTTGGACCTGGACTTTCTTCGCGACCGTCTCTTTGTAGGCGACTTTCGGCAGGCCGATCTGGACCTGGACGCCGAAGCGCGACGTGAGCCGCCCGGTCATGACGGCCAGGTGCAAATCGCCCATGCCCGAGACGATCAGGTCCTTGGTCTGGGGATCGCGGCTCACCCGGAAGGTCGGATCCTCAACGGCCAGCTTCTGCAACGCATCGGAGATCTTCTCCTCGTCGGTGCGGGTCTTCGGTTTGATCGCGATGGACAGCATCGGATCGGGAAACGCGATCGCCTCAAGCACCATCGGGTGGGCCTCATCGGTGAGGGTGTTGCCCGTGTGCGTGTCTTTCAGCTTGGCGACCGCGGCGATGTCTCCGGCGCTCACGCTGGCGATCGTCGTTTGGCTTTTTCCCTGGAGTCTGAAGATCTTCCCGATGCGCTCCTTGGTTCCGGTTGAGACATTGAAGAAGCTGCTGTCCGAGTTCAGCGTGCCTGAAAAGACGCGAAAGACGCTAAGCTGGCCCACATACGGATCAGCGATCGTCTTGAACACCTGGGCTAACAACGGCTCGGTGGCAAGCGGCTTGCGGGTGACGGATTCGCCAGTGGAAGGGTGGGTGCCGACGAGCGGCTCCCGCTGATCCAGCGCAGGGAGCAGCTTGACGATCGCCTCAAGCAGGGATTTGATGGCCTGCTCGTTCGTCGAAGAGGCAAGGAGAGTCGGGACCAATTTTTGCGCCTTGATTCCCTGGGCGATCCCTGAGACGACCTGCTCACGCGGAAGCGTCCCTTCGGTGACGAACCGTTCGAGGAGCTCGTCGCTCTGCTCGGCGACCGCCTCAACGAGCTTTTCGTAGAAGCCCTGATGCTCGGACGCCAGGCCCTCGCCCAGGAGATCAACCGTTCCGGCAAACTGTTTGCCAGCCCCCTTCGGCGCTTCAAGCAGGATCACGGAGCTCCCAAACGCCTCACGGATGGAGCCAAGCGTCTGGTCAAAATTTGCCTGCTCGTGGTCGAGTTTCGTCACGACGATGAGGCGCGGGAGCTTGCGATCGTTCAGGAGTTGCCAGGCCCGCTCGGTGCTCACCTCGACGCCCTTGGTCGCATCGACCACGACGAGGGCGCTATCGACGGCTGCCAGCGCCATGAGGACCTCGGCAAGAAAGTCGGCGTAGCCCGGGGCATCGAGGAAGTTGATGTGGACGCCCTGCCAGCTACAGAACAGGCAGCTTGTGTTGATCGAGACCCTCCGCTCGATCTCATCAGGATGGTAGTCGCTCGCCGTCGTGCCCTGGGCGACGCTACCTAACTTGGAGATTGCGCCCCCATAAAACAACAAGGCCTCCGCGAGGGAGGTCTTGCCGCTACCTGCGTGGCCCACCAAGGCCACGTTTCTGATGCCCTTGATCTCAGCCATTACGGGGTCATTCTACCATCGTCGCGTGAAATCCTGTCAAGCTTAAGTTCGCGTTACTCGGGCGGTAAATCCTCTGTATCGACGTTGAAATTCTCCACGTCGATCTCTGACTCTTTCCCGCAGTCCAAGCACTTGATGACCACGACCTCTCTCGTTTCATAGGAGGAGACAATCGTCACATTCGTCGAGTAGCAATAGGCGCACTTCGCCTCGTTCATGGGGAGTGCTCGTATCCTACTTGGCGTTCCGCCGGACAGTCCCGCCAACCACCAGGCCTGCCGCGATCAGGACGAGGTTTTTGATGACAAATTCACCCTCCGTTGTGAGGAACACAGGGTTACCTCCTTGAAACGCGATGTCGGGCCGTAGCACAAGCACCAAGAGGGTTCCCGCCATCTGGAGCCAAAAGAGAAACAGCGTCAGGCGCAGGGCGACCGCAAAGAGGAGCCCCGCCCCCACCACCATCTCCCAGACCCCCAAGAATGGCACAAAAGCATCGGGTGGGACCCAGTAGACCGTCTGGGCGACAAGCTCCGCGACCGGGCTTTGTCCAAGTACCTTCAGCAATCCAAACCAGAAAAAGACGATCCCGAGACACATCCGGAGGATCTGGATGCCAAACGTCGTCATGAACCAGATCATGCCCTGATCCAGCCGATCCCCGAGATCCCGAACGACGCCTCCGAAGCCGCCCATCCTCTGAACGTTCACGCGGCAGCGCTTCCGCTGTGCTTATTCTACCCCTCCCCCTCACAATACGAAAGCCGCCAGCGGATTCGTCCCAGGATCGTTGCCGTCTTTACTTTTTCCACGAAAATTCCAGTTGCGGCGCGCAATCAGGTGGTCGGCGAAACGTCGAGACCTCGGGCTCCTCGTCCTCCTCTTCCTGATTGAACCCCAGCCGGTGCGTCCAGACCTCCCAGGTCTGCTCGACGAGGTCCCAGTACTCCCCTTCTCCATGATGTCGGTGCCCAAACCGGCTGTCGTAGAGCCTGCCGCCTCGGACTTCCCGAATCCGGTGCTCGATCTTTTCACCCACAAGCGGGAGCTGTTCCTTCAGCCGATGGAAAAACACCGCCTTCACGCTTCCTGGAAGCCGCAGCAAGGTCTTGAACGCAAACTGCGCCCCACATCGCTTGGCTTCTTTTAGGAGTCCCGGAATATCCGGATCGTTTAAGCCGGGAATGATCGGCGCAACGCCGATCCCAACCGGAATCCCCGCCTCAGCCAAGAGGCGCATCGTCTCAAACCGCTTGCGGATCGTCGGGGCTCCCGGCTCGATGATCCGGGTGATGCGCTCATCGAGAAACGGGATGCTGAGGCTCACGCTGCAATCCGCCTCGCTTGCCAGGGCCTGCAACACGTCAACATCCCGTCGCACGAGCAACGACTTCGTGACGATGCTGACCGGATTACGATATTTCAGGCAGATCTCTAAACATCCTTGCGTCAATTTCCACGCCGCCTCAAGTGGTTGATAACAATCGGTCACGCCGGAAAACATCACCCGCTCCCCCTTCCAGGAAGGATGGCGAAACGCTTCTTCCAGCAGTTGCGGCGCACGGGGTTTGACGAAAATCTTGCGTTCGAAATCCGTACCCGCGCCCAACCCGAAATACTCGTGCGTGGGCCGAGCATAGCAGTTGTGACTCACCACGCCGTTCGCGATGAAGTCGCCGGTCCCTGTGGTCATGTCAAACATCGGCACCGAGAGTCCAAGCGGCTCAATAGCGGTCACGCGTAGCCGCGCCTGATTCTTGATTGCTTGTCCTGCGATGTCCATCTTCCGTGTGATAGCCGGGTTCACTGTGAGGAAGAACCGAAGGTGCTCCACAATGCCACCCCGTAAGCGAACCACGGATACGGGTTTGTTGTCACCCGGCCTGATCTCGATCGCGTAGTCGAATCCGAAACGTCGGAAAGTGTCGGTGATCGCATCAATGATGTCGGGGTTCGTGTTATAGAGACGAAGAATCCCTCGGCTGTAGCTGCCTTCTGCATCGAAGATGCCTGCCAAGAAGCCCTTGCGCCAACTGGGCGTTGCGGCTATCGGCCACTGGATGAGATGTTCCACCCGCGCCACATGAAGGCGTACCTGCGCCCGGATTGCGTACATAGGGTGGTAGCCCGCCTTAGCTCGTTGGAATACAAACTGTTTCGTCGGCACCTCGAACGTCGAGAGATATGTTTGCGCCCTTTGGAGCGCTTCCGTGTCAATGAGCGCGAGTCGAAATTGGTGGAGGGTTTCGCGAGCACGGCGCCGTCCGTCATAATTGTAGGACGCGAGCAGCCCATCGCCCCGAATGATGCCGCACACATATCCTTGTTGATACTCACGATCCTCTTGAGGTGGAGTTGTGAACCGACCCGTGCCGATGAGTTTGTTCTTCAGCGTCAAATGGGGTCGCCTCGCCCGCCCCCACTCAGCCCCCGTGACATACTTCCAGCCTCGGTGCGTCAGGAAGCGATGGTCAGCGCTCGTAATGAGCGCTGTCCCATCTTCGAGTGTGACCCGGTACGCCGGCTTGACGGTAGCCCAATGAGCGAGGACCTTCGTCTTGACTAAATAGCGGTACCTCCCCTGACGATAGGCTCCGCGCAAGATAGTCCCGTAGACCGCATCACCTACCTGGACGTCAGCCATGGGCTTCGTGTGGCCATTTCCCATCAAGATTGGCGTGTCCCCCGATACGCAATAGCCACACGCATGAAAACAGCCCCGATAGGGATTCACGCTCCAGCGAAAGCCAAGATCAGGACTGTCGTTTCGGGAAAGGATCGACTTTGACTGATCCTCATAAACCTCAAGTTCAGCAACCGGCGGCTCACCGAGGAGTTCTCGATGCTCAGTCAAATATGGGTTCGGAGGATTCCAGATTCTCTTGAGTTCCATTGGGTTATCATAGACTAGACATCTGTCTACGTCATTGTCAACAAAAATCGCCAGTCTTTGCTGGCGATCGTCACGCAGTCTTACTCGGTCCTCGGAGTCTTTTCTTGGTTTTCTTTTTGCTCTTCTTGCGCCTCAGGCTCAAGCCTCCACGCCTGCAAAAAGCCGTTGTAATAAGATCCCCACGAGGCTCAGCACAAGAATGATTCGCATGTCAAGCCCGCCTCCTCCAACAGCGACCGCACAATCTCCGGATGCTTGGTCCAAATGTCCGGTATGGTCAGCCTCCTGACGACGTGTCAGACACTTCTTCCCGCACCAACAGTGTCTGATACGTATGATGAGGTTCTGCGGTCGCCCACGACTTTGGCAATCACCAGGCCGGCGAATGCCCAGCCGATCACCAGATCCACAATCGCCAGGAACGTAAAGCCGGTCGAAACGCTCCACCAGTTCCAATCCGTGAGGCGGCACATTGCGCCAGCGCAGCGGTGTCCCAGCGATAGG
>Ga0137796_10000816_pt1 | contig 18775 bp, 19 predicted proteins | sample OV2TP3_FD_97704 | JGI IMG/M metagenome (GOLD analysis project Ga0137796, IMG submission 97704) | reverse complement strand
CGAGCCGGCCAAGATGCCGCCGGGCCTCTACCGGAGCATGACCGGCAACCGGGCGCTGGCCTGGGGCCTCCTGGCGGCGGCCGAGCGCGCGGGGCTCCCCATGGTCTACGGCGCCTACCCCATCACGCCGGCCAGCGACATCCTCCACGAGCTGTCGCAGCACAAGCGCTTCGGGGTCCGGACCATCCAGGCGGAGGACGAGATCGCTGCCGTCTGCGCCATCATCGGCGCCGCCTTCGGCGGGGCCCTGGGCGTCGCGGCGACCAGCGGCCCGGGACTGGCCCTCAAGGCCGAGGGGGTCGCCCTGGCGGTCATGGCCGAGCTGCCCGTCGTCGTCTTCGACATCCAGCGTGGCGGGCCGAGCACCGGGCTGCCGACCAAGACCGAGCAGGGCGACCTGCTGCAGGCCCTCTACGGCCGCAACAGCGAGTGCCCGGTGGTCGTCCTGTCGCCCGCGACGCCCGGCGACTGCTTCTACATCGCCTACGAGGCCGTCCGGATCGCGGTCAAGTACATGGTCCCCGTGATCGTGCTCAGCGACGGCTACCTGGCCAACGGCGCCGAGCCGTGGCTGATCCCGGACCCGAAGTCCCTGCCGGACATCCCGGTCAACTTCCGGAGCGAGCGGGAGGGCTTCTTCCCCTATCTCCGCGACGACGCCACGCTGGCGCGGCCCTGGGTCCGCCCGGGGACGCCCGGCCTGGAGCACCGGATCGGCGGCCTCGAGAAGCAGCACATCACCGGGGACGTCTCCTACGACCCGGACAACCATGAGCTGATGGTGCGCCTCCGGGCCGAGAAGGTCCGGCGCGTGGCGCAGGAGATCCCCGCCACCACCATCAATGGCGAGCCCGCCGGCGAGCTGCTGGTGGTCGGGTGGGGCGGGACCTACGGGGCCATCACCGCGGCGGTGGACGCCACGCGGCTGGAGGGGAGGGCGGTGGCGAGCGTCCACCTCCGGTACCTGAACCCCCTGCCGCCCGACCTGGGCCAGATCCTGCGCCAGTACCAGCGCGTCCTCGTGCCCGAGATCAACACCGGGCAGCTCGTCCGCCTGCTCCGCGCCGAGTACCTCGTGGACGCCGTCGGGTTCAACCGCGTCCGCGGGCTCCCCCTCTCCAGCGAGGAGATCCGCGAGGCGATCGATCAGCTCCTGGAGGAGAAGTGATGGCCGACCTCACCGGGGCCACGGCGGCCCCCCGGTACACCAAGAAGGATTTCGAATCCGACCAGGACGTGCGCTGGTGCCCCGGGTGCGGGGACTACGCGGTCCTGAGCACCGTGCAGAAGATGATGCCGGACCTCGGCATCCCCCGGGAGGACATCGTCTTCATCTCCGGGATCGGGTGCTCGAGCCGCTTCCCCTACTACATGAACACCTACGGGTTCCACACCATCCACGGGCGGGCCCCCGCGATCGCCACCGGCCTCCGGGTCGCCCGCCCCGACCTGAAGGTGTTCGTCGTCACGGGCGACGGCGACGGCCTCTCCATCGGCGGCAACCACCTCCTCCACGTCCTCCGCCGGAACATCAACGTCACGATCCTCCTCTTCAACAACCGGGTCTACGGCCTCACCAAGGGGCAGTACTCGCCGACCAGCGAGCTCGGCAAGGTCACCAAGTCCACCCCCATGGGCTCGGCGGACCGGCCCGTGAGCCCGTGCCTCTTCGCGCTGGGGGCGGGGGCGACCTTCGTCGCCCGGACCGTGGACCGCAACATCCCCCACATGGAGGAGACCCTCAAGCGGGCGGCGAACCACCGGGGAGCCGCCTTCGTGGAGATCCTCCAGAACTGCAACGTCTACAACGACCTGGCCTGGAACGCCCTCTACGACCGGGAGTCGAAGCTCCTCCACGAGCTCAGGCTCGTGCACGGCCAGCCCCTCCTGTTCGGGCCCGTGGACGACCGGCGCGCCTTCGTCCTCGAGGGCGTCACCCCCAAGGTGGTGCGGGCCAGGGACGTCCCCGAGGGCGCGCTCTGGGCCCACGACGAGACCGACCTCGGCGCCGCGCTCGCCCTGGCCCGGCTCTCCCACCCCGAGTTCCCGATCCCCATCGGGGTGATGCTCGCCACCGAGGCCCCCGCCTACGAGGAGATCCTGCACCAGCAGGAGCAGCGCGCGACCGCCGACCGGGGGCCGGGGGAGATCGCCTCCCTCCTCGTCTCCGGCGACACCTGGCGGATCGACGCCGGCTGACCGGGCCCCGCCCCCCCCGCGTCCGCAGGGCCGGCGCCCAGGTCATCCCCCCCGGCCCTCCACGGCCATGCCCGGCCCCCCCGAATTGGCGTAGACTGTAGGGAGCCGCCGGGGAGGCTCGACATGGATCCCAGGATCGTCCGGGAGCTGACGCGTCTTCTGGGGCCCGACGCGGTGCTCGCCGCGCCGGACGAGTGCCTCGTCTACGAGTGCGACATGCTCACCCACTACAGGGGGGCCCCGGACGTGGTGGCGTTCCCGACGACCACGGCGCAGGTCGCCGCGATCATCCGCCTCTGCCTCGCCGAGGGCCTCCCGGTCATCCCCCGGGGCTCCGGGACCGGGCTCATCGGCGGCGCCATGGCCCCCCGGGGCGGCGTCCTGCTCGCCCTCAACCGCATGGACCGGCTCCTCGAGGTGGACCTCCCCAACCGGCTGGCCGTGGTCGAGCCCGGGCTCATCAACCTCTGGCTCACCCGGGCCGTGGAGGGGCGCGGCTACCTCTTCGCCCCGGACCCTTCGAGCCAGATGGTCTCCACGATCGGGGGGAACGCCGCCACCAACGCCGGGGGCGCCCACTGCCTGAAGTACGGGATCACGGTCAACCACGTCCTCGGCCTCGAGGTGGTGACCGGCGAGGGGGAGGTGGTCTGGCTCGGAGGGAAGGTCCGGGAGCGGGTCGGCTACGATCTCACCGGCGTGGTGGTGGGCTCCGAGGGGACCCTCGGGGTGATCACCAAGCTCGTCGTCCGCCTCCTCCATGCCCCCGAGGCGGTCAAGACGGCGCTGGCCACCTTCCCGGGCGTCGAGGAGGCCTCCGCCGCGGTCTCGGCGATCATCGCCCGCGGGATCGTCCCGGCGGCCCTGGAGCTGATGGACGAGCCGGTCATCCGGGCCGTGGAGGCGGGGATCAAGGCCGGCTACCCCGCCGACGCCAAGGCGGTCCTCCTCGTCGAGCTGGACGGGCCGCGGGCCGAGGTGGAGGTCCAGGCCGAGGCGGTTGGTGAGATCTGTCGCGCCCACGGCGCCCTGTCACTGCGGGTCGCGCGCGACGAGGCCGAGCGGGCGCTCCTCTGGAAGGGGCGGAAGGAGGCCGCGGGGGCGTTCGGCCGGATCACCCACAACTACGTCCTCCAGGACGCCGTCGTCCCCCGCTCCCGGCTCCCCGCGATCATGCGGGAGATCGGCGCCATCGCGGCCCGGCACCGGCTCCTGGTCGCCAACGTCTTCCACGCCGGGGACGGGAACCTCCACCCCCTGATCTGCTACGACGAGCGGGTCCCCGGCGAGTTCGAGCGGGCCCTGGCGGCCAGCGAGGCGATCCTCACGGCCTGCATCGCGATGGGGGGGACGGTGACCGGGGAGCACGGGGTGGGGATGGACAAGGCCGGAAGCCTCCCCCTCCTCTTCTCCGCCGCCGACCTCGAGGCGATGGCCCGGGTCCGCCGGGTCTTCGACCCCCGCGGGCTCATGAACCCGGCGAAGATCTTCCCGGTCGCCGGGGCCTGCCGGGAGGTCGGCCCGGGAGGCGGCCGGCCGGTCCCCGAAGGGCTCTGGGTCTGATGCCAGCCCTGGAGACCGCCCTCCGCGGGATCGTCGGGGCCGACCACCTCCTGAGCGGTCCGGCGGCGTGGAGTGTGGACGGTCTGGGGCCTCGCTGGGTCGCCGCCCCGGGGACCGAGGAGGAGGTGAGCCGGCTCCTCGGCCTCGCCGCCGCGGAGCGCCTTGCCGTGATCCCGGTCGGCGGCCGGACCAAGCTCGGCTGGGGGAATCCGCCCCGGGGCGCGGACCTCGTCATCGACCTCCGCCGCCTGGATCGTGTCGTCGAATACGAGCCCGACGACCTCACCGTCACGCTGGAGGCCGGCGTCCGGCTGGGCGCGCTCGCTCGGGTTCTCGAGGGCCACGGCCAGTTCGTCCCCCTGGACCCGCCTCTCGCCCCCCGCGCCACCGTGGGGGGGATCATCGCCACCGACGCCAGCGGCCCCTGGCGTCACCGCTACGGCACGGTCCGGGACCTCCTCCTCGGCCTCACGACCGTCGCCGCGGACGGGACGGTGACGAAGGGCGGGGGGCGGGTGGTCAAGAACGTGTCGGGCTACGACATGCCGAAGCTCCACGTCGGGGCCCTGGGGAGCCTGGGGATCGTCACGGCCGCGACCCTGCGCGTCCATCCGCGGCCCGGGGCCGAGGGGGCTTGGGTCTTCGGCATGGCGTCCGCCGAGGTCCTCCTCGAGGCCGCCCTCCGCCTCCTGGACTCGCCGCTGGTCCTCGACCGGCTCGAGCTCGTCAATGGCCCCACCCTCTCGCGCCTCGAGGTGGACTGCCCCCATCCGGTCGGCCTCGCGGTCGGGATCGGGAGTGTCCCCGAGGCGGTCCGCGCGCAGGGGGAGACCGTCCGTGCCGTCTGCCGGGAGGCCGGCGGGGCTCTCCTCGGGCTCCCCGCGGCCAGGGCCGCTGCGTTCTGGGCCGGGGTGAGCGATGCGACCCTCCCCGGGCCGCCGGAGGGCTCGCTGACCCTCCGGGTCGGGCTGCTCGGCACCGACCTGGCCAGGGGGTTTCGCCTCCTGGAGGCGGCCGCGCGGGAACGGGGGCTCGCCCTGGCCGTCACCGCCACCCTCGGGGTGGGGACCCTCCGCGCGCGCCTCGTGGGGGAGGGGCTCGCCGACGAGCGGCTCGTGACCCGGCTCCGGGAGGCGGTGGCCGGGCTCGGGGGCGTCCTGGTGGTCGAGCACGCGCCGTCCGCCCTCAAGCCCCGGCTCGACGTCTGGGGAGACGTCGGCCCGGCCTTTCCGCTGGTGCGCCGGCTCAAGGCGGAGTTCGACCCCCTCGGGCTGCTCAACCCCGGCCGCTTCGTCGGAGGGCTCTGATGTCCCGGGCCGAGATCGCGCCGCCGCGCGGGGCGTTCGACGCCTTCGATCCGCCCGACTACGAGGGGATCCTGGACTGCATCCACTGCGGGATCTGCCTGCCCCAGTGCCCGAGCTACCGGGTGCTGGGCCTGGAGGCGGACTCCCCGCGCGGCCGGGTCTATCTGATGCGGGCGGCGGCCGAGGGGCGACTCGGCCTCACCCCGACCTTCGTGACCCATATGGACCGCTGCCTCGGGTGCCGGGCGTGCGAGACGGCGTGCCCCTCCGGCGTCCCCTTCGGCCGGCTCCTCGAGGCGGTCCGCGGCCAGATCGAGCGGCGGGTCCCCCGCCCCCGAGGGCGGCGGCTCCTCCGGACCGCCGTCCTGGGGGTCGTTCCCTACCCGCGGCGTCTGGGGCTCCTGCTCGGGGGCTTTCGGCTCTACCAGCGCCTGGGGCTCGGCCGTCTAGCGCGGGGTCTCGGCCTCCTTTCGCTGTTTCCGCGGCTCGATCTCCTGGAGCGGCTGCTCCCGCCGCTCCTGCCGAGTGGCGAGCGGCTCCCGGCCCGGGTCGCGCCCGAAGGCCCGGCGCGGGGCGAGGCCGCGCTCCTGGCCGGGTGCGTCCAGCGCCTGCTCTTCCCGGAGGTGAACGCGGCCACCGCCCGGCTGCTGGCGCGGAGCGGCTTCGCCGTCTCCGTGCCCGAGGGGCAGGCCTGCTGCGGGGCGCTCCACCTCCACTGGGGGGACCGCGAGACGGCGCGGGCCCTGGCCCGGCGGAACCTCCAGGCCTTCGGGACCGGGGCCCTCGTGGTGATCAACGCGGCCGGGTGCGGGGCGGCGCTCCGGGAGTACGGCGACCTCCTCCGCGGGGAGCCCGGGGCCGTCGCGTTCAGCGCGCGGGTCCGGGACGTCTCCCAGCTCCTCGCCGAGGCCTTGCCGGCCCCGGTCCATCCGCTCGACCTGACCGTGACCTACCACGACCCCTGCCACCTCGCCCACGGCCAGCGGATCCGCGCCGAGCCCCGCCGGCTCCTCCGGGCGATCCCCGGGCTCCGCCTCGTGGAGCTTCCGGAGTCGGATCTCTGCTGCGGGTCGGCTGGGGTTTACAACCTGCTCGAGCCCGGGATCGCCGCCGAGTTGCTCGAGCGGAAGCTCGACCGGATCGTCGAGACCGGGGCCAAGGTGGTGGTCAGCGGGAACCCCGGCTGCCTCCTCCAGCTCCGGATGGGGCTCGCCCGGCGGGGGCTCGGGATCCGGGCCCACCATCCGGTGGAACTGCTCGCCTGGTCGTTCGAGGGTCGGGCGCCGACGCGGGAGGGATGAGCATGGAGATGGTGCGGATCGTCGAGCGGGTCGGCTTCGCCGAGGGGAAGATGGCCAAGCACGCCCTCCTGGCCACCGGGCGCTGTCAGCTCGACCTCTACTGCCTCCGACCCGGCCAGGCCCAGACCCCGCACGCCCACCCCGATCAGGACAAGGTATACTATGGGGTGGAAGGCACGGGCCGGATCCGCGTGGGGTCGGAGGAGCAGCGGCTCGAGCCCGGCACGGCGGTGCTGGCGCCCGCCGGGGAGGAGCACGGCCTCGCGAACGACGGGTCCGCGCCCCTGGTGGTCCTCGTCTTCCTGGCCCCCCCGCCGCGTCACTAGGGGGTGTCTGAGTAACGCTGTGCTCTCGCGCGCTCTGGACCTAATGGGCTCCCGACCTCGGCACACGGATGGCTGGTCCGCTCCGGGCGCGGGCTTCGCCCGCGCAACTTGGGGGGAGGTCATTCGAGGCCCGAAGCGTTCGCCGAAGGGCGAACGCTCCGGCTTTGCCGGGAGGGCCGCCCGAACGGGGTCCCCGCCGGGCCGACAGGCCCGGTGGGGTGTTCGGTTGGGGGGCGGAGCCCCCCTCCAAGGAAACTGATGCCTGTGAACGCCTCCCTGCTGGTGACCTGCCTGGTGGATCTCTTCTACCCGGACGTGGGGGTCGCGGTGCTCCGCCTCCTCCGCCGCCACGGCGTCCGGGTGGACTTCCCCCCCGGCCAGACTTGCTGCGGCCTCCCACTCTTCAACTCGGGGTACCACCGGGAGGCGGCGCGCGTCGCGGCCAGGGCGATCCCGCTCTTCGCCCGGTCCGAGCACGTGGTGGTCCCCTCGGGCTCCTGCGCCTTCATGGTGCGGGCCGAGTACCCCCACCTCTTCCCCGACGATCCCGCCATGACCCGGGCGGCCAGGACCCTCGCGGGGAAGACCTACGAGCTTTCCCAGTTCCTGGTCTCGGTCCTGGGGATCGAGCGCGTCGAGACCCCCTTCCGCGGGAGGGTCACCTACCACGACTCCTGCCACCTCCTCCGCGGCCTCGGGGAGTCGCGCGCCCCCCGGACCCTGCTCCGGAACGCGCCCGGCGTCGAGTTCGTGGAGCTGCCCGGCGCGGATCAGTGCTGCGGCTTCGGCGGGAGCTTCGCGGTCAGGCTGCCCGAGATCTCGGGGGCGATCCTCCGCCAGAAGCTCGACCGCGTCAGGGCGACCGGGGCCGACACCCTGGTCGCGTGCGATGCCGGGTGCCTGATGCAGATGGCGGGCGGCCTCGCCCGGCGCGGGGAGGCCATCCGCGCCCTCCACCTGGCCCAGCTCCTCGCGCAGGGGGACGGGGATGGCCGAGCCTAGGACCCCGCTGAGCGTCCGGGCCCGGGGCGCGCTCCAGGACCGCTTCCTCCAGGAGGCCCTGGCCACCGCCACGACCAAGTTCATGACCGCCCGCCGCGAGGCCCTGGCGGAGTTCCCCGAGGGCGAGGCCCTCCGCGAGCGCGGCCGCCAGATCAAGGAGGCAACCCTTCAGCGCCTCGACCACTACCTCGAGCTGCTCGCCGACAACGTCGCCAAGGCCGGCGGCGTGGTCCACTGGGCGGCCGACGCCCGGGAGGCCCGGGAGATCATTCTGGGCCTCGCCCAGGAGCGCGGGGTCCGGCTCGTGGTCAAGTCCAAGTCGATGGCCACCGAGGAGATCCACCTCAACGAGGCCCTGGAGGCGGCCGGGATCACCCCGGTGGAGACCGACCTCGGCGAGTACATCATCCAGCTCGCCCGGGAGCGCCCCTCCCACATCATCGCCCCGGCGATCCACAAGACCAAGGGGCAGGTGGCCGAGCTCTTCTCGGCCCAGGTGGGCGAGACCCTGCCGCCCGACCCGGAGGTCCTCACCCGGGTGGCCCGCCGGGAGCTGCGGGAGAAGTTCCTCCGGGCCGACATGGGGATCAGCGGCGCCAACTTCGCCGTCGCCGAGACCGGGACCATCGTCCTGATCACCAACGAGGGGAACGGCCGGCTCATCACCACCGTACCCCGGATCCACGTGGCCCTCATGGGGGTGGAGAAGGTCATCCCCTCCATGACCGACCTCATGGTCTTCCTCCGGACCCTGCCGCGCGCGGCGACCGGGCAGAAGATCTCGAGCTACGTCACCCTGATCCGGGGGCCGAGGCGGCCGGGGGAAGCGGACGGGCCGGAGGAGTTCCACCTCGTCATCATGGACAACGGCCGGATCCGCCAGCTCGCCGGCACCCTCCGCGAGGCCCTCTACTGCCTCCGGTGCGGCGCCTGCCTCAATGTCTGCCCCGTCTACCGGCAGATCGGCGGACACGCCTACGGCTCCACCTACTCGGGCCCCATCGGGATCCTCCTCACGGCCATGATCGAGGGTCATCGCGCCGCGCGGGAGCTGGCCCACGCCTCGAGCCTCTGCGGGGCCTGCCAGGAGGCCTGCCCGGTCAAGATCGACATCCCCCGGATGCTGATCGAGCTTCGCCGCCACCTGGACGAGGAGCGGATCGCCCCCCTGGCCGAGCGGGCGGTCTTCGGCGCCTTCGCGCGCCTGCTCGAGCGGCCGGCGCTCTTCGGGCTGGCGGCGCGGTTGGGGCGTCTCCTCCAGCGCCCCTTCCTCCGCGACGGCCGCCTGCGCGCCCTCCCGTTCTTCTTCCGCGGATGGACGGGCGAGCGCGACCTCCCGGCCGTGGCCCCGCGCTCCTTCCGCGATCGGTGGGCCGAGCTGGAGAAGGAGGAGCCCTAGGTGGCGACGCGCGAGGAGTTCCTCCGGCGCGTCCGCGAGGAGATGCAGAAGACCAAGGGCCTCTTCCCGGCCGAGGCCACCGTCCGGCCGGCGGCCCCGAGCGAGGAGCTCCGGGGGATCCGCCGAACGGTCGAGGCCTCCTGGGAGGCGCTGCTCGAGCGGTTCCGGGCCGAGCTGGAGCGGGTGGGGGGACGATTTTGCCGCTCCCGGAGCCCCGAGGAGGCGACCGACCGGGTCATCGCCCTGGCCCGCGAGCGCGAGGTCCGGCGGATCGCGACCTGGGGCAGGGGTACCCTGGACCGGCTCCTCCCCGCGGAGCGCCTCGAGGCGGCCGGGTTCGAGGTGCGGGAGGGCTCGCCGGTCGGCTTCGGGGGGACCGACCGGGGCGAGCTCCAGGGGTGGCTGGCCCGCGCCGACCTGGGGGTGACGGGGGCGGACTTCGCGGTGGCCGAGACGGGGAGCCTGATCCTGACATCGGGCCCGGGGCGGGGGCGCGGGGTCTCGCTCCTGCCGCCGTACCACGTCGCCCTCTTCGGCCGCGCCCAGCTCCTCCCGGGCCTCGACGAGGTCGGCGTCGCCTTCGAGGCCCTCCACGCCTCGGGCGGGCTCGAGGGGGCCTCGATCACCTTCATCACGGGCCCGAGCCGGACCGCCGACATCGAGCTGACCCTCACCCGAGGGGTCCACGGCCCGAAGGAAGTCCACGTCATCTTCGTCGAGGGGTGAGGGCGTCGTGGAGGAGCCGCAGGCGAAGAGGTACTTCACCCTGGAGGAGGCCGAGGCCCTGATCCCGCGCCTCGAGGCGGTCCTGGGCCGGCTCATGGACTGCCACTCCGAGGCCGGGCAGCTCCGGGCCGCGCTCCAGGAGGAGCAGCGGAAGGTCGCCGTCTCCGGCGGCTTCCAGCTCGACCGCGAGGCCTGGCGGGAGCGGAAAGAGCGGCTCGAGGCCTCCGCCCGCGAGATCCAGGCGCGGGTGGAGGAGATCCTGGGGGTGGGGGCCGTGCCCAAAGACCTCGAGCTGGGCCTGGTGGACTTCCCCTTCCTGCTCGGAGACCAGGAGGTGAACCTCTGCTGGCGCTTCGGGGAGAAGCGGATCCGCTTCTGGCACGGCCTCGACGAGGGGTTCACCGGCCGGAAGCCGCTCCCCGACGAGCTCGTCGAGGGGGGGTGAGGCGGATGCGCTACGAGGCGATCCTCTTCGACCTCTTCGATACCCTGGTCCTCTTCGACCGGGATCGCCTCCCCCTCGTCCGGCTCAACGGGAGGACGGTGCGCACCACGGCCGGCCACCTCCACCCAGTCCTCGCCGAGCGCTACCCGGAGATCACCCTCGACGCCTTCTACGACGCCCTGGTCTGGAGCTACGAGGAGGCCGAGCGCCGGCGGGCGCGGGACCACCGGGAGATCCCGGCCGGCGAGCGCTTCCGGTTCTGCTACGGTCGCCTCGGGCTGGACCCCGAGGCGGTCCCGGAGGAGGTGACCGGGCGACTCCTGGCGGCCCACATGCTCCACCTGGCGAGGGCGGCCGAGTGTCCCGCCGACCACCTGGCGCTCCTGGACTGGCTCAGGGGGCGCGCCCGGCTCGGCGTCGTCTCCAACTTCGACTACGCCCCGACCGCGCACCGGGTCCTCGAGCGGGCCGGCATCCGCGGGCGCTTCGAAGCCGTGATCGTCTCCGAGGAGGTCGGGTGGCGGAAGCCCAGGGCCGAGATCTTCCAGGAGGCGTTCCGGCAGCTCTCCATCGAGCCGGGGACCACCCTCTTCGTGGGGGATCGCCCCGAGATCGACGTCGTGGGCGCTCACGGGGTGGGGATGGGCGTGGCCTGGGTGAACCCGGGGCGCGCGCCCTTCCCCGCCGGTCTTCGGCTCCCGACCTACGAGCTCGGCCGCCTGGCCGACCTCCGCGGGGTCCTCGAAGGAAAGGGTTGACAGGGCCTGTTTCTCCGGTATAATTAGGCCGATTGCCGGGGTAAGCTGCTGGTCGGTGATCGATGGATCGCGCAAGGGCTTCCCAATGGCCCTTGCGTTTTTTTGTGGCCGCTTGCCCCCAGTTTCAAGGAAGGAGCAGCACCGCATGCCTGAGACAGGAACCGTGAAGTGGTTCAACGAGGCCAAGGGGTACGGCTTCATCGAGCGGTCGGGCGGGGAGGACGTCTTCGTCCACTACTCGGCGATCCAGGGCTCGGGCTTCAGGACGCTGGCCGAGGGTCAGCTCGTGGAGTTCGACGTCGTGGAGGGCGCCAAGGGGAAACAGGCCGCCAACGTGGTCAAGAAGTAGCCAACCCTGTGCGCGCGGGCGGCCCCGGTCTCCCCGGGGCCGCCTTTTTTTGCATCCCCGTGCGCCGCGGCCGCATCTGATATAATCGGATCACATTACGCCAAGGAGGCCAGACCGCCGATGGGCGACGTCCGGAAGGTCATCATTCTCGGGTCGGGCTCCGCCGGGCTGACCGCGGCCATCTACGCGGCCCGGGCCAACCTGGCTCCCCTCGTGCTGGCCGGGAGCCAGGCGGGCGGCCAGCTGACCCTGACCACCATGGTCGAGAACTACCCCGGCTTCCCCGACGGGATCCTGGGGCCCGACCTGATGACGGCGATGCGGCAGCAGGCCGAGCGCGTCGGGGCCGAGACCCTGGACGACGACGCCATCGCCGTGGACCTCTCCCACCGCCCCTTCACGGTCAAGACCGCCGAGCGCTCGTACCAGGGCCAGACCTTGATCGTCGCCACCGGGGCCTCGGCGAAGCTCCTCGGCCTCGAGTCGGAGCAGCGGCTGATCGGTCGGGGGGTCTCCACCTGCGCGACCTGCGACGGCTTCTTCTTCAAGGACCAGGACCTGGTGGTCGTGGGCGGGGGTGACACGGCGATGGAGGAGGCGATCTTCCTGACCAAGTTCGCCCGCCGGGTGGACGTCGTCCACCGCCGCGACACCCTGCGGGCCTCGAAGATCTTGCAGGAGCGCGCCCGGCGCAACGAGAAGATCGGGTTCACCTGGAACAGCGCCGTGGACGAGATCCACGACGTGGCGGCGGGGAAGGTGACGGGGGTCGTCCTGCGTGACGTCCGGACGGGCCAGCGCACCGAGCGCCCCTGCGGCGGGGTCTTCGTCGCCATCGGCCATACCCCGAACACCCAGCTCTTCGCCGGCCAGCTCGAGATGGACGAGAAGGGGTACCTGGTGACGCGCCCCGGCAGCACCGAGACCAACGTCCCCGGGGTCTTCGCGGCGGGGGACGTGCAGGACCACGTCTACCGGCAGGCGGTGACCGCCGCGGGGTCGGGGTGCATGGCCGCCATGGACGCCGAGCGGTTCCTGGAGGCCGAGGGGCACTGAGCCCCTCGCCGGAGATCGGCGCCGTTCCCTCTCAAGGGGCGGCGCCTTTTTTGTGCCCTCTGCCGGCTTTCGTGTCGGGGCCGGGCCGCCTAGGGAGCCCGGCTGAGCGAGCCGGAACCCCCCGGCGGGGCCTCACCCCCGCGGTCATTGCGGTGAGCGGCTGTGGTATGATGCCCGGGAGGTGAGCGGGTGAGGACCCTCCGGCTCAAGGCCTCGCTGGACCGGCTCTACCGGGAGTTCGACTACCGCGGCCGGATCGCCAACGACGCCATCCAGTTCCCGCGCCGCTACCCCGACCCGGCGGACCGTGAGGTCGTGGCGCTCCTGGCCTCCTGCCTCGCGTACGGCCGGGTGGACCTGTTCAGCCGCGAGGTCGAGCGGGTGCTCCAGGCGATGGGACCGCACCCCGCCGCGTTCATCCTCGGCTTCGACCCGGCCCGCGACGCCGACCGGTTCCGGAGGTTCCGCTACCGCTTCAACCGTCCCCGGGACATCGCCGCCTTCTGCCTGGCGCTGCAGCGGATCCTCCAGACCCACGGGTCGCTCCGCGCCTACTTCCGCCAAGGCTACTCGCCCGAGGACCCCGATGTGGGCCCAGCCCTCGAGCGGTTCGTCGCCGGGATCGTGGGACAGGATCTCCGCCCGGTCTTCCCGAAAGGCCGCCCCTCCCGCGGCTTCCTCCACCTCTTCCCCCGGCCCTCGGCCGGGGGGCCGTGCAAGCGCCTCCTCCTCTTCCTCCGGTGGATGGTCCGGCGCGACCACCTGGACTTCGGCGACTGGACCGAGGTCTCGCCGGCCAAGCTCCTGGCGCCGATCGACACCCACGTGGAGAACATGGCCCGGGCCGTCGGGCTGACCCGCCGGCGGACCCGGAGCTGGGCCATGGTGACGGAGCTGACCGGGCGGTTCCGGCGGCTCGATCCTGACGATCCCGTGAAGTACGACTTCGCCCTCTGCCACAAGCGGATGTCCGGGGACTGCCCGGGGCGCCGGGATCCGGTCAGGTGCCGCGGCTGCGGGCTCCGCCCGGTCTGCCGCCACTGGCAGCGCGACCGGCGCGGGCGCCCCCGCGCCGCGCCCCCGCGATGATGGAGCCCTGGGCGTTCGCGCTCCTCGCCGCGGTCCTGGTCGGCCTCGCCGGCGGCGTCCTCTATCTCGCCGCGCAGCTCCGTGAGCTCCGGTCGGCGCGCGCCCAACCCGACCAGGCCCTGCTCCTGCTCCAGCAGGAGATCGCCTCGGTCCGGAGCGAGGGCCGCCAGGTCCAGGGCGAGACGATCGGCGTCCTGCGCCAGGAGCTGCACCAGTTCGCGAGCCAGGTGAGCCAGCAACTCGGACAGGTGGGGAGCGGGGTCACCCAACAGCTCCAGAACGTCACGACCGTCGTAGGACGAGTGCAGGAGAGCCTGGGCAGAGTCGGGGAGACGACGCAGCGCGTCCTAGACGTCGGCAAGGATATCGCCGGGCTGGAGCAGATCCTCAAGTCCCCCAAGATCCGGGGCGGCCTGGGGGAGACGTTCCTGGAGAACCTGCTGGCCCAGATGCTGCCGAGGGAGCACTACGTGCTCCAGCACACCTTCGCCACCGGCGACCGCGTGGACGCCGCGGTCCGGATCGGCGACCGGCTGGTGCCCGTGGACGCGAAGTTCCCGCTCGAGAACTTCCGTCGGATGCTCGAGGAGGCGGACGAGGAGAAGCGGAGGCCGATCCGGCGGCAGTTCGCCCGCGATGTCAAGAGCCACGCCGAGGGCATCGCCAAGAAGTATATCCTCCCCGACGAGGGGACCTACGACTTCGCCCTCATGTACATCCCCGCGGAGAACGTCTACTACGAGGTCGTGGTCAAGGACGAGGCCGACGGCGAGGAGTCGGCCCTCGGCTACGCCCTCCAACGCCGCGTCATCCCGGTCTCGCCCAACAGCTTCTACGCCTACCTCCAGGTCATCCTCCTCGGCCTCAAGGGCCTCCAGGTGGAGCAGAACGCCCGGCTGATCCTCGATCTTCTGGGTCGGCTGAAGGGCGACCTCGGCCGCTTTCGGGAGGACTTCAACGTCCTGGGCCGGCACCTCACCAACGCCCGGAACAAGTTCGACGAGGCCACCTCGGCGCTCGCCAGGTTCGAGGCCAAGCTCGAGGGGGTCGAAGGGCGAGGCGAGCAGCCCGCCCTCCCGGGCCTCCCCGGCCAGTAAGGCGCAGCCGACCCGGGACGGTCGCGATCCCTATGGCGGGGGGAGCCGCTGTGCTATGATGGAAGGGCCTATGATGGGCACGTCTCCGTTCCAGGTCTACGGCATCAACGTCGTCGTGAGGCTTCTCGCCGAGGCCCCGCCGGGGGTCCGCCTCTACTGCCCGAAGGGCTCCCCGATCCGCTACGGCGTCGTCGTCGGGCGCGGCGACGGCTTCGACGAGGGGGCCAACACCTTCCGGGAGATGCCCCCCCTCGAGGCGGTGGTCGCCTTCGAAGAGAGCGCCGAAGAGGTGGAGGGGCATTACTTCTACGTCAGCGGGGAGGAGTACCGGGTTCTCCGGCTCGACGCCGTCATCCTGGCCTTCCCCCAGGAGTGAGCCCGGCGGCGCGGCCGGGGCCGCCCCGCGCGTGAGTGGCGGGGGTGCCGGCGCGGAGACGATGATGGGCCCCTGGCGCGACGCTGAGGTCGGAGGAGGCCCCCCCAGGACGCGCGAGTACCCGAAGCTCCGGGCGGTCGAGGCCTTCCCGACCGTCATCGAGGGGCGGGAGGTGATCTGCCTGCGGGATCCGGCGGGTTTCACCGACGCCGTCCTCGTCATCCCCCGCCCGCTCATCCCCGTTCTCGCCCTCTTCGACGGCGAGCACTCGCTTCTGGACATCCAGGCCGAGGTCATGCGGCAGTCCGGCGAGCTCCTTTACAGGGACCGGCTCGAGGAGCTGGTCGAGACCCTGGACCGCCAGCTCTTCCTGGAGGGGCCCCGCCTGGAGAGCGAGCGGGCGCGGCTGGAGGCGGCCTTTCGCGCGGGACCGACCCGACCGCCCCTGCACGCGGGCAAGGCCTATGCGGGCGATCCCCCGGGGCTCCGGGCCCAGCTCGAGGCCTGCTTCACCCACGCCGACGGCCCCGGCCTTCCAGGCCCGGCCACGGCCGCGAGGCTCCGGGCCGTGATCGCCCCCCACATCGACCTCCACCGTGGCGGCCCGGCCTACGCCTGGGCCTACCGGGCCGTCGCCGAGGCGGCCGAGGCCGACTGCTTCATCATCTTCGGGACGGCCCACGCGGGGATGCCGCACCCCTTCGCGGTCACCCTCAAGGCCTACGACACCCCCCTCGGCCCGCTCCCGGTGGATCGGGAGTTCGTCGAGGCGCTCGGGGATCGCTACGGGGGAGACCTCCTCGGCTCTGAGCTCGCCCACCGGGCGGAGCACTCCATCGAGTTTCAGGCGGTCTTCCTCCGCCACCTCTTCGGGGAGCGCGAGATCCGCGCGGTCCCCGTCCTCACGAGCTTCCTCCACGAATGCCTCCAGGCGGGCAAGGACCCCGAGACTGATCCCGGGATTGCGGGGTTCTTCGAGGCCGTGGCGGAGACCATGGCGACCCTCCCCCGGCGGTACTGCCTGATCGCGGGCGCCGACCTGGCGCATGTCGGACCGCGCTTCGGCGACCCCGAGCCGATCTCCCCGGCCCGGCTTCGCGAGGTGGCGGCCGAGGATCGGGCCATGCTGGCCCACGTCGAGCGCGCGGACGCACGGGGGTTCTTCGAGGCCGTGGCGCGGGACGGGGACCGGCGGCGGATCTGCGGGCTCTCCCCCATCTACGCCCTACTCCGTGCCGCCGATGCCCGGACCGGCCGGCTCCTCGCCTACCGACAGTGGCCGGACCCTCAGGGGACGGTCACCTTCGCGAGCATGGTGTTCGAGTGATCGGGGGCGAGGCCGTGGAGTCCCTCGCGGGGGCCTTCCGCATCGACCGGGACGGGGTCTGGCTCCACGAGGGGCGCGAGGTCACTCACCCCGGGGTCCTGGCGAACCTCTTCGCCAATCTCGCCCGGGATGAGGCCGGCCACTTCCTCCAGGTGGGTCCCCGCCGGATCCCGGTCCAGGTGGATGAAACCCCGTTCGTGGTCGTGAGCCTCGAAGTCCCTGAAATCCAGACAGATAGCATCGAGCCCGTGACACTGGTTCTCAGCGATGGGAGCCGCGAGCGCCTCGATCCACGCTCCCTGTGGATCGGGCCCGGAAACGTGCCGTACTGCCGGGTCAAGGGTGGGACCTTCGAGGCCAGGCTCTCCCTGCCGGCCTGGCTCGCCCTGGCCGAGCGGCTCGAGGAGGACGAGGTTGGCGAGCCGGTCCTCGTCGCGGGCCGGAAGCGGGTCCGGATCCCGAGACGGACGTAACCGCGATACCAAGGTTGCGGTCGCCGGCCGGGTCCGGTAGAGTGTAGTCGCGAGCGAGGAGGGTTCGGCGTGCGGATCGACCCCTGGAAGTGCGTGGCGTGCGGGAACTGCCTCCCGGTCTGTCCCATGGGGGCGATCTACATCGACCCCGCCCTCCACCGGGCCGTGGTGGACGAGGACGAGTGCGTCGAGTGCTTCGCCTGCTACCGGGGGATGTCCAAGGAGCACCTCTGGCCACCGATGGTCCGCGGGATCCGCCGGCTCGCCCGCGCCTTCCGCTTCCGCTTCGACCCCGAGCCCGACATCTGCCCCACCGACGCCATCTTCCCCCAGGAGCTGGCCTGGCCCCGGATCGTCCGCCGCGCCTTCTCGGACCCTCAGGTCCCCCACGAGTCCACCGGGATCCACGGCCGCGGGACCGCCGAGGTGAAGACCAACGACGTGACCGGGCGGGTCGGGGAAGGGGAGGCCGGCCTGGTCGTCGAGTTCGGCCGCCCGGGCGTCGGGGCGCGCTTCTGGGAGATCCAGCGGATGACCGAGGCCCTGGCCGGCCTCGGGGTCGAGTTCGAGGCGAAGAACCCGGTCACCTCGCTGATGACCGATCCGGGCCGCGGCCTGATCCGGGAGGAGATCCTCGGCGAGAAGGTCCTCTCGGCGATCGTGGAGATCAAGGTGCCCCTCGACGCGGTCCCCAAGGTCCTGGCGCGGATCCGGGAGGTGGCCCGCGAGCTCGAGACCGTGGTGGCGGTCGGGGTCTCGACCCGGTGCGACGCCGAGGGGAACGATCCGCTCGCCGAGCTACTGGCGGAGGAAGGGTATCCGGCCTACCGGGGGAAGACCAACCTCGGGCTGGGCCGCGTGACGGTCGGGGCGGGACGATGACCAACACGCTGCACCGTTACAGCGACCACTACGCCCTCGAACGCCTGCCCAGCCCCCGCCCCGTCGAGAACGACTATATCGTCTTCGCCATGGCCACCCGCGGGGTCAACGACGACGACCTGGTGGCGAAGTACCGGACCTTCCTCCGCCTGGCCCTCCGGCACAACCCGGTGAACATCGGGGACGCGACCAAAGGAGGAACGCTCCGCCCGAGCCCCGCCCTCAACCCGCTGGCCCACTGGCGGCGGCCGCACCGGCCGGACCCCGAGGCCGTGATCCGGGGCATCGAGGGGCACACCACGGTCGCCGCCGTCTTCGCCCGGTACGAGGAGATGGCCGCCTTCGTCGAGGATGTCAAGCGGGCCGACCTCGGGGTCTCCATCAACATCAGCGCGCCCTTCGAGGCCGCCCGGCGCTGCTGCCGGGAGGCAGGGATCGCCCCCCACAGCGTCGAGTACTCGCTGGGCTTCCAGGGGCGCGTCGACCGCCTCCCGGACCGGCGGGTCCTCGAGCTGGCCACCATGTGCGGCCACGGGATGGTCTCCTTCAACCTGGTCCGGAAGATGGTGGACTGGGTGAAGGAGGGCCGGCGCGACCCCGAGACCGCGACCCGCTACCTGGCCCGCTTCTGCATCTGCGGGGTCTTCAACACCGCCCGGGCCGCCCAGCTCTTGGACGAGTCCCGCCGGGCCGGCGTCTAACCTCGGACGGGGCTCCGCCCCCCCGAGAACTCCGCCGGACCTCCCTCGCTCCAATACACCCATGTCCTCACCCGTGGCCCTGCCGCGGTCCGGAGCCCGGCCGATCGGATGTTCACCCCCGTGATACAGGCTCGCCATCGAGCCGTGATAGGCTGCAGCCTGCCGCTGTATAATACGGCTGGGGGTAGCGCGGCTCCAGGCTGGAAGGCTTCGCAAAAACAAGGAGATAGGGATGGTGCCGGCCTTTCGGTTCTGGTGATAGACTGCGGCCAGTCGCAGGATTTAGGGTGTTAGACGGTTCCGCCTAATTCGCGTTAGTCATCATGGGCCGGTGGCCCACCCATGCATCATGAAAATCGGCTATCATCGTGCTAGCCGCGACTCGGGCAACGTCGCTGC
>Ga0137796_10000812_pt1 | contig 18819 bp, 21 predicted proteins | sample OV2TP3_FD_97704 | JGI IMG/M metagenome (GOLD analysis project Ga0137796, IMG submission 97704) | reverse complement strand
GCGGAGCCGTTGCGTCCCGAAGCTCTCGGCGGCGTTCCGCGCAGCCAGTAGTAGGTGCGTCCGCGCGGGTCGCGGCGGCGGTCGTAGGAGTCGCGATACGGCTCCGTCTCCTGAACGGTCACGAGGGTCCCTAGGATCCGGCTCGCGGGACGCGCCGGGATGTTGATGTTGAAGGCCACGTCCACCGGCGGCGTCTTCCGTGCGATTTTCTGGATCAACCTGCGCGCCATCCGCGCCGCCGCCGACCACCGCGGATCGTCCGACACCTCGAGCGACACCGCGAAAGCGGGAATGGACAGCTGGACCGCCTCCAGCGCCCCTCCCACGGTCCCGGAGTAGAGAATATTCGAACCGGTGTTCAAACCGAAGTTGATCCCGCTCACCACGAGGTCCGGCCGCTCCGGAAGGAGCTCGTGAAGCGCCAGCTTCACCGCGTCCGCGGGGGTACCGTCCACGGCGTAGACGTCGTTCCCGTCCTCCCGCCGGTGGGAGGCGAGAAGCGGCGTATAGAGGGTGATGGAACTCGAAATCGCGCTCTTCTGGCTCGAGGGGGCGGAGACGACGACGTCGCCGAGCTCCTTCATCTCGCGGGCGAGCGCACACAGACCGGGGGCCTGAAAACCGTCGTCGTTGGTGACGAGGATGAGCATCCGTGCCTATCCGGTCAAGTCGAGATGCCGGCCGCGGCCCCGAGGATCCGGAGGTCGGGGAGCGGTTTTCTCCTCCTGCTCCTCTTTCTCCTCTTCGCGATGGCCGAGCGTGTGGCTGTGCGCCCCGCGGCCCTCGCCCTGGATCTCGGCGTTTTCGGTTTGATCGGCCTTCTGGACCTGCGCGCTCGCCGCCATCTTGGCTTGGTCCTGGGACTGCTCGGCCGCTACCTGGTTGTTCATCCGCTCGGCGGCCAGGAAGAGATTCTGGACCTGCTGGGAGGCCTCCGCATGGTAGAGGTGGATTCCCAGGTTCGTGAACTCTACGACCATCGGCTCACGCTCACACCGCCTCGGCGCTCCTCCTCCGGAGATAGCCGCGCAGGCGGGAAATCAACTTCGCGTGGAGTTGGCACACGCGCGACTCCGACAACCCGAGGATAGTCCCGATCTCCTTGAGGGTCAAGTCCTCGAAGTAGTACATCATGAGGATGTATCGCTCTTTCGTCGACAGGTTCTTCTGGCAAAAGTCGACCAGATCCTTCCGGGAGGTTTCGCTCAGGGGTCCCTGGACCTTGGGATCCTCCATGATGTCGACGCCCAGAACGGTTTCGTCCTTCCCGAGCGTCCGCTTCTGGAGGGACAGCACCGACGCCCCGCTCACCTCCCGGTAGAGTTCGTCGAGTTGATCGAGGCTGAGGTTGAGGGCGCGCGCGAGTTGGACGTCGGTAGGCGCCCGGCCCAGCTCGCGCTCCATCCTCGTGTACGCCTCTTCCAGCTTGTTCGCGCGGGCTCGGGTGAGGCGCGGGACCCAATCCATCGACCGGAGCTCGTCGAGCATGGCGCCGCGGATCCGGCCGACGCAGTAGGTCTCGAACTTCACGCCGCGCGCGAGGTCGAATTTCTCGATGGCGTCGAAAAGTCCGAACGCCCCCGCGCTCGACAGGTCCTCGACCTGCACGTTGTGCGGGAGCCGCTCGATCATCTTCTCCGCCACGTACCGAACGATGGGAAGATACTCCTCGGACAGGATGTTCTTGATGACCGCATCCTTCGTCCGCTGGAATTCTTCCCAGAGCCGCGCCAACTCTTCCTTCGGTCGCTTCGTCACGCTTGCCATCTCTCTTCCCCCTCTCCTCTCCGTTCCCTATTTCGCGGGCGCCGGCGGTTCCGGCGGCTTTCCCGGAGGCGCCGGACCGGTCGGGACCGTCTCCCCGGCCGATTCCTTGGCCAATTCCAGTCCTACGCGGCCGAACATCAGCCACCCGAGGAGGTAGCCGAGCGCTCCCGCCACGGCTCCCCGCCAAACGGTGCTCCAGATCCCCAAGTCGCGCGCGATCCCCACCACGAGGACCGCCACGAAGGCCGCCAGAGCCAGGACGCCACCGACGATCTTCTCCATCTACCTTCCCGTCAGCGCGGACCAGAGCCGCCGAACGAATCCGGGCCGCGCCGCCGACGCCGCGCCCGATCGGGCGTAGGCGATCCGGCGGGCGATCGCCCGAACGCACTCCGAGGCGGGCGACGTCGGGTACGAAAGCAGAAACGGCCGCCGCTGCCGGACGGAGGCGCCCACGCGCGGGTCCGTCAGAACGTATCCGAGTTTCTCCACGTAGGCGTTCAGAAGCCGGTGCGCCGTGACCGAGATCCCCTGCGCGAAACGCTCGGCCTCCCCGCGCGACGCCGTCTGGTTCAAGAGCACGAAGAGATCTCCATGGTCCGGCTCGCGCGCGAGCATCTTGATCACCGCGTACGCATCGATGATCGCCGTCGGTTCGGGCACCGTCACCACAATGATATCATCCGCCGCCGAGAGGAACGCGGTCGTGTTGCGGGAAATCCCCGCGCCCGTGTCGAAGACGATGAAGTCCGCCCGGCGATGGAGGGCGTCGAATGAGCCCACGAGCGCGGCGCGTTCCGCTTCGCCGAGATTCGCCAGCCGCTCCACGCCCGCCGCGCCCGGAACGACATGAATCCCTCCCACCGCGGGGACCATCACGTCCTCCAGGCTCCGCAGTCCCGAAACGACGTGGGCGAGCGTATACCTCGGAGTCATGTCGAGCAGGATGTCCGCATTCGCCAGCCCCAAGTCCAGATCCACCAGGACGACGCTCTTGCGGCACTGCGCGAGCGCGATCGAGAGATTGACGGCCACGTTCGTCTTCCCCACGCCGCCCTTTCCGCTCGTGACGGCGAGGACGCGCGCGGGTTTCGCGCGGACCCCGACCAGCCGCCGGAGCCCCTCCGCCTGATCGACCACGCCGACGGCGCCGCCTCCCGAGAGGAGATCCGGGCCGATGTTCCCGAAGTTGCGCTTGTCCTCCGACCTCATGCCGACTCCTCTCCGAGGATGAGCGACGCGATGCGCCCGGAATCCGCGATCTCGATGTCCCTCGGAATCTCCTGCCCCGTGGTGACGAACGAGAGCTCCTTCTGGACGCGGCTCAGGACGTCGAGCACGACGCCGATCTTCACCGCCTCGTCGAGCTTCGTGAGCACGATCCGATCGAAGGCGCAGGAGCTGAAGTTTCGAATCACCTCCGCCGTCGTGTCGGGATGCGCGGTCAGACTTACGACGAGGTGCGTTTCGTGCGGACGCGCGGCCTCGAGCGCCCGGCAAAGTTCCTCGACCCGCGCCGCGTGCTTCTGGCTCCGGCCCGCGGTGTCGAGGAGGACCAAATCCTTGCGCGCGAATTCCTCGACCGCCTGGCGGATTTCGTCCGGCCCGGGACAGACGCGAACCGGAACTCCGAGGATCGCGGCGACGCGCTTGATTTGTTCCGTCGCGGCGAGCCGATAGGTGTCGTTCGTCACTACGGCGACATCCTTGCCGTACTTCGTGGCGTACACCGCCATCAGTTTCGCGATCGTGGTGGTCTTGCCGACGCCCGTGGGACCGATCATCGCCACGCGCGCGCACTCTCCCGGCCGAAGCGCGATCCCGTCCGCGCAGCGGATCAAGTCGCGCAGGGCCCCGCGAAGCGCCTGCCGGACCACGGTGCGGTTCTTCAGCTCCTGCGGAGGGAGCATTTCCACGATGCGTCGGATGAGCTTCTGGGCCAGGCTCTCGGAGAGCCGCTCGGCCAGCGCGAGGTACTCCCCCGCGAGTTCCTCCGGACATCCTTGAAACCGCCGCTCGTGCTGCAGCAATTCGTTCTGCCGCGTGATCATGGACTTGATCTCGTTGATCTCCCGCCGGATCGCCTCTTCGTCCGGCGAGGGCGCGCGGCGAATCTGGGTCGACGGCGCGGAGACCGCGTTGGGGTAGTCCTTGACGATCTTGAATCCTCCCCCGGCCAGGATCTCCACCCGATCGCGTCGGAGCCACCGCCACAGGCCCGCGGACTTCCGAAACGACGTGTGCAGGATGACCGCATCCGCCCCGAGCTCCGCGCGAATGCGCTTGAGGAGCACCCTTTCGTCGCTCCCCGCGTACTTGCGGATGATCATTCCCTCTCTCCCCCCAATCATTCCGCCGGGACCATTCCCAACGCCTCCACCTTCACGTCCTTCACGACTTCGTTGTACGAGAGCACCGCCGTGCCGGGATGAACCATGTCGACGATCCGCCGGACCCCGCCCCGGACCGTCGGCGAGCAGAGGATCACCGGCGTGTGGCCCGCCGTGACCAGTTTCTCGATCTCCTTGTCGATCCTCTCCCCGATTTTTCGGAGCATCGCCGGAGAGAGCGTCAGCGACGTACCGCCCTCGGTCCGCTCCACCCCCGCCTTGATGAGATCCTCCAGCTTGGGATCCAGCGTGATGACGTAAATCCGCCCGTCGCGCTCCAGATGCTGGCGGGAAATCGTCCGCGCCAGCGCGTTGCGGACGTATTCGGTCAGGATCTCGGGATCCTTGGTGCGCGGGGCGTAATCGCCGAGCGCCTCGAGAATCGTCCCCAAGTCGCGGATCGAGACCCCTTCGCGGAGGAGATTCTGGAGCACCTTCTGGACGTCGCCCGGCTTCAGGAGTCCCGGAACGACTTCTTCGACGACGGCCGGATTCGACTCCTTGAGGGTCTTGATCAAGGTGTTCACATCCTCGCGGGTCAGGAGATCCGCCGCATGACGCTTCACGATCTCCGTCAGGTGCTGGGTCAGGACGGTCGTCGGATCGACCACGAGGTAGCCCATCGCCTCGGCGCGCTGCTTCTGCCCCTCCGGAATCCAGTAGGCGGTCATGCCGAAGGCGGGTTCGCGCGTGGCCACCCCTTCGATTCGGCCGCTCACCGCGCCCGCGTCCATCGCCAGGAAGAGGTCCGGCTGGAGCGTTCCCGGATCGATCTGAACCCCGCGGATCTTGATGACGTACTGATTCGGCTCGAGCTGCATGTTGTCCCGAATCCGGATCGGGGGAACGAGCATTCCCAAGTCGAGAGCCATCTGGCGGCGGATCTTGGTTACGCGGTCCAGGAGGGTCCCGCCCTGCGCGGGATCCACCAGCCGGATGAGGCCGTAGCCGATCTCGAGCTCCATCGGATCGACGTGGAGGAATCCCTCGACCTTCTCCGGCTTGCGCTGCGCCGCGGCCTCGCGCTCGCGTTTGCCTTCCTCCTCCTTGGCCGCCTTCTTGGTCGTCTGCTTGAGGATGTAGGAGACGGCGCCGAGGAGCCCTACGATGATGAGAATCTGGAGCCACGGAAGGCCGCTCTGCATCAGGACCGCCGTTCCCGCGAGGAGTCCGAGGAAGATCATCGCGACGCCCAGGGCGCGCCGGTCGCTGAAGAGCTGTCCCAGGAATTCCTTGCCGAGATTCGACTCCGCGGTAGCGCGGGTCACGATGAGGCCCGCGCCCAAGGAGATGATGAGGGCGGGGATCTGCGAAACCAGGCCGTCGCCGATCGAGAGGATGGTGAACGTATAGAGGGACTTCGACGGAGGCATGTTGTACTTGAGCGCGCCGATGATGAAGCCGCCGATGACGTTGATGATGGTGATGACGATTCCGGCGATGGCGTCGCCCCGAACGAACTTCGTGGCGCCGTCCATGGCCCCGAAGAAGTCCGCCTCGCGCGCGATCTGCTCCCGCCGGCGGCGCGCCTCGCCCTCCTTGATGAGCCCGGCGTTCAGGTCCGCGTCGATGGCCATCTGCTTTCCGGGCATGGCGTCCAAGGTGAAGCGCGCCGCGACTTCCGAGATGCGGTTCGCGCCCTTGGTGATCACGACGAAGTTCACGAGGATGAGGATCAAGAAGATGATGAATCCGATGACCGGCTCGGAGCCCGCGACGAAAAGTCCGAATGCCTCCACCACGCGCCCCGCGGCGCGCGTGCCGTCGGTCCCGGCGTTGCCCAAGATCTGGCGGGTCGTGGCGATGTTGAGGGCGAGTCGGTACGCGGTCGTCAAGAGCAGCACCGACGGGAAGACCGAGAACTTGATCGGCTCGCGGACGTAGATGACCGTGAGGAGGATGAGCAGAGCGAGGGTGATGGATACGATGAGGAGGAAATCCAGGAGGAACGGCGGAAGCGGGACGAAAATCACGAACATGATGGCGATGACCGCCACCACGAAGAGGAGGTCCTGGTTCCTCGCGCACCACGCCGCCAGACGTTCGATCAGGGGGGGCATCTAGCTCGCCACCGCCATTCCCTTCAATCGGTACACATACGCGATGATCTCCGCCACGGCCTGATAGAGTTCGGGCGGGATCGTCTGTCCTACCTCGGCCGCTTTGTAGAGCGCCCGCGCCACTTCGGGACGCTGCACGATCGGCACGCCGTGCTCCATCGCGATTTCCCGGATCCGCTGGGCCAGGAGGTCCACTCCCTTGGCGACGACCGTCGGAGCGGCCATCTTCTCCGAATCGTATTCGAGGGCGACGGCGTACTCGGTGGGGTTGGTGATCACCACCGTCGCCTTGGGGACGCGCTGCATCATCCGCTGCATCGCCACCTGCCGCTGGACCGCGCGGCGCCGCTCCCGGATCTTCGGGTCGCCTTCGTATCGCTTGAGCTCCTCCCGAATTTCCTGGCGACTCATCCGGATGTCTCGCTCGTATTGGAAGCGCTGGTACGCGAAATCGAGGATTCCCAGAATGAGGAGGGCCAGGACGGCGCGGATCGACAGCACGAAGGCGACCTCGACCAGATATTGTACGACCTCCGTGAACGCCCGATCCACCAGTCCCAAGAGTACGAACCGTTCGGCCCAAATCGTCCACAAGACCACGCCCGAGATGGCGGCGAGTTTGAGCAGACCCGTGATGAGGCGCATCAGGCTCCGGAGCGAGAAGATCCTCTGGATCCCCGAAATCGGATCCAGGCGCTCCAGGTTCGGTTCGAGGGGCTCCAGGGTGAAGAGGAAGCCGACCTGGGCGAAATTGACCGCGAGCGCCGCGGCCAGGACGATCGCGACGAACGGCAGGATTCCCAGGATGGCCGCCAGGGCGAGGCTCCCGTATTCCCGCATCAGGTCGGACGGGTCCTCGCCCACGGTGTGCAGGTTTTCGAGCGTCGTCCGGAGGACGCCGAACATCCCTCCGATGAATTCGCGGCCGAAGAAGTGCAACCCCAGGAGCGCGCCGAGGAGGATGACGGCGGCCGCGAGGTCGACGCTGCGAGCGACCTGCCCCCGCTGGCGGGCCTCTTCCCGCCGCCGCGGCGTAGCCGCTTCCGTCCGTTCCTCGAACCGTTCTTCGGGCACCCGTTAGCCTCCCAGCATCTTGACCAGATCCCAGACGGTGTGTTCGTGCGCGCGAAGTCCTTTCGCCAGAAGATGGACGAACGCCCCGATCCCGAACGCCAGCACTCCGAGGCCGACGATGAGCCGAACCGAGAAACCGACGACGAAGATGTTCATTTCCGGGACGGTGCGCGCCATGAACGCCATCGCCAGGGTCAGAAGCATCAGCGTCACCATCGCCGGAGCGGCAATGAGGACCGCCATCTCGAACATCTGCCGGATCATCGTGTCGGAGACGTGCAGGACCGCCGCGTCGTTCAGGCGAAGGCCCAGGAGCGGGATCGCTCGGAAGCTCTGCCCCACGGCCTGCAGGAGAAAGTGGTGACCGTCGATCGCCAGATACACGATCGTCGCCAGAAACAGTTTGAACTGCCCGACGACGGAGATCTGCTCGTTCGAGATCGGATCGATGATGTTGGCCAGGGACAGTCCGAGTTCCTGATCGACGATCTGCCCTCCGAACTGGACCGCGGTGAAGATGAGACTGGCCGCGAATCCGATGAGCATCCCCACGCCCATTTCCAGAAGAACCCAAACGAAGTAGAGGGCCAGATTCGGCTCCACCGCGATCCCCGTTCTCGGAAGAAGGGGAAAAAAAATGACGGCGAAGACGAAACCGAAGACCGCTTTCACGTTCGCCGGAACCGAAAGCGACCCGAAAAGCGGGCCCACGAGCAGGATCCCGGTGATCCGGAACCACGCCAGGACGAAGACCTGCACGTCCGTCAGCGTCAACGCCATTGCTGCATCCACACGAGGAAGATTTCTTCCGTGTACTCCACGAGGATGGCCAAGAGCCACGGCATGAGCACGAAGAGCGTCAGGACCACGGCGGCCATCTTCGGGATGAAGGTCAGCGTCTGCTCCTGCACCTGGGTGGCGGCCTGGAAAACCGAGATCACCACGCCCACGACGAGGCCGACGAGAAGCGGCGCGAAGGAGAGCTTGACCGCCACCCACAGCGCCTGTCGGCCCAGGTCCACCGCGAGATCGATGTCCGTAGGATCCATACGCGATCGCCCCCGATCAGGTGAAACTCTGCACCAGCGACCCGATGATGAGATGCCATCCGTCCACGAGGATGAAGAGCAGGATCTTGAAGGGAAGCGAGATCAGGATCGGCGGAAGAACGAGCATGCCCATCGAGATGAGCGTCGACGCCACCACCATGTCGATGATCATGAACGGCAGGAAGAGGGCGAATCCCATGATGAAGGCCCGGCGAAGTTCGCTGATGACGAAGGCGGGAATCAGCACCTCGGTGGGAACGTCGTCCTGCGTCCAGCCCTCCGGCTTCTTGGGCTGTTCCGTAATCGTCATGAAGAGGTGGATGTCCTTCACCCGAGCGTGCTTGAACATGAAGACGCGGAAGTGGCCGACGGCGACCCGGATCGCCTGCTTCTGCGTGATTTGTTTCGTCTGGTCCTTGGTGGTGTAGGGATCCAGAGCATCGCGCTTGATCGCGCGAAAGGTCGGCGCCATCACCATGAAGGTCAGAATCAGCGAAAGTCCGATGATGATCTGGTTCGGCGGAAGCTCTTGCGTGGCGAGCGCCCTCCTCACGAAGGAGAGCACGATGACGATCCGCGTAAAACTCGTCACCATGACCAGGATGGAAGGCGCCAGCGACAGGATGGTGAGGAGAACGAGGATTTCCATCGTCGTCGCCGCCTTCTCGGGCTTCTTCGCGTCCTCGACGATCTTGTGCGGATCCAGCTTCGGTACGGACTCCTGCGCCATCGCTTCTCCGCCGAGAACGAGAAGCATCGCCAGCACCGCGATTCCGTTCCCCCGTTTCATCTCGTCTCTCCCCTACGCCTTCCAAGCCTGTACGGTCTTCTTGAGCGCCGCCACTTCCGCGGCGATCGTCTCTCCTCGGTCTCTCGCTTCAGGATCGGGGATCCTTTCGTAGTCCTGGAGACCCGAGCGAAGCGTTTCGCCGAAGACCTTCGATGCGCTTTCCGCCGTTCCCCCCACAAGGCGGGTCTTGAGCTTGGCCACCTCGTCCGGATCCGAGAGTTCGCCCAGGGTCGAAATGCGCTCGCGCGTGGATCCCAGGATCAGCACCCGACCTCCGATCTCGACGAGGAGAACTTCCTGCTTGGGCGCGAGTCCGCGACGAGCGAGGACGTCGATCGTGGAGGCTCCGCGGAGAAACCGCGAGCCGCGGCCGAACCGTTTCAGGAGGACGAAGACGCCGACGAGAAGTGCGAGGACGGCGGAGGACCAGAAGAGGAAGCCTCCGAGACTCGGTCCCGAATCGGGACGATCGGCGAGCTTGGGAGAGCGAAGGGGGACGAGGGGACGCGCATCTTCTTTCTTTTCGAGAGGCATCGACTTCGCGATTTCGAGCGGGACGCTCCGATCGACGTCCGACGGCAGGGGGACGCGCGGGTCCTGAAGAGCCCACGTGGCCCAAAGGATGACGAGCCCCATCTTCTCCCCTCTCTCTGCGGGAGGCCCCGCCTCCTGCATTTATACTTTATAACTTATAAAAGCGGATTGGCAAGGGGATTTTTGTTGCACCCGACCGGTGCGGGCACGGCCTATCAGGTGGGCTCGTCGAACTCGAGATCCAGGACCCGTTCGCCTTCCTCCAGCGATACCATCACCCGGCTTCCGTCCCAACGAGCGGACACCGCTCGAATGCGACCGTCCGGGGTTCGCATCGAACCGTATTCGAATTCCCCGGAATCGAGCAACGCCCGCGCCGCATGTTCCTCGCTTCCGAATCGCAGATACAGAAGAAGGGCGGCTCGGGCCTTTTCACGCGCCTCCAGGCCGCGCGCTACTTTTCCGCCTTCGCCGTGCTGATGACCTCGGTGATCCGAATGGCGAAGTTCTCGTTGATGACCAGAACCTCTCCGCGCGCGACCAGGCGGTCGTTGACGTAGACGTCGAGCGGATCTCCCGTCAGACGATCGAGTTCGACCACCGATCCGGGCGAGAGTTTCAGGATGTCCTGCACGAGCATCTTCGAACGGCCGAGCTCGATCTTGGCGCTCAGGCTCACGTCGCGCAGGAGATCGATGCTCGCTTCCGTCTTTCCCGCGCCCGGGGCGAAGGACTCGAGCTCCGGCCGCCTGGATTCCGGGGGCGCCTTGGCCGCGGGTCGAAGCTGCTGTTGGGCCTCTCCGGAAGGCGCGGAAGGAACGGTCGGAGCGGACTGGGGAGCGGGGGCCGGCGGCGCGGGGGCGCCCCCCGGCGGCGCCTTGGCCGGGTCCACGCCCAGCATCTTCATCAGCTCTTCGACGTCGTCGGACTTGGGCGATTCTTCCGGCATCAGCGTTGATTCAAAGTCTTGAACTCAATGAAGAATACCTCGACGAGGCGAGGCTGTCCATCCGGCGCTTTGAGAACCTGATTGAGTTCCTGGAGCAGGGTCTTCTTCAAGTCGGCCATGTTTTCGGAATCGTAGAAATAGCTCCGAGGCTTGGTCCAGAGGATTTCGTGGACACGGCTCTTGAGCGACAACTTGAATCGCTCCACCTCCGCTTTGAGAGCCTCCGCGTCGTCGAATTTGGGATTGAGTACGACGGCGACCTTGACGGTGAAGGTATCGGTCAGCCGCGTCGCATCGTCCCCGATCGGGAATTCGCGCATACACGTGCCGATCTCGATCTCGGTGCGGTTCTTGTTCGGCTTGATCTCGGGCTCCTTGGTCTGGCCCATGCTCCGGGCGACCAGGAAGACGACCACCCCCTCCACGACGAGGAGGAGAAAGACGACGACGAGCCCCACCGGGGAAAACATCGGGGGCGGGGCGGCCGGAGCGGCGGCCGGAGCGCCCGGAGCGGGCGGAGTCACGGTCGCGGTTTTCTCGGGAGCGGGCGGCACGCTACCTCTTCCTCACGTCTTCATGGGTCAACACGATCTCGACCCGGTGGTTTACGGCGCGCTCCTCCGGCTTCTCGGCGTCGCTCCCCGGAGTCAGGAAGCGCGTAAAGGCGTCGGCGCGCACCCGAATGTGATGTTCCTTGAGCTCGATGAGATCCCCTTCGTCCGGGTGTTTTCGAATGAGGTAGTTCTTCACCTCGTTGGCCCGAAGCATCGCCAACATGTACCAGTTCGCCTTCTGCAGCTCGTCCGGCCCGCGGTCCGCGGGAGTGAATTTTCGGACGCGGACCTGTCCCTCCGAACCGGTTTCCACGATCACGGAATCCAGAGGATGGCCCGACGTGTGGCCCCGCACCTCGATGATCTTGTGCGTACCTGCGAGATACTTCTTCACGGTTGCCAGCACTGTACGATGGCTCGGCTTGAGCGTCCAGCCCCCTTCGTCGAAGGGATCCGGTTCGCTTCCGAGGGTGAGGGCCACCCCTTCTTGAAGTCGCTGAAGTCGCACGTAGTGCCCTTGGATCTGGTGGATCTCCGTCTGCGCGACCTGTTTTGCCGCCAAGGCCTCGAAGGCCTTGGCCGCAGACTCTCCGCTCACGTCCTTGGCCGCGCTCTGGCGCGAGACCCGGCCGCTCATCGACATCGCCTGGAGATCCTCCTCGAGCTTGAGGTACTTCATCTTGTCGCGAGTGAGCATGGAAAAAAGAAGGACGAAGAACACCATGAGCAGATTGTTCATGTCGCTCATGGTCGTCAACCATGCCGGCGCGGAGTCCTCGTCTTGGATCTGCTTGGCCACGCTACTTCCATTTCTCCGCTTCCCGAAGGCGGGGACTCAGGAAAATCTTGAGCTTCTGCTCGACGATCCTCGGATTGTCTCCGGACTGGAGCGACATCACCCCTTTGATCATCATCTCCTTGACCAGGGCTTCTTCGTTGTGCCGGATCACGAGCTTTTCCGCCAGGGGGAGCGCGATCAGGTACGCGATGATCGCGCCGTAGAACGTCGTAATGATGGCGACGGACATCGAAGGACCGATCTTGGAAGGATCGCTCAGGTTCGCCAGCATGATCACCAGCCCGATGAGCGTCCCGATCATCCCGAACGAAGGAGCATAGGCGCCGACTTGCTTCATGATCCGGATGCCGCGGTTGTGACGATCTTGGATGTAGTCGAGCTCCGTCCGCATCATCGTCTGGATGAGTTCGGGGTCTGTTCCGTCCACGGCCAGTTGAATCCCGCGCACGAAAAAGGGATCTTTGATTTCGTGGGCCACGTTCTCCAACGCGAGAATGCCGTCCCGACGCGCGATGTCGGCAAACCGACGGAAGTCGGCGATCAGCTTTTGCGGATCCGATCGTTCTTCCTTGAATCCGCGGACCATCACCCGCCAGGCGTTCACGATGTCCCGAAGAGGGAAATTGATGAGGAGGGCGCAGCACGTGCCTCCCACCACGATGCCGATCGAGGGGTAGTCGACGAACATGGTCAGACTCGCCCCCGGCGTGATCAAGATCGATCCCGCGATCAAACTGAAGCCGACGACGATCCCGATGATGGTCGCGATGTCCACAGTCCCGGTCCCCTACCTCGTCCTCGGCTTTAGGTCGGGAAGGCCCGAATGCTCCGCGAATAGGCGATCACCCTTTGGACCACCTCGTCCACCGACTCCTTGACCACGACCTTTTCGTGATTGAGAAGGGTAATAACCGTATCGGGCGTTTCCTCGAGAAACTGGATGAGCTCCGCGTTGAGCACGAATTCCTTGCCGTTCAGTCTCGTGACTTTGATCATACCAGGCCCATGCATTATACCACCCCGGGCCGAAGCCGGGGGGAATACGACACCGGGCGCGTCGGAAGGATTCGCCGGAGATCAAACGGGGTCGAACTTACCTCAAGCTGACGAGCTCCTCCAAGAGTCGATCTGCGGTGGTGATGACTCGGGCGTTCGCCTGGAAGGCGCGCTGGCTCACGATCAGGTTGGTGAATTCCCTGGCGAAATCGACGTTGGAGGACTCCAGCGTCCCGCTGATGATCGACCCCAGAGCGATCTGACCGGGCTGCCCGATGATGGCCGGTCCCGAGTTCGCCGCCACCTGGTAGCCGTTCTCGCCGATGGCCGAGAGGCCGTTCGGATTGGCGAAGCGCGCGAGCTGGATCTGGCCCAGCGTGCGCGTAAGCCCGTTGTCGAACATCCCCGTGATCTTGCCGTCGACGTCCACGGAGAAATCCCGGAGCGTCCCCATGGCGAAGCCGTCCTGCTGCGTGAGAAAAACGGCGGAGATCTGGGACGCGAACCCGGTCAACTGGTCCAGATCCAGGTTCACCGACATCGGAGTCGCCGCGCCCTGGTTCGGAATCAGGAGCGAGAGCGACGGGATGGGGCTGGTCGAGAGGAACTGTCCGGCCGTGGAGAACGTGACGGTTCCGGTGCCGATGACGCGATCGGTTCCTTGAATGGCCCCGCCGCTGAGGAAGGTGGAATCCTCCGATTCGGCGAGGTATCGGAAGGTGTTGCCCACGCTGCCCGTCACGGTGTCCAGGCCGCCCTTCGTCTCCAAAATCCAGGTCAGCTCTACAAGATGGGGCGTGCCGAGGGAGTCGAAGAACGTCGCGTTCGTGATGATGCTCTCTCCCGCGGCCGCTTCGATTTGCGTGAACGGGGAGAAGACGAGCCCGTCGGTGGCGTTCGCGATGTTCAAAGTCGTGATGGCGTCCGAGACGCCGACGTTGCCCGCGATGTGGAGACGGCCCGGAGCGAGTCCGGGGTTGAGGGTGAAGGGTGCGACCACCGACGTCGGATTGACGGTGACGTTGGCCCGTTGGTGGACCGTGAACTGGTCTCCCGCGACCGGGAGAGGCTGCCCCGTGGTGAAGGCGGCGGTGAGGACGAGGGTGTCGTTGGCGGTCGTGGTGGTCGCCAAGCTCGTGATCGAGGCGATCTGACCGGCTCCCGGGCCGGTGTTGAAGCGGATGATGTCCCCCGACTGAACCCCCTCGGTGGCGAAGTTGATCCCGGACACCTGCACCGTCGTGGCGGAAGGGAAGGCGCTTGCGGCGAACGAAATGCCGGCGGTGTTCGGGTTCGCGTCATTGTCGCGCACGGCGCCGTAGTTGAATCCCGAGGTGTTGATGCCGAGAACCCTCTGGAGGAAGGAGGCGAATTGGCCGAGCGTGGTTCCGAACCCGTCGAACCCCGGAGGGAGCGCGGTTCCGACCGAGAAGCGCTTCTGGGGGATCGTGCGGCCGCCTTTGACCGCATCGATCGTGATGACGTCCCCGGTGTCCAGGGCCAGATCGAGGAAGCCGGCGCCCGAATCGCGGGACAAGTTGCTGAGGAGCGTCGCGGATGTCGCCGGGGCGTTGGCCAGAGTGTTGTCCCCGAGCGTCTGAGACTCGAGCACCGTACCCATGAGCGCCTGGGCGCCGTCGCCCTTGAGGTTGCCGTCGAACTCCGCGTTGGTCGTTCGGACCGCGATGGTCAGATTCCCCACGGGGATCGAGAGATTCCCGATGGGGGCACCCGAGGCGACGATGAACGTGTTGAGATCCGCCTGGATGCCCTGGACGATGAAGCCGTTGGCGGGATTGTGAAGCATGTTCGCCGGGTTGATGGTGAACGATCCGTCCCGGCTGAAGGTGAGTCCACCCGTGGCGTCTCGGAGGATGAAAAAGCCGTCGCCGTCGATGCCGAGGTCGGTATTGAGCCCCGTCGTCTCGAGTTCGCCCTGGGAGAAATTCCGCGTGGTCGATGCCACGGTCACCCCCAGGCCGATCTGGAGCGGATCGATGCCGCCGAGGAATCCCTGCGGCGCGGAGCCGAACGAGATGGTTTGCGCCAGCATCGTCTCGAACTCCACCCGCGCCGTCTTGAATCCGGTGGTCGTGGAATTCGCCAGGTTGTCGCCGATCGTGTCGATGCGGAACTGCTGAGACCGCAGACCGCCGATCGCCGAGTTCATCGCCCGTACGAGTGCCATGACGTTCTCCTTTTACTGCGGCAGAATTTCCTGAATCCCGGCGAGCGCCATATTCTTGCCCGCCACGACCAGATGGACGGACCCCTTCTCCATCACCACCCGGCTCACGGTCCCCTCGACCGAGGAACCCGTTTCGGAGAGTCCCTTCACCTTCTTGCCGATAAGCCCGGACGCGGACGACATCTGCATAAACTTCTCGAAGGTGCGCAGGCTGTCCGTGAGCGCGGCCGTCTGCTCCAGCGTCTGCAGCCCCACGAGCTGGTTCATGAACTGCGAGTTATCCATCGGGTCGAGGGGGTTTTGGCTCGTGAGTTCGCTCACGAGAAGCTGGAGGAACTGTTCGCGCGACACCTTGGCACGGTCGGTCGCCTCGGAAATTCCGGCGCCGACATTCGTAACCGAGTTTACCATCTTCCTCTCCTAGGCCATCACATCGATCAATTGAGAACGAGCGGAGCGCGGACGCTCCGCGGACGGTCGGGGTTCGGGACTCTCCTGAAGGGACGACCGGGGAGCCGGTTCGGGACGGCCGGACTCTTGACGCCCCGCCTGGCCGTGCTGGAGGTCGACGCCGACGTCCAGATTTCCCACCTGGATTCCCTGACGCTCGAGCTGATCCTTGAGCGCGGGAAGCTGCGAGACGATGAGGTCACGCGCGGCGGAGGTTTCCGCTCGGAGCGACCCCCGGAGGACGTGCTCCTTCACCGACAGGTCGACGCGGAGATGTCCGAGGTTCGGCGGGTTGAGCACGAGCTTCATCCGGGATTGGCCCTTGAGCATCGTGAAACGCGCCGCCTTCATCAGTCGCTCTACGAACTCGACGCGCGAGGGATCGGCGGCGGGCGCGGCGGGTCTGGACGCGCGGACGGCCCCGGCCGCCCCTCGCGGATCACGGGCCAGTTCGCCTCCGAAGCCGCGTCCCTCTCCCCGAGGTGCCGACTCGACTCGTACTTCGGCGACCGCGGACGCCTGAGGGGGGAGCGTCGGCGCCGTCGGAGGCGCGGGAGGGGGCGGAGGAGTTGCTTCCGCCCTGGCCGCCGGCGAAGGGGGAGGAGCCGCCTCGCGCCGCGCTTCCGGACCGTCGGTCCGAACATCGGGTTTCGTCGCAGGAGAATCTGCCGGGGCGGGACCCGCTTGCTCCGGAGTCGCGGAGGACGTACCCGGGACGCGGAACCCCGACCGGGGCTCGGTCTCCGGAGGCTCAGACTCGGGCTCCGCCACGGCCTCGAGCGGAGGAGGCGACGATTGCGGACGCCCGTCGGGCTCGGAATCAGGATGATCGGCCGTCGTAGGGAGCTCGATCGGCTTGTACCGCTCAGGGGCGACGGGCTCCGCTTCCACGGGCGCCTCGACGGGGGCCGCGACGGGCGCCTCGATCGGCTTCGCATCGTCGACGATCGTCGGGCTCTCCGTTTCGACGGCCTGCGTCGGGACGGCACTCGGCTCCTCGGGACTCGGCGGGGCGGTCTCGAGAGTGGGAGTCGAGGATCCGCCCTCCGCGGTCGAGTCGTTCGCTGAATCGACTTGTTCGGTTTCTGTTTGGGCTTCGACTTCGCGCCGCGGCGCCGGGGGCGGGGCCTCCTCTTTCGGACGCAGCGGCAGATCCTCGATGGCGACGGCCTCGGACACCTCGCGTTCGGGCGCGAGTTCCTTGGAGGTCTCGGTAGTGCGGGGCAACGCGACGGGCGCGGCGAAGAGGCCCTGCAGGAGATCCGAGAGGTTGAGGACGAACGCCTGGAAGGTGGGATCCTTGACTCGGACCGGTTGGGGCGCGAAGGATTTCGGCAGACCCGCCAGGGACTTGACCGGCTGTACCACGGGCTCACCCCCTTTCGGGTGAGAGTGCTTCGGTTCGGCGGCGCCCCGCGCCGTCGCCCTACCGTCCGTGGTGGGGTCGTCCTGCCCGCCTCCTGCGGGACTACACGACCCCTCTCCGGCCTTTCCCCTCTACTGCTGCATCAGCCGCACGATCCGCTCGAAGCGGGTCGGCGTTCCCTTCGGCGCATCCTTATCCGGCGTGCGCCAGGCGCTCCCCTCCGCCTGCATGGCGCCCAATACTTCCGCCGACTTTTCCGGGGACAGGAGCCGAAGGTAGCGGACGATTTCCTTGTCGTCCCAGCCGAACATAAGCGCGGCCAAGTCCTGTCCCTCTATTTGTTCGAAGATCGGCAAATTCGCCTCGGTGGCTTGATCGATTTTTTTCGATTCGAGCGAATCGCGTTCTTTCTTCAGGGCGGCGCGGAGCTTGTCCGATTCCGAACGCGCGGCGTCGATCCGACGGCGCTCCTCGTCGAGACGGGCGGACTCGACCGCGGTCAGGTCCTGCATCCGGCGCAGCTCCTCCTCGCGCCGTCGATGGGCCGTCTCGGAACGGAGCCGAGTCTCCTCGATGCGGCGCCACTCCTCGTCCGTTTTCGGCGACTCGGAGGGTGGAGTTTCCGCTTTCTTTCCTTGGAGACCGGCGTACGCCGCCCGGAGACGCTCGCGCGAGAGCTTCCCCGAGGGAACGAGCCACATCGCCAGGAGGAGGAGCAAGAGGACGACGGCGGTGCACACGATCTGGACGAGCTTGCCCAACTGTCCCAACAGGCCTTTCATGGAGATCCCTCCTGAACCATCCGGGATGCGACCTCGTCGAGAAACTTCTGCTCGTCGCGGGCGATCGCGACGTCGTACTCGCCCCTCCGCCGTTCGCGAAGCCGCTCGAGCACGCGGACACCCTGCATGGCTCCGACGAGTTCCCGACGTTTCTCCGAGCGATGAAGCTGTCGAGTTTGAAGTCCGCGGTAAGCCTCGGTGATCTTTCGGCTCAGCAGATTGAGGTATTGTTCGCGGATCCGAACCGCCGTGAGGTCCAGTTCCTTCGACTTCAGCCCGCGGAGCTCGACCTTCGTCGATTCTTCCTCCACGATCAGGCGGAGGATCGCCTGCTGCTGGTCTTCGACCGCACGGTTGGCGTCCGCGAATTCTCGCCGCTTGGTCTCCTCGAGGATTCGGCGGATCTCCAGGAGCCGCTCCAGACGGAATCGAAAGAGTTTAGGCATGGAATCCCTTTCCCAATTCCGCAAGGTCGTTCCGAACTTGCTCGAAACCGACGCCGTCCGAGACATCCTGTTTGAGGAAGCGTTGGATCGCCGGCATCATGCGAACGGCCAGATCGATCTCCGGGTTGGAACCCTTTACGTAGGCTCCGACGTTGATGAGATCCTCCGCATCGCGGTGCGTCGCGAGGGCGGCGCGCACCCGGGTGGCCGCGGCGAGGTGCTCGGCCGAGACGACGTCGTTCATCAGGCGGGAGACGCTGGTCAGGGGATCGACGGCCGGGTAGTGACCCCGAATGGCCAGCGACCGGGAGAGCCAGATGTGTCCGTCGAGGATGGAGCGGGCCGTGTCGGCGACGGGCTCGTTCATGTCGTCCGCTTCGACAAGGACGGTGTACAGCGCGGTGATCGATCCGCGGGCGGAACGACCGGCGCGCTCCATGAGCCGGGGAAGGAGCGCGAAGACGGACGGCGGGTATCCCTTGGTCGCGGGGGGCTCGCCCGCGGAGAGGCCGATCTCCCGCTGTGCGTTGCAGGTGCGGGTGACCGAGTCCATGAGCAGGAGGACGTCGTTTCCAAGGTCGCGAAAGTATTCGGCGACGGCGGTGGCGGCGAAGGCGGCCTTGAC
>Ga0137796_10000810_pt1 | contig 18850 bp, 18 predicted proteins | sample OV2TP3_FD_97704 | JGI IMG/M metagenome (GOLD analysis project Ga0137796, IMG submission 97704) | reverse complement strand
CGGTCCCCTCCATCGCTTCAATGGCCACAATAGCCTTGTCCTTAACCACCACGGTCTGCCCCACGTCCAAGGCCCCCATCGCCCTACTGATGCCCCTGCCAAACTCGATATCTTCCAGTTCTTTCACTGTCGGGCCCCGACGAGTCAGTGTGCCTGGAGGGGCCAGATAATCCGCCAGAAAATAAGTCGAATCCAAAAGTTCCAAGCCTTCTGATTTTAAATGGCTCGCCACCGCAGCAAAGATCGTGTCGGTTTTTCGGTCGGGGAGATCAGCGAAGATTTTCTGGAGTTCCTCATCCAGTCTTAGCTTTTCATCAAAAAGATTTTGGGGATTGACCTGTCCGGCCATGACAACCTTTTGGACACCTTCTTTCTTAAAGTATTCGGAAAGCCTCTTCAGTTCTCCAGGGGCCAGCCACAAAAGCCCATCCACAAAACCCCTTAGCAAAAAGGAGGTGTCTCCTCGGATGCCAACGGCGATGATTTTTATATTCTGGGATTTGACTTTTTGAGCGAGGAGAATGGGGAATTTTCCGTTGCCCGCGATGAGGCCTAGAATTTGAGGTGAGATTGACATCTCTATCCGCTAAAAGCGTTAGAGACTATTGAATAATGGGCTAAATCACAAATCCCAATCTACCAAATTACAAACAATACCCAATATACAATGAACAAAATAAGTCGGGCTGTCCTTGGTGTTTGGAATTTCGGTCATTGGGCATTGGAAATTGTTTGTGATTTGGAATTTAGTTATTGTAAATTCTTCATTACCCAAGAGTCTCTTTTAATATACTTGAGTTTGGCAAATTTTCGAATTTGTCGTCGGAAAAGTCTCTCGGATCGCAAAAACAGGTTTTCGATACCACAAAATTGCTTTCTCGACGAGAACTACCTGAAAATACGGCCCAAAAGCCCGAAAAAGTGCCAAACTCAAGTAATATAATTTAGCTACACACACCCCTCTTCGACGACTTAACGAAATCCACCAAATGCTGGAGTTTGGGACAGGGTATGATTTCCTTCTCAATTTTTTCCAGGGCATGAGACTTGCTCAATCCTGAATGGAATAAGATCTTGAAAGCCTTTCTTAACGCATTGATGGTTTCCGCAGAAAAATTCGCTCGTTTTAAACCCACGGAATTGATATTGAAAACCTTCGCGGGATGACCGTCGCACATCGAAAAAGGCGGAATATCCTGGACCACCTTGGAGCATCCCCCGATGATGGAAAGCTCACCGAGCCGTACAAACTGATGCACCGCCGAGAGCCCACCCACCACGGCCAAGTCTTCTACCGTCACATGCCCGGCCAGAGTCCCAGCGTTGGCCATCACGCAATGATTTCCAATCACACAATCGTGAGCAACGTGGGAATAGGCCATAAAGAGGTTATGATCGCCGATTGTGGTCGTGCCCTGATCGCCCGTACCGGGATTGACGGTCGTGTATTCCCGGAAGACATTGTGGTCTCCAATGTTTAAAAAGACCCGCTCCTCGTTATTGTATTTTTTGTCTTGAGGCTCGGCGCCGATCACCGCTCCGGTAAAAAACTCGCAGTCTTCTCCGATCGTCGTATTCCCCAGAATCGTGCAGTGGCTCCCCACCCGAGAGTTGTCCCCCAAGGCGACCGTCCCTTCCACGATCGAATAAGGCCCGACGACACAGCCCAGGCCCAGTTTCGCTTTGGGATCCACCAACGCTGTTTTGTGAATTTGAACGGCCATAAGATGAAAACCTTAAGGTTTCGAGCTGCCCGCCTACGGCAAATACGACGCCTCAATAAAAGAGAAAATCATGTCCGCCTCGGCGACCAGATCTCCCCCCACACGCGCCTCAGTATGGATCTGTGCCGTCTTCGCCCGATCGCGGATCACCTTAACCTCCATCCGCAATTGATCTCCGGGAACCACCACTTTCCTGAACTTGATATTGTTCGCGGCCATAAAGAAAGCCACCTTCCCTTGATGTCCTTCGTTGGTTAGAACCACGATCCCTGCGGTCTGGGCCATGGCTTCAATCATCAACACCCCCGGCATAACGGGCCGCGCAGGAAAATGCCCTTGAAAAAAACTATCGTTGACCGTGACGTTCTTTATTCCTACCGCGCGTTTGCCCTTTTCCAATTCCACGATTCTGTCGACCAGCAAGAAAGGATACCGGTGGGGAAGAATCCGCATAATCGCTTGAATATCCATGGCGTTTCCCCCTACTCCGTTCAAAATTCCCGAAGAGACTTTTTTCTGATACCTCAATCTCTGCTGATGGATTTTCTTGACGAGAGCGATATTCAGCGTATGTCCGCTTTTAATCGCAAAGACATGGCCTCGCAGCGCCACGCCCAAAAGATAGAGATCGCCGATCAAATCCAGGACTTTATGCCGGACAAATTCGTCTTTAAAACGGAGCTCATTGTCTTTCACCCCGGAAGAGGTCACGACCAAGGTGTTTTCGTAATTCGCACCTTTCCCTAAGCCCTTCTTTTGAAGTTCCTCGGCCTCTTCTTCCAGACAAAAGGTCCGGCATAAGGCAATCTGGTGCTCAAAGATATGGGAATCGACTCTCGTTGAGAGAAACTGTGAGCGAAGGAAGGGATGATTATAATCCAAGAGATAGGATATGGTTAATTCATCCCCCGGAAGGATGAAAAGGGCTGAACCGTTTTGCTCCACGCTGACGGGCTCTTTGATATCAAAATATTTTCTAGGATTATTTTGTTCGACAATGCCCGCCTCTTTCAGCGCTTTTAAAAAATCGATGCCGCTTCCATCCAAGCCCGGGAGCTCATTGCTGTCGATTTCGATGGTGAGATTATCGATTCTTAAGCCCGCCAGGACGGCCATCAGATGCTCTATCGTATGGATACACGCCGTCAGGGTGCCCAGGGAGGTGCAGCGGGGGATGGCCGAATCCGAAAGGACATTGGCGCAGGTCGCCTGAATCAGCGGCCTTTGCGGCAAATCCACCCTAATAAAAGAGATCCCCTCATCGGGTAAGGCCGGTTTAAAATGAAGCTGAACAGGATTGCCGGTATGAAGGCCTATTCCAGAAATCGTGAACTCTTTTTGGATCGTCCGTTGTTTTTCCTGAGTCATGGGAAATCCTTTAAACCATTGCTTAAGGGGAGGCGAGGACGGGGAGATTCATTTTGGGGTCTCGTTGAGCTTGGCTTCCAAAGCCTCGATTCTTTTCTTCAAATCGTTGATGATCTCAACATAATGGGGCAACCGCTGAAGATGAGCAATCACTTTTTTGGCTTCCAGATGAGGTTTGGCAGGAAAACCGAGAACGGTGGTATAATTTGGGACAGATTTTGTGACCCCGGCTTGGGAGGAGACAACAGCCCCTTCTCCAATCGTCAAATGACCAGCGATGCCAGCCTGTCCGGCCAGGATCGCGTTCTTTTTGACAACCACACTGCCGGAAATCCCCACTTGGGCGATGATCAGACAGTTCTCTTCAATAATCACATTGTGGGCGATGTGAACCAAATTGTCAATCTTGGTTCCCCGGCCGATTTGAGTCTTGTCAAACCTGGCCCGGTCAATGGTCACACCGGCCCCAATCTCCACATCATCTTCAATGACGACACAACCCAACTGAGGGATCTTTTCATGGCCTTCTGGATTTGGAATAAAACCAAAGCCGTCTGAACCGATCACCGTTCCACTATGGATAATCACCCGATGACCAATCGTGATCCTTTCGCGAATGGTGGTGTTAGGATAGATCAAACAATGGTCACCGATCACGGTGTTATAACCAATAAAACACCCGCCGCTGATTACGGTATGGGAGCCAATCTTGACATTGTCTTCGACAATGGTAAACGGGCCAACGGCCACATCTTTCCCCAAGGTCGCCTTAGGGGCAATCAGGGCTTGGGGGTGAATCCCCCGCATCCGATCTGTGTCAGGGCCGACAACGAAGGAGACCATTTTGGCAAAGGCGAGCGATGGATTCGTTGTGCGGATGATGGATTTACCGTCAACAGATATATCCCGAGGGGTGATGATCGCCGAGGCCTTGGTTTTTTGCGCCAGAGGATAATATTTGGCGCTGGCCAGAAAGGTTAGATCTCCCTCTTTGCCCTCTTTAATGCCACAAAGCCCGGTGATAATGAGGTTGTCGTCTCCGACAACCTCTCCCTCCACCAACTGCGCGATTTCGGCTAAGGTTTTTCGCATTTTCACTTTTTACTGGTCTCTTTGGACTCTTTGGCGCCTTTCTTGTAGCTGTCATTGAGCAGCTTAAGGATTTTTTCGGTAATATCCATCTCCTTGCCGCCGTAAATGAGAACGCGGTCATTTAAAATCAAGGAAAATTTTTCTTTCTCGGCAAATTCCCGAACCACCTTCTCGATCTCCAAGAGAATTTCCCGAATCTTCTCATCCCGTTCTTTCTTTAATTCGGTTTGGCTTTGGCGGTCAAATTCCAAAAGCTCTGTCCTGTCTTTATCCATCTGCTCTTGGAGTTTCGTCCTTTCGGTGTCTTTAAGAACCGACAGCTTTCCCTGGGCCTCACGGATCTTGTCCAGCCTCTTATTGCGGACGCCTTCATATTCGGAATGCTTTTTCTCCAAGACAGCATCGTACTCTTTCGTTTTCGCATAATCGTCAAAGATACGACTAAGGTCCACATATCCGACCTTTTTGCCTTCTAAACTCTGGGCCTGGACATCAACGCCGGTGGCGAAAATAAAAAGACTTAACCCTAAAAAACCCATTTTAAAACTTTTCACAAGCTACCCTCCTTTTGGTTGAACCCATTGGTTTTAATCTCCAATGACATTCTTTTAAAATCCCCGACTCATACTAAAATAAAACTTACCCGAACGCTCTTCCTCCCCCGGCTCCTCATTTAAAGGGTATCCGTAATCCAAATTGATCGGCCCAATGGGGGTCTTGACCCGCAGACCCAAACCGGCTCCTGATTTAAAATTCCCGGAGCCAAATTCATCAAGCCTGGCCCAGACATTTCCCGTATCGAAGAAAGCCGCCAATTTAACGAAATCGATGACGGGGATGGTATACTCCACATTGCCCACCAGAAGGCTTTCCCCTCCGAGCGGGTCTTCGGTGACGGGATCAATCGGACCCACTTTCCGTTCATCGTATCCTCGAATGGTTCTTGCGCCACCGGCGAAAAACCGCTCGAAAATCGGCACCGTATCCGAGTCCCCATACGTATCCATAAAACCCATGCGAACGCTGAATTCCATCACGGAATTCCATTGGAAAGGGACATTGACACTCATCTTATCCTGAAATCGGACGAAATCTTTATCTCCCCCTAAGGCCCCACCGGCCACATCAAAAGTTCCGGTTAAGAGCAACCCTTTGGTCGGACTAAAAACGTTATCCCGCGTGTCCCGCGTTAAGCTGAAGGCCATATCGCTGACGGTATTTTGCCCCGCCTCTTTGGCCAAATCTGTGGAGACATCGCTTTCCAAGTCTCCAATGGTGATTCTCTCTCGCCGATACGTGATCCCTCCCGAGAGATATTCAGAGATTTCTTTGCCCAACCGGAGATTGCCGCCTACCCGCTTTTCATCGTAGGCATAACCGACATCCCGCTCCCGATCCCGCTCCATGCGATAGGCATCAAAACCGCCGGAGACCGGATAGTCAAAAATCCAGGGCTCGGTAAAGCTCAACCGCAGGTCGTTTCTTAAAGAACCGGTCTCGGCGCGCAGCGACAAATGCTGGCCGCCTCCCGTAAACATTGGCCAGTTGGTGAAATCAAAATTCCTCTGCTCAATTTCGATGAATCCGACGATCTGGTCGATCGTGGAATACCCGCCTCCGAAACTCAAAGACCCCGTCTTCATTTCCTTGACCTGAACCACAAGATTCTTGCGATCAGGATGCTCGGTGTCTTCGATATCATAACTCACATCCTCAAAATATCCCAAATTTTTAAGACGTTCCTTGGTGCGCCTGAGCTTGGCCCCATCAAACCGATCCCCGGGATAGAGGCGGATCTCCCGGCGGACCACAATATCGCGGGTGCGCGTGTTGCCTTCGACCTTCACCTGTTCCACGTAGGCGAGCTCGCCCTCATCGATATCCAACCGCAGTTCCACTTTGCCGGTTTCCGGACTTAAAGAAGTGGATTCTTTGACGTCGGCAAAAATGTAACCTCTGTCAAAATAGGCCGTCCGCACATTGGAAAGATCTTCTTCCAGCTTCTCCCGGCTGAAGATATTGCCCACGCGCACAGACTCCATGCTATTGAGGATTTCGCGGGTCGTCAGGATTTTATTGCCCTTGATGGCGATATTTCCGATGTAATAGCGTTTCCCTTCTTCGATCTGGATGCTCACAATCAAACGTCCGGGGGACTTAAACTCTTCCATGGTATAGCTGGCCTTGGCATCGATAAAACCGTTCTGGCCGTAAAAAGCCACAATCCGGTCCATATCTTCTTTTAAAATTTCTTCCTTGAGATAACCAGAGGTAAAAAGAGAATCGGCACGGGTTTTGATGACCTTGATAATCCTTTTATCCGGGAAAGAGTTGTTTCCGAGAATGTTGAGCTTTTTGATCTGAGTGCGTCGTCCCTCCTGGATGACAAAATGCAGGCTCGCTTTGTTGGTCACCTCATCGGTAAAGGTCTCGACTTCTACGGTAGCGGAACTCAAGCCTTTCTTGGCATACATCTCCTGGATGGTTTTAACATCTTCCTTGAGGGTCTTTGGATCGAGGAATTTTTCTTTTTTCGTTTTGATTTTATTCACAAGAGCCCGGGGGCGAAAATGGCGGGTCTTGGAAAAGGTGATCTCTTCCACAATAGGCTTCTCAGTCAGATAAAAGATAACCTTAAAGCCCCCTTCGTAATCCTTGCGATCGACCTTCACATCCGAAAAAGAACCTGTATTGTAAAGTCTTTTGATATCGTCGCTAATGACATTTTGCAGATATTCTTGACCCACTCGGCTTTTAATCTTGGCAAGGATCACGGAAATGCTGATGGTTTTATTGCCTTCCACTTCAATAGCCTTAACGATCTTTCGGGAGGATTCCCGGGTGAGGCCCTCTTTAAGATCCCTGTCTTCCGGCATTTGATCTTGGAATGAGGTGTCAGACTCATTCCCTTGAGCCCACGCCAAGTGCGCTGACAAAAAAAAGCTGGCTACCCAGATTAAGCAAAATATCTTATGGGACGATGTCATGAATGGCTTTTTGATGCATTATAAAAACATTCCTTTTCTGTGTCAATCAACATGTGCGAGATTTTCAAACCGCACATACTCTTTGCGGAAGACCAGCTTCAGGACCCCCACCGGGCCGTTCCTTTGCTTGGCGATCATCACATCCGCCAGCCCCTTGTTTTCCTCAGTGGGCATATAGTATTCCTCCCGCATCAACAAGATGACGAGATCCGCATCCTGTTCGATGGCTCCGGATTCCCTCAAATCCGACAACTGCGGCCGATGGTCTTGACGGCTTTCCACCGCGCGCGACAACTGGCTGATGGCAATGATGGGAATATTTAACTCTCTGGCCAGCGCCTTTAAGGAGCGGGAGATCTCGGAAATCTCCTGCTGTCGGCTTTCGATCTTGCTGGGCCCCCGCATCAGCTGCAGATAATCGAGGATCAAAAGCTCAATCCCCTGAGCTGATTTTAAGCGCCTGGCCTTGGCCCGCAGCTCCAAAACCGAAATCGCCGGCGTGTCATCGATAAAAATAGGTGCTGAGGAAAGTTTCCCGGCGGCCGCGGTCAAAATCGGCCAGTCCGAAGGAGATAAAAACCCGGAGCGCACTTTATGGGCATCCACCCGCGCGTGAGAACACAGCATCCTTTGGACCAGCTGCTCCTTGGACATCTCTAAGCTGAAATAGGCCAAAGGAATTTTTTTCTCCACGGCCGCATATTCGGCGATGGTGGCGACCAGGGCGCTTTTGCCCATGGACGGCCGTCCGGCCACCACAACCAAATCCGATTTCTGTAAGCCCGAGGTCATTTTATCCAACTCATAAAATCCCGTGGGAACGCCGGTCACATACTCCTTGCGCTGGTAAAGCCTATCGATGACCTCAATGGCATTACGGATAATCTCTTTGATATGAACGGATTTTTGTTTCTCGCGGGAGGTGGCGATTTCAAAAATAAGTTTCTCCGCCGAGTCCACCAATTCATCGACATTCACACCGGGTTCAAAACTTAACGTGACGATCTCGGTGGCATTCTTGATAAGTCTGCGCTGGACGCTTTTTTCTTTGACAATGTTGGCGTAATACTCGACATTGGCCGCCGTGGGAACCAGATCCACCAAATGGGTCAAATACGCGACTCCGCCGACGTCCTCCAAGCGTCCCTGGCTTTTGAGATGATCCGACAGGGTGATTAAGTCGACATTCTTCCGGTTTTGATAAAGCTGGATAATAGATGAATAGATGCGACGATGAGCCTCCTCATAAAAACATTCATCATCTAAAATCTCTACACCTGTACCGATGGCATTTTCATCGATCAGCATGGCCCCCAAGACAGACTGCTCCGCTTCAGCATTCTGGGGAGGGACTTTTACTTCTTGGTGACCCATAATCGGATTTTGGCTGTTACGGAAGGATGGAGCTTAACGCCGACCTCATAGATTCCCAGCTCTTCTATGCGCCTATCTAAGATAATTGATTTCTTGTCGATCGAAAAACCTTCCTCTCCCAAGGCCCCGGCAATATCCGCTTCCATGACCGAACCGTAGGGTTTTTCCAAGTCGTTGACCTCTACGCTGACCGTACAGGAAAGCTTGTTTAATTTCTCGGCCAGGAGCTCGGCCTCCTTTTGTTTTTGGCCCTCGAGGGCCTGTTGCCTTGCTTTCTCTTGCGCGATTTTTTTAAGGTTCTCCGGAGTCGCGGGATAGCCCGCCTTTTGAGGGAAAAGAAAATTCCGGGCAAAGCCATCCTTGACTTTGACCACGTCCCCCGCGCGACCCAGTTTATCGACGTCTTTGCATAAAACGACATTCATTTCTTTCGTATCCCCACGGGCAGCAACCCTAAGAATCTTGCCCTCTTGATCGCTATGCTCAGTTCTCTTTGCCTTTTGGCCGAGAGATTGCTGATCCTCCGGGAAACGATTTTCCCCCGGTCCGTGACGTATTTTTGCAAAAGGTTCGCGTTCTTGTAATCAATCTTTACCCCCGCGGGCAATTGATACCGATTGGCCCTGCTAAAACCTCCCGCCCCCGGGAACTCCCCGGCTCGCCGGTAAAATCTTTCTTTTCGCGGTGATTTTCTTTCTCTCAAGGGAAACCTCCTTTTGATGGCTCCTTTTGACTATTCTTCCCACGCCATATCTTCCGGTTTTAAGTCCTCTTTCCCTGAAGATCCCGCCGATCCCATCGAAGGCTCAACGCTTTCCTCCACAGGTGCAGGAGGTGCAGAGGGGATCTCAGCGGCTTTGGCCGGAGCCGGGGTGAGAAACTGAATCCGTTCAGCGCGGATGTCAATGGTATTTCTCTTTTGGCCGTCGGTGGTCTCCCAGGAGCGAGACTGAAGGCGTCCTTCCACAAAAATGGGGCGGCCTTTCTGCAAATACTGATTGCAGGTCTCCGCCTGTTTGTCCCAGGCGGTGACCGTAATAAAACAGGTTTCTTCCTTCAGTTCGCCAGTTTTATCCTTGAATTTTCGATTGACGGCCAGCCTCAGATTGGCCACGGCCACTCCTGAAGGGGTATATCGCAATTCCGGATCCTTGGTCAGATTTCCAATTAAAAATACTTTGTTCAGACTCGCCATGTTTGTCCCTCCCTATTTAATCAATTCTGATAATCAGATAACGCAAGATCTCTTCATTTAATCTCAGGAGATCCCTCATCTTGGCCAGAAGGGCCCCTTCACTCTCGAAGTTGATCAGATAATAGGTGGCCTCGGTTCTCTTTTTCAGGCTAAAGCTCATCTTATATCGGTCCAGCCAGACCTGACTGTTCAAGACGCGTCCTCCTATTTTTGTGATGACTTCCTGAGTCTGCCGGTAGACTTCTTCTTTTTCCGATGGGGATTTTTGGGCATCCACCATAACCACAAGTTCGTATTTGCTATTCATCTCGCCTTTCTTTCTCTAACGTTAACCCTTCGACGCGCCCCCGCCGCTTTGCTTTGCAAAGCGAAGCAGCGGGGCCGTCGAAGAGTTGAACCGGCTCATGGCGCGGCTAACGCCCTCCATCAGCCAGCTGAGACAACAATCCATGGCTTTGAGAATGAAATCATCCAAATGTTTTTTCTCCTGTTCGCTAAATTCGCCCAGCACATAATCGACAGCCTCTTCCTTTTTGTGCGGTGAACCAATGCCCAGCCTCAAGCGAGGAAAATTTTCTGTCTTTAACTCGTCCTTAAGGGATCTTAGGCCTTTATGCCCACCGTCGCTGCCGTTCGGGCGCAATCGCATTTTGCCGAATCCCAAGGCCAGATCATCACAAACAATCAAGATGTCCTCTAGGGGGATATCCTTTTTATGGACAACCAAGCTAACGGCAAGGCCGGATTGGTTCACATACGTCAATGGCAAAAGCAATAGGACATCCTGCCGGCCGATCTTGCCTGTTGTCGATTGGGCTTCTTTAAAAGAACGGGAAAATTTCCAATGATGCTCCTTCGCCAGTCGTCTAACGACCAAAAAACCTAAATTGTGCCTCGTATATTCATATTGCGGATCTGGATTGCCTAAGCCAACAATGAGCTTGAGAGTCAAATTTTAAACCTGCCTTTTTTAAGTCTTTCCCTCTTTCCCTTTTTTTTCCTTTTCCTTGGATTCTACGTCCGCTTTCTTAGAGGCCTCGGGAGCGGCTTCTTTCTTCTTTTCTTTAATCACTTCGGGTTCGCTGGCAGGGGCCCCTTCCACAGCAGGAGCCGCAACCTCCACTTCTTTCATGGGAACCGCCACCATCAGAACCGTTGCCTGGGGATCATTTTTGGTGACGACACCCGAGGGCAAGACGAGATCTTTGACCTGGAGAGAATCGTGGATCTTCAAGGAGCTGACATCCACTTCGATCGACTGAGGAATCTCTGTAGGCAGACAAACCACCGTAAGCTCCCACAAGACATGCTCGATGGAACCGCCGTCTTGTTTGACCCCGATCGCCTCTCCCTTGGCCTTGATGGGCACTTTGACCTCAATCTTTTCAGTCAAGGAAATGCGGTTAAAATCGATATGGAGGATACGGTCGAAGACGGGATCATATTGGATCTCTTTGGTAATGGCGAAATAGTCCTTCAAGATTTGGGGGCCTTGTTGAACATGGAGATGATAAATGACATTGGCTCCTCCCTGAAGACGGGTGATTTGTTCAAATGATTTTCGATCGACTTGGATCGACATCGGCCTTTCCTCGCTTCCGTAAAGAACAGCAGGGACAAAATTATTATGGCGCAACACCCGGCTTTTGCGGCTGCCGAGCTCTGTTCGGACCTGAACATCCAATTTTATTTCTTCCATCGTACTCCTCTATCTTTATTAATTCGGATCCCAATTTTTTTATGTTGCATTCTTCCTTTAGCGCCTAATCCCGTCAAAAAGACAGCTGATCGACTCTTCGTTGTGAATCCTTTTGATCGCCTCTGCCAAAAGGGAGGCCACGGAAAGAACCTTGATCTTAGGATGCCGATGGGCCTCTTTTAAAGGAACGCTATCCGTAATGACCAGCTCTTTGAGGGCCCTGGACTGGTGAATCCGGGGAAGGGCATTCCCCGATAGGACACCGTGGCTCATGGCGGCATACACACCCACCACGCCTTTTTTCGTTAAGGCCTCCACGGCTTCAATCAGGGAGCTGCCTGTGGCGACGATATCATCCACAATAACCGCGGTTTTACCTTTAACGCGGCCCAGGATATGCATGACCTCGGTTGTCTCGGGGCTGGTGCGACGTTTGTCCACGATGGCAAGCCCCGCCCCGAGCCTTTTGGCATAGGCGCGGGCCATCTTAATCCCCCCCACATCGGGCGAAACCACGACCAGATTCTTAATCTTCTTCGTATCAAAATAATCACACACGACATGGATCGCATAGAGATGATCAACGGGGATATCATAAAACCCTTGAATCTGAGGGGCGTGAAGATCCATGGTTAAAACCCGGTTGGCGCCCGCCGCCACCATGATGTTGGCGACCAATTTAGCCGTGATGGGGACCCGGGGCTGGTCTTTTCGATCCTGGCGGGCATAGCCAAAATACGGCAAGACCGCGGTGATTCTATTGGCCGAGGCCCGTCGGGCGGCGTCAATTAAGATCAAAAGCTCCATCAGATTGTCGTTGGCCGGTGGGCATGTGGACTGGATGATAAAGACGTCTTTGCCTCGGATATTTTCTTTGATCTGAACCTGAATCTCCCCGTCGCTAAAACGCCCCAGCAAGATATCGGTTAAAGGAACATTCAGATGTTCGCAGATGCTTTTGGCCAAGGCATGGCTGGCGTTACCGGCGAAAATCGAAAGACCGTTCATGAGGATCTTCTCTTGGATACAATTCTGGCGGGGACCCCCATGGCCACATGCCCGTCGGGAATGGATTGCCCTTGGGTCACAACGGCCCCGGCCGCGGTTAAGGCCCTGCGGCCCACTTTGAGCGGAGCGATCAAAATCGAATCCGATCCAATGAAGGCCTCATCTAAAATGGTGGTCCGGTTTTTCTTTTTCCCGTCGAAATTGGCCGTGACCGTTCCCGCGCCGATGTTGACACGGGAGCCCACGGCCGCGTCCCCTAAAAAGCCAAAATGCTTCATAAGGCAGCGGTTTCCTAAATGGGACCGGGAGACTTCGGTGAAATTCCCCACTTGGACTTGATCCGCCAGTCGTGTGCCGCTTCGCAAACGGCAGAAGGGGCCGATCCAGCAACGGCGGCCAATCCCGACATTGTTTTCAATCACAGTAAAAGGCCGGATGGTTGTGTCCCGCCCGATCTTCACGTCCAACTGGATATAAGTCGTCTGGGGATCCTCAATGGTGACCCCCTGGCGCATAAAACTCTTTAAAATTTTATTTCGCAATATCCGTTCGGCACAGGCGAGATCCTCGCGCGTGTTTATCCCTAAGACTTCTTCGCTGTCCAGGGTCTTCAAAGTTTCGACTCGCTCCCCCTTCTCAACCAGGAGACTCACGATATCCGTCAGATAAAACTCATTTTTCTTGCGGTTGACCTTAATACCGGAGATCAAGCGGAACAAGGTGGGCGCGTTAAAACAATAAACACCAGCGTTGATTTCGGTAATCTCTTTTTCCTTAGGGGCGGCATCGCGCTCTTCGCGGATCGCCTTGACCGCGCCTTGATGGTCGCGGACAACACGGCCGTACCCTAAGGGATCTGCTCTATCGGCCGTCAAAAATGTGCCCGCCGCCCCTCGATGCCGATGTTTGGCGATAAGCTGGACAATCGTCCGACGCTCTAAAAGAGGTGCGTCACCGCTTAAGATCAAGACATCGCCCTTGTAATTTTTAAAATAAGGGTCCGTGCAGCGCACGGCATCCGCTGTGCCTAAAAGTCTTTTTTGAAGGACGACTTCAAGAGGACCGCTGATCGCCTCCCTGACCTCCTGATTCTTGAAACCCAAGATAAGATAAGTTTTCAAAGAGCCCACACCTCTCGCCAAATTTATCACATGCTGAATCATGGGTTTGCCGCAAATCGGATGGAGCACCTTCGGGATATCCGAATTCATTCGTACGCCGCGGCCGGCGGCAAGAATAATGGTTCGCAGGGGTCTCATGGATTAAAGGATTCAGTGGATTGTCAAGGTTGGCCGATTAGTCTCTTGATTTGCTCAAATTTATCAATCTTGCTCGATCTCCATTGGTCAACGCTAACTTTTTAGCTCTACTCCAGCGCTTAATTTGCTGTTCGCGCTTCTCCGCTTCTTCTTTCTTTTTGAATTCTTCTTTATGGAGAATCTCAATAGGAGGATTATACTTGGTGTAATGTCCTCCTTTCCCTCGTTGATGCTCTTGCAATCTTCGCTTCGGATTATCGGTAATGCCCGTATAATACGACCCATTTTTATTTTGGGTAATGTATAGATACCACATATTGTCCTTCGACGCGCTCGCCTCTTCGAGGCTCGCTTGCTCAGGATGGTTCGACTTGGCAGATGGTGAGCAAGGCAGATGGCGAAGCCATCTGCCGCGTCGAACCACTGCCCAGCCAGGATTCGAACCTGGAAAGCGAGATCCAAAGTCTCGTGTGTTACCCATTACACCACCGGGCAAAAAAAATTTTAGTGATTTCCTTTTGAAAAGGCTGCCTCTTGAGAACTGGAGGAAGAATCCTTTCTGCCGCTCTCTTTTTTATAGGCCTCTAATATCTTGTTTTGCAGATACTCGCGAAACTGCTGAGTGACGGGATGCGCAATGTCGCGGTGCTCCGATTTGGCATCGATATCCGAGGCGCTTACGGGCTTGTCTTGAGAGGACAGGGCCTGACCGCACTGATTGCAAAATTTGCTGCCTGCATCGTTTTTTACATTGCATTTCGGGCAGGGAAACTTCATTTTCCGAGAGGGCATAGCAATAAACAATCCACTGGAACCTTGAATCACTTTTATATTTCTGACCACAAACACATTATCAAACGTCACAGTCGCATAAGCCTTTAACTTTTTATCCTGTCCTTCCTTAGGGAAGACTCGGATCTCTGTGATCTCCATGGCCCCTCTCCCTTCGTTTAAACCCAAGAATTTTCAGTTGACCTTTTTTATATTAACTTTTGGTTACGGTTAAATTCTTGGGTTTAACCCCCACGGTTTGATTAAATCTCGAAGAGATTGAATCAGTGGGGGTTAAAATGTGCCCACAACAAAGACTCGACGATACTCTTTATTCAATGCGGATTTTAAGCTTTCGGCCTTCTTTCGGTCTTCAGCCAAAACAAATAAGGCAGGGCCGCTTCCAGAAAAACCCACCCCGTGAGTTGTCAAGCGACCCAATTTCTGCTTCAATAAGGCTAAAGAAGGCTGTAGTCTCACGATGGCAATTTCCAAATCGTTACGTAGAGACCCTGCCAGCGCTGAAAAAATTTTTTTTCTCAAAGAACGGATTAAAATATTAACATCATCCTTAAGCTTTGTCAACCCTTCGACTTCGCTCAGGGTTGATGCTGAGCGGAATCGAAGCATCAACCCTTCCTTCTCCGTCCGAAGGACTGAAGGGGCTCCTGGTCTTAAGCTTTCAAAAACTTCCCTGGAATACATCTTAAAAGGCGGGACGACTAAAACATGCCACAATCGGGTCTTTAAACGTAACGGCTTAAGGCGATCCCCGCGGCCGGTTCCAACAGCCCAGCTTTCATCCTGCACAAAAAAAGGGACATCGCTGCCCAGAGTTCTAGCCAGGGTGAGTAATCTGCGTTTGCTAATCTTAAGGGCCCACATTTGATTTAAACCCAAAAGAGTGGTCGCGGCATTGCTGGAGCCACCCCCTAAACCCGCTGCCACAGGAATGCATTTTTCAATCTTTATATCGATACCACGCGTCACACCCAACTGGTCTTTTATTAACTTCGCGGCTTGATAAGCTAAATTTTGCGAGCCTAAAGGCACATCCGGATGATCGCAAAAAATACGAATTCCTCCGGTGGGATAGGAGACCAGCCGAATGTTATCGCACAGATCAATCCGTTCAAAAAGGGTCTCGATATTATGATACCCATCGGACCTTTTGTTCATGACTTTTAAGAAGAGATTTAATTTTGCCGGGGAACAAAGGGAAAGGGTCTTCATAAATGAAGCATCACTATGGGTGATTTATTCTTGAGATATAAAGGTAGGACAACAAAAAGACTACGGACTCATCTCTTGATGGGATACAACCTGCTCTCCTTGCTCTTTTTCCTTCCGATTCTTCAGGTTATCTAATTTCGCTGTAATGTGCTTTTGATTAGGAGACAACTCCAAAGAGAGTTCCCAGTATTTTCTTGCCTGCTCGTCCTCATTCATCTTCCAATAGACATCACCGAGATGATCATAGATCACCGGGTCCTCAATAAGGCCAATAGTCTGTTTAAGCAATTCCAATGCCTGCGCATACATCTCTTTTTTATAGTATATCCAACCCAGACTATCGAGATAAGCCCCATTATTAGGACTGATCTTAAGAGCGCGCTCAAGCAATCCCACCGCCTCATCCAGATTGATTCCATCTTCGGCGTAGACATACCCTAAAGAATTCAAACTCCCCTCATGTTCCGGATCGGCCATGATGGATCTCTTGAAAAACTCGATGGCCTGGGGCCGGTCTTCCAACTCCAAATAAAGAGATCCCAAAAGATACATAACCTCAGCGTTATCGGGTTCCAAAGAAAGAATTCTTTTAAACTGTTCGATGGCCTTGTCGAATCTTCCTTGGGAATAGTAGAGCTGACCTAAATACCCAAAAACCTCAATATTTTCAGGTTCTGCCTTTGAAAAATGCTGTAGGATCAATTCATACTCGGAAGCCGCTTTGTCAAAATCCTTCTGCGTGGAATAAACTAACGCCAGGATGTAATGAGGCTGGAGATCTTCAGGTTGAATTTGGACCGCGAGCTTCAGTTCTTCAATGGCTTGAGACAAGTGGCCCAAACGAGCGTAGTCAATTCCTAAACGCAGGTGAATGGCATGATTCTCCTGATCCCAGAGGGCCGCCTGTTCGTATTCAAGAACCGCCTCCTGGGTAAGGCCTAAAAAGTCATAAACCAATCCCATCGTATAATGGGAAAGGGCCTTGGCTAATAACTGTTGATCTTCACTAGCAAAGGCCAAAGGCCCTTGCCCGAGAAATGCAACGACCAAAAGCATTCCACCCACCACGCATCTTTTTACTTTTAAGAACTTCATCTTTTCTCCCGTCATTTTTCCTCAACTCTAAAACTGGCTCCTCACTCGGGGGTTGCCCTGGAACGATCTCGCTTACCCTTTTTAAGCGGTTGCCCGCTTCTTCAAGTGACGCAGCAGTTTCCTGAGTTTTTTACGTTTGTGTGTTCTAATTTTTCTGAGTTTTCTTTTTCTGCCGCATGGCATAACGTTGTTCCTTAATAAATGAGCTTATTCAGCGAATACTCAATAATCCCCTGAGCGCCGGCGGCTTTCAATTGAGGGATCAGGTTTCGAACTGTTCCCTCATCAATCACCACTTCCACAGCCCTCCACTCATCATTACTCAAAGGTGAAATCGTCGGATTCTTAAGCGATGAGAGCTTTTTAAGCACTTGCTGTAAATTCTTCGTTTCGACATTCATTTTGAGGCCGACCATATTGTCCGCCGCGATGGCGCCTTTCAAAAGGAGAATCAAATGTTCCATCTTTTCCTTCTTCCAAGGATCCTGATAAGCCTCTTTATTGGCGATGAATTGGGTGGTGGATTCACAAATGGTGCTGACAATGCGCAATTTATTAGCCTGGAGGCTCCTTCCTGTCTCGGTCAATTCCACGACCGCATCCACCAGTCCCGAGGCGACCTTGGCCTCGGTAGCGCCCCACGAGAATTCCACATCCGCCTTCACATGATCTTTCTTAAGGTAATCTTTAGTGATGTTCACAATTTCCGTGGCGATTCTCTTCCCATTCAGGTCTTTGATCGACTGGATGGATGAAGTTTCGGGAACCGCCAGTACCCAGCGGACCTTGCTGAAACCCTGTTTGGCATAAATCAAATCCGCCAAAGCGACCACTTGAGAGCCATTCTCCAAAATCCAATCCGCACCCGTAATGCCACAATCCAGCGCGCCGTCTTCGACATACCGGGACATCTCCTGGGCCCGCAACAAAACCGGCTCAATGTCCGGATCATCAATGGTAGGAAAATAGGATCGTCCCGAGACATAAACTTTAAAACCGGCCTTCTCAAAAATTTTGATCGTCGCCTCTTGGAGACTCCCTTTGGGCAAACCCAGTTTTAGCTTATTCATGCTCATAGCCCTCACAACTCCATCGACCTAAAAATTTTAACAAGGCCATATTATACCTGTGAGCCCGAGGGTTGTAAAGAGGGATTTCTCCTCATTTGTCAAAGAACGTCTCTCGAGGATTCAAACTCTCCTATTCAAATATAATCGGTATTTGGAAGAGAGGCAAGGTTGGCGTGCTGCGAGTCGTGAGGGATCACTTAAAGATGTTTGGGACCACCTCATCCAAATCTTCCAAGGCCTCTAATAAGCCAAAGGAAAGTCTTTGCTCCTGGATTCTTTGGAGTGTCGTCTTTAAGACCTCGGGGGTGCTCCATGGGATATCTGTGAAAAGGGTGCTTTGAAGAGAAGAAAGCCCTATGAGATAATATCCGCCGTCTTGGGCCGGGCCTAAGACTGTATCATGGGTTTCCAGAACCCCAAAACCCTTCCTTAGAATACCAGCTTGTAATCCCAACGTATCGCTCCCGAGGGCGATCACCTGATAGTACTTTTTGGCAAAAGCAGACTCAAAGGCCCGATCAAGTCTTTGTCCCACATCACCTCCTTGCTGGGCCCAATATCCATTGGCTTTATCGAGCCACCTTTCTATGAGATCCTGTTTGTCATAGGGATCAAAGACCACGATGCATTCGATGCCCTCCTCACGAAGGTCTTTGATGGTATTAAAATTCTTTAAGGCCAGATCCCGGTACATTCTCGCAGCCTCATCATGGCCCACGGTCTTGGCCAAACGGGTTTTGACTTTTCCGGGTTGCGGATAGCGCACAAAGTACAAGATGACCTTAGAACCCATCCCATAACTCCTTTTGGGCTGCAAATTCGGCTTTTGGTGAGCGCAGTCGAACCACTTTTGGCCTGCACCTTCGTCAGCCTCGCTCGACATACTTTCCGTCGTACAGTATGCCGTCGCTCGGCTTCCTCGGTTCGGCTCAAAATCCGAATTTTCGCTACCAAAATCAGTTATGGGATGGGTTC
>Ga0137796_10000809_pt1 | contig 18854 bp, 21 predicted proteins | sample OV2TP3_FD_97704 | JGI IMG/M metagenome (GOLD analysis project Ga0137796, IMG submission 97704) | reverse complement strand
CCGTCGCCGGCGAGCGACGATCTCGCGCTCCCGGTCGCACCGGGGTCAAGTGTAAGTCATTGAAGCCGGACGAGAGGGCCTGCTGGCACGGCAGATGCAGTGCAGTCATTACCTCGTTCTGAAAGGAGCAACGCATGAGCGTGAGACCCGTCTACCTCCTGGCGATCGCACTCGCCCCGGCGCTGGCGCTGGGCAGCGACAACCCGAAGTTCGACCGCCTCGACCGCAACCGCGACGGCTTCCTCTCGCGCGAGGAAGTGCGCCACCTGCGCGACTACGCGAGCGCGTTCAACGAGGCCGACGCCAACCGCGACGGCCGTCTCAGTCCGGCCGAGTTCATCAAGGCCGAGGCGATCCACGACCGCGTGCTCGCCGGCAAGTACGTCGACGACACCATGCTCACCGCCCGCGTCAAGGCGGCGCTGCTGAAGGAGCCCGAGCTGAAATCGCTCGACGTAGGCGTGGAGTCCAACCGCGGCCAGGTGCTGCTCTCGGGCTTCGTGCAGGACGACCGGCAACGGCAAAAGGCCCTCAAGGCCGCCGCGGCAGTGCCCGGCGTGCGCGGCGTGATGGACGGGATGGCGCTGCGCTAGGCGAGGCCCGCCCGCTCGGCCTGCCGGTCGGCGTGATAAGACGAGCGCACCAGCGGCCCGATCGCGGCATGGCGAAAGCCCAGCGCCTGCGCCTCGCGCTCGAACAGCGCGAAGCCCTCCGGGGGCACGAAGCGCTCCACCGGCAGGTGGTGCGCCGAGGGCGCGAGGTACTGGCCGAGGGTGAGCATCTCCACGCCGTGCGCGCGCAGATCGCGCATCACGGCGAGGATCTCGTCGTCGGATTCGCCCAGCCCCACCATCAGCCCGGACTTGGTCGGCACCCGCGGGTGCCGCGCCTTGAAGGACTCGAGGAGCTCCAACGAATGCGCGTAGTCGCCGCCGGGCCGCGCGCGGCGGTACAGGCGCGGCACGGTCTCGAGGTTGTGGTTCATGACATCCGGCGGCGCCGCCTCGAGGATCTCGAGCGCGCGCTCCAGCCGGCCGCGGAAATCGGGCACCAGCACCTCGATCGCGGTGCCGGGCGAGGCCGCGCGCACCGCGCGGATGCAATCGACGAAGTGCTGCGCACCGCCGTCCTTCAGGTCGTCGCGGTCGACGCTGGTGATGACGACGTAGGCAAGCGCAAGGCGCGCGATCGTCTCGGCGAGGTGGGCGGGCTCCTCGGCGTCGGGGGCGAGCGGCCGGCCGTGCGCCACGTCGCAGAACGGGCAGCGCCGCGTGCAGATGTCCCCCAGGATCATGAAGGTGGCGGTACCCTTGCCGAAGCACTCGCCGATGTTGGGGCAGGAAGCCTCCTCGCAGACCGTGTGCAGGCGCTGCTCGCGCAGGATGCGCTTCAGCTCGTGGTAGCGCGAGCCCGGGGCGGGGGCGCGCACGCGGATCCAGTCGGGCTTGCGCAGCGGCGCGCGCGGCTGGAAGCGCAGCGGCGCAGTCTTCAGCGCGCCCTTCTCCTTCGCGCCCGCCTCACGCATCCTCGAGCCTCCCGGCGAGGATCCGCGCAAGGCGCGTGCCGAGCGACTCGACCGAGCCCTCGATCCCGAGGTCGCGCGCCTGCGTCACGGCGAGCCCGGCGAAGCCGCAGGGATCGATGGCGGCGAACGGCGCGAGGTCCATGCAGACGTTGAGCGCGATGCCGTGCGTGGCGCGGCCGCGCGAGATGCGCAGCCCGAGCGAGGCGATCTTCGCGCCCCCTGCGTAGACGCCCGGCGCCCCCGCCCGGCGCTCGCCCGTGCCGAGCAGGTCGATCACCGACTGCTCGAGCAGCCACACGAAGCGCTTCACCCCGATGCCGCGGCGTGCGAGATCCACCAGGGTGTAGAGCACGAGCTGGCCGGGGCCGTGATAGGTGATCTCGCCGCCACGATCGCTCCGGATCACGGGAATGCCGTTGTCGCGCTCCGGCCCGTGGCGCGCATCGGCGCCCTGACCGAGCGTGTACACCGGCGGATGCTCGAGCAGCCAGAGCTCGTCGCCCGCCGCGGCATCGCGCGCCGCGCTCCAGGCGCGCATCGCCTCCAGCGTCGACTGGTACTCGACCCGCCCGAGGCGCCTCAGCACGATGCGTTCCGCGACGAGCGTCACAGCACCATCACCACCGCCGGGTGGTCGCACAGGTCCTGGTAAAGCGCGTCGAGCTGCTCGCGCGAAGTCGCGTTCACCGTGACCGTGAGGCTCAGGTAGCGTCCCTGCCGGCTCGGGCGCATCTCCATGCTCGCGGGCTCGAAGTCCGGCGCATGGCGCAGCACGATCTGCAGCACCCCTTGCGCGAAGCCGCCTTCGCGGCGTCCCATCACCTTGATCGGGAAGGGCGTCGGAAAGGCGAGCGCGCCCGCCTCCTCAAGCGGCCTGGCGCTGCGCTCCGGCACGCATGACCTGCTGCTTGAATTCCTGGTAGAGCTGATAGACGCGCCGGAACACCGGCCCGGGGCGTCCCGCGCCCACCGGCCGGCCATCCAGCGTCACCACGGCGAGCACCTCCTTGGACGAGGAGCTGAGGAAGAGCTCGTCGGCGGCGCGCACTTCGGCCTGCGTGACGGCGCGAAACTCGATCGGCAGCCCGGCGGAGCGGGCGATCTCCTCCACCACGTCGTAGGTGATGCCGGGCAGGATCAGGTTCGACTTGGGCGGGCCGAGGATGACGCCGGCCTTCACCGCGAAGACGTTGGAGGCCGAGGCTTCGGTGAGCGCGCCGTCGCGGAACAGGATCGTCTCCGCCGCGCCGGCATCCGCCGAGAGCTGGCGCAGCAGCACGTTGCCGAGGAGCGAGACCGACTTGATGTCGCAGCGCAGCCAGCGGTTGTCCACCGCGCTCAGCGCGCCGACGCCCTGCTCGACCTGCTCGCGCGGCGGGCTCACCAGCGGATTCGCCATCGCGAACACGGTGGGCGCGGCGTCCTGCGGGAAGGCGTGGTCGCGCTTGGCGACGCCGCGCGTGACCTGCAGGTAAACGCCCTGGTCTTCGAAGGGCTGCTGGGCGATGAGCTGCGCGATCAGCTCGCCCCACGCCGCCCGGCCGTGGGGATTGCGGATGCGCACCGCGGCGAGGCTGCGCTCCAGGCGCGCGAGGTGCTCCTCGAGCCGGAACGGCACGCGCGAGTACACCGGCACCAGCTCGTAGACGCCGTCGCCGAAGATGAAGCCCCGATCGAGCACCGGGACGAACGCCTCGCCGAGGGGAAGGAAACGGCCGTTGAGGAAAACCATGCGCACCCCGTCACTTCATCCAGAGCCGCAGTGTATCCCAGGCCCGCCCCATCAGCCCCGCGGCGGGGACCGGCTCGAGGGCGACCACCGGATACTCGCCGAGCGCGCGCTCCTCGAGCATCACGCGCAGCACCCCGACGCGCTGGCCCGCCGCCACCGGGGCGACGAGCGGCGCCTGCGACAGCAGCTCGGCCTTGAGCTTGCCGGCCTCGCCCCGCGGCACCGTGACCACGAGCGCGCCGGCGAGCCCGGCCTTCAGGCGGTCGCGCGCGCCCTTCCAGACCTCGATCTCGCGCACCGCTTCGCCCTCGCCATACAGGCGCACGGCGTCGAAGGACTGGAACGCCCAGTTGAGCAGCTTGAGCGACTCCTGCGCGCGCGCCGACTCGGAGCTCGAGCCGATCAGCACCGCGAGCACCCGCCGGCCGTCGCGCCGCGCCGAGGACACCAGGCAATAGCCCGCGGCCTCGGTGTAGCCGGTCTTCATGCCGTCGACGCTGGGATCGAGCCACAGCAGCCGGTTGCGGTTGGGCTGGGTGATGTTGTTGTAGCGGAACTCGCGCTGCGAGTAGTAGCGCGCGTACTCGGCCGGGAAGTCGCGGATCAGCGCCGCGGCGAGCAGGTACACGTCGTGCGGCGTCGTGTAGTGCTGCGGGTCGGGCAGGCCGGAAGCGTTGGCGAAGCGCGAGCCCTTCATGCCGAGGCGCGCCGCCTCGCGGTTCATGAGCCTGGCGAACGCCTCCTCGTTGCCCGCCACGCCTTCGGCGAGCGCGATCGCGGCGTCGTTGCCCGACTGCACCACCATGCCGCGGACGAGCTCCTCCACCGTCGCCGGCATGCCCGGCTCGAGGAAGGTGCGCGAGCCCGGCGCGCGGCGCGCGCGCATCGAGACCGCGGCCCGGCGCTCGAGCGCGAGCTTGCCCTCGCGCAGCGCGCCGAACACCAGGTACGCGGTCATCAGCTTGGTGAGCGAGGCGGGCTCGACGCGCTCCTGCGGCCGCTCGGCGGCGAGCAGCTGGCCGCTCGTGAGGTCGGCCACCACCCAGGCGCGGCCGATCCCCTGCGGCAGCGGCGGCGCCTCCGCGCGGGCGCACGCGGCGAGCAGCAGAATCGGCAGCAGCAGGAGGCGCAACACGGGTGTGCCGGTCGAAAAAAGCGCGATTCTACCGGCTAACGCGCGACGATCAGCGGCTGCAGGTCGAGCTCCGCCTGGATGCGCTCGGCCACCGGCTGCGCGTCCTCCCGCGAGCGGAAGGGCCCGACCCGTACGCGATACAGGGCGCCCGAGGGCGCGATCTCGATCGCCTCCGGCAGCCAGGCGAGCTCCCGGGCGAGGCGCGCGCGCAAGCCCTCGGCGCTCGCGCGCGCGGCGAACGCGCCAAGCTGCACGTAGACGCCCCCCGCCTCGGCGGCTGGCGCCGGCGCCGGCGCGGGCACCGCGTCTGCGGGCGCCACGCTTTCCACCTCGACGAGCGCGCTGCCCGAGCGCACGATGTCGAGCTTCCAGGCGGCGACGTACGAGAGGTCGATGACCCGGTCGGCGTGGAACGGCCCGCGGTCGTTGACGCGCACCACGACGCTCCTGCCGTTGGCCGGATTGGTCACCCGCGCGTAGCTCGGGATCGGCAGCACCGGGTGCGCCGCGCTCATGGCGTACATGTCGTAGGGCTCGCCGCTCGAGGTCTTCTGCCCGTGGTAGCGCCGGCCGTACCAGCTCGCGCGGCCGCGCTGGCGGAAGCCCGCGGCGCTCGCGAGCGGCACGTAGTCGCGCCCGAGCGCCCGGTAGGGACGGTTCGCGTAGCGGTGCAAGGGCTCCGCGCGCGGCACCGCATCCGGGATCGCCGCGAGGTCCGCGGGCGGGTTCGCCCCCGGGCCGTCGTCCTTGTAGTAGCCGCCGGGGCGCGCTGCCGCAGGAGGGGCCTCGGGCTTCGCCTGCGGCGCGGGCGGCGCCGGCGGCGGCTCGCGCCGCGCGAGCATGCCGCAGCCCGAGGCGAGCAGCGCGAGCAGGATCGCGAGTGCCCTCACGGTTGCTCGAACACCACGTGGCCCGCGACCAGCGTGGCGCGCACCCGGCCGGCGAGCTCGTAGCCGAGGAAGGGCGAGTTCTTGCCCTGGCTGCGCAGCGACTGCGCGCTCACGCGCCACGGCGCCTCGGGGTCGAACAGCACCAGGTCCGCGGGCGCGCCCGGCGCGATGCGGCCCGAGGCCACGCCGAGCACGCGCGCGGGGTCGCTCGTGACGCGCGCCAGCGTCGCGGCGAGCGCGAGGCCCCGCTCGCGGCCCCACTTGAGCGCGAGCGGCAGCAGCAGCTCGAGGCCGGTCGCGCCCGGCTCGGCCTCCGCGAACGGCAGGTGCTTGCCGTCCTCGTCCACCGGCGCGTGATCCGAGACCGCGCAGTCGATGGTGCCGTCGGCCAGCCCCGCGGCGAGCGCGTCGCGATCGCGCTGGCTGCGCAGCGGCGGCTCCAGCCGGCAATGCGCGTCGTAGAAGCCGAGATCCATGTCCGAGAGGTGCACGTGGTGGATGCCGACGTCGCAGCTTACCGGCAGGCGCTCCTTTTTCGCCGCGCGGATCATGTCCACCGCAGCGGCGCTGGAGAGCCGGCACAGGTGCACGCGCGTCCGGGTGGCGCGCACCAGCTCGAGCAGCGTGCCGAGCGCGATCGTCTCCGCGAACACCGGGATCCCCGGCAGCCCGAGGCGCGTCGCCACCTCGCCGTCGTGCGCCACCCCGCCGCGCGCCAGCCACGGGTCCTCGGCGCGCAGCCATACCGGAAAGCCGTAGGTCGCCGCGTACTGCAGCGCGCGCCACAGCACCTGCGTGTCGGGAAGCGGCGCGTTCGCCTGCGAGAAAGCCACGCAGCCGGCTTCCGCGAGCTCGGCCATCTCGGTGAGGCGCTCGCCCGCGAGCTTGGCGGTGAGCGCGCCCACCGGGTAGACGCGCGCGCGCTCGAGCGCCTTGGCGCGCCGGCGCAGCATGTCGACCAGGCCCGGCTCGTCCAGCGGCGGGTCGGTGTCCGGCGGGCAGGCGAGGCTCGTCACGCCGCCCGCGACCGCGGCGTCCATCTCGGATTCGAGCGTCGCCTTGTACTCGTAGCCCGGCTCGCGCAGGCGCGCCGCGAGGTCGACGAGTCCGGGCGCGACGACCAGCCCGCGTGCATCGATCGTCCGGTCCGCTTCTCCCGCGGCCTGCGAAATCCTGCCGTCCGCGACGAAGACGTCTCCGGTCGCGTCCCTGCCGCTCGCGGGATCGACGACGCGTCCCCCCCGGATCAGGATCCGCATCAGTTGCCCGCCACGATCGACATCACCGCCATGCGCACCGCGATGCCGAAGGTCACCTGCGGCAGGATCACCGAGTGCGGGCCGTCGGCCACCGGGGTGTCGATCTCGACGCCGCGGTTCATCGGCCCCGGGTGCATCACGATCGCGTCGGGCCGCGCGGCGGCGAGCTTCTCGGCGGTCAGCCCGTAGTGCTTGAAGAACTCCTGCGCCGAGGGCAGCAGCGCCCCGTTCATGCGCTCGTTCTGCAGCCGCAGCATCACCACCACGTCGCAGTCCTCGAGGCCCGCGCGCATGGCGTGAAACACGCGCACGCCGAGCGCCTCGACCCCGGCGGGGATCAGCGTCTGCGGCCCGATGACGCGCACCTCGGGCGCCCCCAGCGTGGTGAGGCCGTGGATCAGCGAGCGCGCGACGCGCGAGTGCAGCACGTCGCCGACGATCGCCACCACGAGGCGCGAGAAGTCCTTCTTGTAGTGGCGGATGGTGTACAGGTCGAGCAGCCCCTGGGTCGGATGCGCGTGGCGCCCGTCGCCGGCGTTGATCACGTGCTCGTGCGGCTTGACGTGGCGCGCGATGAGGTACGGCGCCCCCGAGGCGTTGTGGCGCACGACGAACAGGTCGGCCTGCATCGCCGAGAGGTTGGCCACCGTGTCGAGCAGCGACTCGCCCTTGGACTGCGAGCTCGCCGCGATGTTGAGGTTGATGACGTCGGCCGAGAGCCGCTTGGCGGCGATCTCGAAGGTGGTGCGGGTGCGGGTGGAAGGCTCGAAGAACAGGTTGAACACGCTCTTGCCCCGCAGCAGCGGCACCTTCTTCACCTCGCGCTCGGTGACCCCGGCGAAGGACTCGGCGGTGTCCAGGATCTGCAGCAGGATCTCGCGCGGCAGCCCCTCGATCGAGAGCAGGTGCTGCAGCTCCCCATGGGCGTTGAGCTGCGGATTACGCTGCACGTTCGAGCTCGAGCCGCAGCCGCCCGGCCGGGTCGCGCTTCAGCCTCAGGCGCATGCCCTCGGGGACCTCCACCTGCGCGCCGCAGTGCTGCGCGCAGATCGGGAGCTGGCGTCCGCCGCGGTCGGCGAGCACCACCAGCGCGACGCTCCTCGGGCGCCCGTAGTCGAAGAGCTCGTTCAACGCCGCGCGCACCGTGCGCCCGGTGTAGAGCACGTCGTCCACCAGCAGCAGGTCGCGCCCCTCGACCGCGAAGGGCAGCCGCGTGCGCTTGGGATCGTGCTTGAGCCCCTGCGCGGCGTAGTCGTCGCGGTAGAACGCGATGTCCATGAGCCCGAGCGGCTGCTCGAGGCGCAGCGCCGCGTGCAGGCGCTCGGCGAGCCAGGCGCCGCCGGTGTACAGGCCCACCATGGCGCTCGCGGCGGTGACGCGCGGGGCGAGCTCCGCCGCGAGCCGCGGGACGAGCGCCTCCGCGTCAGGCAGCGCGTTCATCGTAGTACTGCTCGAGCAGGAGCTGCGCCGCCACCGAGTCGAGCGCCCGCCAGCGCGCGCGCAGGCCGCGCAGCCGGTGCCCGGCCTCCAGCGAGCTGAAACGCTCGTCCACCCGCGCCACCGGAAGGCCGAAGCGCCCCTCGAGCTGGCGCGCGAAGCGCTCCACGCGCCGCGCGAGCGGGTGCGCGCCGCGCTCGGCGACCGGCAGCCCGACCACCAGCGCCGCCGGCTGCCACTCGCTCACCAGCCGGCCGATGTCGGCGAAGCCGGGCGCCGCGATCACGGCGAGCGGATGCGCGCTCTTCAGGCCCGCGTCGCCCACCGCGACGCCAATGCGCTTGAGTCCGAAATCGAAGGCGAGGACGGTGCGGGCGGCCCGCTCAGGCATGTCCCGCCGCGTCGGCGAGCCGCGCGAAATCCAGGCCCAGCAGCTCCATCGCCGCCGGCAGGCGCTCCTCGGCGGGCACGTCGAAGATGATCGCGTCCTTCGCCTCCACCGTGAGCCAGGCGTTCTGCGCCAGCTCGTGCTCGAGCTGCCCGGCGGACCAGCCGGCGTAGCCGAGGCTCACCAGCAGCTTCGCCGGCCCCTCGCCGCGCCCGACCGCCTCCAGGATGTCCTTGGAGGTGGTGAGGCCGATGGCGTCGCGCACGCGCAGCGTCGACTGCCAGTTGCCGGCGGGCGCGTGCAGCACGAACCCCCGGTCGGTCTGCACCGGGCCGCCGAAGTAGATCGGCGCATCGGCAAGCTCGGTGTGGCGCAGCGTGAGCGAGAGCCGCTCGAACAGCGCCTGCACCGTCATGTCGATCGGGCGGTTGACCACGATGCCGAGCGCACCCTGGTCGTTGTGCTCGCAGACGAAGGTCAGGCTCCGGGAGAAGTACGGGTCCGCCATGTTGGGCATGGCGATCAGGAAGTGATGCGTGAGGTTGATCGAGGACACGCTTGACGACATTTTACCCGTAAGCGCTTCGACCGGGGCGCCGGGCCGCGGTTCCGCGGCCCTATACTGCCCGCTTTCGCATGCGCATGCTCAGGATCGCCGGCTACGCCCTGATGGCGCTCGTGCTCGCCGCGGGATGGGCGTTCCTCTACTGGCAGAGCGGGCTGCTCGATTTCGCCGCCCTGGAGGGCGCGCGCGGCGGGCTCGCCGAGCTGCGCGCCATCGACGCGCGCTGGAACGACCAGCTCATCGGCACGCGGCTGCGCCAGGCGTCCCCGCGCGCCGTGCAGGCGCCGGCGCGCCATGCGAGCGCCCATGCGCGGCTGGAGGTCAACGCGCTGCGCCTGGGCAGCCCGGCGCTCGGCGCGGGACTCGCGGGGCTGAAGCTCGCTTTCGCGGACAAGGCGGCGCTCCTCGAGCGCTTCGCGCGGGTGCAGGCCGAGCGCGCGGCGCTCGAGGCGCGCGAGGACAAGAACGAAGCGCGCCTCGCCGAGCTGCGCGCGCTCGGCGAGGCGCTCTTCGACCAGGCCTGGCTCGCCTCGACCGGGCCGCGGCTGGAGCTGGTGGCGCGGGCGCTGGAGCGCGCCTACGACGATGCGGCCGCGCAGGCCGATCTGTACCGCGTCTGGCTGCTGTACTACTCCGGGTTCCTGCTCGCGGTGCTCGCGTTCCTGGCGTGGAGCCTGGACCAGCGGCGCCGCCAGATCGACCGTATCGCGCGCATGTTGCGCGAGGCGAACGAGACGCTGGAGGCGCGCGTGCTCGAGCGCACGCGCGAGCTCTCGCAGGCCCTCGCCAGGCTCAAGGAATCCGAGGCGATGCTGGTGCAGAGCGAGAAGATGTCCTCGCTCGGCCAGATGGTGGCGGGCCTGGTGCACGAGGTGAACACGCCGCTCGCCTACGTCAAGGCGAGCCTGGAGGGCGTGCGCAAGCGCATGCCGGACTTCGAGCGGCTCGCCGCGGAGACGGCGCGGCTGCTCGAGCTGCTCTCGGCCGAGGGCGCCGACGAGGCCCGGCTCGCCGCGCAGTTCGCCGCGGTGCGCGCGAGCGTGGACGCGCTCCAGGGGAGCGGCGTGCTCGAGGACACCGCGCGCCAGGTGCAGGACGGGGCCTTCGGCATCGGCCAGATCTCCGAGCTCGTCGCCAGCCTCAAGGATTTCAGCCGCCTGGACCGCAGCCGCGTCGCCGAGTTCGACCTGCACGAGGGGCTGGAGGCCTCGATCCGCATCGCGCAGCACCAGCTCAAGCACCGCGAGCTGCGCCGCGAGTTCGGTCCCATCCCGCGCGTGTCCTGCTCGCCCTCGCAGATCAACCAGGTGTTCCTCAACCTGCTCACCAACGCCGCGCAGGCGACGCCCGAGAAGGGCGGCGCCATCACCGTGCGCACCGGCATGCGCGATGCGGCGCACGTCGCGGTCGAGGTCGCGGACAACGGCCACGGCATCCCGCCCGAGGTGCTGCCCAGGATCTTCGACCCGTTCTTCACCACCAAGCCGGTCGGCCAGGGCACGGGCCTGGGGCTCGCCGTCAGCTACAAGATCGTGGAGAGCCACGGCGGCAGGCTCGAGGTCCAGTCGCGCCCGGGCGCGGGCACCCGCTTCACGGTGCTGCTGCCGCTCAAGCCGCCGGCGACGCTCGCGGCCTAGCGCGCCATGTTCCCCGCGCGCATCGGGCGCTACGCGATCCAGGGCGAGCTGGGCCGCGGCGGCATGTCGGTGGTCTATCGCGGCACCGATCCGGTGATCCAGCGCCCGGCGGCGCTCAAGGTGATCCGCAAGGCGGACCTGGAGCGCGCCGGCAGCGCGCCGGTGCTGGAGCGCTTCAAGCGCGAGGCGCAGGCCGCAGGCAGCCTGCAGCACCCCAACATCGTCGCGGTCTACGAGTACGGCGAGGATGCCGAGCACGCCTGGATCGCGATGGAGCTGGTGGACGGAAGATCGCTGCGCGAGCACCTGCTCGCGGGCTGGCGGCCCGATCTCGCGCGCCTGCCCTCGGTGCTCGAGGAGATGCTGGAAGCGCTCGACTACTCGCACGCGCGCGGCGTCATCCACCGCGACATCAAGCCCGGCAACGTGCTCGTCAGCACCATGGGCGTGGCCAAGATCAGCGACTTCGGCATCGCGAGGATCGAGGCCTCGCACCTCACCCAGGCGGGCGAGGTCCTCGGCACGCCCTTCTACATGGCGCCCGAGCAGTACGAGGGCCGGCCCGCCGACGAGCGCACCGACATCTACGCCGCGGGCGCCATCTGCTACGAGGTGCTCGCCGGCAGGCGCCCGTTCGAGTCCCAGGGCGCGCAGCTCATGCGCCAGATCCTCGAGTCGGCGCCCCCGCCCGCCTCGCAATGGGAGCCGCGCCTGCCGGTGACGGTGGACATGGTGCTCGCGCACGCGCTCGCCAAGCGCCCGGAGAGCCGCTACCGCGGCGCGCGTGAGCTGCTCGAGGCCCTCAAGAGCGCGTTCCCGGGCGCCGCACCGGCGCCCGCGCCGCGGCTCGCGAGCAACGTCGGGGCGCTGCGCCGGGCGCTGGGCACGGCGCAGCCGGCGGCGCCCGCGCCGGCGGCTCCTGCAGCCACCGCTGCACCCGCCGTGCGTCGTCCCGGCGTGCTCTTCGTCGACGACGAGGAGCGGGTGCTGAACGCCCTGCGCGCGCTGTTCCGCGACAGCTACGAGGTCCAGACCGCGCCCGGTGGCGCGCAGGCGCTCGAGCAACTGCGCGCGCGGCGCTTTCACGTGCTGGTGAGCGACCAGCGCATGCCCGAGATGCCCGGCGTGGAGCTGCTGCGCCACGCCAGGTCGCTCGCGCCGGGCATGGTGCGGCTGCTGCTCACCGGCTACTCGGACCTCGCCGCCATCGTCGGCTCGGTGAACGACGGCGAGGTGTTCCGCTTCGTCTCCAAGCCCTGGCAGGAGGAGGACCTGCGCGCGACGATCGCCGAAGCCGCGAACGTGGCGATCGCGCTCGAGGTGGCCGCGACGCGGCCGGCCTCCGCCGTCAAGGCGCGCGGCGCGGCGCTGGTGCTGGGCGAGGCGGCGCTCGCGCGCGCGGCGCGCGAGCTCTCGCGCGGCGCCTACAAGGTGATCGAGGCAGGCGGCGTCGAGGCGGCGCTCGCCGCGCTCGCGGCGGAGGAGGTCGCGGCGGTGGTGTGTGACCTCGATGCGCGCTCGGGCGACCCCGGGGCGCTGCTGCGGGGGCTCAAGCAGCAGGCGCCGCAGATGCAGCTCATCGTGGTCTCCTCGGTGACGGACGCAGAGGCGATCATCGGCCTCATCAACGAGGCGCGCATTTTCCGCTACCTGAAGAAGCCGCTCAACCTCTCGCTGCTGCAGAACGCGCTCGTCGCCGCGCTCGACCGCTATGCGCGCGTCATGGAGATCCCGGAGCTCGCGCGCGCCGAGTCGGCGCGCCTCGGCGCGCAGAGCGAGGCCGACCGCACCATCCTCGGGCGGCTGAAGTCGCTCGGCGGGCGCTTCTCCGCCGCGTTCAAGAGCTAGCGCGGCGCTAGATCTCCACCATCTCGAAATCGTCCTTGCGCGCGCCGCACTCGGGGCAGGTCCAGTTCATCGGCACGTCCTCCCAGCGCGTGCCCGGCGCGATGCCCTCGTCGGGCAGCCCCGCGGCCTCGTCGTAGACGAAGCCGCAGATCAGGCACATCCAGGTCCGGAACTGCACTTGCTGTTCGGTCATGCCGCGGCGTGGAAGTAGAATCGCACCGGAGTTTATCGCAATGCCGCATTCGCCTCCGGTGGTGCTCGCCTTCGCCGCCTCCGACCCGAGCGGCGGCGCCGGTCTGCAGGCGGATGTCCTCACTCTCGCCAGCCTGGGCTGCCATCCGCTCTCGGTGCTCACCGCGCTCACGGTGCAGGACACGCGCGGCGTCGAGGGCCTGCTTGCGATCGAGCCGCGCTGGGTGCGCGAGCAGGCGCGCTGCGTGCTCGCCGACGTCGCGGTGGCTGCGTTCAAGCTCGGCGTGCTCGGTTCGGCGCGAAACGTCGAGGCGGTCGCGGAGGTCCTCGCCGCGCACCCGGCGGTCCCGGTGGTGCTCGACCCGGTGCTCGCCTCGGGACGCGGCGATGCGCTCGCCGACGAGGCGGCGCGCGAGGCGCTCCTCACGCACCTCGTGCCGCGCGCGACCGTGCTCACGCCCAACAGCATGGAAGCGCGCGCTCTCGGCGGCGTGGAGAACCTGCTCGCGCGCGGCTGCGCCCATGTGCTCGTGACCGGCACGCACGAGGACACGCCGGAGGTCGTCAACACGCTCTACGGCGCAGGGGGCGCGCGCAAGGAGCTTCGCCATCCGCGGCTCCCCGGCACCTTCCACGGCTCCGGCTGCACGCTCGCCTCGGCGATTGCGGCATTCCTCGCGCGTGGCGAGAGCGTCCCGGAGGCGGTGCGCGCGGCGCTCGACTACACCTGGCGCACGCTCGAAGCCGGCTTTCGCGCCGGGCGCGGCCAGCTGCTTCCCGACCGGTTCGTCGATGCGCGGCCTGTACGCGATCACGCCTGAGTGCGCCGACAGCGAGGCGCTCGTCGAGCGCGTGGCCGCCGCGATCGGCGCCGGGATCGCGGCGCTGCAGTACCGCGCCAAGTCTGCGCCGCCGGCGCGGCGCCGGCAGGAGGCCGCAGCGCTCGCGCGCCTGTGCGAGCGCGCGGGCGTGCCGCTGATCGTCAACGACGACCTGGAGCTCGCGCTCGAGGTGAACGCAGCCGGGGTGCATCTCGGAAAGGATGATGGCGATTTTGCCGCGGCCCGGGCAAGGATCGGAAGCAGGCTTCTCGGCGTGTCCTGCTACGACTCGCTCGAGCGGGCGCGCGCCGCGGCCCGCGCGGGCGCCGACTACGTCGCCTTCGGCTCGGTGTTCCCCTCCCCCACCAAGCCGGATGCGGTGCGCGCGCCGCTCGCGCTCTTCGGCCAGGCGCGCGCGCTCGGCCTGCCGCTGGTCGCCATCGGCGGCATCACGCTCGAGAACGCGCCGCAGGTGATCGCCGCCGGCGCCGATTGCCTGGCGGTGATCACGGACCTGTTCGATGCGCCCGACGTCGCCGCGCGGGCGCGGGACTACGCGAGGCTCTTTCAGCATGCCCTCCAGCAATAGGGAGCTCTTCGAGCGCGCCCAGGCGCGCATCCCCGCGGGGGTGAATTCGCCCGTGCGGGCGTTTCGCGCCGTAGGCGGGGAGCCGCCTTTCCTCGAGCGCGCGCTCGGCGCCCATCTCTGGGACACCGAGGGCAAACGCTACATCGATTACGTCGGCTCGTGGGGCCCGATGGTCGCGGGACACACGCACCCCGCCGTGGTGCAGGCGGTGCAGGCGGCGGCGGCGCGGGCGCTCTCGTTCGGCGCGCCCACCGAGGCCGAGATCGAAATCGCCGAGACGATCTGCCGTCTCGTGCCCTCCGTAGAGATGGTGCGCCTGGTGTCCTCGGGAACCGAAGCGACCATGACCGCGATCCGCCTCGCTCGCGGCTTCACGGGCCGGAGCGTGATCGTGAAATTCGAGGGGTGCTACCACGGCCATGCCGACGCGCTGCTGGTCAAGGCGGGGTCGGGTGCGCTCACCTTCGGGCACCCGAGCTCGGCGGGCGTGCCTGCCGAGACCGCCGCGCATACCCTGGTGCTCGACTACAACGACACCGCGCAGGTGGCAAGCGTGTTCGCGAAGCGAGGCCCGGAGATCGCCGGCGTGATCGTAGAGCCGGTCGCGGGCAACATGAACCTCGTGCTGCCCTCCCCCGGCTTCCTCGAAGTGCTCAGGACGCGCTGCAGCGAGCACGGCGCGGTGCTGATCTTCGACGAGGTCATGACCGGGTTTCGGGTGGCGCTCGGCGGCGCGCAGGCGCGCTACGGCATCAGGCCCGACCTCACCACGCTCGGCAAGGTGATCGGCGGCGGCATGCCGCTCGCGGCGGTGGGCGGGCGGCGCGACATCATGGAGAGAATCGCGCCGCTCGGGCCCGTCTACCAGGCGGGGACGCTCTCGGGAAACCCGGTGGCAGTGGCGGCGGGGCTGGCGACGCTCGGGCTCGTCGAGGCGCCGGGGTTTCAGGAGCGCATTTCCGCCACCACGCTGTCGCTCGTCGAAGGCCTGATCGAAGAGGCGCGCAAGGCGCAGGTCGAGTTCTCGGCGCAGGCGATCGGCAGCATGTTCGGGATCTACTTCCGCAGGACGCCGCCGCGCAGCTTTGCCGAGGTGATGCAGTGCAATCGCGAACAGTTCAACCGCTTCTTCCACGCGATGCTGGCGCGGGGCGTGTACCTGGCGCCCTCGGCGTACGAGACGGGGTTTGTCTCGGCGGCGCACGGCGCCGCCGAGATCGGGGAAACCCTGGCCGCAGCGCGCGAGGCATTCAAGGCCTGATGCCGCGATCGGCCGCTTCTCCTACAGCGGCTTGAAGTGCTTGCTGAGGGCGATTCCCTGGCGTTGGTAGGACGAGTTCGCGGTGCTGCCGTAGAGCCGGACCGGCGGTGCCGTCAGGGGCTCGTACTCCAGCCTGCCGACGACTTGGCCGTGTTCAATCACGAACGGAACTCCAAAAGACCGAACTTCGAGAACCGCCCTTGATCCTTCGCCTCCGGCGTCGGGATGACCGAAGCCGGGATCGAAGAATCCGGCGTAGTGAACCCGAAACTCGCCTACCAGCGTGTCGTAGGCGATCATCTCGGCCGCATGCGTGGGCGGCACCTTCACGGCTTCGCGCGACGCGAGAATGTAGAAGTCCGCAGGGTCCAACACTAATCCGCCGCGCCGAGGCGCGTAAACCGGCTCCCAATACTCCAGGACCTCATAGTGCCGAACCTTGTCGATATCGATAAGTCCGGTGTGGCTCCTCGCCTTGTAGCCGATGATGCCGCCAGATGCATCTCCCTGAACATCCACCGTGACCGGAACTCCGTTGCGGATGTCATCCTCGCTGATGCTGGCAACAACTTGGTGTTCCGCCTGCAAACGCCTCATCGCCTTATCGCTGCTCGGCGGATTGCCTCGACGTACTCGAATCTGATTCAACCTGGAACCTTTACGGACCAACACGCTGAAGGTGCGAGGCGAGACTTCGGCATAGAGCGGGCCAACGTAGCGCTCGCGGACACGATCGAATTCTGTGCCACCATCGGTAATAAGTCGGGTAAAAATATCCAGACGGCCGGTAGAGCTCTTTGGATTGCCCATCGCTGAGGTGCGTGCCTTGAGCGCCAGATTCTCCAGCAGGGGAACAATGTACACACAACCACGCTCGAGCACGCCCCCATTGGCGATGTCCATCTTGTGCATCGCGAGGTCTTCGAGCTTGTCCCTTACCGTCGCATCCTTCCCGGGGAGGAAGCTGGCACGCACCCGGTAGGCGATCGGCCCCAGCCGAAGGTCGAGGCTGGCCGGCTGATACTGGTCGTCCAGAAGGGGTTCCAAGGGGAGAATCTCCCTGGTGACCCGGGCCAGGTGTTCGAGATCCTGCGAGGGCAATATCCCGGTCGTGCGAACCGCCGCGTCCGAGTCGTCCTGCGTTGCGTCACGGACGCCTTCCGGCGCCCGCGCGTCATCGGTTCTCGCCGCTCGGGTCAGCAAATCGTCCGAGGCGCTCACGGATGTCTGGCGCGCAGTACCGAGGCTCGCGGCAATAGGGACAGACTACCCGTTCCCGGCATTCCTGCAAAGCCATTGCGGCAGAAACCGCGCATCAAAGCAGGAAGAGGGTCGCCAAGCCGAGGAAGATGAAGAACCCGCCCGAGTCGGTGCAGGCGGTGATGAGCACCGAGGACCCCACCGCCGGATCGCGCCCGAAGCGCGTGCGCAGGTAGGGAATCGCCACCCCCATCCCGGCGGCGAGCAGGAGCGTGAGCAGCATCGCGAGCGCCATCACGCCCCCGAGCGCTACGCTGCCGTAGAGCGCGTAGGCGGCGACGCCGAGCAGCGTCCCCCACACCACGCCGTTCAGCGTCGCCAGCCCGAGCTCCTTGGCGAGGAGCTTGAGCCAGAACGGCGCCTCGATCTGCCCCAGCGCGAGCGCGCGCACGATCATGGTGACGGTCTGGTTGCCCGAGTTGCCGCCGATGCCGGCGACGATCGGCATCAGCGCGGCGAGCGCCACCAGCTTGGCGATCGAGCCCTCGAAGGCGCCGATCACGCGCGAGGCGATGAACGCGGTCACCAGGTTGATCGCGAGCCAGGACCAGCGGTTCCTGAAGCTCGCCACCACCGGCGCGAAGATGTCCTCCTCGCGCTGCAGGCCGCCCTCGGCGAGCTGCGTCTCGGCGCTCTTGGCGCGGATGTAGTCCACCACCGCGTCGACCGTGAGCCGTCCCACCAGCCGCCCGAAGTGGTCCGCCACGGGCGCCGAGACCAGGTCGTAGCGCTCGAACACCTGGGCCGCCTCCTCGGCGCTGCTCTCCGGGTGCAGCACCACGCGCCCGGGCAGCATCACGCCGCCGACCTCGAGCGCGAGGTCCGAGACGATCAGGCGCGCGAGCGGCAGCGTGCCGCGCAGCCTGCCCTCGCGGTCCACCACGAAGAGCTGGTCGGTGTGCCCGGGCAGCTCGTCCATGCGCCGCAGGTAGCGTGTCACGGTCTCGAGGCTCACGTCCTCGCGCACGGTCACCTGGTCGAAGTCCATGAGCGCGCCCACGGTGCCCTCGGCGTAGGACATCGCCGCGCGCAGCCGCTCGCGCTCCTCCTGCGGCAGCGCGAGCACCACCTCGTTGATGACGCCGGGCGGCAGGTCCGCGGCGAGGTCGGCGATCTCGTCGGCGTGCAGCGTCTCGGCGGCAGCGACCAGCTCCTTCGGATCCATCGCCGCGATGAGCGAGGCGCGCACCGCGTCCGACACCTCCAGCAGGATCTCGCCCTCGCGCTCTGCCCTGACCAGGTCCCAGACCGCGAGCCGCTCCTCCAGCGGCAGCGATTCCAGGATGTAGGCGACATCGGCGGCGTGCAGCTTCTCCAGCCGCGCGCGCAGCTCGGCGAGGTGCTGCTTGTGCACCAGCTGCTCGACGAGCTCGTGCCTGGGCATCTCCTGCCGCCCGACCAGCGATTCGACCACGCGCTGGCGGCGCAGCAGCTCGCGCACCGCGCGCAGGTTCTGCCGCAGGTCCTCGACTTCCAGCCGCTCCGGGCGCTCGCTCATGGCGAGCCAGTCTAGCTCAGGGAATCTGCGCGCCCGGCATGCGCGCCAGGACGGTCTGCATGCGGCCCGCGACGTAGGGTGTGACCCGGCCGCGCTCGTAGCGGCGCGGGCTCGGCAGGATCACGGCGAGGAACGCCGCCTGCTCGGCGCCGAGCGCGCCGGCGCTCACGCCGAAGTGGTGCCGCGCCGCGGCCTCCGCGCCGAACACGCCCTCGCCCCACTCGGCGAGGTTGAGGTACAGCTCGAGGATGCGGCGCTTGGAGAGCAGCGTCTCGAGCATCCAGGTGATCGCCGCCTCCTGCCCCTTGCGCAGCCACGAGCGCTCGCCCGACAGGAACAGGTTCTTCGCCAGCTGCTGGCTGATGGTGGAGGCGCCCGCCACCACCCTGCCCTTGTCGCGGTTCCTCTCCAGCGCCTTCTGGATCGCCTGCCAGTCGAAGCCCTCGTGGTCCATGAATTTCGCGTCCTCGGCGGCGACCACCGCGCGCTTGAGCTGCGGCGAGATGCGCGCGTAGGGGATCCAGCGGTGCGCGAGCATCGCCCTCGGGTTCTCGGCGCGCAGCGCCTCGAGCCGCCGCTCCATGAACGCGGTCGAGCCTGGATTGAACCACCGCCACCAGCCGACCTGCACGAGGAACCAGCCCTGCACGAGCAGCGCCGCGACGGCGAGCGTGCCGAGCGTGTAGCAGAACCCCTTCCACGCGACGACGAGGCGCCGCCACACGGCCGTCTAGCCTGAATATTTCATGAGGTGAGGTCGGCGGATTCCGGATTCAAACGTTGAGTCAATTGCTTAGGTTGATTTCAACGAGGAGTC
>Ga0137796_10000807_pt1 | contig 18865 bp, 16 predicted proteins | sample OV2TP3_FD_97704 | JGI IMG/M metagenome (GOLD analysis project Ga0137796, IMG submission 97704) | reverse complement strand
TCCTCGCCGGGGCGCAATCAAAAACATCTGTTTTTTCGTCAATCTGATTTTATGGGAATAGGCGCGGCGACCGCATCCCTGCGGGGACGATCTGGACGATGACCTTTTGCCTTGCCAAATGGCCTGAAATGTGATACATTAGCGCGGAAATTATCGTTACTCAGGGAGATATGCGGGTACTGATTCAGCGGGTGAGTCGGGCGGGGGTTTCGGTGGACGGCTCGGTCGTTTCGGAGGTCGGGCCTGGGCTGGTCCTGCTCGTGGGGGTGGGGGCGGGGGACGGGCCGGGGGACGCGGCGGCCCTGGCGGAGAAGTGCGCGCACCTGCGCATCTTCGAGGACGAGGCCGGGAAGATGAACCGGTCCGCCCTGGAGGTGGGGGGGGAGGTCCTGGCGATCTCGCAGTTCACGCTCTACGGGGACGTGCGCAAGGGCCGGCGGCCCAGTTTTGTGGAGGCTGCTCCGCCGGAACGGGCGAGGTCCCTGTACGAGGCGTTTGTGGAGCACCTGAGAGGCCTGGGGCTGAGGGTGTGCACGGGGGTCTTCGGGGCGCACATGCTCGTGGAGATCCACAACGACGGGCCGGTGACGATCATGGTAGAGAGTTAACTTTTATGATATCCCCACCGCTCCACCGTTCCGGCGGCCCGTGCCGCCGGGTCACTCTTTGGACGCCCAAAGAGTGACCAGAAAGGCGCTCCTCAGGCGCCGGAGGGGCTTGGCGCGACGCAAGGGCATTGCTCCAGAAGACGGATCATCACAAGGTTTCCATTGCAGCCTAACACCTCCCCTGAACTCCGGTGGTTAGCCCTTCTGCGTCGCGCCCTTTGTCTTTTTGACAAGGCTGCTCCCCCTCTCCCTTCGGGGGAGGGGGATGGGGGGAGGGGTCTGAATTCCGAAACCTGAATCATGAAACGCATTATTCTAGCTTCCGCCTCGCCCCGCAGGGTGGAGCTGTTGCGGATGGTCGGGATCCCGTTCGAGCAGGTCGTCGGCGATGCGCCGGAGGAGGTGGAGGGGGCGGAGGGGCCGGAGGAGCACGTGCGCATCCTGTCCCGGCGAAAGGCCGAACAGGTCGCACGGGGCCTGTCCTCCGGGCTGGTGATCGGGGCGGACACGGTCGTGGCGATCGACGGGGATATCCTGGGAAAGCCAAAGGACGTTGAGGACGCGGCCCGGATGCTGTCGCGCCTGTCCGGCCGGATGCACGAGGTGTTCACGGGCGTCTCGCTTGTGTCGGCGGACACGGGCGCAGCGCTGTCGGACGCGGTGCGCACGGGCGTTGTCATGCGACGCATGTCCGAGGGGGACATCCGCCGCTATGTGGCCACCGGAGAGCCGATGGACAAGGCCGGGGCCTACGCCGCGCAGGGGATGGCCGCCCCCTTCGTGGAGCGCGTGAACGGATGTTTTTACAACGTCGTCGGGCTTCCGCTGGCCAGGCTGTGGGAGATGTTGCAAGAGATGGGGTGTGACCCGTGGGAGATGAGGCAAGATGGCGCCGTTGCACATAGAACTCCGTGAGAGCCGGGAACGCAAGGGACTTACGCTGGAGGCCCTTCACGCGGCCACGCGCATCAGCCTGGACTTCCTGGCGGCCATAGAGCGGGGGGACTTCGATTTTCTGCCCAAGACCTACATCCGGCTGTTCCTCCGGTCCTACGCGACGCACGTGGGGATGGATCCCCAGTACGTGCTCGACCGCTATGAGGAGATGGTCAGGCCTGTTCCGATTCCGGAGGAGGCGCAAGGCCCTCCTGTGGAGGAACAGCGCCGTCCTGTCTCGTGGGGGGTCGTGGTCGCGCTGGCGGCAGGGCTGATTCTGTTAGGCTGGTCCGGCGTCTTCCTGTTCAAGGGGCAAATGGGGGGCGCGCCGGAGGGTCCGAGGGGTCTCCCGTACCCTCCCGCGGCCTCCGTTGAAGGGGCCTCTAAGGGGGATGTCTCGGGTGGTGATTCGGCGTCGGATAGACCTTCCGTTGCAGCAGAGGGTTCATCGAAGGGCGCCGCCCCGGACACGGCGTCCTCCCCTGCGACAGCGGGTCAGCAGGGGCGAGACACGGCCTCGGCCTTTTGGGCCCCCAAGTCGGGATCGGGGCAGGATTCGATGCTGGTCCTGGAGGGCGTGGGCGTGGAAGAGACCTGGCTGGACGTGTCGGCGGACGGCCAGCGCGTTTTCCGGGGGACGGTCAGGCCGGGCGAAGCGCGGAGGTGGACGGCCCGCGAACGGTTCTACGTCGTGGCCGGCCGGTCCAGCGGCGTGCAGTTTGCGCTGCAGGGGACCCCGCTCCCCCGGGCGAAGTCGTGGGCCTCGGAGGTCCTCCGGATGTCGATCACGCGGGACGGGGCGGTGGTGGAGCAGAGGCCCCGCGAGGCCCGTCCGGCGGGGGCGGGGGAGGACACCGCCTCCCGGCGCCGCGGCGCGGCGGCGGATACGGGGAGCGGCGGGCAGTGAGGAGACCTCACCCTCCCCCGACCAAGGGGAAAGGCCCTTATCTGCCCCCTCCCTCTCCCAGTGGGAGAGGGAGGGGGTATGGGGGTGGGTGAGGCTGTTTATGGAGCCTTTGTTCGCCGAGGTGGCCGTTCCGGCGCCCCGCACCTCGCCCTTCACGTACCGGGTCCCCGACGGCCTTCGCGAGCGCATCCAGGAGGGGATGCGCGTGGTGGTCCCTCTGGGGGGGCGGCAGGTCACGGGCGTCGTGGTGGGCCTGTCGGAGACGTGTGGCCTGGCCGGGGTCCGGGACGTGGTCGGCGTCCTGGACGAGGGGCCGGCCTTTGACCGGGGGATGCTCGACTTCTGCCGGTGGGTGGCGGACTACTACCTGTGCGGGTGGGGGGAGGCGCTGAGGACGGCCCTGCCGTCCGGGATCGGCGCGGGGAGCGTCCGGAACTTAGTCCTTCTGCCCCGGTACGCGCGGGCGACGGCGGACGACCTGGAGTTGCGCACGGATCAGGAGCGGGAGGTCTTCGCGTCCCTTGCGGCGCAGGGGCGCGTGGGGGTGGAGGCGCTCCGGCGGAGGTATGGCGCGGGCGCGGCCCGTCGCGTCATCTCCGCGCTGGGCCGGGCCGGGGTCGCGGAGGTCCGTTCGGAGGCGCGGGGGCCGCGCGTCCAGGTGAAGCAGGCGCGGGTGGTCCTGCTGGCGTCCTCCGACCCCCGGTGGGTCGATGCCGAGTCCGCGGCGCTGGACCGGCGCGCGCCCCGGCAGGCGGCGTGTCTCCGGCTGCTGGCCGCGCGCGGGGGGCGGGCGACCACGGTTGAGCTGGCCGAGGAGGGCGCCGACGGGGATGTCCTGCGGGGGCTGGTCCGGCGGCGGTTCGTGAAGGTGGTGGCCGAGGAGGTGGAGCGCGACCCTTACGGGGGCGCGGCGTTCGACGCGCCGGAGGCGCGGACGCCCACGCCGGAGCAGGCGGAGGCCATTCGGGACATCGAGGCGCGTCTGGCGTCGGGGGGGTTTCACGCGGCGCTGCTGCACGGGGTCACGGGGAGCGGAAAGACGTTCGTGTACCTCCGCGCGATCGAGCGGGCCCTGGCCGGGGGGCGGGGGGCGATCCTGCTCGTCCCGGAGATCGGCCTGACGGCGCAGACGGTCCGGCCGTTCCGGGGGCGGTTCGGGGACGGGGTGGCGGTGCTGCACAGCGCCCTGTCGGACGGGGAGCGCTACGACATGTGGCGGGGCGTCCTGCGCGGGGAGCGCCGGGTGGTGATCGGGACGCGGTCCGCCGTGTTTGCGCCGGTGCGGGACCTGGGTCTGATCGTCCTGGACGAGGAGCACGACCCCTCCTACAAGGAACACGACCGGGACCCCCGCTACCACGCGCGGGACGCGGCCCTGATGCGGGCGAAGCTGTGCGGGGCCGTGGCGCTGTTGGGGTCGGCCACGCCCAGCCTGGAGTCGGAGTGGAACGGCAGGTCGGGGAAGTTCGCGCGCCTCGGGCTGCCGCATCGCATCGACCGTCGCCCGATGCCCCCGGTGACTCTGGTGGACATGCGCCAGGAGGGGGGGGGCGGGGTCATCTTCTCGAAGCCCCTGCGGGAGCGGATCCAGGCCCGGCTGCGGGCGGGGGAGCGGACCATCCTCCTGCAGAACCGGCGGGGCTACGCCCCGTTCGTGCAGTGCGCGGACTGCGGGGAGGCCATCCGCTGCCGGAACTGCGCGGTGACGATGACGTTCCACGCCCCGCGCCGGAGAATGGTCTGCCACTACTGCGGCCTGTCGCAGGCCGCGCCGTCGGCCTGTCCGTCCTGCCAGGGGCCCGGCCTGCGCTACGGGGGGATCGGGACGCAGCGGGTGGAGGAGGCGCTGCTGGCGCAGTTCTCCGGCGCACGCGTGCTCCGGATGGACGTGGACACGACGAGGGGGAAGGGGGCCCACGGCCGGCTGTTAGACGCCTTCCGGCGTGGGGAGGCGGATGTGCTGCTCGGCACGCAGATGGTGGCGAAGGGTCTGGATTTTCCCGGGGTGACGCTCGTGGGGGTGATCTCGGCGGACACGGCCCTCCACATGCCGGACTTCCGCGCTCCCGAGCGGACGTTTCAGCTTCTGACGCAGGTGGCGGGCCGGTCGGGCCGGGGGGAGCGGCCCGGCGAGGTCGTCATCCAGACCTACCGGCCTGACGACGACGCCATCCGGGCCGCGTGCGCCCACGACTTCGACGCCTTTGCCGAGCGGGAGCTGGACAACCGGAGGGCGCTGGGGTACCCGCCGTTCGGGCGGCTGATCGCCTTCCTGTTCCGGGGGCGGGAGGAGGCCGGCGTGGCGGCTGAGGCCGGGGCCTGCGCGGAGCATCTCCGTCGCGCCGCGTCCGGCGGGGGGATCGAGGTGCTGGGGCCGGCGGCAGCGCCGCTGGCGCGGCTGAAGGGGGAGTACCGATGGCAGGTGGTCCTGAAGGGCGCGGCCTCGTCGTCCCTGCGCCGGCTGGCGCGGGAGGGGATCGGCCGGTTCGGCGCGAGGCCGAGGCCGGGGGTGCGGATGAGCGTGGACGTGGACCCGGTGTCACTTCTATAAAAAAAGTGCTGAGTGCTGAGTGCTGAGTGCTGAGTGCCGAAAGAAAGTGCTGAGTGCTGAGTGCTGAGTGCTGAGTAAAAGCCAAGAACAGGGTTTTTGCCTTTACTCAGGACTCAGGACTCGTTACTCAGGACTGTTTTTGTGATGTTCGACCATCTGAAACGCCTGGCCAGGCACACGGCGGTCTACGGCGTGGGGGACCTGCTGGGCCGGGCCGTCAGCTTTCTGCTCGTCCCGCTCTACACCCGCCGGTTGACGACGGCGGAGAACGGGTGGATAGGGGTCGCCTTCACCTTCATCGCATTCGCGGGCATCCTCTATTCCCTCGGCCTCAACCAGGCGCTGCTGCGCTACTTCGGCAGGGATGAGGACGAGGCGGAGCGGAGGCGGACGTTCAGCTCGGCGCTGATGGCGACGGGGGCCGCATCGCTGGCGCTGTCCGTTGCGCTGTGGGCCGGGGCGGATCGCATTGCGCGGCTGATGTTCGAGGCCGACGGGTTCGGCCGTTTCGTGCGGATGGGGGCGGTCATCCTGTTCCTGGACACGCTCTCCGGCGTGCCGCTGAACGCCCTGCGGGCCCTGGAGCGTCCGGGGATTTACGCCGGGATCAAGTTCGCCCAATTCGCGCTCACCCTGGTCCTGAACGTCGTCCTGCTCGTGTACGCGGGCCGGGGGATGGACGGTGTCTTCGAGAGCAACATCGCCGCGTCCGCGTTTGCGTTGATCTGCTGTCTTCCGGTGACCCTTCGGTACCTCCGTCCGGCCCTGTCCGGGGACGCGCTGAAGCGGATGCTGAAGTTCGGGCTGCCCTACATCCCGACCGTGCTGGCGGGGCTGGTCACCGAGGTGTCGGATCGGTGGTTTATCCTGCGGTTTTCAGGGCCGGAGGAAGCGGGCGTCTACACCATCCTCTACAAGTTCGGCATGGTGATGTCCCTGGCCACGGGCGCCTTTCGATCCGCGTGGCTTCCGTTCCTGGTGAACATCTCCCGGAAAGAGGACGGCCGTCCGCTGTGCGCGCGGACGATGACCTACTTTCTGATGGCAAGCGTGATCCTGTGTGTGTCTGTGACGCTGTTTCTGGACGAGATCGTGGGGGTGCTTGCCGGGCCGGACTACATGAGGGGCAGGGGCGCTGTACCTGTGATTCTCGCCGCGTACCTGATGTACGGCGTGTACGTGAACCTGATGGCGGGGGTCTATGTGAAGGAGCGGACGCGCATCCTGCCCGTGATCGTGGGCGCGGGGGCTGCGGTCAACATCGCCTTCAACGTCGCGCTGATCCCCTCGACGGGCATGATGGGGGCGGCCTGGGCCACGCTGGCGGCCTATGTGGTCATGGCGGCGCTGCTGTACGTGTGGGAGCGCGGGTTCTATCCAGTGGCCTACGAGTGGGGGCGCGTGGTCAAGGTCCTCTTCGCGGGCGCGGCAGTGACGGCCCTGGCGCTCTGGAGCGATCTGGGCGCGACGCTGTGGGGCGTGGCCGGCCGTGCCGCGATGCTGGCCGCCTATCCGGCGATCCTGTGGGGCCTGGGGGTCTTTGATCGCGCTGAGATCGACCGGTTGCGGGGATTTCTTAAAAGGGGGTCTTGACGGGAGGGATGATGACACGACAGGCCTTGAGGGCAGCCGGATTGATGGCCGGAAAGGCGCGGCGGTTCGCGCTCATCCGGTTTCGTCCGGGCTACGTAACGCGTCAGACGGCGCTCCGGGAGGGGGAGTGCAACCGATGCGGAAGGTGCTGCAAGATTCTGTTTCGGTGTCCGTTTCTCAAGGAGAATGAAGGGGGAGAGTCTCACTGCCGCATCTATGGACGGCGTTTCGATCAGTGCGTGGCGTTTCCGATCGATGACCGGGACCTGGCGGATGTGGATTTCAACTGCACGTACAGCTTCCGGAAGACGCAACGGATAGCCAACCCGACGGGCCTGATCCAGATCGACCTGACGGGGCTGGAGGTCGGGTTCGATGGGCCTCCGCCGGGGGCACTCCCGCGCCGGCGCTTCCGCCTGGGGGGACTCAGGAAGGTGGGGATCGCGCAAATGATCGCGGCGGTGATCGCGGTGATCCGGGAGCGGGTCTGATGCCCGGAACCGCGCCGGTGGGACAGACGTTTAAAATTGCGGCCTCAAAATGGGAAATGGAAAGGGGAGAACGGCTCCGCGTTCTGTTTCCCGTTTTGTATTATGAGGGGAAAAGGCAATTTGTTTTCGAAAATGAGATATGTCTGCCTGGTGGCGCTGATCGTGGGGGCGTGTGCGACGGCGCTCCGGGCGGATAGCAAGGGGCCGAGTGCGCAGTTCACGATCGCCCGGCTGAAGTACGGCGGGGGCGGGGACTGGTACGACGGGCCTTCGGGGACGGTCAATCTCCTGCGGTTTCTGCGGCAGCAGACGCGGGTGGACGCGGCGGCGCAGGAGGCGCGGGTCGGGATCATGGACGAGGACTTTTTCGCTTACCCCTTTTATTATGTGACCGGCCACGGCAACGTCCGCCTCTCGGAGGAGGAGGCGGCCCGGCTTCGGACCTATCTGGAGAACGGCGGGTTCCTGTTCGCCAACGACGACTACGGCATGGACCCGTCGTTTCGCCGGGAGATGAAGCGGGTCTTCCCGGAAAAGGACCTGGTGGAAATCCCGCCTTCGCACGGCATCTTTCACTGCCTGTTCGATTTTCCGGACGGGCTGCCGAAGGTCCACGAGCACGACGGCGGACCGCCGCACGCCTACGGCCTCTTCTGCGACAGGCGGCTGGTGGTGTTCTACACCTTCAACACGGACATCGCCGACGGATGGGACGACCCGGAGGTCCACCACGACCCGCCGGAGAAGCGGGAGGCGGCGCTGAGGATGGGGGCGAACATAGTCGTGTGGGCGTTGACGAATTAAGTAGCGTTCAGCTATCAGCTATCAGCAAAGCCAGATGGACCTTTTCTTTTGCTGACGGCTGACGGCTGACGGCTGACGGCTGATTCTTTATGAACAACGCATCGCAGACATACGCGGACCTGATCGCGCGGCTGGGGCGGTTTCGTCGGACGAAGGCGCGGGCCGAGGTCCTGTTCGGCGCGGCGGCGACGCTGACGGGGGTCGCGGGGCTGGCGGCCCTGGCGCTGCTCCTGGAGGCCGGGCTCTATCTCCCGCCGGCGGCCAAGCTGACGCTGTGGGGGACAGGGTCCTGCGGCGCGGTTGCGGGGCTGGCGGCGCTGTGCGTGCGGCCTCTGATCCGCCGTCGCGGGCTGGACTGCGCCGCGCTGGACGTGGAGGCCCGGCACCCGGACCTGAGGCAGCGGCTCGTGGGGGTCGTGCAGCTCTGGCCCGGCCGCGCCTCGAGCCGGGAGGGCTACTCGGCGGAGCTGATCGAGGCGATGGTCGAGCAGGCGGGGGCCGTGGCGGGGCGTCTGGACTTTGAGGCCGCGGTGGATCGCGGGCCTTGCCGGCGGGCGGTCCGATGGCTGACTGCCGCGTGCGCGGCGCTGGGCGTCCTGTTCGCCTCGGACGGGGTGCGCGCGGCTGCCGGGCGGCTGTGGCGGGCGTCGGCCCATTTCCCGAAGCCGTCGGCCACGCAGGTGTGGGTCAGCCCCGGCGACGCCACGATCCTGAAGGGGGAGGACTTCGCCGTGACCGCGAGGCTCTCCGGGCGCATCCCGGCGTCGGGGGAGGTGGCCTTCCGCGAGGAGGGGTCGGAGGTCTGGGAGCGGGCGCTGTTCGCGGTGGAGGACGGGGGGGCGACCCACCGGTTCCGGGAGGTCAAGCGGTCGTTCACCTACCGCGTCCGGGCGGGGGACGGGGAGAGCCCGGCGTTCCGCCTGCGGGCGCTGGACCGGCCCACGGTGCTCCGGCTGAGGATGACGTATCGTTATTCCGAATACACGGGCCTGGGGGAGCGGACGGAGGAGGAGGGGGGGGACATCTCGGCGGTGAAGGGGACGCGCGTGCGGGTGGAGGTCCTGGCGAACAGGCCGCTGCGGTCGGCGGAGGTGGCGTTCGAGGACGGGGAGAGGGTGGAGGCGAGGATTCCGTCCGCAGGGGGCCGGTCGGGGACGGTGGACCTGGTCGTGACGCAGGACAGGCGCTACACGATCCGGCTGGTGGACGCGGAGGGGGTCCCCAGCACGGACGCGATGGCGTATCGGGTGATGGCGATCCCGGATGAGTCGCCCACGGTGCGGGTCGCCTTTCCGGGCCGCGACGTGGAGGTGGGGGAGGAGATGGTCGTGCCGCTTCAGATCGAGGCGAAGGACGACTTCGGGCTCTCCCGGATGGAACTCCTCTACGCCCTGAACGACGAGGCGGGGGAGCGCCGGGCCGCGCTGGGCGTCGGGGCGGGCGGGGACGTGTCGGTCCGCCACCTGTGGGACCTTTCGGGGATGAACCTGCTGCCGGACGACCGGGTGCGCTACCGCGTCCGGGTCTACGACAACGACCGGGTGAGCGGGCCGAAGGCGGGCGAGACGCCGGTGTTCACGGTCAAGCTCCCGTCGCTGGCCGAGATCGCGCAGGAGGCCGAGCGGACGCAGCAGGAGGGGGTGACCTCCCTGCAGGAGGTGGCGGAGGAGGGGAGGCGGATCCAGGCGCGGCTGGAGGAGATCCGCCGGGAGCTTATGAAAAAGGGCGGGGAGAAGGGGGGGGACCTGGCGTGGGAGAAGCGGAAGGACATCGAGGCGGCGCTGGCGCGGCAGGCGGAGCTGGGGGAGCGCCTGAAGCGGGTGTCTGAGCAGGTCGGGGAGATGGCCGAGAAGATGGGTCAGCACGGCCTGCTCAACCGGGAGGTCCTGCAAAAGATCGAGGAGATCCGGAAGTTAGTGGCAGAGGTGGTGTCCCCCGAGCTCAGGGAGGCGATGAGGCGTGCCCAGGAGGCCGCGCAGGCGGCGGACCCGAGGCGGGTGCAGGAGGCCCTCCAGAACTTAGTACGGAACCAGGAGGAGTTTCAGAAGCGGCTCGACCGCACGATCGCCATGCTGAAACGGGCGCGGCAGGAGCAGGCGTTCGACGCCCTGGCGAGGCGGGCCGAGGAGCTCGTGCGGGCGCAGGAGCGGGTGAACGAGGGGCTGGAGGCCGGGCAGCCGACGCCGGACCTGGCGAACCGGGAGCGGGGGGTGAAGCAGGAGACGGAGCGGGTGCGGGACGCGATGCGGGAGGTGGCGCAGGGGGTGCGGGAGGAGCACGCGGGCGCCGCGGACAGCCTGGAGGCCCTTGCGAGGGGCGTCGGGGAGGAGCGGCTGCCGGAGCGCATGGAGGCCATGTCCGGGGAGATCCGGGCCGGGGAGCGGGAGCGGACGCGCGCTGAGGGGGGGAGGCTGTCGAAGTCCCTGTCGAGGCTGTCGCAGTCCCTCCGGCAGTCTCAGCGGTCGTTCGCCCAGCAGTCGAAGGCGGCTGTGGCGGCGGAGATGGAGCGGGCGCTGCACGAGGCCGTGGCCCTGTCCCGGCGGGAGGAGGAGGTGGCGCGGGAGACGGCGGGGATGGACCGGGGCGCGCCGGGTCACGAGCGGGCCGCCGGGGCGCAGCAGGACCTCCTCTCAGGCGCGGCGCGGCTGACGGACCGGGTGATGCAGACGGGGGAGAAGACGTTCTTCATCCGGCCTGAACTCCGGCGGGCGCTGGGCACGTCCCTCCGCCGGATGAAGGAGGCGGTCTCGTTGTTAGAGGACCGGAACGGCGCGGGGGCCTCGGAGCGGGCCCGCGAGGCGATGGGGGCGCTCAATGAGGCGGCCATCCTGCTCCGGCAGGCGAGGTCTGACCTGGACGCCTCGGCCTCGGCGACGGGGATGGACGAGATGATCGAGCGGATGCGGGCGCTGACGGACCGGCAGTCGAGGGTCAACCAGGGGACGCAGGAGATGCTGGGCCCCGGCGAGCAGGGGACCTCGTTCGACCCGAACGGGGAGCTGTCCCAGCTGGCGGCGGAGCAGGAGGCCATCCGGCAGGCGTTCCGGCAGATGGAGGGGGGGATGGAGGGGCAGGGGGGGGTATTGGGCCGGCTGGACAGGATCGGGGAGGAGATGGACCGGGTGCTGGAGGACCTGAGGGGCAGGGTGTCGCGGAAGACGGTGGAGCGGCAGCGGGAGATCCTGAGCCGGATGCTGGACGCCACGCGGTCGATCCGGCAGCGGGGGTTCAGCGAGGAGCGGCAGTCGGAGGTGGGCAGGGACTACCGTTATGCGGGGCCGTGGGCCCTTCCGGAGGACCTGGGGCAGGGGACGGACCCGCTGCGCGAGGCGATGCTGCGGGCGCTCAAGGAGGGGTATCCGGGGGAGTACCGGGCGCTCATCCGGGGGTACTTTGAGGCGCTGGTGAAGGAGAGAGGAGAGAAGGAGGAAGGGAAGTGAGCAGCTCGCGTCGGAGGGTTTCTATCTCACAGGGCCTTTCTAAACGGTTTTCCAACTTTTCTTGCTCGTGCAAGAAAAGTTGGACAAAAGAAGCACGCTCGCTCAGACGCCGCGAGGGGCTTGGCGCGCCGTACTCTGTTCCGTGGTGTAATCTGGATTCTGTGGCAAGACGAACCCCTTCCACCATTCCCCCGCGCACCTTCGGTGCGCTCGTACCCCATCGTGCCTGGACGAACTCTCTGCTTGAAAGTCGGGACGGCGCGCCTTGTTATAGTCTGTACGTTTTGCTTGCTCTGTTTCAACTTCTCTTTTCTCCCCCTCTCCTGTTGGGAGGGGGGGCCGGGGGGAGAGGGTCTGCTCCCCCTCTCCCTGCGGGAGGGCAGGGGTCGCGACCTCATGGGAGCGACAGGAGGGGTGGTGGGATTGGGGGGAGGGGTCTGAAAGCCAGGGCGGCGCGTCCCTCTTCGTGCGTTTTGCGTTCGATCTTTCTCTGCGTTCTCTGTGTGCTCTGTGGTGAATGCCTTTGGGGCGGAGGGGCGGCAGTGGCGCAGCCGGGGGTGGAGGAGGGGTTGAGGCGCGGGGCGGCGCTGGAGGACTCCGGGAAGGTGGAGCAGGCGGTGGAGGTCTACCGGTCCCTGTATCTTCAGTACGCAAAGGGGGGGGAGCGGTCGGACCTGCTCTACCGCCTGCAGGGGGCGCTGGTCAGGGCGGGCCGGGCCGAGGAGGCCGTGCCCCTGCTCCAGCAGCGGCTGAACAGGTTTCCGTCGGACAGCCGGGCGCAGCTGGCGCTGGGGGACGTCTACTACGCCATGGGCCGGGCCGAGGAGGCGGCGCGGGCGTGGGAGCGGCTGATCGAGGGGGAGCGGCCGGCGGGCAACTACCTGCTGGTGGCGTCCCGATACCGGGCGCGGGGCAGGCCGGAGCGGGCGGTGGACGTCTACGTGCGGGGGAGGCGGGCCGTCGGGGACACGACCGCGTTCGCGCTGGAGCTGGCAGGGCTTTATGAAGAGCAGCGGAACTACCCGGAGGCCGTGCGGGAGTATCTGCTGGCGCTGAGGGCAGACCCTCAAGAGAATCCTCCCCGCAACTATGCGACGGTGGAGGCGCGGGTCGCGGAGTTCGCGCGGGATGAGGGGGCGGGGGGGGCCGTCCTGGCCGCGCTGACGGAGGGGGTGCGGGCGGCGCCCGAAGACGGCCTGCGGATGCAGTTGCTGACGGCTTACAGCCTGGCCGCCGGAAAGGCCGACGCCGCGCTGGCCGTCTTCGCCGCGCTGGGCCGGCGGGACGGGGCGGCGGAGGCGATGCTCCTCCAGATCGCCGAGCGGTGCAGCCGGGGCGGGGCGCACGCCACGGCGCTGGCGGCCTACCGGATGCTGATCGAGCGGTTTCCGTCCTCCCCGTTCCTCCCGCAGGCGCATCTGGGCGCAGCGGTCGCCGAGGAGGGGCTGGGGCGGATCGACCCGGCCCTGGCGCTCTACGAGGAGGTCCGGGGGCGCTTTCCAGGAGGCCCGGAGGCGCAGGCGGCGTGCTTCAGGGTCGGCGAGGTCCGGCGGCGGGTCAAGCGGGACCCGGAGGGGGCGCTGGCGGCCTACCGGGGTCTGATGGCGATTCAGCTGGGCGGCCCCTATCAGCGGCAGGGGATGATGGGGATCGGGGCCTGTCTGCTGAGTCTGGGGGATGCCGAGGGGGCGCGGCGGAGCTACGAGCTGGTCGCGCGGATGGGGCCGGGGTCCGAGGAGGGGGCGGAGGCGGCCCTGCGCGTGGCGGAGGTGGATTACCTGTCGGGCCGGTTTGAGGAGGCGCAGAGGGGGCTGGAGGCGCTGCTGGGCGGGCCGACGGCCCGCGACGCGGTCAACGACGCCCTGGACCTGTCGGACCTGATCGCCAGAGGGCTGGGGGTCTCGGCGTTCTATCTGAAGGGGTATGCGGAGGCGGACCTTCTGGCGCGCCGGGGGAGGGATGAGGAGGCGGTCAGGGCGTTCGAGGGGTTTGTGGCGGGGTCGCCGCGGGGGCCGCTGGCGGCCCGGGCGCTGATGGCCGTGGCCCGGCTGGACACGGGGCTGGGGCGCTTTGCGGAGGCCGCGGAGGTCTGCAGGAGGGTGGCTCAGGAGTATCAGACGAGCCCCCTGGCCCCGGAGGCCCGGATGCAGGCCGCCGCGCTCTACGAGGAGCGCCTGGGCCGGTTTCAGGAGGCGGTGGGGGAGTACGAGGCGCTCATGACGGAGTATCCGGATAGCCCCCTGGTGGAGGAGGCGCGGCAGAGGTTGAGGAGGTTGCAGGAGAGGATCAGGGGATAAGTGTGTGGAGAAGTTTTTATGCTTCATCGCTGGTTCAGCCGGCTGAACGTTGTCGTGATGCTGGTGTTATGCGCGGCGAGTTCTGCGTTCGCGGATAAGCTGCTCATTTATATGGATCAGGACCAGACGGACCACCTCAAGGCCTACGGGATCGCCTTCTTCGCGCTGACGAAGGGCGTGGACGTGGACTGGCTGCTGAACTACCGGGGCGGGTCGTTCATGATGGATTACGCCGAGGAGATCGCGCAGGAGGCGCGGCTGCGCGGGGTGGCGGGGGTTCGCATCCGGGAGTCGGAGGCGGCGCAGATTCTGGCGGAGATGGTGGACAGGAACATGGACGCGGTCCGGCTGGAGAAGGCCCCGAAGATCGCGGTCTACACGCCGCCGGACAAGCGGCCCTGGGACGACGCGGTGACGCTGGCGATGGCCTACGCGGAGATCCAGTACGACACGGTGTGGGACGAGGAGGTTCTGGCGGGGAGGCTGTCGAACTACGACTGGATCCATCTCCACCACGAGGACTTCACCGGGCAGTACGGCAAGTTCTACGCGAGCTACGGGCAGCAGCTCTGGTACCGGCAGCAGCAGGCGCAGTATGAGGCGACCGCCCGCAAGCTGGGGTTCCAGAAGGTGTCGGAGGAGAAGCGGGCGGTGGCGCAGGCGATCAGGGACTACATGCTGAACGGGGGGTTCATGTTCGCGATGTGCTCGGCCACGGACACATTTGATCTGGCGCTGGCCTCGGAGGGGACGGACATCGCGGACGCGATCTACGACGGGGACCCGCCGGACCCCCGCTGCCAGGAGCGGCTGGACTTCTCGCGCTGCGTGGCGTTCGAGGGTTTCAAGCTGGTGATGGACCCGCTGGAGTACGAGTACTCGGACATCGATGTGTCGCCGAGGTCTGCGACGCAGGTCCGGACGCCGGAGACGGACTTCTTCACGCTGTTCGAGTTCTCCGCGAAGTACGACCCCGTGCCGACGATGCTGACGCAGGACCACACGGCGGTGGTCAAGGGGTTTCTGGGGCAGACGACGGCGTTCACCCGGAGGACGCTCAAGCCGGCGGTGACGGTCCTGGGCGAGGTGGAGGGGACGGAGGAGGTCAAGTACATCCACGGCAACGTGGGGAAGGGGACGTTCACGTTCTACGGGGGGCACGACCCGGAGGACTACCAGCACCTGGTGGGGGACCCGCCCACGGACCTGGGCCTGCACAAGAACTCGCCGGGCTACCGGCTGATCCTGAACAACGTCCTGTTCCCGGCGGCGAAGAAGCAGAAGCGGAAGACGTGAACGCGAAGGACGCGAAGAGGACGCAGAGAAGGGCAGAAGAAGGGGCTTGTGTATAGGACACAAGCCCCTGATCATTTATGGCGCAGGCTTTCCGAACGCCTCCGCGAAGGCGAAGAAGTCGGTGAATCCCACGTCCCCATCCCCGTCCAGGTCAAATTGCGCGTTGCTCGACCCGAAGGCAGACGCGAACAGGAAGAAGTCGTCGAAGTCGACCTTTCCGTCCCTGTTGAAGTCCGGCGCAGGCGATCCTGTTGTGCTTCCGGCGAGGGGGATTCCTGAGCCGGTGGAGCTGATGAGGGTGGCCCGGACGTCGGTCTGGACGGTCTGGTGATACCAGAGCCACCCTGTGATGCGAGTCCAGACCACGAGCGGAATGTTCAGCTTCGTCTCCCGGTCAGGTTCCTGAAGTACGCTGAAGGTCAGCGTCCCCAGCAGACCGTTTCCCTCCCCTATCCCGCCTTCGCTGGTTGGCCCACCCACTACCTCTACGTAATCCTTCTGAACATTCGCAAAGCCGACGGCGAATCCCGGCACCAGCGGCCCCGGGACGAAACTGCCGGGGACGAAGGCGAGCAGGCGGGGATCGAAGGCGATCTGGAGGGAGAAGCCTTTGATCGGAGGCGCGTCCTCGGCGAAGACCTGCACGGGGATCTGCGCGCCCGGCCTGACGCCGCCCATCCTGGTCTGTCTCTGGTCCCCTTCCGCCGGGTTGAGGTCCACCGACAGGGTCAGGGGGACGCCGGTCCCTCTGAGGGGGATGGAGAAGGTTCTGTGGTCCGGGTCGCTCGTGGAGGCCGTGAGGCTGGCCGCGACGTCGCCGGAGGCGGAGGGCCTGAAGGAGACGGATACGACCTGACTATCACCCGGGGCGATGGTGAGGTTCGGGGCAGGCGCGGTCACTGTGAAGGCGCTGGAGGGGGGCGTGACCCTGAGGGAGTCGATCCTGAGCGCATCGCTGCCTTGGTTGTAGAGTATCAACGGAAGCGGAACGACTGCGCCCACCGAGACATTTCCAAAGTCGAAGCGGTCGGGCCGGGAGGCGAAGCCGCCTGCGCCAGGGCGCTCACGGTGATGATCCCCTCCTTTGTTCTGGTCAGGACCTGTCCCCCCTCCGTGGTCACGTCCACCCGCACCGTGTAGACCCCCGGCGCGCGATAGAGGTGCTCCGGGTGGACCTCCGCGCTGGTCTCCCCGTCCCCGAAGGTCCACCGGACAGAGCGAATCAACACATTCTGTGTCACCAGCGTGAACCGGACCTCCAGTTGTCCCCGACCCGCCGCGTTCGTGACGCTGAAGTCCACCGACGACCCTGTGCCACTCAGCGCAAGCGTGGAGGGACTCCCCGGCGCGTTGTGGGCAACGGATAAAGCGGCAGATTTAGCTCCGGCGGATAAAGGCGCAAACGTGACGGTCACGGTCTGCGAGGCCCCGGCGTTGACCGTGAAGCTCGTCGGGCTGACGGTAAATTGGGACGCATCCGTCCCGGAGACCGTGACGCCGGTGATGGAGAGGCTGGCATTGCCTGTGTTGCTGACCGTGAACGCCTTCTGCGACGTGGCGCCTGCGCCCGTGTTGTCCATCGTCAGAGAGGTCACGGACAGGCTGATCACCGGCGCGGGCGGAGGCGGCTGCGCCGTCCCGCTCCCCGTCAGGGCGACGGAGGACGGGCTTCCCGCCGCGTTGTGGGCGAGGGATAAGGAGGCGGACTTCGTGCCCGCCGAGGTCGGCGCAAACGTCACCGTCACCGCCTGCGCCGCCGCCCTCGCGTTGACCGTAAAGCTCGCCGGGCTGACCGTGAACTGCGCCGCATCCGTCCCCGATACCGTGATCCCCGACACCGTCAGCGCCGCCGTGCCCGTGTTGGAGGCCGTGAAGGTCAGAGCCCTGTTCTGCCCCACCTGTACGTCCCCAAAGTTGAGGGAGGTCGTCGAGGCGGAGAGGGCCGGCGCCTGGGCCGTGACCTGGAAATAGAGGCCGGCCCTGTGGATGTTGGCCGCGCCGCTGGCGATGCCTGTGGCCGCCTGCCCCGCGCTGCCGATCAACCGGAGGCCCCCGCCGGTGAGGACGCCCCCGCTCCCGAAGGCGCTGCCGGAGATGGCCTGCTGCGCCTCAGCGTATGGACAGGCGAGTAGCAGCGCCGCGAGGAGGGCTGTAGGAAAGGCGACCCGCGAGGGTTTCATAACGCCCCCTGAAACATTTGACCTTGACACGGTCTGAATCTTGTCTTAGTTTCACAGAACCATAACCGCTGAAAGGAGAAGACAGATGCAAGCCGCCACCATCGACCAGATTGATGGTGACAATGTGACTTGGAGCCGCCCCACCTAACGCTCCCCTGGGTCGCGTTCCACCCTGCTGGGAGCCATGCTCCCTCGGGAAATCCGAAATCGAGGTCGCCATGTTCGTTGAGTTCATTGAGGCCGCCATGGCCCATGCATCTTATGACAAACTCGATACCGGCGAGTATTACGGCGAAATCCCTCCGTGTCCCGGCGTGTGGGCGACCGGAAAGACCGTGAAAAAGTGCCAGCAGGAACTCCGGGAGGTCCTGGAGGACTGGCTCTTGCTCAAGCTGCGCGACGGCGATACGATTCCTGTGATCAACGGGGTGGACCTCAACCTCCAGAGGGCTTGAGGACATGCCCCGAAGCCTCTCCCGGCGCGAGTTGATCCGCAAGTTCCGGGCGCTGGGGTTCTCCGGCCCGCATTCCGGCAAACGCCATCCGTTTATGAAAAAGGACGCCCTTAAAATCCGAATCCCGAACCCGCACCAGAGGGGAACCGTCGACGTCAGTCTCATCGTGCGCATCCTGCGACAGGCCGGCATTTCGGATGAACAGTGGGATAACGCATAGGGATCAGGTCATTTTGCCACCACATCCGCCCCCTGCGCCTTCCCCTCCATCGTCTCGATCCTCCCCATCAACGCCTGGATCGCCGCCTGCTGCCCCTCAATCTCCTTCTGCTGCTCCTTGACCGCCTCGATCAGCACGGCCACCAGCCGCGCGTAGTCCACCGATTTCGCGTCCCTCCCGTTCTCCTCGTATGCGACCACCTCGGGAATGACCTCCCCCACCTCCTCGACGATCAGCCCGATGTCCTTCTTGCCGTCCGCCTTCCACGGATACGAACCCCCGCATCCGCCGGACCTTGTCCGGCGCGTTGGCAATAGGCTGGATGACGGTTGACACCAGAGACCAAAATGGATATCTTTGGGACCGGATAAATGATACAGGCGCACCTCTTGCGACGGAGAAAGGGCTATGGAGGATCAACAATCCATCGTCCCTGTCGAAAGAATTGAAAATATGATCCTGCTGATCCGGGGCGAAAAAGTGATCCTGGATGCGGACCTGGCAACCCTTTATGGGGTTCCGACCAGGGTCCTTGTCCAGGCCGTTAAGCGCAACATGGGGCGGTTCCCGGACGACTTTATGTTTCGGCTCAGTCGCGAAGAGTTTGCAAACTTGAGATCACAATCTGTGACCTCAAGTCAGTGGGGTGGCCGTCGTTATCCCCCCTATGCGTTTACAGAACAGGGCATCGCCATGTTATCGAGCGTTCTGAACAGCCCAAGGGCGATTCAGGCGAATATCGAGATTATGCGGGCCTTTGTCAGGCTTCGACAAATGCTCCTGTCGCACGCTGAGTTGGCGCGAAAGCTGGCCGAACTGGAGAAAAAATACGACGTCCAGTTCAAGATCGTGTTCGATGCGATTCGCCAACTCATGAAGCCACCGGAAACCAAGCGCCGTCGCATCGGTTTTCAGGCGGACGCCGACCGCTGACCGCGCCTTCAGCGCCTCGATCTCCTTCTGCTGCTCCTTGACCGCCTCGATCAGCACCACCACCAACCTTGGAGCCACCCCTCCTAACGCTCCCATGAGGTCGCGTTCCCAACCCTGGGAGCCATGCTCCCGCCTTCTCCCGGCGAAGCCATGC
>Ga0137796_10000806_pt1 | contig 18878 bp, 16 predicted proteins | sample OV2TP3_FD_97704 | JGI IMG/M metagenome (GOLD analysis project Ga0137796, IMG submission 97704) | reverse complement strand
TCCCACGATTCCTTCCATGGTCCTCAGCAGACGGTTGGTCGTGCGGGCAACGTAGGTCTTGCGCTGATTGACCGGTCGAATGACCGTAGCCGACTCTTTGACGATGGACGCAAAGGTCTCGTTGGCCATCGCGTATTCCGTCAGCGTGGCGAGATCCCGGGCCGTCGAATGGTGTGCGTCCATGTCGAACCCGCACGCGTTCCGAAATTGGGTGTGGGTAAGGCCGATCGCCTCGGCCTTGGCGTTCATCATGGCAACGAAGCTAACCTCATCGCCTCCGACATGTTCCACCGCAGCTAGGCATGCATCATTGGCCGAACTGATGAGCATGGCCTCCAGCAGTCCCCGCAGCGGCACAACCTGTCCGGGTTTCAGGTGAAGCTTGATCCGGTGGGCGGCGGCGGCCTGCCGGCTGACCGTGACCGAATCTTCCAGGATACCCTCCTCAAGGATCACGATTGCCGACATGATTTTGGTCAGACTGGCGGGCGACACGGGCTGGTCGGCGAGTTGTTCGAGTAGTGTTTCGCCGGTCGTCAGGTCTTTCAACAAGATTACCTCGGCCGGCGCAAACCGCCCGCCCATCTTTCCTTTATAGGATCTTGGGGCCTTGATCTGGGAAATCCTACTCTGATAGACGGAACGGTTCTGCACAGTTCTCTCTGAGGACTCGGCTGTGGAATCCCCGAGGACGGGATAGATGAGGAAGGCCACACTGACAATGGTGCAGGCGACGAAATGATTCCGGAAGACGCTCACAAGGGGATCGTGGCCCGGAATTTGATGTCCCTCAGTCCGGCTTCAATGACTCGGTGGAAGAACCGAAGTAGATCTGCCAGGTCCAACCAAAATCCGCAGTTCAGGCAGCGGGCATACAGGCGGCGACTGTCCAAGGAATAGTGTCGCTCGGCCAACATGAAGCCCTGGCATTTTAGGCAGGTCATAGGGCGACACTTTGGCATGTCGTTGCGCAGGAGTCAAGCCGAATCGCAGAGGGACCCTTGCGAAGAACCTATTTGATGCGGTTCATGATGAGAGCAATACACCCGGCGAGCAATCCTCCCCCCGTGATCGTGAGCAGGATGCTGGTTGCGGTTTTCTCCCCGCTGAGCAGATCTTGAAAACCTCCCTGGACCATCAAGACAGCCAAGGTGGTGACGGACCCGGTCACGAACCACCACAGGAAAGTCTTCATGCGGATTGCCCCAAGCCCATTGGAATGACCCGTTGCTTCTGACCCATTGTTGGTGACCCGTTACAGATTCAGAGCAATGGGTCCCCGGCAATCTACCGATGGGGCCGTGAATTGTCAAGCCTACGGGAATTGCCTCATCTGGTGGGTACCAGAGGAGAGTGGGGGTCTTTAGCCAGAAAGACCGATATTGTGCTGGACAGGTTGTCGGCCGTTACTAAACCGTGGCGAGGATCATTGGGCGCGAACGAGACGGCCACGACCGCGAAAGGCGCGGTGCCGGTCTTGTAACTGCGCGGGGGTTGCCGGAATGTGCCATCCCCCTTCCCGAGGAGAATGGAGAGGTCGTTGGATAAGTTGTTGACGACGGCCACGTCCGCCTTGCCGTCTCCATCGAAGTCCTCGCTCAGGGTGGCTATCGGACCGGCGTTGGCGCCGAAGGCGGAGCCTTGTGTGAACGTTCCGTTTCCCCTGCCGATGAATACGCTGATGTCGTCCATCTCACCGTTGGCCACGAGCATGTCCATGTGGCGGTCGCCGTTGAGATCCAAAATTGAAACGTTGAGTGGGCGGTGCCCGGTTTTGTAGGATGTCGGAACGCGAAATGTCCCATCCCCGTTGCCCAAGAAGACCGCCACGGCGTTGCTCATCTTGCCTCCTTGGGTGACGGCCAGGTCGAGCAGCCCATCCTCGTTCACATCGGCGGCCACGACGGCGGTGGGTGTGTCGCCATACTCGTAGACGGCTTTTTGAAGGAAGGTGCCGTCGCCCCGTCCCAGCAGAATAAGCAGTTTGTCGTTGCGAAGGGCCACGGCGAGATCCGGCCGACGATCCCTGTTGAAATCACCCACGGCAAGGCCCACCGGCGATTTGACCGCCGGATAGCTGTCCCCCCGTGTGAATTGGCCGTGCCCGTCTCCCAAGAGAATGGTCACTCGGTTATTGCCGGCGTTAGCAACGGCCATGTCCAGGTAGCCGTCGCCGTTGAGGTCTTGCAGAATCACGGCACGGGGCTGTTCCGGTAGGCGCATTGTCACCGGATCCTGGAAGCTGCCGTCCCCGTTTCCGATGAGGATGCTGACCGAGTCATTGCCGATATTGGTCGTTATCAGATCCGCCAGGCCATCGCCGTTCAGGTCCCCCGTGACGACGCTCGTGGGATTCTTGCCGACCGCGTACCTGTGATAGAGATAGAACACGTCGGGGGTTTGGTGGGATTCCCCTGGTGTGCACGCAGTCGTCGCGAAGACGAGTAAACCCGAAATGAGACGCCGGAGGAGAGGGGGCGGAACCGTCATGACCAGGGCATTGTAACGGGTCGGTGAGGGTGGCGCAACCCACACGCTTTCGCTTGTGCGTCGTCTGTGGCCGTGATATAGACTCATCCATGCCGATCGCTTATATCCAGGATATTGCGCAGCAGGTAGGGCAGGAGGTGACGATTCGCGGATGGTTGCGCCACAAGCGCATGGGAGGAAAGATCGCGTTCCTGGTTGTTCGTGACGGGACGGGCGACATCCAGGCGGTTGTAAGCAAGGCGACGATCGGGGAAGAGGCCTTCGCGCTGGTCGGCAAGTTGACGCAGGAATCATCCCTTATCGTAACCGGAAACGTGCGGGCTGACACCCGTGCGCCTGGGGGGCACGAACTGGACGTGTCGCATTTGGAAATCGTCCAACTCGTCAGCGAGGAATTTCCGATCCAACCCAAAGAGCATGGGACAGGATTTCTTATGGAACAGCGGCATCTTTGGCTCCGCTCCCACCGCCAGCACGCTATCCTCCGCATTCGTCATGAGATCGTCCGGGCGTGTCGTAACTTCTTTGATGAGCGAGGGTTTATTCTGGTGGACACGCCGATTTTTACCCCGAACGCTTGCGAAGGCACCACTACCCTGTTCGAGACCGACTACTTTGGTGAGAAGGCGTTCCTGACTCAGAGCGGGCAGCTTTACAGTGAGGCCACGGCGGCCGCCTTCGGTAAGGTGTACTGCTTTGGGCCGACATTCCGGGCGGAGAAGTCCAAGACCCGTCGACACCTGATGGAATTCTGGATGGTGGAACCGGAGGTCGCATACGCGGAGCTCACCGACATGATGGTGCTCGCCGAAAAGTTCCTGACCTACGTCGTGGGCCGCGTCCTGGAACACCGGATGGAGGAATTGAAAGTCTTAGAGCGTAATGTGGAGAAGCTTGAGGCTATCGTCTCGCCGTTCCCGCGGCTGAGTTACCACGAAGCGGTGGAGCGATTACAGAAGAAGGGGAATCCGATCCGGCCCGGCGAGGACTTCGGCGGTGATGAGGAAACGATCCTCTCCAACGAATTCGACCGACCGGTGATCGTCCACCGCTATCCGACCGCGCTGAAGGCCTTCTACATGCAGAACGACCCGGAGACCCCGGACCTCGCGCTGTGCATGGACGTGCTGGCCCCGGAAGGCTATGGCGAGATCATCGGGGGCGGCCAGCGCGTTCATGAACGAGACAAGCTCCTGGCGCGCCTGAACGCCCACCATCTCCCCGAAGACGCCTTCAAATGGTACCTGGACCTTCGCACGTTCGGATCGGTCCCGCACGCCGGCTTCGGCATGGGCATCGAGCGGGCCGTGTCGTGGATCTGCGGCCTCGAGCATGTCCGCGAAACGATCCCTTTCCCGCGTATGCTCTACAAGATATACCCGTAGCTACCAACCGCACTTTGAAGACCGCCAGAACACCGTTTTAACTGGTCGCGATTCACCAGACGCTGAAAGTCTGGTGGCGACTGAATTTATCCACAGGGCGCCTCACTTTTGTGATATTTCCTATCCTACCGAATTGTCATAAAAATTTTCTTGACAACAAGTTTTTGGAGACTATACTGTCGCCCATATAGTGGGTTAAAGTGGGATTAAATGGATAAATAAAAATGGTCATAAATTGAATGAGTTAGATGATGGCACGCTTACCAGCGATGGTCCTGCACTTGGTTGGCGGATGCACATCCTGTCTCGGAATCAACTTCGGCTTTATCTTTCTTGGTTCATGAAGACGAGGGAACGGGCAAGATCGAAGCCATGCATCAGCCTGTCATGCTCAAGGAGATTCTGGACTGGCTCCAACCAAGAGCGGGCGGGATTTACTTTGACGGGACGGTCGGAGACGGCGGGCATAGTCAGGCCATTCTCGAAAGGAGCGGGCCGGATGGGCGCCTCATCGGGCTGGATCGTGATGAGGCGGCGGTGGCGGAGGCAGGAGCGAGGCTGCTGCCGTTCGGGGATCGGGCGATGTTGATCCAGTCGCATTTCCGTGAGGCGCCGCGCATCGTTGTGGGGATGGGAATATCCGGTCTGCATGGGGCGGTCCTCGATCTCGGGGTTTCCTCGCGTCAACTGGACTCGGCGGCACGGGGATTCAGTTTCGTGCTGGAGGGGCCTCTCGATATGCGGATGGATAGGCGGGAGCCGCAAACCGCGGCGGATCTAGTTAATCGCTTGCCTGAGCCGGAGCTGGCCCGGATTCTGTTTGACTTTGGGGAGGAACACTATGCCAGGCGGATTGCCCGCGCGATCGTGAGACGCCGGGAACGCGGGCCCATCCTGACGACGCTTGCCCTGGTCGACGTGATCCGTGGTGCGGTCCCATCGGCATACCTCCACGGGCGTCTCCACTGCGCCACGCGGACCTTCCAGGCGCTCCGGATCGCCGTGAATCGGGAACTCGAGGAGTTGGGGCATTCGCTCAAGATGCTGGCCGGCCTCTTGCTCCGCGGCGGCCGTCTTGTCGTTCTTTCCTTTCACTCGTTGGAAGACCGTATCGTGAAGCACACGTTTCGGGAATTGGGGAGAGGAGCGGAGACGGATTTTGACGTCCTGACCAAACGGCCGATCAAGCCGTCCGCCGATGAAAGTGCCGACAACCCGCGGGCTCGAAGCGCCAAGTTGCGGGTCCTAGAGAGAAAGGTGGAACCCGCATGAGGTTTCTAATCGGGACTGTGCTGTGGATCCTCGCGCTCGTGGCCGTGTGGGAGAAGGTGGATGTCTACAGGACGGGGTACGCGATCGAACAACTCCAATTGAAAAGGAAACAGATGCAGCAGGAACAGCGGGTTTTGCAGGTCGAGTTGGCCAAACTGACGTCGCCCGAGCAGATTGAGCATGGGGCGGTTGCCCGGCTCGGGCTGGTTCAGCCCCGATACGATCAAGTCATTGTTTTAGGAGAGGTTACGAAGAAGCCATCCGGCTCGTCGGGGGGTGGAGTGGTCCGCGTATCGCATACCGATTGACAAGGGGAGTCGCGGGATGCCCGAAGACAAGGACGGACGAGGGAGGGTGGTCATCCTCGCGGTCTTGCTGGGCCTCGGCTTCCTGGTGATCGTTGCCCGCCTGTTTCATTTGCAGGTCGTTCGGGCTTCGGAGTTGGCCGATCTAGCGGTCCGCCAGCACCAGAAGATGCTGACCGTTGAGGGCGGACGCGGCGCTATCTATGATCGAAATGGAAAGATTTTGGCGATCAACATGGAAGTCCCCTCGCTCTTCGGCGCGCCCAAATATGTGGCTGACCCTCGCGGCACGGCAGCCAGGCTCGGTCGCGTCCTAAACACGGACGCACGGCAGTTGGAGGCGCGGTTGAAGAGCGGGCGAGACTTCGTCTGGCTTGAGCGGCACCTGGCACCCGAGAAAGCGCAGAGGCTCCAGGGGTTCTCGCTGGCTGGAGTTGGGGTGGTTCCGGAGGGCCGCCGCTTCTATCCGAAGGGGGCCATGCTGGCGAACCTCCTCGGGTTTGCGAACATCGACAACGAAGGCCTGGAAGGACTGGAGCGGAGGTACGATGCCCAACTTCGCGGCGAGCGAGGACGCCTCATTGTAGAACGCGACGCGCTCGGAGGGGCGGTCTTTCCCAAGGGGCTGAATTACGTGGCTCCGTCTCCGGGCAAGGACCTCGTCCTTACGATCGACGAGGTGATCCAGTACGTTGCTGAACAGGAACTTGACGAGGCGGTCACTCGCACGCGCGCGATGTCCGGCGCCGTCATAGTGGTCGAACCGAAGACCGGCGCGTTGCTGGCCTTGGCCGTGCGCCCCACCTTCGATCCGAACGCGCCCAGGGCGGACGCGAACCGCTGGCGCAATCGTACCATCACCGACTCTTATGAGCCGGGTTCGACATTTAAGCTGATCACCGGTGTTGCGGCGCTCGAAGAGAGATTGTTCTCGCCCAGTGAATTCATCTATGGCGAGGACGGTCGGTTTGTCGTCGAAAACACCGTGGTCCGCGACCACCATAAGCACGGCTGGATGACCTTTGCCGAGGTCCTCCAGAAATCCAGCAACATTGGGATCATCAAGGTTGCGCAGCGCCTTGGGCCTGAAAAGTTGGCATGGTACGTCAATGCCTTCGGATTCGGCCAGAAAACCGAAGTGGATCTGAACGGGGAGCAGCGGGGATTGACCAAGGAACTGCCGGAGTGGGGTCGGCGTACGCTGGCTTCGATCGCGATGGGACAGGAAATCGGGGTGACGCCCCTTCAACTTGTCATGGCGGCCTCAGCGATTGCGAATGGAGGATGGTTGATGCGGCCCTATGTGGTCTCTGCGATCAAGTCTCCCACGGGAGAGACCCTCGCCAGCTTCGGACCAGTCGTCCGTCGCCGCCCCATCTCGGGCGAGAGCGCGCGCACGATGACTGACATACTGCGCGGGGTAGTAATGCCTGGGGGCACGGGAATGCTCGCGGTGGTCCCTGGCTACAACGTTGCGGGCAAAACGGGAACGGCGCAAAAAATAGACCCCCTCACCGGAGCCTACTCGGCAACGCTGGTGGTCAGCTCGTTCGTCGGATTCCTTCCTGTCGAGGATCCGAAGCTAGCCATCCTGGTTGTGGTGGATGAACCGAAGACTGAACAATGGGGGGGGACCGTGGCGGCGCCCGTCTTTCAACGGATTGCGGCCCAGGCCGTTCGGCGCCTCGGCATTTTGCCGACGACCGGGGAGGGTCAGGTTCTTGCGGCGCGATGAGGCTTCGGGAGTTGGTCAGTCCCGGGGAGGTGGCCGTGTGGGGTGGTTGGGAGCAGAGCATCGTGGGACTGACTGATGACTCACGACGCGTGAGACCGGGCTGGCTTTTTGTCGCGGTGAAGGGAGCACAGGCAGATGGACATCGTTTTCTGGAACAGGCCGTCGGGGCTGGTGCCGCAGCGGTGGTGATTGAGGCTGGCCGGGTGTCTGCCGATGTAACACGCTCGTTTGGTGTGCCTGTGATTCAGGTCGGCGATTCCAGGCGGTTCCTCAGCGTCTTGGCGAGCCGTTTTCATGGGAATCCGTCTTTTCTCTTGAATATGGTGGGCGTGACCGGCACGAACGGAAAAACGACCACGACCTACCTCTGCAAATCCGTTCTGGAGGCGGCTGGCGCCCGGGTGGGCCTGATTGGCACGGTGGCCTATCTGATCGGGGACGAGCGGATCGTGGCGACTCACACGACCCCCGGTGCGCTGGAATTGCAGGCGCTCCTGCAGAGAATGGTGAACGCTGGCATGGAAACGACTGTCATGGAGGTCTCGTCCCACGCCCTTGCCCTCGATCGCACTGTGGGATGCACGTTCGGCACCGCGGTCTTTACCAACCTGACCCAGGATCACCTCGATTTCCATGCCGATTTGGAGGACTACTTCCGCGCCAAACTGCGCCTCTTCGAAGGCCTCGGCCCGTCTGCGCGGGCGATCGTGAATCTCGATGATCCTTACGGGGAGCGCGTCCTCTTCGCTTCCCCAGCACCGGTCTGGACCTATGCGGTTGACCGACCGGCCGATCTCCGTGCGGAGGGTGTTCAGGTTTCGCTGAGAGGCGTGCAGTTCACGGCCCGCACGCCGGTCGGGACGATCGCCCTGCGGTCCCCGCTGGTGGGGCGCCATAACGCGTACAACATTCTTGCGGCCGTCGGGGTGGGGTTGCAACGTGGGATCACGCTGCAGACGATCGCAACCGGCGTCGCGGGGCTCCAAACTGTTCCCGGCCGGTTTGAGCGGGTGGACGCGGGTCAACCCTTCACGGTGGTTGTGGACTACGCGCATACAGAGGACGCGCTTTACCGGCTGCTCACGACGGCCCAGGCCGTCAAGACCGGCCGAGTCATCACGGTGTTCGGCTGCGGCGGCGACCGAGACCGCGGCAAGCGGCCCAAGATGGGACGTGTGGCCGGTCTCTACAGCGAGGTGGTGGTGCTGACCTCCGATAATCCCCGCACTGAAGATCCCGCGGCAATCATTGGAGAAATCGAGCCAGGGGTCAAGGCCGGGCTCCTGGAAGCGGGGCGGGGCCGGTACGTCGTGCAAGCGGACAGGCGGGCCGCCATTGAAGAGGCGGTGGGCCAAGCGCAGTCTGGGGATCTCGTGGTGATTGCCGGGAAAGGACACGAGGACTATCAGGTCATCGGGCACGACAAGCACCCGTTTGATGACCGTGTCGTGGCTCGCGCGGCCATCGAGGCGTTGCCGCGGTAGTATGCAGGAATGCGCCCATGCCCCTGTTCGGAGTGGGAGAGATGCTTGAGATCACTGGAGGTCGTTTGGTTTCGGGCCGTCCCGCCACGCCGGTCCGGCGGGTGTGGACGGATTCCCGGACGACCCGCCGCGGAGATTTCTTCGTGGCCCTGACCGGCGCCCGTTTCGATGGGCACCGATACGTGACAGAGGCACTGAGAAAGGGCGCCGTCGGCGCCCTCGTACGGCGTGGGTACATGGAAGACAAGATGGGGGGGCGGGCCACGCTCCCGAAAGCTGCTGCCGTAATTGAGGTGGACGATCCGCTCCGCGCCTATCAGGATCTGGCGCGCGCCCACCGCCGCCGGTTTTCCATTCCGGTGGTCGCAGTGAGCGGAAGCAACGGGAAGACGACGACCAAGGAGATGATCGGACGAATCGTCTCGGAGCGGTTTAAGGCCCTCGTCACCGAGGGCAACCTCAACAATCACATCGGGGTCCCGCAAACCCTTTTTCGGATGACCACCAGGCACGAGGCCGCCGTGGTCGAGATGGGAATCAGCGGGTTGGGCGAGATGACCAGGCTCTGCGAGCTTGCGGCGCCGACCCACGGCGTTCTCACCAACATCGGGCCCACCCACCTAGCGACGCTCGGAGACATTCAAACGGTAGCCCGCGCCAAGGGCGAAATGCTGGAGTCTCTCCCAACAGACGGAACGGCCATCCTCAATGCCGACGATGCGTTCTTCGCGGAGCTGTGTAGGCGGGTCCGCGGGCGCATAGTTTCGTTTGGGTACGCCGCGCACGCCGATGTGCGGGGCCTCCACATAGAATCGCGAGGGCCGTCCTTGTCGAAGGTGCGCATAGGAATCCGCGGCCGGGCGCGTCCTTTCTCGGTCAAACTCGTGGTGACCGGACGCCATAACGTGGCCAATGCCCTCGCGGCGGCAGCCACGGGGATAGCCCTAGGCATTGGCCTCGGCGCCATCCAGGCAGGCCTCTCCCGGTACCGTCCCTCCGCGATGCGTTCCGAAGTGCGTCGGCGCCATGGTGTGACGCTGTTGAATGATTGTTATAACGCCAACCCGGCGTCGGTGCGTGCCGCTCTCGCATGGATGGCCGAACTGAAAGGGACCGGCCGATCCTTTGCCGTGCTAGGCGACATGTTGGAACTGGGAAGCGAGGCCGAAAACGCCCATCGCGAAATAGGGCGAGAACTGGCTCGTACCGGAACCGATTATGCGCTCACGACCGGAGCGCTGGGCGCTGCCATCGCATGCGGTGCCCTGGAAAGCGGGATGCCGGAGGATCACGTGGTGACGGCGCGGGCCCCGGAGACATTGGCCGCCCGGCTCCGGGGCCTTGTCAGAAAGGGCGATGTGGTGCTGCTGAAAGGCTCGCGAGGAACCCGCATGGAACGCTTGCTGGAGGCGTTGTAATGCTGTACTTGTTGCTCTATCCCCTCCACACGCAGTTCTCGATCTTCAATGTGTTTAGGTACCTCAGCTTTCGAATCATCTACGCCGCGATCACCGCCTTCGTGATTGCGTTCGTGCTCGCGCCCCCGCTGATTCGCAAACTGCACAGCTATGGCATTGGCCAGAAGATTCGCGAGGACGGCCCCAGCCGGCATCAGGAGAAGGGGGGCACCCCGACCATGGGCGGGATCCTGATCCTCTTTGCGGTCGTGATGTCCACGCTTCTCTGGACCGACTTGACCAATCGCTACATCTGGCTGGCGGTCTTCGCGATGGTCGGGTTCGGGGGGGTTGGATTTTGGGATGATTATCTCAAGATCGTCCGCGGCAGGAATCAGGGCCTCACGGTCGCTCAGAAGATCGGCTCGCAGGCCGTGGTGGCTCTTGGAATCGGCGGGCTCTTCTACTTTTTGCCCGCTTACTCCACTCTGTTGAGTGTCCCGTTCTTCAAAACCTTCACGCCGGATCTCGGGCTTTTCTATATCCCTTTCGCCGTCCTGGTCATTGTCGGGACGTCCAATGCCGTCAATCTGACCGACGGGTTGGATGGCCTGGCGATCGGGCCGGTCATCGTCGCCACGATGGCCTATACCGTGGTGGCGTACGTCTCGGGCCACCGCGTCTTCGCCGACTACCTCCTGATCCCGTACATCGAGGGGTCGGGGGAACTGGCAATCTTCACAGCGGCCATCTTCGGAGCCAGCCTGGGGTTCCTCTGGTTCAACACCTATCCGGCCTCGGTGTTCATGGGGGACGTGGGGTCGTTGCCGTTGGGAGCGGCGCTCGGGACCGTGGCGGTGATCAGCAAGCACGAATTGTTGCTGGTCCTGGTCGGCGGCGTCTTTGTGATCGAGGCGCTGTCGGTCATCTTCCAGGTGGCCTCGTTCAAATCGCGGGGGAAACGGGTGTTTCTTATGGCCCCCATTCATCATCATTTCGAACTCAAGGGTTGGGAGGAGCCGAAGGTGGTGATCCGCCTGTGGATCATCGCCATCCTCCTGGCCCTGGTTAGCCTGAGCACCTTGAAGCTACGATGAGCCCATGTAGCATGACCATGAGCGAACATCCTTCTTTGGAAGTGGCGGGCAAACGGGTGGCCGTCATCGGGTTGGGCCGAAGCGGGCTGGCTGCCGTGCGTCTTCTCCGGGAGCTGGGGGCTCGCGTTGCGGTCGCTGACCAAAGACCGGAGTCTGAGCTAACGGAGACCATAGATTCGCTCGGCGAAGGGGACGTGGAGGTCCATGGCGGCGGTGCGTACGATTCCGCCCTAAACGGCGCGGATCTGGTGGTGGTAAGCCCAGGTGTGCCAGTGGCGCTCGAACCTCTCCAGCGGGCCCGCGCCTCCGGCTCTCGCGTGATCGGAGAATTGGAGCTCGCCTCTCGCTGCCTTACGGGGAGGGTCATCGCCGTGACCGGCACGAACGGTAAGAGCACCACGGTGACCTGGATCAAAGAGCTTTTGCGAAACTCCGGCTTTAATCCGTTCGTCGGGGGTAATTTGGGAACGCCCCTGGCCGAAGCCGCCATCGCCTCGCTTCGGGGTCGGCAGTGGGACTTCGTCGTCGCCGAAGTCTCCAGTTTTCAGCTCGAAACCATTGAGACGTTTCATCCCTGGATCGGCGCGATCCTGAATCTGACCCCCGACCATCTCGACCGGTATTCTTCCATGGCTGCCTATGCCGCGGCGAAGGCGCGACTATTCGAGAATCAAACCGGCGAGGATTATGCCGTCCTCAACGCCGACGATCCCTGGCTAGCCCAATCTGCCGTGTGCTCGTCGGGAACTCGGGTGCTGTTCAGTCGGCGAGGCCCGATCGAGGGGGGGATATTCCTGGACGGAGACGCACTCTGCTCCACCCTACAAGGGTGGCGAGAGGAAATATGTCGGGCTAGCGACCTTCACGTGCGTGGCGCCCACAATGTGGAGAATGCGATGGCGGCGAGCGCGGTTGCGGCTCTCGTTGGGTGTCCGGTCGGGGTCATCGGTCGAGGGCTTCGCGCCTTCCGTGGGCTGGAGCATGTCATGGAAGTGATCCGCGTCGTTCGCGGTGTGACCTACATCAACGACTCGAAGGGCACGAACGTAGATGCCACGATCAAGGCTTTGGAGAGTCAGCAGACGCCGGTTGTCCTGATTGCCGGGGGCCGTGAGAAGGGAAGCGAGTATCCGGGGCTTGCGGCAGCGGTCCGGGGCCGAACCAAGCGGGTCATCCTGCTCGGCGAAGCGCGTTCCCGCCTGCGTCGGCTTCTGGAGGGCGTGTGCCCGATCACCGAAGTCGGCAGTTTGGCCGAGGCCGTTCGGGAGGCGGCGGCCACGGCGGTTCCTGGCGATACGGTCCTGTTCTCACCGGCCTGCGCGAGCTTCGACATGTTTACGGACTACAAGGACCGCGGACGACAGTTCAAGGAGCTTGTCCATGAGTTGGAGTAACCCGCAGGCCCTGACCTTGTATTGGCCAGACTCCGCTGCCCCGCCTCGCCCTCAGCAAAGCGACCGCATGGTCCTGGTGTTGACGGTCATCCTGGTCGCGGTCGGCATCGGTATGATCTACAGCGCCAGCGCCGTGATGGCTCAGAAACGGTTCGGCGACGCGACGTATTTCCTGAAACGCCAGCTACTCTGGTCTGCCGTCGGCTTGGTGTTCCTGCTCGTGGTAGCCCGCTTGGACCACCGGTCTCTCCGGGCCTGGGCGCGTCCGCTCCTGCTCCTCGGTCTCATCGGATTGGTGGTCGTCCTGCTGCCCCATTTCGGGGTCATGGTCAAGGGAGCGCGGCGCTGGCTGCGGCTTGGCCCCTTGACGATCCAACCGGCTGAATTGGTGAAGGTAGGCGTCATTCTTTACCTCGCGCACTACTTAACCAAGAAAGGGAAGCGCATCGGCGATTTTCGGTGGGGTTTCATGCCCCCGTTGCTTGTCGTCGGTGTGATTGTCGCCTTGGTGGTCCTTGAGCCCGACTTGGGGACCGCTGCAGTGATTGGCTTGGTGGCCGTCGGTCTCCTGTTCGCGGGCGGGGCTCGGCTGGGGCACCTTGCGTTGATCGGCTTGGCGACCGTACCGATGCTGTACTTCCTGATTGCGCGGGTCGGGTACCGACGTCAGCGCTTTCTGAGCTTTCTGGATCCATGGAGCGATCCCACGGGAGCGGGCTTCCAAGTGACCCAGTCGTTCCTGGCGTTGGGCGGAGGAGGGCCATGGGGGGTCGGGTTGGGTGAGGGCCGCCAGAAGCTGTTCTACCTGCCGGAACCGCACACGGACTTTGTGCTGTCGGCGTTGGGCGAGGAACTCGGGTTTGTAGGGGCAGCCGCCGTGGTGCTTCTACTGGGAATGTTCGTGGCGAAGGGCTTGGTAATCGCCATAGCCGCGACCGATCCCTTTGGCCGATACCTGGCGTTGGGCGTGAGTTTGCTGGTGGGTGTTCACACTCTGATCAACGTGGGCGTGATCACGGGGTTGTTGCCGACGAAGGGATTGCCCCTGCCGTTCTTGAGTTACGGCGGCTCAGCTCTGGTGGTCAACATGATCGGGACGGGAATTCTCATGTCGGTCTCCCGGGACCGGCCGCCGATCTAGATAGATTGATGCGTGTGATTATCGCGGCTGGCGGAACCGGGGGCCACCTCTATCCGGGGCTTGCGCTGGCCCGCGAGTTCGAGCGGCAAGTTCCGGGGAGCGAGACGATCTTTGTGGGGACGGCGCAGGGTATCGAAACAAAGGTGCTGGCGAGAGAGGGATTTGAGTTGACAGCCATCAAGGCACAGGGAGTGATGGGAAAAGGCCTCGCAGGGGCCGCGCGGGGTCTGGCCATGCTCCCCATTGGTTTGGCGCAGTGCCTGGCGCTCTGCCGGAAGCGGCGACCGGACTTTGTGCTGGGGATCGGAGGGTACACGAGCTCCCCACTGATCCTGGCGGCTTACTTGTTGGGCATCAAGCGCGCGATCCTGGAACCCAATGCGCAGCCCGGCACGGCGAATCGGGTGCTCGCGCCCTTCGTCAACCTGGTCTTTGTTGCGTTCGACGAGACGGTCGCGTTTTTCGGGGGAGCCACGACGCGGGTTGTGGGGACGCCGATCCGCCGCGAGTTTCTGGAGGCGTCCATTTCAACGAGAGAGGGCCCCGCAGACGCCCCTCCCGCGCCCACAGTCGAGACAGCGACGCCGGGCGGACGCCCCAGCCGCAAGCCGACTCTGTTGGTCTTCGGCGGGAGCCAGGGAGCGCGGTCCATCAACAGGGCGGTAGTGGCCGCGCTGCCTACGCTGATTGCTGTCCACCCAGGCTTGCACGTGATCCACCTGACCGGAGACCACGATCTTGACGAGATCGCGGCGGCCTATCAGCCCTATCGGTCCATGGGGCAAATCACGGCGGAGGTGGTGCCGTTCCTCTACGACATGCCCCGAGCGTTCCGGCAGGCCGATCTGATCGTCAGCCGCGCGGGAGCGACGACTGTGGCTGAGCTGACGGCCTGCGGGAAGCCGGCGATCCTGATTCCGTATCCCCATGCGATCTACGGGCACCAGGAGCGGAACGCGCGTGTCCTTGAGCGCGCCGGTGCGGCGCAGGTCATCCTCGATGACGGATTGACGGGTGAGGCCCTGGCGAATGCGATTGCCTCGTTACTGACAAATCCGGCGCGATTGACCGAGATGGGGCGGCGGAGCAAGGCATCCGGTCGGGCCGACTCGGCCGAACTGGTAGTCGCGGCGTGTCGGGTATTAGTGCAGGGCAAGTGATTCTCAGGGCATGTTTCGCAAGATTCAGCATATTCACTTCGTCGGCATCGGGGGCTCGGGCATGAGCGGCATCGCGGAAGTTCTGCTGACCCTCGGCTATACGGTGACCGGCTCGGACGTCCAAGAGTCGGAGACTGTGCGGAGAATCCGCGATCTCGGGGGAACCGTGTTTATCGGGCACGACGCGGCTCATATCGGAGACGCTCAGGTGGTGGTGGTCTCCTCGGCCGTCTTCCCCACGAATCCCGAGGTAGTCGCCGCGAAGGCGAAAGTGGTCCCCGTGATTCCGCGCGCCGAAATGCTGGCCGAGCTGATGCGACTCAAGTACGGTGTGGCCATAGCCGGCGCCCACGGCAAAACCACCACGACGTCGCTTGTGGCCCACGTCTTGGCCGAGGGCGGGCTCGACCCCACGATCGTGATCGGGGGGAAAGTGAACGCCTTGGGGAGCCATGCGCGCCTGGGACGGGGTGAGTTATTGGTGGCCGAGGCGGACGAGAGCGACGGCTCCTTCTTGAAACTGTCACCGACTATCGCGGTGGTCACCAACTTGGATCGGGAGCATCTCGACCATTATAGGACGGTGGAGAACCTCTGCGAGGCCTTCGTGGAGTTCATCAACAAGATTCCTTTCTATGGCCTGGCAGTTCTCTGCGCCGACGACCCGTACCTGGGCAAGCTGCTCCCCCGTGTCGCCAAGCGGTACCAAACCTACGGGCTGACGGCCACGGCCGACATGGTCGGAACCGACGTTCGCTTGCACGTCGGCGCGGCGGAGTTCTCGGCGCTCTTCCGCGGCGAACGCTTAGGCCGGTTTCAGGTCGCCATGCCGGGCGTCCATAACGTCCGCAACGCTCTCGCCGCGATCGCCGTGGGTATAGAACTGGGCGTGCCGGTTCCCCAGATCGGCCATGCGCTGGAGGGATTCACCGGTGTTGAGCGGCGTTTTCAAGTGCTTGGAGAAAAGGCAGGCATCACCGTGATTGACGACTATGGCCATCATCCCACTGAGATCAGGGCGACTCTTGCCGCGGCCAAGGAGGGGTTGGGTCGGCGCTTGGTGGTCCTCTTTCAGCCGCATCGCTACACGCGGACAAAAGACCTGCTCGATGAATTTGCGACCGCGTTCGCGCAGGCGGACCTTTTGTTCCTGACCGACATCTATCCGGCCGGCGAGCCTCCGATTCCCGGCGTCACCGGTGAGCGGCTGGCCGAGGCCATTCGGGGCGCAGGCGGTCCGCCGGTGACCTATGTCCCGCGGAAGGAGCGGCTCGTGGAAGCGGTCCTCCCGCATCTGAAGGCCGGTGATCTGGTGGTGGTGATGGGGGCGGGCGACATCGGAAGAATCGGGAGGGAGCTCATCCAACAAGTGAAATGAGAGCAAAGGGGGACATGATGGAAATTCGGGCAGTCCTTGGGGGGATCAAGGGTCGGGTACGTCTCCATGAACCGATGAGCCGTCATACCACGTTTCGGATCGGAGGACCGGCTGATGCCTACGTCGAGCCGGCCGATGTCGAAGCCCTGCAGCTTCTGCTGGAACGAGCACGAAAAGCGAAGATCCCGGTTTTCGTGATGGGAGGGACAAATCTTCTTGTCCGAGACGGCGGCATTCCAGGCATTGTGGTGCGCCTTGTGAAGTTCGACCGCATCCAGGAGCTTGAAGACGGCGTGCTTTATGCCGAAGCCGGAGTCGGAGTACCGCATCTGCTCAAGTTCGCGATGCAGCGCGGGCTCACCGGGCTTGAGTTTGCCGCCGGCATCCCCGGGACGGTGGGAGGAGCTGTAGTCATGAATGCCGGGACTCGCTTTGGGGAAATGAAGGACATCGTGCGGAAGGTTCGCATGGTGACCACCGCCGGGGAAGTCCTCGACCTCTCCGCCGACGAGGCAGGATTCGAATACCGTCGGAGCCGGCTCCCGCAAGGGGTGGTGGTCGGGGTGTGGCTGGGTTTGAAGCAGGGCAACAAGGCGCATATCGAATCGACCGTCAAGACGTGGCTGCACCGGAGGAAGGCCACGCAACCGATCGAGATGCCGAACGCCGGCTGTGTCTTCAAAAATCCGGGAGGAGAACCGGCCGGACGATTGATTGAAGCCGTGGGTCTCAAAGGGGCGCAGATGGGCGATGCCCAGGTTTCCACGAAGCACGCCAATTTCATCGTCAACCGTGGCCGCGCGACGGCCGGCGATGTGTTGGATTTAATCCGGCTGGTCGGCAAGACCGTCGAGGAGAAATCCGGTGTGACGCTGGAACTCGAAGTCAAGATCGTCGGAAGAATCTGATGGCATGGCCCTGTTGACCACCAAGCGCATCGCGGTTCTGATGGGTGGGCAATCCGCCGAGAGGGAGATCTCCCTGCGTAGCGGTCAGGCCGCCTGGGCGGCTCTGATCCGCAAGGGCTATGACGCAGTCCCGCTGGACGTCGATGCCGCCGTGGGATCGCGGTTGCGCGAAATCCAGGCCCATATCGCCTTTATTGCCCTCCATGGACCCGGCGGGGAAGACGGCACGATTCAAGGAATGCTGGAGATCCTCCGGGTACCCTATACCGGCTCGGGCGTCAGAGCGTGCGCGGTGGCCATGGACAAGGCGATGACCAAGGCACTGCTGGATCATAGCGGCATTCCCGTCCCGCAGGGGGTTGTGCTGACCCTGCGCGATCGGAAGGCTCCGCGGCCGCGTGGGTTCGGGTGGCCGGTGGTCGTCAAACCGGTCAGCCAAGGGTCGACGTTGGGGATCACCATCGTTGGAAAGGCCCGCGATCTCCGGGCCGGACTCGAGGCCGCATTTAAGTATGGGCCGACGGTCCTGATCGAGGAGTTTATCGAAGGAAGAGAAATCACGGTGGGAGTCTTGAATGGTCGCCCGTTGCCCGTGATCGAGATCGTCCCGAAGGGCGGCTTTTACGATTTTGCCTCCAAATACACGCCCGGAGCCAGCATCTACAAGGTCCCGGCGCCGCTTACAAGCCGGCAGACCAAACTGGTCCAGAGCCTTGCCTTGGACGTACATCACCGTCTTGGATGTCAGGGGGCGACCCGCGTGGATTTTCGACTTAATCATCAGGGGCGTCCTTTCGTTTTGGAGATCAACACGGTTCCAGGGTTGACGGAAACAAGTTTGTTGCCGATGGCCGCGAAGGCCGCTCGGTTCTCCTATGAGGCCCTCGTCGAGGCCATGCTGGTGTCGGCGGTGGAGCGGGACACGAGCGTGTCGCCGCAGAGGAGACGCGGGTGATCAGAAGACGGATCAAGCCGAACCGGAAAAGGAGCCCGGAGTCCCGGTTGCGTGACTGGGGAAAGGCAAGCCTTGGACGGGTCTTCTTGTTGCTGATGTTCCTGGCGGCGGCCGGCGGCGGATTCTGGTACGGGGTGCCGCGGGCGGCGCCCGACTTGATCGGCTGGGCTGATCGGCTCTTTGCGATCACGGTCGTGGAGATCACGGAGGGGCAGCGGATCTCCCGCGAGGAAGTCCTCACGTTGCTCGACCTTGCGCCCGGAGGGGGTTTGATCGGAGCCGATATCAGGGTGTTGGAGCAGGCGGTGAAGACTCATCCGTGGGTCCGCAATGCCCAGGTTCGGCGCCTCTTCCCGCATGCCCTTGTGGTGGATGTGGAGGAACGGGAGCCGGTCGCAGTGCTTCGGACAGGGGGACGGGACTTTCTGGTGGACAAGGACGGGGCGCTCATTGTTGAAGGGATCACGGGGGCCGATAAGGAGCTGCCGTCCCTGACCGGAGTCGACTACGTAAGTGCAGTGTTGGGATCCGTCGATACGGTCGCGCGCGTGCGATCCGGGATTGCCTTGGCCGGGCTCCTTGACCAGACAAGGGCAGGAGGAACGGAAGTGGACCTTCGCACGCCGGGCGATCTGGTGGCGTATTACTCGGGGTTCCGGCTCCGATTCGGGGACGGCCCCTTCGAGGACAAGGTGGACGGGTATCGGCGGGTATCGGACCGCGTGTTCGATCGGCGGGGAAGTGCATGTGGCGTGCCGGCCAGTCGGGAAGTGGAGC
>Ga0137796_10000803_pt1 | contig 18916 bp, 14 predicted proteins | sample OV2TP3_FD_97704 | JGI IMG/M metagenome (GOLD analysis project Ga0137796, IMG submission 97704) | reverse complement strand
CTACGAGATCCCGATCCGCCAGGGGAGCATCCGGGCCACCGACCTCCGCCAGGTCAAGGTGTCGGCTGACGACTTCGGACTCCTGAGCTACGACCCGGCCTTCCTGAACACCGCCGCGTGCGAGAGCCGGATCACCTTCATCGACGGCAATCGGGGGGTCCTGCTCTACCGGGGGTACCCCATCGAGCAGCTCGCGGAGGGCTCGACCTTCCTGGAGACCGCGTACCTCCTCCTCCACGGCGAACTGCCGACCCGGGAGGAGGCCAAGGGCTGGGTCCACGAGATCACCCACCACACCATGATCCACGAGAACATCAAGAAGTTCATCGACGGCTTCCACCACGACGCCCACCCCATGGGGATGCTCGTCGGGACCATCGGGGCCCTCTCCACCTTCTACCCCGAGGCCAAGGCGATCCACGACCCGGCGGCCCGCGGGCGCCAGATCGTCCGGCTGATCGCCAAGATGCCGACCCTGGCGGCCTTCGCCTACCGGCACAGCCGCGGCCTCCCCTACGCCTACCCGGACAACGAGCTCTCCTACACGGGCAACTTCCTCAACATGCTCTTCAAGACGACGGAGCTCCGGTACCGGCCCGACCCGGTCCTGGAGCGGGCGCTGGAAGTCCTCTTCATCCTCCACGCCGACCACGAGCAGAACTGCAGCGCCCACGCCATGCGGGCGGTGGGGAGCTCGCACGTCGATCCCTACTCGGCGGTGGCGGCCGCGGCGGCGGCCCTCTACGGGCCCCTGCACGGGGGCGCCAACGAGGCGGTCCTGAGGATGCTGGAGGCGATCGGGTCCAAGGCCCAGATCCCCGATTACCTCCGGCAGGTGAGGGCCGGCGAGCGCCTCCTGATGGGCTTCGGCCACCGGGTCTACAAGAACTTCGACCCGCGCGCCCGGATCATCAAGCGGATGGCCGAGCAGGTCTTCGCGGTGACCGGCCCCAACCCCCTGCTGGAGATCGCCCTGGAGCTGGAGCGGATCGCCCTGGAGGACGACTACTTCGTCCAGCGGAAGCTCTACCCCAACGTGGACTTCTACTCCGGGCTGATCTACCAGGCCATGGGGTTCCCGGTGGAGATGTTCCCGGTCCTCTTCGCCATCCCCCGCACCGCCGGGTGGCTCGCCCAGTGGGAGGAGATGCTCCTCGACCCGGAGCAGAAGATCGCCCGCCCCCGGCAGATCTACACGGGCCCCGGGCGCCGGGACTACGTCCCCCTGGGGGCGCGGTAACAACTCCTCTGCGCCAGGCCCTGCCTGGAGCGGGCGGGCCGGGACTGGCTCCCCCTCCCGCGGGCGGCGTAGACGGCGGGACCGTGACGCAACGATGACCGGTCCGGGCATGGAAGGGAAACAGGATGAGGAGGACGGAGCCATGACAGGGGCGCCCAGCGCGAGTCACAGCCTGACGGTCCGGCTCGAGATCAGGAACCGTCCGGGGATGCTCGGGAAGGTCACCTCCGCCATGAGCCACGCTGGCGCCGCCATCGGCGCCATCGATCTCGTCCAGCCGGGCGGAGAGTACCGGGTGCGGGACATCACCTTCCACGCGCGCAACGACCGGCACGGGCAGGCCGTCGTCGACTCGCTGCGCCGGATCCGCGGAGTGCGCGTGGTGAACGTCTCCGACCGGACCTTCCTCATGCACCTCGGCGGGAAGATCGAGGTCAGGGGGAAGATGCCGGTCAAGACGCGGGACGACCTCTCCATGGCCTACACCCCCGGCGTGGCCCGGGTCTGCCAGGCCATCCACGAGGACCCCCAGAAGGCGTACACCCTCACCATCAAGCAGAACGCCGTCGCGGTGGTGACGGACGGGACCGCCGTCCTCGGCCTCGGCGACATCGGCCCCCAGGCCGCCATGCCGGTCATGGAGGGGAAGGCCCTCCTCTTCAAGGATCTGGCGGGCGTCGATGCCTTCCCCCTCTGCCTGGCCACCCGGGACGTCGCCGAGATCGTCGGGATCGTGAAGGCGGTCTCCCCCGTCTTCGGGGGGATCAACCTGGAGGACATCTCGGCCCCCCGCTGCTTCGAGATCGAGGAACGCCTCAAGCAGGAGCTGGAGATCCCGGTCTTCCACGACGACCAGCACGGGACCGCGGTGGTGGTGCTGGCCGCCCTCCTGAACGCGCTGAGGATCGTCAAGAAGCGGATGCGGGAGATCAAGGTCGTGTTCTCCGGGGCGGGGGCAAGCGGGATCGCCACCGCGAAGATCCTGATGGCCATGGGCGTCCGCCAGATCATCGGCTGCGACCGGGCGGGGATCCTCTACCGGGGGCGCAAGGAGAACATGAACCCCATGAAGGTGTGGTTCGCCGAGCAGACGAACCCGGGCCAGCTCAAGGGCGGCCTCGGGAAGGCGCTGGAGGGCGCCGACGTCTTCGTCGGCCTCTCCGGGCCGGGCGTCGTGACCGCGCGGGAGGTCAGGCGGATGGCCCGCGACCCCATCGTCTTCGCCATGGCGAACCCGGTCCCCGAGATCATGCCGGAGGAGGCCGGCCCCTACGTCCGGGTCATGGCCACGGGCCGCTCGGACTACCAGAACCAGATCAACAACGTCCTCTGCTTCCCGGGGTTCTTCCGCGGCCTCCTGGACAGCCGGGCACGCGCGGTCAACGAGGAGATGAAGATCGCGGCGGCCCGGGCGATCGCGGGGATCGTGGGGAAGGGGGAGCTCCACGAGGAGTACATCATCCCGTCGGTCTTCGACAAGCGGGTGGTCGAGTCGGTCGCAGAGGCGGTGGCGCGGGCCGCGCACGCGACCGGCGTGGCCCGGCGCCGGCGGCTGCCCGCCCCGGCCCCCTTGCCGCGGGCCGCCTCTTAGGGCCCCTCGGAGGAATCCCCGTGGGCATCCCGGAAGGTCGCCGTGGCCGGAGGAGACGCGCGGTCGCCCGCTTCTGGTGGTCGGGCTTCCTGGCCTTTCTCGTGGTGGCCGGCGTGGTGCTGGCCTGGCGGGCGCAGTCACCGCCGCCCCGCGTCGTCCCGACCACCGCCGGGCCGCCGTCCTCGGGGATAGGCCCCTCCGTCCCGCGCCGGGAGACCAGGGCGACCCTGGACCCCGCGCGCTTCGTCGGCAAGGCCCGGCTCGCACACCAGGTTGCGCGGGAGATCCCCGAGGTCCTCGACCAGCTCTACTGCTACTGCGGGTGCGACAGGCACGGGGGCCACACGAGCCTGCTCTCGTGCTACACAGACGGCCACGCTGCCACCTGAGACATCTGCATGGACGAGGCGCTGGACGCGTCTCGCATGGTCAAGGCCGGATACCCGATCGATGCGATCCGCGCCGAGATCGACCGCAAATACGGCCGTGGACGCCGCTGGGGGCCCCCCATCCGTCTCATGAGGAACATCCACACCCCCACGAAGATGAGCGCGGAGAGCAACCACGCCAGGATCCTCGCGAGCCGGCTCCAGGCCGGTGCGACAGGCGCTCGACGGCCTAGCCCAGGTCCCGCCTCTTCGCCTCGAACTCCTCCCGGTTGATCTCCCCGCGCGCGTAGCGCTGGCGCAGGATCTCGAGGGCCGCGTCAGGTCGAGACTCCTTCCCCTGGCTCACGAGCCACCGGATGCCGAGCACGATCGCCGCGATCACCAGGCCCCAGAAGACCAGCATGAACAGCATCATCCCGATCCCCCAGGTCCCCCACATCCACCACATGGGGTGGGTTTCCCACCCCGACCAGTCCGAGCGTCCTTGAGCCGCCGCGACGCCTGGCACCAGCCAGCCGGCCGCCACGGCCATCAACCCTTGGCCGAGTCGTCGCATGCTGACCTCCGGTTCACTTCCCCGCATACTTGCCCGGCGCCTTCTCGAAGGTCGCCTTGCAGCCCGCGGAGCAGAAGTAGTAGGTCTTCCCCTGGTAGACCGCTGTGGCGGCGGCCTTTGCCTCGTCCACGTTCATCCCGCAGACCGGATCCTTCGCCATGGTTGCCTCCTCACCTGAGCGTTTTGGTGTAAGTGTACCAGGCCCCGTCGCGCCTGTTGGCGGCAGCCGAAGCAACGCCCCACGGTTCTTTCAGCAATTCGGGTGCCAGCCTCGCCCCACCAGCATTTCCCCAACTTTTCCGCAGGTTGGGGCGACGCCTCGCGCGACCCCATCGCCTCACTGGGACATCGAACTGTGACACTCGTGCCTCAGCGCCCGACGACCTCCAGTACCTCCAGCCTATCCAGCCGGGACCACCAGCAGGGCGGGGGGAACCCATGTCTCAGTTGGGGCGCCGGCGCCTCACCGAGGGCCGGACCTCACCTCATCCGTTTGCTCTAGCCCTCTGAGATCGGCGCACCAGTCCAGGACGAAGGTCGAGGTGCCGGAACCCTCAGTCGCTTAAGGGAAAGCGTAGGGTTTTCCCTGACAGGGACCCCGGACGGCAGCCCCCGGCACTCTTCTTGCACTTGTTTTCACAAGCGGAGAGGGAGCGAAAACTGAGGAGCCGCGACCGAGGAGGTCCAAGATGAGGTCTCCTGACAGAAAGTCCAGCCCAGACGAGAAGACCGTATCCAGGCGGGCCTTCCTCCAGGGGCTTGGGGGGCTGGCCGCCGCGGCCGGCGTGGCCACCGCCGTGCTCCCGGAGGCGGAGGCGGCGGAGGCGGGGCGCGCGCTGCCGGCCCTGCCCGAGGGGGAGGGCGAGAACCTTCTGCTCCGGATGCAGGCGGACGTCCGGCGGGCGCTCCGGAAGCCCATCGCGGAGCGACGGTGGGCGATGGCGATCGACCTGCGGAAGTGCATCGGCTGCTCCGCCTGCACCATCGCCTGCGTGGCCGAGAACAAGCTCCCGCCCGGCGTGGTCTACCGGCCGGTGATCGAAGAGGAGGTTGGCGAGTACCCCCACGTCAGCCGCCGCTTCGTCCCCCGTCCCTGCATGCAGTGCGACAACCCGCCGTGCGTCCCCGTCTGCCCGGTCAAGGCGACCTACAAGCGGCCCGACGGGATCGTGGAGATCAACTACGAGGCGTGCATCGGCTGCCGCTACTGCATCACCGCCTGCCCGTACGGGGCCCGGACCGCCGACTTCGGTGAGTTTTACACGGACGGGACCCCGGCGCGCCAGGCGTACGAGACCGAGCCTTCTCACGAGTACGGCCGGAGCTGGCGGCGTGACGGCAAGGGTTCCCCCTCGGGGAACGCCCGGAAGTGCCACTTCTGCGTCCACCGGCTCGAGGCCGGGATGCTCCCGGCCTGCGTCACGACCTGCATCGGCTACGCGACGTTCTTCGGCGACATGAACGACCCGGAGAGCCTGATCCACGAGCTGGCGGGCAGGCGAAACGTCATGCGGCTCAAGGAGGAGCTGGGGACCAAGCCCCAGGTCTTCTACCTGACGTAGGAGGGAGCGATGCTCAGGGCATCCAAGGTCCTGATCCCCGTGTTCCTGGTCGCGATGGCCCTCGGAGCCTTCGGGCTCTGGGACCGGCTGGTCTTCGGCAAGGCCAACCTCGCCTTCGGGAGCTACATCCCCTGGGGGCTCTGGGTCGGGCTCTACATCTACCTGGTCGGGGTCTCGGGCGGGGCGTTCCTGATGGCCTTCCTCCACCACGGCCTGGGGATCGCCGCGCTCAGGCGGCCGGCCCGCTACGCCGTGCCCATCGCGCTCCTGACCCTGGGCGCGGGGCTGAGCCTGGTCCTCCTGGACCTTGGGCGGATGGAGCGCTTTTGGTACCTGTACACGCGCACCAGCTCGACCTCGCTCCTCGGGATGATGGTCTGGGTCTACACGGTCTACGCGCTGGTCCTGATCGCCATGCTGGTGGCGATGGCCCGCGAGAGCCGGCAGGCCCTCAAGTGGCTCTCCTTCGCCGGCATCGTCCTGGTCGTCACCTTCGGCGGGGGCGAGGGGGCCCTCTTCGGCGTCCTCGGCTCCAAGCCGTACTGGAACTCCGGGATCCTCCCGGTCCGCTTCCTCTTCTCGGCGTTCCTGTCCGGGTTGGGGCTGGTGGCCTTCGCCACCGTGCTCTTCAAGCGGTGGGCCAGCGACGCCGAGGATGCGGCCGCCACCCGTTTCCTCCGCATGGGGCTCCTGGGCCTGCTCGGGCTGAACATCGTCGTGGAGTTCGCGGAGATCTCCGTCACCCTCTACACCGGGATCCCGGCCGTGGTGGAGGCCTACCGCCTGATGATGTTCGGGGAGCACTGGTGGGTCTTCTGGATCGTCCAGCTCGCGGCGGGCCTGGCGCTCCCGCTCCTCCTCCTGGCCCTGCCGTTGGGCGCCCGCCCGGGCTGGCTCGGGCTGGCGGGGCTCCTCATCGCCCTCGGGTACGCCGGGACCAAGCAGAACCTGGTGCTCCCCGGGCTGGCGATCCCGGAGTTCCGGACACTGCCGGAGGCCTTCGTCCACGCGCGGCTGGCGGTCACGTACTTCCCAAGCGTCACGGAGTGGTTCCTGGCCGTCGGCGTGATCGGGACCGCGGCGCTGGCCTTCGTGCTGGCGATCGAGATGCTGCCGTTCCTGAGAAACCACGAGGCCTGGGGCGCCGAGAAGCGTGAGCCCCACCGCCTCGCCGCCTGAGGGAGAGGAGAAGGCCATGAGCGAGATCCACGCGACCCGGAGGGAGTTCCTCAAGACCGCGGCCCTGCTGGGCGGGTCGGCGGCCGTCGCGGGGCAGGTCCCGGGCCTGCTCGCGCGCCTCGGCCCGGCCGAGGCGGGGGAGTACCTCACGCCGACCGAGGAGTACCCCCTGGCCCGGCCGGAGAGCATCCTGTACTCCGTCTGCCAGCAGTGCAACACCCAGTGCGGGATCAAGGTGAAGATCGAGAACGGCCTCATCGCCAAGATCGACGGCAACCCCTACTCGCCCTGGAACATGGTCCCCCACCTTCCCTACAAGACGCCGGTGACCCAGGTCGCCGCCGTGGACGGGCTCCTCTGCCCGAAGGGCCAGGCGGCGATCCAGACCGCGTACGACCCCTACCGGATCGTCAAGGTCCTCAAGCGCGCGGGGAAGCGCGGCGAGAACAAGTGGGTCTCGATCCCCTTCGATCAGGCCGTGAAGGAGATCGTCGAGGGCGGGTTCCTCTTCGCTCAGGTCCCCGGCGAGGAGAACCGAAAGGTCGAGGGGCTGCGCGACCTCCGGGCGATCCGGGATCCCGAGTTGATGAAGGCGCTGGCCGAAGACGCCAGGAAGGTCGCCAAGAAGGAGATGGCGCTGGCGGAGTTCAAGGCCAAGCACCGGGACGCCCTCAAGCACCTCATCGACCCGGACCACCCCGACCTGGGGCCGAAGAACAACCAGCTCGTCTTCATGTGGGGGCGCCTCAAGGCCGGGCGCGGCGAGCTGATCCGGCGGTTCGTCGAGGCGGGGTTCGGCTCGACCAACGCCCACGGGCACACCACGGTCTGCCAGGGCTCGCTCTACTTCACCGGTAAGGCCATGAGCGAGCAGTTCGTCTACGACGACAAAGACCGGAAGATGAAGTGGACCAAGGGGGCCAAGTTCTACTGGCAGGCCGACCAGCAGTCGGCGGAGTTCATCATCTTCGTGGGCGCCTCGCCCTTCGAGGGGAATTACGGCCCGACGAACCGGGCGAGCCGGATCGCCCAGCGCCTGGTGGACGGGGATCTCAAGTTCGCCGTCGTGGATCCCCGCGCCTCGAAGACCGCGGCCAAGGCGTGGCGCTGGGTGCCGATCCAGCCGGGTGGCGAGGGGGCGATGGCCCTCGGGATGATCCGGTGGGTCCTCGAGCACCAGCGCTACGACGGCCGTTACCTGGCCAACGCCAACAAGGGGGCGGCCAAGGCCGACGGCGAGCCCACGTGGTGCAACGCGGCCTGGCTCGTGAAGTTCGAGAAGGGGCAGCCCGGGGCCTTCCTGCGCGCCTCTGAGATCGGCCTGCCCAAGGAGAAGCGCGTCCACAAGGACAAGAAGACCGGGGAGGAGACGCCGTACGAGTTCGACCCGTTCGTCGTGTGGAAGGGCGGCCAGGCGGTCCCCTTCGACCCCTACTCGGAGAAGGAGCCGGTCGAGGGCGAGCTGCTGGTCAAGACGGAGATCAACGGCATCCCCGTGAAGTCGGCGCTCCAGATCCTCTGGGAGGAGGCATCGGCGAAGAGCGTCGAGGAATGGGCGGCGCTGGCCGGTGTGCGTCCCCGGGACATCGTCGAGCTGGCCCGGGAGTTCACCAGCCATGGCAAGCGCGCCGTGGCGGACATCCACCGGGGGGTCTCGCAGCACACGAACGGCTTCTACCAGGTCTTCGCCTGGTACACCCTGAACCTCCTGATCGGCAACTACGACTGGAGGGGCGGGCTGGTCAAGGCGAGCACCTACGACGCCGCGGGCGGGAAGACCGACAAGGTCAAGCAGCCCGACGGCACCGAGGCCGAGTGGGCGCAGCCGTTCCCGGTGGCCAAGATCGAAGGGCGGTTGAACCCCTTCGGGATCAGCGTCATCCGGCACGGCGACAAGTACGAGGACACGACTCTCTTCGCCGGCTACCCGGCCAGGCGGCCGTGGTACCCGCTGGCCTCGGACATCTACCAGGAGATCATCCCCTCGATCGGCGACGCCTACCCCTACCCGGTGAAGGCGCTCTTCATCTACATGGGGTCGCCGGTCTACTCGCTCCCGGCGGGCCAGACCAATATCGACACTCTCGTGGACGTCGAGAAGATCCCGCTGGTGGTCGCCTCCGACATCGTGATCGGCGAGACCTCCATGTACGCCGACTACATCTTCCCGGACCTCTCGAACCTCGAGCGCTGGGAGTTCGCCGGCTCGCACCCCAACATGATCTGGAAGGTCCAGCCGGTCCGCCAGCCGGTGATCGCGCCGATCCCGGAACTCGTGAAGGTATACGGCCAGGAGGTGCCGATCGGCCTCGAGTCGATGTTGATGGCCCTGGCCGAGAAGCTCGGGCTCCCGGGGTTCGGCCCCGACGGGTTCGGCTCGGGCAAACCCTTCACGCACCCTGACCACCTGTACCTCCGGATGGCGGCCAACCTCGCCGTCGGGGACAAGCCCGACCAGGCGCTCCCGGACGCCTCGGCCGAGGAGATGCGGATCTTCCTGGAGGGCCGCCGGCACCTCCCGAAGAGCGTGTTCGACCCCCAGCGGTGGCGGGAGACCGTGGGCGCCGTGCTCTGGCCCAAGGTCGTCTACCTCCTGAACCGGGGCGGTCGCTTCGACGACTTCGCCAAGGGGTACGACGGCGAGCTGGTGAAGAACAAGTACGGGACCCTCATCAACCTCTACCAGGAGAAGACGGCGAAGACGAAGAGCTCGATGACCGGCAAGCCGTTCCCCGGGATCGCGGCCCACGTCCCCGCGCCCGCGGATGCCCTGGGGCGACCCCTCGGCGACGAGCAGGCGGGCTACGACCTCAGGCTCATCACTTACCGGGAGATCATGCAGACCAAGTCCAGGACCGTGGCCAACTACTGGCTGCTGGCCCTGCTCCCTGAAAACAGCGTGCTGATGAACCGGCGCGACGCCGAGCGCCGGGGCCTCGAGGACGGCGACCGGGTCCGGGTCCACTCGGCCTCCAACCCCGACGGCGCGTGGGACTTCCGGAACGGGAAGTCGCGTCCCATCGTCGGCCGCGTGAAGGTGATCCAGGGGATCCGGCCCGGGGTGATCGCCTACTCGTTGGGCCACGGCCACTGGGCATACGGGGCCTCGGATGTGGTGATCGACGGTCAGGTGGTCAAGGGGGATTCGCGCCGCGGGACCGGCATCCACGCCAACGCGGCGCTTCGGATCGACCCCGTCCTCAAGAACACGACGCTCAGCGACCTGACCGGCGGGAGCGCCGTCTTCTACGACACCCAGGTGAAGGTGACCAAGGCCTGAGGCCCGGCCGGGAACGGCCGCGGGAGGTCGAGGCGCGGCCATGCGGGGAGGGATCTTCGGGGCAGGTGTCCTGTTGCTCGCCCTGGCGCTCGGGGCCTGCGGGGAATCGCCCGAGACCGCCCGGGTGAGCCTGGAGCGGCGGGTGGAGGTCGCCTCGGTGCGGCCGTCCCAGGGGCCCGAGGCCGTCCGGGGCTCCCCGCCGCCGCTCCGGGTGGCCATCGCGAATGTCCTCTCCCCCAGCCGGACGCTCAACGACTACCACGACCTCCTGACCTACATGGGGCGGCGCCTCGGGCGCCCCATCCGTCTCTTCCAGCGGAGTACCTACGCCGAGGTCAACGACCTGCTGAAGAACCGCGAGATCGACCTGGCCTTCGTCTGCGCGGGGGCCCTGCTGGAAGGAGAGCGGGAGTTCGGCATGCAGGCCCTCGTGGTCCCCCAGATCCGCGGCGAGACCGTCTACTACTCCTACCTGATCGTGAACCGCCGGAGCCGCGCCGAGCGGATGGAGGACCTCCGGGGGAAGAGCTTCGCCTTCTCCGACCCGCTCTCCAACTCCGGTCGCCTGGTCCCGGTCTACCAGCTCGCCGTCCTGGGCGAGACCCCCGAGCGCTTCTTCAGCCGCACCGTCTTCACCTACAGCCACGACAACTCGATCCTGGCCGTGGCCGACGGCCTGGTGGACGGGGCCGCGGTGGACAGCCTGGTCTACGACTACCTCCGGGCCCGCAACCCGGAGGCGGCCGCCGAGACCCGGGTCATCGCGCGCTGGGGCCCCTACGGGATCCCCCCCGTGGCGGTCCACCCCGACCTGGACCCCGACCTCAAGCGGACCCTCAAGGAGTTCCTGCTCTCGATGCACGAGGACCCGGACGGGAAGCGGATCCTCGAGTGGCTCCTCATCGACCGCTTCGTGGACGTGGACCCGAACCTCTTCCGCTCCATCCGGGAGATGGCGGCCCGCGTCGGGCGGTGAGCCGTGGGGCCCGGCGGCTTCGGGCAGCGGTTCTGGGCGGTGGCGGGCGCGGTCTCCATCCGCGTCAAGATCATGGGGATCGTCATCGGCCTGATCCTGACGCTCGGGCTGGCAGTCACCATGGTCGTCCACCGGGGGCTCACGGCGACGCTCGAGCGCGAGCTCGAGGAGCGCGGCATCGCCATCGCCGTGAACCTCGCCAGCCGGAGCCAGGACCTGGTCCTCACCGACCGTCTCTTCGCCCTCTACACCCTCGCCCGGGAGACCGTCCGCGACAACAGGGACATCCTCTACGCCTACATCACGGACCGGAGCGGGGCTGTCCTGGTCCACACCTTCAGGGGCGGGATGCCCGAGGACCTCCTGACGCTTCAGCCGCTCGTGGAGGGGGAGGCCTACCGGGTGCGGCTGCTCGAGAGCGAGACGGGGACGATCCGGAGCATCGCGGTGCCGATCCTGGAAGGGCGCGCCGGGGCGGTCCACCTGGGGATGTCGGAGGGGGAGATGCGGGCGACCATCGCCGGCCACATCCGGCGGATCGTCCTGGTCACCTCTGTCGTCCTGGTCGTCGGCGCGGGGCTGGGCTTCGGCCTGGCGACCATCCTCGCGCGCCCGCTGAGCCAGCTGGCCCGGGCCACCGAGGCCCTGGGGCTCGGCGACTTCAGCTGGCGGCCGCCCAGCTGGGCCCACGACGAGATCGGTCGCCTGGGGGCGAGCTTCGCCAGGATGACCGAGCGGCTGGCCCGCTTCCGGGACGAGCTCCGGCGGCGCGAGGAGATCCGCCGGCGCCTGCTGGAGCAGGTCATGACCGCCCAGGAGGAGGAGCGACGGCGGATCGCGCGGGAGCTCCACGACGAGACCGGCCAGTCCCTGACCTCCCTCACCGTGGGGCTCGCCCTGATCGAGGAGGCGCCGGACCTCGAGACCGCGCGGGAGCGCGCCGGGGAGCTCCGCCGCCTGGCCGCGCGGACCCTGGACGAGGTCCACCACCTCTCGCGCGGGCTCCGCCCGAGCGTGCTCGACGACCTGGGGCTCCTGCCGGCGCTGGAGCGGTACCTGAAGGAGTACGGGGCGAGCCGAGGGATCGCGGTGGACCTCCACACGAGCGGGTTCGACGGCCACCGGCTCCCGGGCCCGGTGGAGATCGCCGTCTACCGGATCGTCCAGGAGGCCCTCACCAACACCGCCAAGCACGCCGGGGCCTCCACCGTGAGCGTGCTCCTGGAGTACCGTGTGGCGTCCCTCCACCTGATCGTGGAGGACGACGGCCACGGCTTCGACGTGGAGGAGGTGCTCTCGCGCGGCGAGATGGAGCGCCGGCTGGGGCTCCACGGCATGCGGGAGCGGGCGGCCCTGCTCGGGGGGAGCCTCACCATCGAGTCCGCCCCCGGGCGCGGGACCACGATCTTCGCGGAGATCCCGCTGGGAACGGGCGAGGAGGAGTGATGGGCCGCCTGCCTCTGGCTGTTGCCACCCGACCTCGGACCTGGGTGGTGGGGGGGGTTGGGGGAGGAGCGACGCCGCTCCCCCCCAAGGTGGGTTAGTGGGCCGGATCCGGGTCCTCCTGGTGGACGATCACGCGGTCCTCCGCGCCGGGCTCCGGATGCTGATCAACGCCCAGCCCGACATGGAGGTGGCGGGGGAGGCCGCGAGCGGGGAGGAGGGGCTCCGCCTCGCGCAGGAGCGGGCACCGGACGTGGTCCTCATGGACATCACGATGCCGGGCGCGGGAGGGATCGACGCCACGGCCCAGATCCGGCGGGCCTGCCCCCGGGTCCGGGTCCTCGCCCTCACCATGCACGACGACCCCGCCTACCTCCGGAGCGTGCTGGCCGCCGGCGGCTCCGGCTACGTGCTCAAGCGGGCCGCCGACACGGAGCTCCTCTCCGCCATCCGGATCACGCACCGGGGGGAGACCTACCTGGCCCCCTCCCTCGCGGGCGCCGTGGTGCAGGAGGTCCTGGGCCGCAAGGCGCGCGGGGGCCGGGGCGAGGTCCCCGGCGACTCGCTCTCGGAGCGCGAGCGCGAGGTCCTCTGCCTGATCGCCCAGGGGCACACGAACCAGCAGGTCGCCGACCGCCTCTGCCTCTCGGTGAAGACCGTGGAGACCTACCGCGCCCGGCTGATGGAGAAGCTGGGTCTCAAGAGCCGCGCCGACCTCGTCCGCTACGCCCTCTCCACCGGCCTCCTCCGCTCGAGATAGTCCCCGTCCCCCCCCGCCGGGGGCCACGGCGGTGTCGGGGAACTCCCGACACGCCTCCCCCCCAAAATCCCGGGTTTCCCCGACAGACAGCCCCGGCGCGTTTCGCTATCAATGAGGGCAAAGGGATCTGCATGGGGATCGCGCGGGGAGGAAGGAGGGGGACCATGGAATTCGGACGGCGGAGCTTTCTCAAGGTCTCGACGGTCGGCGGGGTCGCCGCCGCCGTCGCCACCCGGCTTCCGCAGCGCGGCGAGAGCGCGCGAGAGCTCCCGGGGAGTACGGCGGAGGAGCGCTGGGTCTCCAGCGTCTGCCTCCAGTGCCCCGCCGGGTGCGGGATCCAGATCAAGGTCGTGGACGGCCGGGCCGTGAAGATCGAGGGGAACCCCCTCCACCCGATCAACGAGGGGCGGCTCTGCCCGAAGGGGCACATCGGGCTCCAGCTCCTCTACGACCCCGACCGGATCAAGGGCCCCCTGAAGCGGGCCGGGGAGCGCGGCGAGGGGAGGTGGCAGCCCATCGGCTGGGACGAGGCGATCGGGATCGTCGCCAAGCGCCTGGGCGAGCTCCGGGCCCGCGGGGAGCCGCACACCCTGGTCGTCATGGGCGGGCGCTACCGCGGCCAGATGCACGCGCTCTTCGGCCGTTTCATGCAGGCCTACGGGACGCCCAACGACGTGGGGCACTCCTCGATCTGCGCCGACGGCTCCCCCATCGCCCACTACCTGACCCAGGGGATCAAGTCCTACCTGGGCTACGACTGGGACCAGACGAACTACATCCTCTGCTTCGGCGGCTCCTTCCTGGAGGCCTGGCGGCCCACCACGCGGCTCCTGCGGGCCTACGGCCACATGCGGCGCGAGCGGCCGGTGCGGGGGAAGCTCGTCCAGGTGGACACCCGCTTCTCGGTCACCGCCGCCAAGGCCGACGAGTGGCTGCCGATCCGCCCGGGGACCGACGGGGCCCTGGCCCTCGGCATCGCCCACGTCATCGTGAAGGAGGATTTGTACGACAAGGCCTTCGTCGCCGAGCACACCTTCGGGTTCGAGGACTGGGTGGACGAGAAGACGGGGGAGCCCCACATGGGCTTCCGCCGCCTGGTCCTGGAGGAGTACCCGCCGCGGCGGGTAGCGGAGATCACGGGGATCCCCGAGGAGACCATCGTCCGCGTCGCCCGCGAGTTCGCGACGACGCGGCCCGCTGTGGCGGCCGGGGAACGGGGATCCAGCATGCAGTCCAACGGGATCTTCAGCCGGATGGCGATCCACGCCCTCAACGCCCTGGTGGGCTCCATCGACGCCCCGGGCGGAGTCATCGTCCAGCGGGGGCCGCACTTCACCGACTGGCCCAAGCTCGAGCCGGACGAGGTGGCGAAGGCAGGGCTCGCCATGCCCCGCGTGGACCACGCCGGGACCGCCCGCTTCCCGCTGGCCGGCAAGGTCTACCAGCACATGCCCGAGATCTTCGCCGGCGAGGGGCCGTACCCGGTCAAGGCGCTCTTCCTCTACTACACCAACCCGCTCTTCTCCACCCCGGACGTGGGGCGCTTCTACAGGGCGATCGAGAAGGTCCCGTTCATCGTGGACTTCACGCCGTTCATGAGCGAGACCGCCGAGCACGCGGACCTCATCCTCCCCGACCACACCTACCTCGAGCGCTGGCAGGACGACGTCATCTACCCGAGCCTGGGCTACCCGGTGGTGGGGCTCCGCCAGCCGGTGGTGAAGCCGCTCTACGACACCATGAACACCGGGGATGCGCTGCTCCGCATCGCCCGCCGGATGGGGGGCCCCGTGGCGGCGGCCTTCCCGTGGAAGGACATGGAGGAGGTGCTCCGGTTCCGCTTCCGGCGCCTCTGGGAGGAAGGGGAGGGGAACATCCAGGCCCCGACCTTCGAGGAGTTCTGGAAGAGGCTCAGCGAGGCGGGGGTCTGGCTCAAGAAGGGGTACCCGTTCGGCGAGTGGGAGAAGGTCCTCAAGACGCCCTCGAAGAGGTTCGAGTTCTACTCCCTTGCCCTCAAGAAGAAGCTGGACGAGCTGGCCGAGAAAGAGGTCGAGAAGGCAAAGGCGGCCGGGAAGGCCACGACGCCCGCGGCGGAGCTGGAGGGGATTCTCAAGGGGCTCAGGCTCGCCGCACGGGGCGACCGCCTCTACCTCCCCCACTACGAGCCGATCCGCCATGTGGGGGACCCGAAGCAGTACCCCCTGCTCCTGAACACCTACAAGCTCATCACCCACGCGGAGGGCCGGGGCGCCAACGCCCCGTGGATGCTCGAGCGCCTCGGCGTCCACGTCAAGCAGCGCTGGGAGAGCTGGGCCGAGCTCCACCCCGACACCGCCCGCGAGCTGGGGATCCACGACGGGGACTGGGTCTGGCTCGAGTCGCCGCTGGGGAAGATCCGGACCCGCGCCAAGCTCTACCCCGGCTCCCGGCCCGACGTCGTCAACATGCCCTTCACCCTGGGCCACCGCGCTTACGGGCGGTACGCCCGCGGGCGCGGGGCGAACCCGAACTGGATCCTGGCCAACGAGTACGACTATCTCGGCGGGACGGCGGCGTTCTTCTCGACCCGCGTCCGGGTGAGCCGGGCCTGAGAGGAGGGGGATCCCATGCGCTGGGGAATGGTGATCGACCTCGACAAGTGCACCGCCTGCCAATCGTGCGCGGTGGCGTGCAAGGCGGAGAACAACGTCCCATTCGCCACCCCCGAGCAGAGCGGGCGCAGCCACACGATCTTCTGGATGGACCTCCTGGTCCAGGTCCGGGGGGAGTACCCCCGCCCCAAGGCGCGCTTCATCCCCCGCCCCTGCATGCACTGCGACAACCCCCCGTGCGTCCAGGTCTGCCCCGTGGGGGCCACCTACCGCCGGCCGGACGGGATCGTGGCGCAGAACTACGACCGCTGCATCGGCTGCAAGTACTGCATGGTAGCTTGCCCCTACGGGGCGCGGATGTTCAACATGGGGCGGGCCGAGGAGCCCGAGTCCTACCGGAGCTACGCCAACCCCGACGGGCGCGTCGCCAGGCGCCGGGTGGGGGTCGTGGAGAAGTGCACGTTCTGCTTCCAGCGCGTGGACCAGGCCGTGGCGCGCGCGCGGGCAGAGGGCCGTACCCTGGAGGACGGCGAGGTCAAGACCGCCTGCGCCCAGACCTGCACCGGCGGGGCCATCGTCTTCGGCGACCTCGACGACCCCGCGAGCCGGGCGGCCCAGCTCGCCGGGAGCCCCCGGGCCTTCCGGCTCCTGGACGAGCTGGGAACCAGGCCCAAGGTCGTCTACCTCATGGAGGGCTGAGCCATGCAGAGCGCGACGCGAGCCGAGCGGGCCTACGAGTCCTTCCTCCGCCCGCTCTACGGGATCAGTCTCTGGTACGCCCTGGGCGTGGCGGGGCTCCTGGGGCTGGTGGCCCTGGGTGGCTACCACCTGGTCGGGAGCCAGTGGGCTCAGGGCCTGGAGGTCACGGGCCTCAACACCTCCATCTACTGGGGGCTCTACATCATCAACTTCGTCTTCCTGGTCGGGGTCAGCGCGGGCGGGATCATCGTCGCCGCCCTGGCCCACATCCTGGAGTTCAAGGAGTTCAAGCCCATCAGCCGGATCGCGGAGCTCCAGGCCATCTCCTGCCTGATCCTGGCCACGCTCTTCATCTTCGTTTCGATCGGGGCCCCGGACCGGTTCTACTACCTGTTCCTCTACGGCCGGCTGGGCTCACCGCTGATCTGGGACGTGATCATCATCGTCGTCTACCTGGCGCTCGCCATGGTCATGGGCTACCTCGGGACGCGGGCGGACCTGGTCCGCTGCATGGCGGTCTTCCCCCGCCGCCGGTGGCTGTTCCGGCTGCTCGCCCTCGGCTACACCGACATCTCGCCGGCGGCGCTCGAGCGGGAGCGGCGGCTGCTCCGGGGCCTCTCCTGGGCGGCGATCCCCGCCGCGGTCCTCCTCCATTCGATCACGGCGTGGATCCTGGGGCTCGTGAAGGCCCGGGTCACCTGGCACACCAGCCTCCTGGGCCCGCTCTTCGTCGTCTCCGCGGTGGCCTCGGGCGTGGCGCTCGTGACGTTGTGCGTGGTCGTCACCCGGGCGCTCTGGCGGCTCGACATCGGCGAGAAGGTGGTGGGGGGGCTCGGGAAGGTCCTGGCGCTCTCGGTGCCGGTGCTTGGGTACTTCCTCTTCGCCGAGCTGCTGACCGTCACCTTCGGCGGCGAGACCGCGGCCCTGGAGGTCTTCACGGAGATGGTGTGGGGGAGCTTCGCGCCGTTCTTCTGGGTCAACCTCATCGTCGGGCTCCTGCTCCCGCTCCTCCTCCTGGTGATGCCGGCGCGCCTCTCCGCGTCCTGGGCCTTCGCCCGCGCCGCGGCGGCGGCGGCCTTCGCCGGGGTCCTGGTCATGGTGTGGCCGTGGGCCGGGGGGGATGCGCCGGCGCTCTTCGCGGAGTCGTTCCCAGCCTGGGGCGCGCTGGCCCAGCCCGCCTGGATGCTGGGGCTCCTGGTGCTGCTGATCGTGGTCCTGACCGTGATCGTCCCCAGCACCTCGGTCTTCGTCCGGGTGGGGACGGCGTCGGCCCTCATCGTCATGGGCGTTCTCCTCGAGCGGACGAACATCGTCGTCCTCCCCCAGCTCCACCGCTACCTGGCGGAGTTCTACGGCGTGGGGCGGTACGTCCCGACTTGGCCCGAGGTCGCCGTGGCGCTCGGGATCTACGCCCTCGGGGCCCTGGCCTTCCTGGTCCTCGCCAAGCTCTTCCCGCTGGTGGAGCTGCCGGATGAGCACTAGGGAGCGATCGCCTGGAGGGCTCGCGGCCGTGAGGGGTCGGCTCTACCGGCTCCTCGCCGCGGGGTTCTCTCGCCCCGTGCCGGCGGCCGTGGCCTGGCTCGCGAAGGCGGCCGGGGGCCTGCCGCCCCTGGAGATGGCGCTCGGCATGACCCGATTGGACGGTCCCTGGCGCTCCCTCGCCGGCTCCCTCTCGGAGTGGTCCGGACGGAGCCCTCCGGAGGTGGCCGCGGAGCTGATGCCGGAGTACCAGCGCCTCTTCGTCGGGCCCTACCGGGTCGAGGCGCCGCCGTACGAGTCGTGCTACCTGGGGCGGGGCCAGGCCGTCATGGGGGAGGCGGCGGTGGAGGTCCTCCGGAGCTATGCCGAGGCCGGGGTCGCCCTCCACCCCGGGGTCCGGGAGCCTCCTGACCACATCGCCCTGGAGCTCGAGTTCCTGGCCCACCTGGCCGCCGCGGAGGCCGGGCACTGGCGGAGGCGCGAGCGGTCGCGGCTCGCCGCCTGCCTGGAGCTGGAGGAGCGCTTCCTCGCCGAGCACCTGCTCCACTGGATCGCCCCGTTCGCCGCGCGCGTGGCCGCCGCCACCCGGCGCCCCTTCTACCCTGCGCTCGCCGCCGCCGCCAGGGCGTACGCCACCGCCGACCGGGGCCTCGTCTCCGCCCTGAGGGAGAGCCTGGGGTGAGCGACCCGGGGCGTCCGCTCAGGATCGGCATCGCGCTGGCAGGGATCCCTTCGGCCACGGGGGAGGCGATCACCGGCCACCTCCGCCAGGCGCTCCCGGCGGCCCAGCTCGTCCCCCTCGCGCCCCCGGCGCGGCCCGGACGCGGCTTCCCGGGGCTGTCCGCCGAGGGGCTCGTCGGGGCGGTAGTGGTGGCGACGGCCGGGGACCCTGTCGGCCGAGCCCTCCGGCGGGAGCGGCCGCCCTCCCCGCCGTTCTGGACGGTCCTCCTCCCCGACGGCGTCGATGAGGCGGGGACCGTCGGGAAGGCCGTCAGGGAGGTCCTGGGATGGGTGCGGGCGGTGAACGTCTCCCCGCCCTTCGGGCCCGAGCATCTCCGCCCGCGGCTGATCCGGGAAGGGGCGTTCACCCGCCGGGAGCTCTGGACCTCCCTCGGAGGGCTCCGCTACGAGGTCGTGCCCGCCGTGGACCCCCGGGTGTGCGCCGGCGCGC
>Ga0137796_10000801_pt1 | contig 18933 bp, 13 predicted proteins | sample OV2TP3_FD_97704 | JGI IMG/M metagenome (GOLD analysis project Ga0137796, IMG submission 97704) | reverse complement strand
CAACAACGGTGATGGCAGCTTTGCCGCGCCGGTGGCGTTTGCCGTGGGCACGAATCCCCGCGCGCTGGTGGCGGGCGATTTCAACGGTGACAGCAAGCTCGACCTGGCCACCGCCAACGACCTTTCGAACAACGTCTCCGTGCTGTTGGGCAATGGCGACGGCACCTTTGCTGCCGCTGCCAACTTTGCCGTAGGTACGCGCCCATTCAGCCTGGCCGCCGGCGACTTCAACGGCGACAGCAAGTTCGACCTCGCCGCCGGCAACCAGAACACCAGTAGCATTTCCATGCTGATAGGCAATGGCAACGGGACGTTCGCTGGCGCGGTCACAATACCCGCCGGCATGCCAGTGCTCTCGCTGGTGGCCGCCGACTTCAACAACGACAGCAAACTCGACCTCGCCTTTGGCAGCACCGTGTCCAACATGCTGATGGTGCTCACCGGCAACGGGAACGGCACGTTCCAGGCCGTCAAGACCTTCGCCGCGGGCGGGGCCATCAATGCGCTGAGCGCTGGCGACTGGACGGGAGATAACCTGCTCGATGTGGCCGCGGCACATACCACCACTGCCACCTTTGCGGTGCTGGTGAACACCAGCACGCCGCCAGTGAGCAATCAGCCGCCTACCGCGGATGCGGGGATGGATCAGAGCGTGGAATGTGCCGGCTCAAACGGAACACTGGTTCAGTTGAATGGCACAGCGTCGGACCCTGATGGCGACACGCTTACCTACTCGTGGACAGACGAGAACGGCAGCGTCGTGGGCCTCACCGCCAGCGTGCAGGTGCAGGTCGCACTGGGCATGCATACCTACACGCTCACGGTGGACGATGGCCACGGCCACACGGCCAGTGACACGGTCGTGATCACGGTAGGAGATTCGATGGCGCCTTCCCTCAACTTGTTCCTCACGCCTGCCAAGCTATGGCCCGCCAATCACAACATGATGGAAGTCACGGCGGCGCTTGCGGCCAGCGACTCCTGCGGTGCAGTGAGCGTGACCCTCGACTCCATCAGCAGCAATGAACCGGACAGCGGCTTGGGCGAAGGCGACTTGCCCAACGACATCCAGGACGCAGCCTTCGGCACTGACGATCGCAGCTTCCTGCTCCGCGCAGAGCGCGGAGGCAACAGCAAGGGCGGACGCATCTACACCGTGCGCTACAGCGCCACTGACGCAGCCGGCAACTCCATCTCCGTTGAAGGATACGTTTCCGTGCCGCACGACAACGGCGTCCGCGGCAAGCCCAGCACGCCACCGGGGCTGATCAAGCACCCACGGCGGTAGCTCCGGGAACCCTTCTCACTCACACCGGCGGGCAGGCGGCATCAGAGGGTCGCCTCCCCGCCGCGTTTTGTTTTTGGACACCTGCACGCGCCTCCACGCCGAGCGCGGCGGCTCGCCTGTGATATTCCTGCTTCGCCATGGGCTTGACGGTGTGGATTCAGATCCTGGACGCAGCCGGGGCCATCCTCGGCTTTGCTTCTCTGTTTGCGATACTTCTTTTGATTGGCCGCAACTCGCACGGTCGCGAACGAACGCAACGGCCGTCGCCGCAGTAGGCATTGGATGCAGGCATCCCCCCGCGCCCATTCACCCTCAGATTCCGTGTCGTCATACCTGCAAATCAAAGCGCCATGAGAAGTCACACCAGTGCCGCGCGCTATTGCCTCGCCGGGTTTGTGTTTTTGGCCTGCGTGACAGGGGCAGGAAATGCGAGCGCGCAGAAGCAGCCGGACCACCTGCGCGTCTTGTTCATCGGCAATAGCCTGACGTTTGCGAATGACGTGCCCGCAATCGTGGAAGCGCTGGCCGACTCCCAGAGGAAACACTTGATCCACAAGTCGGTGGCGTTCCCCAACTACAGTTTGCAGGACCACTGGGAACGGGGCGACGCGCGCCGTGCCATCGCCAGCCAGCGCTGGGACGTGGTGGTGCTGCAGCAGGGGCCCTCGGCGCTCGAAGAGAGCCGACAGTCGCTGCTCGAGTACACGCGGCTCTTTGCGAAAGAAATTCGCGCAGCCGGCGCAACACCCGCTCTCTACATGGTGTGGCCATCGGAAGCGCGCCTACGCGATTTTGACCGCGTGGTGGAGTCGTACAAACTGGCTGCCGTGGAAGTGAATGGCATGCTGCTGCCCGCAGGCGCAGCGTGGCGCGAGGCGTGGAAGCACGACACCAAGCTCGACCTCTATGCTGCGGACCGACTCCACCCGTCGCTGGCTGGTTCCTATCTGGCGGCGCTGGTCATTTACCAGAAACTCTTCGGAGTCACGCCCATCGGTTTGCCGACGCGACTGAAGCTGCGGTCGAAAACGCCAGCCGAGATTAATCTGCCAAAGAAGGATGCCCGCGTCCTGCAGCTTGCCGCCAGCGAGACGAACAAACGGTTCTGAGACTAGCTCATCGTGGGGATGAATCCGGGCTTGCGACGGTGCTTGGTGGCTTGCTCGTAGGCATAGGCCAGCCGAAGCAGCGCGGGCTCGCTCCAGGCCAGCCCGAAGAACGAAATGCCCACCGGCAGCCCGTGCACGTAGCCCGCGGGTACGGTGATATTCGGGTAGCCGGCGATGGCTGGGGCGCTGGAGCTGCCCCCGCCGAAGTGATCGCCATTGGCCCAGTCGGTGACCCACGCGGGTCCGCCCGTAGGCGCGACGATGGCATCGAGGCGGTGCTTCTTCATGGTGGCGTCAATCCCCTTGTCGCGTGTGTCGCGCAAATTCTTCTTCAGCGCGTCCTGATACTCCTTGGTCGTGAGCGGGCCCTTGGCTTCCGCTTCGATGAACAGGTCTTGACCGAAGTAGGGCATCTCGCGGTCGGCATTCTTCTCGTTGAAGGCGATTATCTCCTTAAGTGACTTCACCGGCGCTCCCGGGCCGAGTGTGGCGAGATAGGCGTTCAGGTCGGCTTTCAGCTCGTAGAGCAGCACCGCCAGCTCGCGGCGACCGATTTCGCGCGAACTGGGAAGCGTAACGGGGTCAATCAGGACCGCGCCGAGGCGCTTCATATCTTCGAGCGCTGCCTCCAGCACCTTGTCCACCTTGGGGCTGAACCCGAATTCGCTGCGAAGGACTCCAAGACGTGCTCCCTTCAGGCCATTGGCGTCGAGTGAGGCGGCGTAATCTGCCACGGCATGTACCGGCTTTCCGGGTGCCAGCGGGTCGTCGCCGGCGATGGCGTTGAGCAGGATGGCAGCGTCGCGCACCGTACGCGTCATGGGTCCGGCGGTATCCTGCGAATGCGAGATGGGAATGATGCCGCGTCCGGGCACCAACCCGACTGTAGGCTTGAGTCCCACCAAGCCGCAAGCGTTCGACGGACAGACAATCGAGCCATCGGTCTCTGTGCCGATAGCAACTGCGCATAAGTTGGCAGATGTGGCCGCGCCGGAACCAGAGCTCGACCCGCACGGGTTGCGATCGAGCACATACGGATTGCGGCACTGCCCGCCGCGCGCGCTCCAGCCGCTCGAGCTGTGGTTTGAGCGGATGTTAGCCCACTCGCTCAAGTTGGCCTTGCCCAGCAGGATCGCGCCGGCCGCGCGCAGCTTTGCTGCCACGCCGGAGTCCTGCGACGGGATTGAGCCTTCCAGGGCCAGCGAGCCGGCCGTGGTGGTCATGCGGTCGTGCGTGTCGATGTTGTCCTTCACCAGCACGGGAATGCCGTGCAGCGCGCCTCGCAACTTGCCGGCGCGCCGTTCGCGGTCGAGTTCGTCGGCGATGGCCAGCGCATCGGGATTGGTCTCGATCACAGAGCGCAGCGTGGGCCCCTGGCGGTCGAGCTGCTCGATGCGTTGCAGGTAGGCTTCCGTGATCCAGCGGCCGGTGAAGCGGCCCAACTCCATCCCTTTCTGTAACTCGTCTATCGTAATTTCATTGAGTTCGAAGTCTGGGACAGTTGCGGCCGCGGAAGCTGGTGCGGAGGTTGAAGTCGCCAGAATTGCGAGCGCCGCTCCACCCTCAGTGCTTCGCCGAAGAAAGTCTCTTCGCTCCATGACCACCTCCTTGTTGCAACCGCGCCAGACTCTATTGCATGTGCGCAGGAAAATCGAGAGGAGTGCGAGGAACCGCAATCGCGAGGCTGCTAAGGGGTGCAAGCACAGCCAGATGAAGGCAGTGAAAGCCGAAAGCCCGCCAAAGGCGGGCTTTCAGAGGGGAGAAACGTCCCAAGCCAATGCGCGGATGGCCAGGAACTCTCTCAAGCGCAAGTCTAGAAGAGCAAGTCAAAGCGTGTCAAGAGAATTGCGAAAAAACAGGGTAAGTAGCGCAATCGGTGGGACTTATGGCCCTACTCGCGTAGTAAGCTATTTGTTTGTAATAAGTTAAGCCGAATCTCGCACTTCGGCCCTAGTAGAAGTCCTTGCCCTCTATGGGCTTACTACCCAGTCCCAATTGCAGGATTTCCACAGAGCTATCCCGGTCAAACACCTTCCCCGGCAGGAGCCGCTTGACGATGAGTCGTATCCCGCCAAACGCCAAACCAGCCACGAGCCCGAACGAGAGGATGATACCGGTGCCATAAAAAATTCCGACCACCATCTCGCCCCACGTGGGGTCAGTGGCATTGAACCCCGGCTCATTCACGGTGACTTGCGTGTCGTAGCGCACATTCTGAAGCAAGGAGTCGGCCAGGTTCTGCGAAGTCGTCTGCGTCACTACAGTCACTAGCGAGCTGGTGCGTCGCGCAAACACCACGGGCCGGCCGGTGACCACCTCTTCCGCGCCGTTGACGTTGAACCAGCGGCGCAATCCATCGAGGCGCGCCGAGGCAATCTGCGGTGTGGGGTAGTGCGCGAGCAGCAGCGTAACGGCTTGACCGCCGACGCGGTACGTTGCCAGTTGCACCTCCGCACCTTGATCGAAACCGACCCAATCCGCCTCTGTTAGCGGCGCAAAGCGCTTGAGCGCCACCGGCCCCAGCACAAATCGCTCCGAGCCTGCGACCAGCCCGCGCTCCGGCAGGTATTGCGCCAGCACCGGGAGGCTGGAAGCGCCGCGCGCATTCAGTTCAGACACCAGAGTGCTTATGTCCTTGGCAAATCGGTCGAGGCCTTCACCACGGATGTCCACCAAGACATTGGCTCCCACGGCCAACGTGCGCCCGGAGGAGGAGGCGACCAGCGAATCCCCGGCAGGCGCTTGCATCTCCGGCGCGCGCATGAAGGAGAACGCACCGTAGGCACCGGTCGCGTCCTGCATCTCGTAACCAAGTACATCGAGCGTGTCAGCCCCGCGACGGTATTGGATACGCTCGACCGCCCGGCAGCCGTATTCGCGCAGCGCAGCGGCATCTTCACCCGCCAGCGGCGCGAGGGCGGCGCAGGAGAACTTTTCGACCTTGCCGGGAGTCCATTGCTCGAACCCGGCGGGCAACACGTCCTGTGCCGCGGCAGGAAAGCCGAGCAACAGGGTCACAGCCAGTACAAGGATAGTCAGGCGCACACGATTCTCCATCGAATTAGACACCTTCATTGTACGCAGAGTTCCCGCAGATTGTCACTGCCCGCCGTGTCTACAGCGCGCCGGGAGTGCCGCTAGTGCGGTTGTAGGTGAGCGTACCCTGGAGGTTGCGCAGGTACTTCTCGAGCCCCTGGAAGAGCCCTTCAGCTACGCGCTCGCGGTGTTCGGGCTTCTTGAGCATGGCTTCTTCTTGTGGATTGCTGAGGAAAGAGACTTCCGCCAGTACGGCCGGCATGTTGGCGCCAATCAACACCACGAACGGAGCCTTCTTCACCCCACGGCTCTTGAAGTGGCGGCTCACGCGGCGCATGCGCGCGGAAAGCGACTCCTGCACCTCGGCGGCCAGCTCACGTGACTCTTCGATCTTCTCGTTGTCGGCAATCTTCTTGATGATGTCCTGCAGCTCGTGCAGCGAACCCTGGGAGTAGGCGTTTTCGCGTGCGGCCACTTCCAGCGCGTCGTCGGATGTAGCGAAATTCAGGTAGTAGGTCTCAATACCGCGCGCACTGCGGTCGCGCGGGCTGGAGTTGGCGTGGATGGAGATGAACATGTCGGCTTTGGCCTGGTTGGCAATGGGCGCACGGTTTTCCAGCGGGATAAACGTGTCATCGGTGCGCGTGTAAACGACTTCGGTGCCCGGAATCTTCTCCTCGATCATCTTGCCCAGCCGTTTCGCGATATCGAGGCAGATTTCCTTTTCCATCGCGCCGGTGGGGCCGATGGTGCCGGTGTCGTGCCCGCCGTGGCCAGGATCAATCACGATGCGGCCGATCTTCAGGCCCATGGCGCGGCTCATGGTGATGCCGCCGTTGCGCGTGGGCTTGGCAGCTTCCGGAGGCGCGGCTGCGACCTTGGTCTCGGACTCCTTCTCCTTGGGCTTGTCTGGCGGCTTGGAGTTAGCGGCGACCTCGGCCTTCGCAACCTTCACCGCAGGCTTCTCGGGCTGTCTCTCCGCCGGCTTCTCGGCTGGCTTTTCTGAAACCGGCGACGGTTTCTCTTCCGCCTTGGCCAGCGCTTGCACCGTGGACGGGGGCGCTTCTCCGTACACGTCCACCACGAGCCGATAGGGGTTTGGCAGCATAAAGGCCGAGTAGTCCTTCACCTTGTCCACGTCGAGAACCACGCGGACCACGCCGGCCTGGTTCTGCGCTACGCGGATGGCCTTGAGGAAGCCGCCTTCGATCTCCAGCGTCTTGCCGGCCAGCGTGGAGCTGAGCTTCGCTGTGTACAGGTCAAAATAAATCCGGTCTGGGTTGGAGATACGCGCGGAGCGGAACTTCACCACGTCTTCCAGCGTGATGACCACGCGCGTGTAATTCTGGTTGTTCCAGTGATGAACCCGGCTCACCTGCGGCATCTTGCGTTCGGCATCGCGCGTGGCGGCGAGCTCGGCGCGCTTGGCATCCGACTTCGCAGCTTCGCGGTCGGTCTTGATCTTCAGCAGCGCGTCCTTCGCCTCTTGTGCCTTCTCGGCGCGCGGGTAGCGCTTCAGATACTCCTGATAGGTCAGCTCAGCCGTGTCGAGGTCGCCGAGGTCTTCGTGCTGGATGGTGGCGATGGTAAAGAGCGCGTCGTCACGGTAGCGGCTGGTGGGGTATTGCTTCAGCAGGAAGACGTAGGCATCGATGGCTTCCTGATGATACTTCTCGTCGAAGATGCGGCCCATCTCCTGATAGGTTTCAGCAACCGCCAGCAGCGCAGCCGAGACTTCCACCGCGTGCGGCGTAATCAGATAGACGCGGCGGTAAGCAGCGGCCAGTTGCCTGTATTCAACCTCGGTGCGCTCGCTGGTGGGCTTGCCCTCGAGCGCGGTGCGCATCTTCTCCGCTTTTTCGAATTGCTGCTTCGCAGCCGCGCGCTTCTGTGCCGATGATTGTGCCAACGCAGGCGAAGTAAACGCGAGCGCAGCCATAAGCGTCGCAAGCCACAACAGCCGGATTCGCCTCATGCCGTTCATTCGTTGGTGAAGATCCTCTTGCCGTCCGGGCTCACCACCGCATATACGGATCGCTTCGCCTCCACCACATAGGGGCGGCGGTTCGTGCCGGACGAAAAGTAGGCGTCCGTAATCTTGCGCACGTAATCACGCGTCTCGCGATAGTTCGGCACGCCACCCGCGCGCGATACCGCGCCGCTGCCCGCGTTGTAGGCGGCCAGCGCCAAGTCGAGATCGCCGTCATACTGCACCAGCAACGTGCGCAAATGACGCACGCCGCCTTCGAGGTTCTGCTCCGGGTCGAAAGAGTCGCTGACGCCCAGCTCGGAGGCCTTGTCCGGCATCAACTGCATCAGCCCGCGCGCACCCTTGGAAGAGACGGCATAGGGGTTCCACGCCGATTCTGCTCCAATCATGGCGTGCACCAGCGCGGGATCGATCAAGTGACGCTCGGCCGTCTCGTTGGCCATTCGCTCGAGGGTCTGCTGCGAGGGAATCTCATCACTGCGTCCGGCGCGCGCGGCGCTGCGCAGCACGGCTGAGCGCACCACGCCCGCGGCGCGCTGTTTGATTTCGACTGGGCCGTCGTTCACAAACACAAGCTTGCCGTCCTTCTCGATGGCCATCACGCGATCGACGGTTCTCACCTGCGCACCTGCCGGCGCGGCGTGGACCAGAAAGGCCATAGCCGCAGCAAACAGGGAGATACCGCCGCATTTCATGCTCGGGGAAGGACAGAGAGTTGCAAGCCGCTCACAGGCAGACAAAAACGCTCCCCTGAGGGAGGTACACTTTACCTCAGAGTTTCCGGCGCTCCGCGCATTATAGCATCTGCTCAACAATCTGGAATACCTGATCAATGGCATTTCCGAGCGCCGATGTGTCCTTACCGCCAGCCTCGGCCAAGTCCGGCCGGCCACCGCCGGAACCGCCCACCAGCTTGGCCAGCTCGCGGACAATGTTTCCCGCATGCAACCGCGGCTGCAGGTCCTTGGTCACGGCCGAGATGAGCGCGACCTTGCCGTCCTCTGCCGTGCCCAGCACCACCACGCCCGAGCCGAGCTTCTGGCGCAGCGTGTCTGCAAGCTGGCGCATGGAGGCGCGATCCACGCCCTCGAGCCGCGCGGCGAGCACGCGCACATCCTTCACCGTGCGCGCAGACGCCAGCAGGTCGTCGGCCTGGCCCTGCGCCGCCTTCTTCTTTAGACTATCCAGTTGTTTTTCCAGTTGCTTGGCCGATTGCGCGAGGCGTTCCACCGCGGCAACAACCTCGTCGCGGCCGGTATTGAGCATGGCGGAGAGTTGCGTGAGCTGCTCCATCGCGCGGCGGTACTCTTCGAGCGCGCCGTCGCCGGTGATGGCCTGCACGCGCCGCACGCCGGCGGCTACGGACTGCTCCGCCACAAACTTGAACACACCGATTTCGCCCGTCTGCCGCGTGTGCGTGCCGCCGCACAGCTCCTTGCTGTAGAAGCCGCGTGGCCAGGCCGTGTCGACAATGGTCACCACGCGCACGTTGGCCTCCGGATACTTGTCGCCGAAAAACGCCAGCGCACCCGAGGCGAGCGCGTCATCAAGGTTCATGATGCCGGTTTCGAGTTCCGTGTTCTTCAGGATCTGCTCGTTCACCTGCTGCTCGATGTCGGCCAGCTCCGCGGAATCCACCGCAGCGAAGTGCGTGAAGTCGAAGCGCAGATGGTCCGGCGCCACCAGCGAGCCGGACTGTTTGACGTGCGTGCCCAGAATGTTGCGCAGCGCTGCGTGCATCAGGTGCGTGGCGGTGTGGTTGCGGCGGTTACGCTCGCGGCGCGACGCGTCGGCCATGCAGGCGATGCGGTCGCCCACGCGCAGCGTCTCCTTGGCGGCGACGCGGTGCGCGATGAGCCCGTGGATGGGGTAATACGCGCCACTGACTTCAGCCACTTCCATCGCCTGCGCGTTGTCATACATCTTGCCGGTGTCCGCGAGCTGCCCGCCCGATTCGGCGTAGAACGTGGTGCGGTCGAGCACCACTTCGCCCTCCGCGCCGGCCGGCAGTTCATCCACGCGCCCCGCCTTGGTGACGATGGCTTCGATGTGGCAGTCGCGCGTCTCCGTGCCGTAGTAGAAGTCCGGCTCTGTGCGCAGCACCTCCGCCAGCTTTGCATACACCGGGCTCGCCGCTTCTTTCGCCCCACCCTTCCACGACGCCTTGGCTCGATCCCGCTGGCTCTCCATCTCGCGCTCGAAGTCCGGCCATTTCACTTGGAGTCCGAGATCGCGGCACAGGTCTTCAATGAAGTCGCGAGGCAAGCCGTAGGTGTCATACAGCATGAATGCTTTTTCGCCGGGGAAGAACCCCGCGCCGGGGGCTTGCTTTTCCTTGGCGTGCAGAATCGGCCCTGCGAATTCGTCGAACTTCTTCAGGCCAACACTAACCGTATGCGCGAAGCGCTCTTCTTCACTTTCGATCACATGAGCCACGCGCTCGAAGGACGAGAGCAAATCAGGGTAGGGCTTCTTCATCTGCTCCGCGACCTGCCCGGCCATCTGATAGAGGAACGGTTTCTCGATCCCGAGCATGCGGCCATGCCGCAACGCGCGGCGGATGATTTTGCGCAGCACGTAGCCGCGGCCCTCGTTTGAAGGCAGCACGCCATCGGAGATGAGGAACGCAGCGGCGCGGCTGTGGTCGGCAAGGATGCGCAGCGAGACGTCGGTCTCGTTCGACTGGCCGTATTGCTTGCCGGTCAGCTCGCCGCCAAAGCGAATCAGCGGCATGAACAGGTCGGTTTCGAAGTTTGAGACTTTACCTTGCAGGACGGCGGTGAGGCGTTCGAGGCCCATGCCGGTATCGACGCACGGCTTGGGCAGCGGCGCGAGCACACCCTCGGCTGAACGGTTGAACTGCATGAATACCAGGTTCCAGATTTCGACGTAGCGGCCGCACTCGCAGCCGAAGGCGCAATCGGCGTGGCCCTTGTCGGACGCAGCCGGGCCCATGTCGTAGTGAATCTCGCTGCACGGACCGCACGGCCCGGTGTCGCCCATGGCCCAGAAGTTGTCCTTCATGCCCATGGCGAAGACGCGCTCGCGCGGCACGCCCACGCCGAGCCAGTGCCGCTCCGCCTCTTCGTCGCGCGGAATGCCCTCTTCGCCCTTGAAGACAGTGGCGAAAAGCTTGTCTTTAGGGATGCCGAACCAATCGGGCGAGGTGATGAGCTCCCACGCAAAGGCGATGGCGTCTTTCTTGAAGTAGTCGCCGAAGGAAAAATTGCCGAGCATTTCGAAAAACGTGTGGTGGCGGTTGGTGAAGCCCACGTTTTCCAGGTCGTTGTGCTTGCCGCCGGCGCGCACGCACTTCTGCGAGGTGACGGCGCGCTTGTAGTCGCGCTGCTCGAGGCCGAGGAACACGTCCTTGAACTGGTTCATGCCCGCGTTGGTGAAGAGCAGCGTAGGGTCGTTCGCGGGCACGAGCGACGAGCTGCGCACGTGGCGATGCGGATGCGCCGCGTTGCGCTCGAAATACTCGATGAACTTGGCGCGTATCTCGTGTCCGGTCACAATTGTCCTCAGGCGAAGAGCGAACGAACATTATAGCAGCAGGGGGAGGACACAACTCAGAACTTGGAGCGCAGAACCGGCATATGCGAGTCCTTCGGCGTCGCCTCGGATTGTGATATGGTCGCGTCACCAGCCGTTGGGCACCCCAAGAGTCTCGATCAACATGGCCATCGCACAGACCGCGCCGGTTGCCCCCGGCGAGCGCATCCAACTGTTGGACGTACTGCGTGGTTTTGCCCTTTTTGGCGTTCTGGTGGGCAACCTGGTATGGCTGGCCACCTATGAAAATGTCACTCGCGAGCAGATGGACGCCTTACCCACCGCGGCGATGGACCACGCAACACGCTATCTCGTCCATTTCTTCATCGATTGGAAGTTCTACACGCTTTTTTCTTTCCTCTTCGGGCTGGGCTTTTCCGTGCAGATGTGGCGCGCGGCGGAGCGCGGCGGCGATGCCAGGCGCACCTATCTGCGGCGCCTGCTGGTCTTACTTGCGTTCGGCCTCGCCCATGCGTTCCTGCTCTGGTACGGCGATATCCTCAACATCTACGCGCTGCTCGGCTTCCTGTTGTTCTTTTGCCGCGGAATGAGCACGCGGAAACTCCTGGTGCTGAGCGCGCTGCTGATTTTGTTGCCTCAGACGCTCCTTCGTGTGTGGCCGCACATTTCCGGAAGCGCACAAGTTTCAGCCGCCGAGCAAACTGCCGAAGAAGCCGAGGAGCGCGCTTTGAAAGAATTCCGCTTCCGCGTGTACACCTATGGCGCATACCCGGAGGTGGTGCGCGAGCACGTTGCCTTCTATTTCTCCAGTTGGGGTTTCCAGCTTTACTTCAACAGCGCCATCTTCGGCAAGTTCCTGCTCGGCTTGCTGGCGGGCCGCTTGCGCCTGTTTCACGATCCGGAGCAGCATCTGCATTTTTTTCGGCGTCTGTTGATTTGGGGACTGGCCGTGGGCTTGCTGGGCAACACGGTTTTCGTCCTGCATGAGTGGCTGACGCGCAACGACATCCTCGATGACAATTCCGCGCCAATTCTCGCGACGCTGTGGATTGCCGACCTCGGCTTGGTCGGGCTGGCAGCCTTTTATGCCGCGGCGATTGCGCTGCTGTTGCGTAAGCCGGCTTGGCGGGCTCGGCTTTCCGTCCTCGCTCCGGTTGGCCGAATGGCCCTGACCAACTACTTGACGCACAGCCTGATCTACGCCTTCCTCTTCTATGGCTACGGAATTGGTCTCGGCCTGCTCAGCAAGGTGGGCGCCATGGCCTGCGTACTGCTGGGAATTGTCATTTATGCGCTGCAGATCATTTTCAGCCGCTGGTGGCTCACCCGCTGGGCGTTTGGGCCGATGGAGTGGCTCTGGCGCTCGGTGACCTACGGAAAACTTCAGCCCATGTCACTGCAGCCAGACCGCCGAGCCATGCAGGCTTGATGCAGGAACTCGACCCGAACCTGGATCTATCTGTGTTCCTTTGTGGTTGCCGGGAACCAAACCAAGGCCGCTGGCATCTATGACTCGTGAGAGCCGGCATGCTGAGCTACTTCTCAACGATTCTCCTCGCCCTCACTTTCTCCGTAGTTGAGCAAGAACCAACCACTCAACTGCAAGCCGGAGTTGAATTGGAAGTTCGGGTGTGGGATATCAAGCGGGAAACCACAAAGGAACGCGATCTGATTCGCATCAGAACCGAAGTTGTGAACCGGTCTCCCCAGTCTCTTTACATCGAAGTCTGCTGCGGATGGAAGGAAATTCCCGACCGGTTTCACAACCCAGTGGTGGAGCAGCTAACCCCGAAGGGCGAATGGATCTTTGTAGGTGGCGCATACGCAGATGTGCCAGGGAGACTTCGCGAACTTAAGCCAGGTGCACTCTTTCAGTCTGAAGTGTACGTGGTGCATCCATGCGACGCGCTCAACCTCCACTGTCGAGGAGTGAAGAGATATCCCTTCGATATTCCCGTGCACGGCAAACACCGAATCACGCTTCAATATTTCTATTCACCAGACGACTTTCGAGCCCTGATCGAATTTCGAAGCAAAGAGAAGCCCCCGAAAGTAGTCTCCAAGGCATTTGACATATCCCTTCCAGAATCGAAGTAGGCATCTGCGTTCATCTGTGTTCATCTGTGGCTTCCAACGGCTCTTCGTCGGAAAGGGAGGCGGCGAGCCTGGTGACGGCGCGGAGCTCGCGGCGGATCATGTCTGACGGGAAGCCGGCGCGGAGCAGGGAAGTGTAGAGCGAAGCAAACTGGCGCTGGTCGAGTTGCGCGGGGCTGGCGCCAGCCTCGGGGGTACCGCGCCTGCCGCGTAGGGAGCGCAGCTTGCGCGCGATGCGCTTGCGCAGCATGGCGCCTTCGTCGGATTCGGCGAAGACTTCATCGAGTGCGGCTTCGATCAGTCGGTCCGGGACGCCGCGGGCGCGCAGGTCGCGCGCGATGCGGAAGCGACCCTGACGGCGTAGTTCAGCGCGGTTGCGGGCATACTGGCGGGCGTAGCGTAGGTCGTCGAGGTAGGCGCGGTCTTTCAGGCGGGCCAGCACGATTTCAGCCAACGCCTTTTCATCGGCACGCTGTGCAAGCCACTTGCGCATCTCGTGCACGGAGTACGCGCGGCGCGTGAGCGCACGCAACGCCGCAGCGTAGAGCGCCTGTTCTGTGCCGTGTTTCTTGGGAGTACGTCGCAAGTGAAACTCAGAACTCAGAACTCAGAACTCAGAACTCAGAACTTCAACCTTCACCAACTTGCGCGAGCGGTGGCGATGCGCGAGCCACCACACGAGGAAGTAGCCGGCGATCGAGAGTGCGAGGCCGACGGCGACGTTACCGACCATAAACGTGGCGAAGAAGCGCTGCATAATCTCCGACCTGCTTCCCGACGCGATCAACTCACGCGCGATGCGCCACTCTTCGCTGACCAGTTGATTGCCGGCCAGGAGCGCCGCCGTCCACGTCAACGGCGTGAGCGGCCCGCAAGCGAAACTCGAGAGCAGCGCGGCCGCGCGGTTGGCGCCTACGAGGCCGGCTCCGGCGGTGGCGAGCGGCGGGCCGAGGCCGAATGTAGGGAACACGCCGAGGAAAACGCCGAGCGCAGTGCCGCGGCCGATGCGCTCCGGCGTGGCGTTGGTGCGCAGCAGCTTCAGATAGACGTAGCGAAAGATGCGGTAGGAGCGCCGGCGCGGGCGTGGCAGAGGCACACAGAGAGGATGCGGTCACGAGGGCAAGAGGTCAAGTGAAGAAGAACTCAGAACTCGGAACAGACCAAAGACGACACAGAGGCACAGGGAGCGCAAAGGTGACGCAGAGAAAACCAACCCCGGAGATCCCTCGCTTCGCTCGGGATGACAACCTGCCTGCAACCTATCCACCTGCCCAACACCTGCCAACGTGAAGCCTAGCGGCGGCCGGTGCGCTCGAAGTCGGACATGGCCTTTTCCATCTCTTCGCGCGCAGCGTCGGCGGTGGAGCGGATGCCCTGGATGCGCAGCTTGAACTCGTCGGGGTTCGACGCGCGCAGCAGCGCCTCTTCGTAGGTGATGATCTGCTTCTGGAACAGATCGTAGATCGACTGGTCGAAGGTCTGCATGCCGTACTGACTGACGCCGGCGGAAATGGCATCGCGGATCAGGCGCGTCTTATCCGGGTTGATGACGCAGTCGCGGATGTACCCGGTTGCGATCATCACTTCGCAAGCCGGGGCGCGGCCGGCGCCGTCGGCACGCGGCACGAGGCGCTGGCTGACCACGGCCTTGAGCGTGGAAGCCAGTTGCAGGCGGATCTGCTTCTGCTCCGGCGGGGGAAAGACGGCGATGATGCGCTGGATGGTCTCCGTGGCGTCGAGGGTGTGCAGGGTGGAGAACACCATGTGACCGGTCTCGGCCGCGAGCAGCGCGGTGGAGATGGTTTCCAGGTCGCGCATTTCGCCGACCAGAATCACGTCGGGGTCCTGACGCAGGCTGGCGCGCAACGCGGTGGAGAAGTTGGCCGTGTCCACTTCGATCTCGCGCTGGTTGACGAAGCCCTTCTTGTCGCGGTGCAGGAACTCGATGGGGTCTTCGATGGTGATGATGTGGTCGGAGCGCGAGGAGTTGATGCGGTCAATCATGGCCGCCAGCGTGGTGGACTTGCCGGAGCCGGTGGTGCCGGTGACAAGCACCAAGCCGCGCTGCTCTTCGCAGATCTTCTCGATAATCGGCGGCAGGTTCAGCTCTTCAATGGTGCGGATCTTCGTGGGAATGACGCGCAGCACCATGCCCACGTTGCCGCGCTGCTGGAACACGTTGACGCGGAAGCGCCCGAGGCCGGCGACGCCGTAGGCCATGTCGAGCTCCGCCGTCTCCTTGAACTTTTGCTTCTGGCGGTTGGTCATCATGCTGAAGGCCATGGAGAGCATCTCTTCCGGACTGACGCGCGACGCATCGTTTTGCGGCATCAGCTTGCCGTCGACGCGGAGATAGGGGTGGTTGCCGACCTTCAGGTGCAAGTCCGACGCCTTGTTTTCAACGGCGCGGCGCAACAGGTCGTCAATGCTCATGGCCATGGCAGATGACCCTCACTTCCAAGGGATTAGCTGCTGGGAAAGTAGCACGCGTATTGGGCGAAGGCAAGCAACTAGAAGAAAGCAAGTGCGAAAGAGGGAAGCTTACCTTGAATCAAGCGGCCCCAGACTGCTTGAGGAATACCGTGTCGTAGAGCCAGCCAGCGATAAGGCCCCCCGCCAGCGGTCCTACCCAGTAGACGCCGTGGTCGGCCCACGCGCCCGCGGCCAGGGCGGGGCCAAAGGCGCGCGCCGGATTCAGAGCCGCCCCAGTGAACGGCCCGCCGAGGAAAATGTCCATGCACACGGTCAGTCCGATGGCGAAGCTGGCGATCCCGCGCAAAGCGTTGCGCACATCCACGGCCGTGGCAAACACCACGAACACCAGGAAGAACGTCAGAACACCTTCGAGCAGCATGCCCTGCGCGCCGGTGAAGTCTGCCGCCAGGCCGGGCGTGCCGATGCTCACCGGGCCCCAGGTCGAGGCGGGGAGGATGCCTTTCAACAAGTACGCCGCGGCGACCGCGCCGATGAGTTGCGCGGCCCAGTAGAGCAGTGCTTCCACCGCGCCCATTCTTTTCGTGGCCCAGAACGCCAGCGTCACCGCGGGATTGATGTGGCCGCCGGAGATGTGTCCGATGGCGGAGACAGCGCAGGCCACCGCCAGCCCGTGTGCCACGGCCACAGCCAGGATGCCGCCGCCATTCTCACCCATGAACTGGTTGGCGCAAATGGAGCCCGCGCCGATAAAGATCAAAATGAATGTGCCGATGAATTCGGCCACCAGCTTTTGCACAGTATTCACAGCTTCCTCCGGTTGAGCGAGTGGGCGGCATGTTAGCCGGGCCGGAAGCAGGCGTCAACGCGGGCGAGACACCATTCACGACTTGGTCCGGGGAAGTTTTGTAGATACGATAGCGTCTAAGTGTGAGGTGCGATTTCATCCTTGGAGGATTGCCAGTTATGAAAAAGAAAGCAGCTTTGATGTTGGTTGCTGTGGCATTGATCGCTGTCGCAGCCACAGCACAGAAGCGCGACAATAAGGAGGCGCGGCCCAGCCCCAACGCCGCCGTGTCGCAAACCATCGGTACCACCGACGTGAGCGTCACCTACGGACGCCCGGCAGTGAAGGGGCGCAACGTGTGGGCCGTCCTCGCTCCCTACGGCAAAGTGTGGCGCACAGGGGCCAACGAGTGCACCACGTTCACGGCCAGCAAAGACGTGCTGGTGGAAGGGAAGCGCCTCGCCGCCGGCACCTATTGCCTGTTCACGATACCCACGGAGGGCGAGTGGACGTGGATCTTCAGCAAGAATGCCACACAATGGGGCGCATTCAGTTACAAGGAAGCAGAAGACGCGCTGCGCGTGACCTCGAAGCCGCACGCCTCCAGCCATCCGCACGAGTGGCTGACGCTCTCCTTCGAGCACCTCGAGCCCGGCTCCGCCACCCTGGTGCTGCACTGGGAGAAGCTCGCCGTGCCGCTGAAAATCCAGGAAGCCAAATAGGAGCGCGTCCATTCTCCTTGGCTTTGGGTTTTCCTGTAGGGGCGGGTTTCAAACCCGCCCCTACCTGTTTCTTGAGAGATTAACTACCGTGCGGTGCCGTGACGCCCTCGCTCACTTATGCCTCGGGCACATTCACCGGGTGAGCTAGGCGTGGCGGTCGGGCTCACTTCCGCGGGTTCAATCTTTGCGGGAAGTTCATGCGGCGCAACAGATCCTGGAAGCGCGGGTCAGCGCGCAAAGGCTGGAGTATCGGATTGCCCCCTATATCCCATAGGCTCATATCCCGTCCCTGATAGCCTTCCTCCAGCGCCCGGATAGCACGGTTCAACTCGCCCAGTCGGGCATAGCACTCAGCAATCTCAATTGCGTCGGCAGACTTGCCCATCGCCAGTTGGGCCTCAAGAGTCCCAGCGCGCCAGCGCCAAACTCCTGGCCAGCCCTCTGCTTGGTAACGTTTTCGGAATTGACGCGCAGTCTCGGGGTTCTCACTTAACAGGAGAGCCTGCTCGTGATGGTGCGCGGCTTTCTCCTTCTGTCCCAATGCGAGATAAACAGCGGTTATGTAGGAATGAGCTGGCCCATGTTTGTCGTCTAACTGCAAGCTTGTTCGACATTGCTCCCGGGCTTCGAGGAGAGCACCGCCGTAAAAGAGGGTTCCGCACAAATTGGTATTGATGGTCGGCGAGATGGGGTCGAGTTCGACCGCGCGCTTCGCATGATGGATGGCTTCCTCACTCCGTCCCCCCATAGCGTTTAACAACACAGAGAGCCACTGGTGAGCCGTGGCATAGCTGGGGTTGAGTTCGATGGCGCGGCGGTATCCCTGCTCCAGCCCCGCCCAGTCCGAATCCCATTCGCCTCCCCTTATGTGGGCGAGAGACACATGGGCTTGGGCGAGCGAGTCATCTAGCTCCAGGGCCTTTGCAACTGCCGCTTTCGCCTTGGCATGCCTTTCTTCGTAGGTACCACCCAGGAAGCGTCCGGCGTAAACTTCGTATGCGTCTGCCAGGCCTGCATAGGGCGGGGCATAGGTAGGATCGATCTCAATCGCCTGCCGAAAGTACTCCACTGCCTGTTTCATGCCCTCCGGGCTTCGCTTACTCCAAAAGTAACGGCCGCGCAGATACGCCTGGTGAGCTTCCGGGTTGACGGACCGGGCAGAAGCCATGCGGGCCCGCTCCTTCGGTGTGACGGCAACCCTGATCTGCTGCGCAATCTCACCTGCCAATTCGGCTTGCAGGGCCAACACGTCGCGCACGTCGCGATCGTAGCTGCGGGCCCACAGGTGACGCTCGGGTTGGGCCTGCACCAGTTGGGCGGTGAGACGAATGCGGTCGCCGTCGTGCGCCACAGAGCCTTCCAGCATCGCGGCGACATTGAGCTCTTGAGCGATTTGCGGCAACGGTTTGGTACTGTCTTTGTACCGCATCACTGATTGACGGGAGATCACACGCAGGGCCTTGATTTGGCCCAGTTCAGTGATCAACGCATCGGTCATGCCGTCGGCGAAGTAGTCCTGGTGTGGATTGCCAGTGAGATTCTCCAATGGCAGCACCGCTATAGAGGTAATCTCGCCTGGCGCGGGTCGGCCGAGCTGGCGGTCGCGCGCCCCGCCGAGATTGAGCCATAGAATCGTGCCTGCGATCAATACGGCTACCAGCGCGACGTACGCCAAATACCGCCCCACACTGGGTGCCACGCGCGAACGGAGTGGCCTCGTTGGGGAGTCAAGGCCGTCGACGGGGGCGAGGAAGCGGTAGCCGCGGCGAGGGATAGTTTCGATGAAGCGCGGGTTGCCTGCGGGATCGTCGAGCGCCTCGCGTAAGCGCATCACGGCGGAGTTGAGGCTGTGGTCGAAATCTACAAAGGTGCCGTCGGGCCACAGCTCCTTGCAGATTTCCTCGCGGGTGACGATTTCGCCGGAGTGCTCCAACAGCAACGTCAGAATCTGCAGCGGC
>Ga0137796_10000800_pt1 | contig 18955 bp, 12 predicted proteins | sample OV2TP3_FD_97704 | JGI IMG/M metagenome (GOLD analysis project Ga0137796, IMG submission 97704) | reverse complement strand
GCCGCCCCGACAGATAGGCCCCGGTCAGCGACCGCTCCGACGCCGCCACCTCCCCCGGCGTCCCGAAGGCCACCACCTGCCCCCCCTGCTCGCCCGCCCCCGGCCCCAGGTCCACCACGTGGTCCGCGGCCCCGATCACCTCCCGGTCGTGCTCCACGACCAGGACGCTGTTCCCCCGGTCCCGAAGCCCCATCAGCGCCCCCAACAGCCTCCGGGTATCGCGCGGATGCAGCCCCACCGTCGGCTCGTCCAGCACGTAGAGCACGCCCGCCAGCCTCGCCCCCACCTGCGTCGCCAGGCGGATGCGCTGGAGTTCCCCCCCGGACAGGGACTCCGCGCCCCGGTCCAGGCTCAGATAGTCCAGCCCGATGTGCGCCAGAAAACCGATCCGATCTCGTATCTCAGCTAAGATCGGCCCGGCCACCGCCCCCGTCCGTGCGGAGAAATCGAGACCCTTCAAAAAATCCCCGGCCTCCCGGACCGGCATCCGCGCCACCTCCGCGATGTGCCTCCCCCCCACCCGCACGCAGAGCGCCTCCGCCCGGAGGCGCGCCCCCCCGCAGGCCGCGCAGGGCGTCTCCGGCAACGAATGATCTATCCGTTGCGTCGCCTCCTCCCCCTCCGCATCCGGCCCCGCCTGAACGCCCAGGCCGTCGCACGCCGGACAGGCCCCGGAGGGGCTGTTGAACGAGAAGAGGCGGGGCTCCACCTCCTCCAACCCGGCGCCGCAGTCGGGGCAGGTGAGACGCGCCGAGAAGACCCGCTCCTCTCTGTCCACGACGGAGACGATCACGACGCCGTCCCCCAGCCGGGCCGCGGCCTCGAACGAGTCCGCCAGCCGCCGCGCCGCGCCCCCGCTCACCGTGAGCCGGTCCACCACGACCTCCACCCTGCGCGGCCTCCGCCCCTCCAGCGCCCCCCTCCGGTCCAGCGACAGGACCTCTCCGTCGGCGCGGACGCGCACGTAGCCCGCCGCGCGCGCCCGCTCGAAGACCTGCCCGGCCTCCCCCCCCTTCGCCAGAGGGGCCAGCACCATCGCCCTCGTCCCCTCCGGAAGCCCCAGGACCTCGTCCACCATCTCCGACACCGTGTGGCGCACGATCGGCCTTCCGCAGGACGGGCAGTGGACCGCCCCCGCCCGCGCGAACAGCAGCCGCAGGAAGTCGTAGACCTCCGTGATCGTCCCCACCGTCGAGCGCGGACTCCGGCCCGGTGGCCGCCCGCTGACGGCCACGGCCGGCGACAGCCCCTCGATCAGGTCCGCGTCGGGGCGCTCCATCGGACCCAGCGCCTGCCGCACGTGGGCCGACAGGGACTCCACATAGCGCCGCTGCCCCTCCGCGTAGATCGTGTCGAACGCCAGCGACGACTTCCCCGACCCCGACGGCCCCGTGATCACGACCAGCCGGTTGCGGGGCAGGTCCAGGTCGATCCCCTTCAAATTGTGGGTGCGCGCGCCCCGGATGACGATGGCCTCGACGGACATGGAAACCTCCTCGCGAATCCCTTACAATATACCCTCTTCCCCGCCTCCGGGCAACCCCTCAATCCGCCCGGAACTCGCCCCCCTGTCCAGCCAATATTGTCTTGACATATCTGAGAGGACTTACTATTATTCCACAAATGTCAAACCCATTCCCACACACCGCGACGCCGGAGACAGACCGCCCGTTCGTCGCCGACCTGATCGACTTCCTTCGGGTCCATCGGGAGGACATCCTGGAGCGATGGTCGGAGCGGATCTCCCACCCCCCCTCCCCCGGCCCTCAGACCCTTCAGAGACAGGTGGCGGAGGTCTTCCTGTCCCTCCTGATCGCCCAGCTCGAAGACCCGGAGACCCCGCTCGACGAGGCGAGACTCCGGGCGTTGAAGGAGACCGTTCAGGACGGCCTGACGGCGGCGGACCTCTCCAGGGCGCAGATCGCCCTCAAAAGGGCCATCATCAGCGCCCTGGTCGCCGCCTACCCCGGCGACCGCGAACGCCTGCGCTTCGTCTGCGCCCTGGTCGAAACGCAGATCGACGAAGACATCATCGCGGTCATCGACCTCTACTACCGGATGCGCCAGCGCGGCCTGAACGGAGAGCTCCGGGCCTCGGAGGATCGCTACGGCGCCCTCGTCCAGACCATGAACGAGGGCGTCTGCATGGTCGATCAGGACTTCCGCATCACCTTCTTCAACAAGCGCATGGAGGAGATCACGGGCTACGCGAAGGAGGAGGCCATCAACCGGCCCATGTCCCTGCTCTACGACGGCGAGAGCCTGGCCAGGGTGCACGCCGAGCTGGAGAGGCGGCGGGCCGGGGAGCCCTCCATCTACGAGGCCGTGATGATCACCAGGGGCGGCGCAAAGGTGCCGGTCACCATCTCCGGCGTCCCCCTCCACGACGCCGCCGGGAACTACGCGGGGAGCTTCGGCGTCATCACCGACATCAGCCAGCGCATCGAGACCGAGCGGGAGCTGCGGCACAGGAGCGACGAGATCGCCCGCCTGCTGGAGATCGAGCGGAAGCGCGCCGCCCAGCTCACGATGGTCAGCGAGATCGCGCGGCTGGTCCTCTCCACGCTCGACCCGGACCGGATCATGCGGCTCTCCGCCGAGTCCATCCAGCGCAACTTCGCTTACTACGACGTCTTCCTCTTCACCGTGGACGAGGCGGCGAATGAGGTCGTGCTCAAGGCGCACGCCGGGGCCTACCGGGAGTTCTTCTCCGAGGGCTACCGCCAGGCCGTCGGCGTGGGCATCGTCGGATGGGTCGCGCAGACGGGAGAGGTCCTCCTGTCCAACGACGTGGCCCGCGAGCCCCGCCGCATCCTGGCCTTTCCGCAGGAGGAGAAGACCGCCTCGGAGCTCTGCGTCCCGATCAAGCTGGGGGACCGGGTCATCGGAGGCATCGACGTCCAGAGCGAGCGCGTCGGGGCCTTCGACGAACACGACGTCACGTCGCTGCAGATCCTGGCGAACCTGATCGCCAGCGCCGTCGAGAACGCCCGCCTCTTCCAGGAGATGAAGTTCCTCAAGGAGTTCAACGACCGGGTCATCGACACGATCCCCCTCCCGCTCCTGTTCCTGGACAGGGACCTGAGGATCACCTCCGTCAACCGGGCTTACTGCGAGCGCAGGGGTCTGGGGCGGGCCGACCTGGAGGGCCGGAACATCCGGGAGGTCTCCCCCGACTCCCTCCTCCTGCAGGAGGAGGTCCTGGGGGCGATCTCCACCGCCATCCGGGAGGGGCGGTCCGTCAAGCTGGAGAACGTCCTGCGCCCCCGCGAGTTCATGAACAAGGTGTTCAACATCTTCATCACCGGCGTGGAACGGGGGCCGGAGCGGCAGGCGCTCGTCGTGCTCGAGGACATCACCGAGGTCGTGGAGCGGGCCTATCAGCTCTCCATGCTGCGCCAGGTGATCGGGACGATGCAGGGCATCCTCGACCTCGACCGGCTCCTCTATGCCATCCTCACCTGCGTCACGGCAGGCACGGCCCTCGGCTTCAACCGGGCGATCCTGCTCCTGATCGACCGGAGGCGAAACGTAATCGAAGGAAAGATGGGCGTGGGCCCCGGCAGCGCGGAGGAGGCGGGCAGAATCTGGCAGAACCTGGCCCAGATGAACCTCACGCTCAATGACATCCTGAAGCACTACGACAGCCTGTCTGACCGGGACAACCTGCCGATTTCCCGGCTCGCGCGCCGGATCAGCATCCCCCTGACCGAGGCCGACAACCTGATCGCCCGAACCGTGCTGGAACAGCGCGCCATCCGAGTGACCGACGCCTACAGCGCCCCGGAGGTCAGCCCGGAGATCCGGGACATCCTGGGGGCAAAGGAGTTCGTCTGCGTCCCGCTCATCGCCAAGGAGAGGGCCGTGGGGGCCATCATCGCCGACAACCTCTACAGCGCCATCCCGATCTCCGACGAGGGCGTCCACCTGCTGACCGCCTTCGCCAGCCAGGCCGGCCTCGCCGTGGAAAACGCGGAGGTCTACGCCCAGCTCGGCGACAAAATCCAGGAGCTGGAGGAGGCCTACCGGAAGCTCCATCAGGCGCACGACGAAAAACTCCGGTCCGAGCGCCTCGCCGTCATCGGCGAGCTGTCCGCCCGCATGGCCCACGAGATCCGGAACCCCCTGGCCACCATCGGGGGGTTCGCCCGCGCCATCGCGCGGGGCACCAGGCCCGACCGCATCGAGGCCAACGCGCGCGTGATCGTCGAGGAGGTGGAGCGCCTGGAGAAGCTGCTGGCCGACACCCTCAACTTCACCCGCCCCACGTCGCTCGACCTCAAGCCCACGGACCTCAACGACCTGGCCGAGACCGTCTTCGGCCTCCTCAAGGGGGCGCTCGACAGAGGCCGCGTGACCCTTGAAAAACGCCTGGAGCCCGACCTCCCGAGCGTCGTGGCCGACGCGGCGCAGGTCAAACAGGTCCTGCTCAACCTGGCCCAGAACGCCTGCCAGGCGATGCCCGACGGCGGGACCCTGAGGGTCTCCACCCGCCGGATGAACGGAGGCGTGGAGGTGGTCGTGGAGGACACGGGGACGGGCATCTCCCCCGAGGACCTCCGCAACATCTTCAACCCCTTCTTCACGACCAAGACGTCGGGCACGGGCCTCGGCCTGGCCATCTCCAGGAAGATCGTCTCGGATCACGCCGGGGACATCGCCGTGGCCAGCCAGCCCGGCGTCGGGACGACCGTGACCGTCAGGCTGCCCATCAGAAGGAATGAGACGTGACCGGAGGTGTGCTATGAAAACCATCCTCGTCGTGGACGACGAAAGGAACCTCTCCCTCCTCTACGAACAGGAGCTCGGCGAGGAGGGCTATCGGGTGATCGTGGCCAACAACGCGAAGGACGCCATCGACCACATCGAGAAGACCCCCCCCGACCTGATCGTCATGGACATCCGGATGCCCGGCATGGACGGCATCGAGGCGATGGGGAGGATCCTTTCCAGGAACAACCAGATGCCTATCATCCTGAACAGCGCCTACTCCAGCTACAAGGACAATTTCATGAGCTGGTCTGCGGACGCCTACGTCGTCAAGTCCTCGGACCTGACCGAGCTCAAGCGGGAGATCAGACGCGCCTTCGAGCGCAGAGAAAAGGCGTAGCGCCATGTCCCCTTCGAACGGCATCGCACTCCTGAAGACCACGCTGGGGATGGTCCTGGCCGGCGGGCAGGGGGAGCGCCTCTACCCGCTCACGCGGGACCGGGCCAAGCCCGCCGTGCCCTTTGGGGCCATTTACCGGATCATCGACTTCACCCTGTCGAACTGCGTCAACTCCAACCTCCGGCGCATCTACGTCCTGACCCAGTACAAGTCGAGCTCCCTCGACCAGCACCTCCGCCTCGGATGGAACATCTTCAACCCCGAGCTGGGCGAGTTCCTCTACACGATCCCCCCCCAGTTCAGCACCTCCGAGACCTGGTACCGGGGCACGGCGGACGCCATTTACCAGAACATCTACACCCTCGAACAGGAGAGGCCCCGCCGCGTCCTGATCCTGTCCGGGGACCACGTCTACAAGATGGACTACAGCAGGATGCTCCGGTTTCACGAGGAGCAAGACGCGGACCTGACCGTCGCCTGCGTGGAGATGCCCAGAGAGCGGGCCCGCCAGCTCGGCGTGATGGAGATCGACTCGGACGCCCGCATCGTGGGGTTTGAGGAGAAACCCGCCGACCCCAGGCCCGTGCCCGGAAACCCCCGCGCAGCGCTGGTCTCGATGGGCGTCTACGTCTTCCGCACCGAGACCCTCGTCCGCTCCGTCGTCGAGGACGCCAAGCGGAACACGGCGCACGACTTCGGGAGGAACATCATCCCCGACCTGGTCAGCCGGGGGCGGGTCTTCGCCTTCAAGTTTCACGACGAAAACCGGAAAGAGGTGCAGTACTGGCGCGACATCGGCGCCATCGACACCTACTATGAGGCCAACATGGACCTGGTGGGCGCCGATCCCCTGTTCAACCTCTACGACAGCGCCTGGCCCATCCGGACCTATCAGGAGCAGTACCCCCCCGTCAAGACGGTCTTTGACGGGGAGGAGGGCGCCGGAAGGCCCCTCCTCAACTCCCTGGTCGCCGGGGGGTGCGTCATCGCCGGAGGGACTGTCGAGCGCTCCGTGCTCTCCTACGGCGTGCGCGTTCACGCCCGCGCAACGGTCGAAGACGCCATTCTGATGGAGGGCGTGGACGTGGGCCGGGGGGCGCGGGTGCGGCGGGCGATCATCGACAAGGACGTCATCATCCCGCCCGGGTGCAGGATCGGCCACGACCCGGACCACGACCGGCGACGCTTCACAGTCACGGAGGGGGGCGTCGTCGTCGTGCCCAAGGGAATGCCAGTAGATTGAGGTTGTCCGAGTGGAAATCCCTGAGAAACTCCCCATCTTCCCGCTCCGGGACGCGGTGATCTACCCCTACCTGCCCGCGCAGCTGTCGAGCGTCCAGGAGCAGAACATCCGGCTGATCAACGACGCCCTCGCGGGAGACCGCACGGTCGGCATGCTCACCGTCCGGAACCCCCACGCCGACGAGGTGGGGCCGGACGACCTCTACGGCGTCGGCACAGCCGCCGTCATCCACAAGATGTGGAAGCTCCCGGACGGCAGCGTCCGCGTGCTCGTGGAGGGCCTCGCCCGCATCGCCCTCGGCGAGATGGCCCAGACCAGGCCCTACCTCACGGCGTCCGTGCAGCCCCTGAGCGACCGCCTGGACGGGGGCGTGGAGGTGGACGCCCTGGCCAGCAACGCCGCCAACCAGTTCCAGAAAATGGCCGCGCTCGTCTCCTACCTCCCGGAGGAGCTGCGCGTCCTGGCCGTCAACATCGACGACCCGGCCCGCCTGGCCGACTTCATCGCCTTCCACCTCAACCTCCGGCTGACGGAGAAACAGGCCCTCCTCGAGGACCTCGACGTCCGGCGCCGGCTGGAGCGCCTGACCGTCCTGCTGGGCCGGGAGCTCCAGATCCTGGAGCTTGGCAAGAAGATCCAGGACCAGGTCCAGATCGAGATGGGCAAGGCCCAGCGGGAGCACTACCTCCGGGAGCAGATCCGCGCCATGCAGAAGGAGCTGGGCGAGGGGGACGAGCGGGAGTCGGAGATCGCGGAGCTGCGCGCCCGGATCGAGTCCGCGCAGATGCCGGAGGAGGCCCAGCGGGAGGCCCTGCGGGAGCTGGAGCGGATGGGCAGGATGTACCCCGCCGCCGCCGACTACGCCGTCTCGCGGACCTACCTGGACTGGCTGGTCAGCGTGCCGTGGAGGGCCGCCACCGAAGACCGGATCGACATCGGCCTGGCCCGCCGGACCCTCGACGAGGACCACTTCGGCCTGGACAGGATCAAGGACCGCATCCTGGAGGCCCTCTCCGTGCGCAAATTGAAGCCGGACGCCAGGGGGCCTATCCTCTGCTTTTTAGGCCCCCCCGGCGTGGGCAAGACCTCGCTCGGCCAGTCCATCGCGCGCGCCCTGGGCCGAAAGTTTGTCCGCATCTCCCTGGGCGGCGTCCGGGACGAGGCGGACATCCGTGGCCATCGCCGGACCTACGTCGGGGCGCTTCCGGGGCGCATCGTCCAGGGCCTCCGCCGGGCGGGCTCCCGCAACCCGGTGTTCATGCTCGACGAGATCGACAAGCTGGGGCAGGACTTCAGGGGCGACCCGGCCGCCGCCCTCCTGGAGGTGCTGGACCCCCAGCAGAACTGCGCGTTCGTGGACCACTACCTCGACGTCCCCTTCGACCTGTCGCGCGTGATGTTCATCACCACGGCCAACCTCCTCGGCCCCGTCCCCGATGCCCTGCGCGACCGGATGGAGGTCGTGGAACTGCGGGGCTACACCGAGGAGGAGAAGGTGGAGATCGTCCGCCGGCACCTCCTCCCCCGGCAGCTCTGCGAACACGGGCTTTCGGGGCGCCACCTCCGCCTGGGCCGCCCGGCCATTGCCCAGGTCATCCGGGGCTACACCCAGGAGGCCGGCCTCCGCAACCTGGAGCGGGAGATCGGGGCCATTTGCCGGAAGGTCGCCCGCCGCGTCGCGGAGGGGGACGCCTCCCCCGTCGCCCCGGGGCCGGCCGACCTCCGCGCCTTTCTGGGCCCCCCTCGCCACCTCCGGGAGGTCCGGGAGCGCGCCCTCCTCCCCGGCGTGGCCACGGGCCTCGCCGCCACGTCCTCCGGCGGCGAGGTCCTGTTCATCGAGGCCACGCAGATGAAAGGGCAGGGCCGGCTGACCCTCACCGGGCGCCTGAGCGAGGTCGCGCGGGAGTCGGCGCAGGCGGCCCTCAGCTACGTCCGGACGCACGCCCGCAGGCTGGGGGTCGAGAACGGGGCCCTCGACGACAGAGACATCCACATCCACTTCCCCGCCGGCGCCGTCCCCAAAGACGGCCCCTCCGCCGGGATCACCATCGCCACGGCCCTCGCCTCCCTCCTGTCGGGCCGCCCGGCGCGCAGCGACCTGGCCATGACCGGGGAGATCACCCTGCGCGGGAAGGTGCTCCCCGTGGGCGGAGTCCAGGAGAAGGTCCTTGCCGCCCAGCGGGCGGGCATCCGCACCGTCCTCCTCCCCCGCCGCAACGTGACGGACATCGAAGACCTGCCCGCGAACGTCAGGAGGCGGATGAGGCTCGTGCCGGTCGAAGACGTCGGGCAGGTCCTCGACCTGGCTCTATTGCCCAGGAGAAAGTTAAGAACGCGGCCATGCACCTGAGACAGCGCCTCGACGCCCTGCGCCGTCAGTGGGAGTCGGACCCCTCCGCCTTCGACGCCCGCCGGACGGAGGCGTTCCGGTCCTTTTTAAAAAGGGAGCGGGAGCGCATCGCGGAGATGCACCGCCAGGGGGCCTCGGGGCGCTTTGTGGTCTCCGAGCTGGCGGGCGTCGTCGACACGATCATCCGGGACGCCTACCGGCAGGCCCTGCTCGACGCCCACGAGGAGCAGATCGAGGAGTACGCGGTCCTGGCCCAGGGGGGCTACGGGCGCGGATTCCTGAACCCCAGGTCCGACGTGGACCTCCTCTTCCTCTACAGCAGGGACAGGAAGGGGGACCCGATCGTCCGCTACATCCTGCACCTGCTGTGGGACCTGGGCATCGAGGTCGGTCACAGCGCGCGCACTGTAGAGGAGTGCGTCTCGGAGGCCCGGAAAGACTCCCACTCCCGCACGGCCATGCTGGAGGCCCGGTATCTGGTGGGGGACTACCGCCTCTTCGGCAGGTTTGAGAAGGCGTTTGAGCGCGCCCTGCTGGGCCGCCGCGCCCTCTCCTTTATCCACGAGAAGATCGAGGAGCGCCGGGAGCGCCACCTGAAGGCCGGCCTCTCCGTGCACCTGCTGGAGCCCAACGTCAAGGAGAGCCCCGGGGGGCTGCGCGACGTCCACACCGTGGGATGGCTCCTGCGGGCCCGCCGGGGGGGCTCCTCCCTGGAGGGCCTCCTGGAGGGGGGCCTCGTCTCCAAACAGGACTATCAGCTCTTTGAGGACGCCCTCGACTTTCTCTGGCGCATCCGGAACGACCTCCACTTCACGGCGGGCAAACGCTACGACATCCTGGAGCACGACGTCAAGCCCCAAATCGCCGAGCACCTCGGCTACCGGGACAGGGATGGAGAGCTGGGCGTCGAGCGCTTTATGAGGGACTACTACCTCCACGCCCGGAACGTCAAACACCTCTCCGACCGGATCTGTTCCAGGCTGGACGGGCATCGGACGAAGATCCAGCGCGCCGTCTCCTTCCTGAGCCGCCAGAGGCTGGACGACGGGACCCTTCTGTTCGGGGACGAACTCCACCTGCCCCCCAGGAGAGGCCGGGACTTCTTCGTCGAAGACCCCGCGCGTCTGCTGAGCCTCTTCGCCAACGCCCAGAGGTTCGGCGCCCGCATCGGCGACGGCGTCCAGAGGGAGGTCAAGACCCATCTGCACCTGATCGACGACGACCTCCGGCGCTCGGAAAGGGCGGGGCGCCTCTTCTTCCGCATCCTGGCCGCCGGACGGGGCACGGCCCAGACGCTCCGGTTGATGCACGACCTCGGCGTCCTCGGCGCCTATCTCCCGGAGTTCGGGACCCTCACCGGCCTGGTGCAGTACAACCTCTATCACGTCTACACCGCCGATGAGCACACCCTGCTGGCCATCGAGAACCTGGAGCGGCTGCAGGACGGGCGCGAGGAGGCCGATGCGCCCCTGCGCCAGGTGGCGGGCGAGGTCCTGCGCTGGGACCTGCTGACGCTGGCCGTCCTGCTGCACGACGTGGGCAAGTCCGCGCGCGCGGACGACCACGCCAGGATCGGCGCGGACATGGCCAGGGCCTTTCTGGGCCGGGTCGGAATGCCCGACGACGAAGGGCGGACCGTCCTGTTCCTGGTCGAGAACCACCTGCTCATGTCCCACATCGCCCAGCGGCGCGACCTGGACGACCCGACCCTCATCTCGGACTTCGCGCGGCAGGTCAGGGATGCGGAACAGTGGCCGGGGTCGCGACCCAACGGGAGTGACAGGCTGGGGGGCCCCACGGGAGCGTTAGGCGGGGTGGACAGGCTGCGCATGCTCTACCTGCTCACCTACGCGGACCTGTCGGCGGTCACGCGCACCGCCTGGACGGCCTGGAAGAGTCACCTCCTTTTCGACCTCTACCACAAGACGTTTGCGGAGCTGACGCAGACGAGGCGGGACGACGGGGCGGCCCGGCACATCGTGCGGACCCTGACCCCGGTCTTCGGGGAGGAGGCCGTGACCGGCCACCTGAGAGGCCTGCCCGAGCGCTATGCCGTCGCCACGAACCCCCAGGAGGTGGGCGTCCATCTCTCGCTCATCCGGGCGCTGAAAGGCCGCCCCGTGGCCCTCTCCTTCCGCATTGGAAAGCTCTTTTCGGAGATCACCGTCTGCACCGTGGACAAGCCCTATCGCCTGTCGGAGATCTGCGGGGTGCTCTCCGTGAACGGCATCAACATCTTCAGCGCCCAGGCCTACACCCGCTCCGACGGCGTGGTGCTCGACATCTTTCAGGTGACCGACCTGGACGGGCGGCCCGACATCGACAAGGACCAGCAGGCCCGCATCCACGACATTCTCACCGCCGTCTTCGAGGGCCGCGAAAACGTCGCCCTGCTGTTCGAAAACCGGGCGCAGCGATGGTCCAGACGCCGCAGGCCGGCCTTTCTCCAGCCGCCCCGGGTCGTCTTCGAGAACGACGTCTCCGAAAAGTACACGATCATCGACGTGTTCGCCCAGGACGCCGTGGGGCTGCTCTACAAGATCACCCGCACGCTGTCCGAGCTGGACCTGGACATCTACACGGCGCGCGTCGGGACGCAGGGCGACAAGGCCGTGGACGCCTTCTATGTCACGCGCCGGTCGGGGGACAAGATCAGGGATGCCGAGACGCTCAAACGCATCGAAGAGAGGTTGATACAGGCCGTCGGAAACTGACCCGAAGCCTTGAAAGATAAGGATGATGACCATGCCAGAAGAGAAGAAGAACGAAGAGGCGAAGAGCGAAGAAGAGCCCGTCGAAGCGGAGGAGACGGCGGCGTCCGAGGAGAGCGAGGAGAAGAAGCAGAAGGACACCACGCTTCGCTCCGGGCTCAGCAAGAAGGACACGGCCCCCAGCCCCCCCCGGCGATTTACCCCGGAGGAGATCGCGGCCTACCTCAAGGCGCAGAAGAAGAAGAAGTGACCGGGTCGGGCCTCCGTGGCGCGGACTGCCAGACACCCCCCCACGTCCCGCCCCGGTATCCTGTCCAGGACGGGGGCCGGCCTTTGCCGTCCGGCAAAAAAAACCTTGACAAACCCCCGCTATTTTTATATTATGTTCTCCTGCAACCCTGAAGGATGTCCTTCTGCAATCCTTTCTGGCCGTCTGTTCTCTCATATCTTCTCATAAGCCCTGCTTCCCATTTCCAGGTCACCTCATCTTTCAAGCCGCTTTCCCTCAACTCTGACTCTTCCAGATTCCATCACACACCTCATCTCCCCAGGAATGCCCCGCGCGTCTGCGGTGCGGCAATCCCTCTTTCCCCTTTCCCCACCGCTGGAGGGTGATCGACCCCTATGGACCTCAACATCGCTGAACTGCAAAAGATGACCATGTCGGAGTTGACCAAGCTGGCCATCGACCTGAACATCCCGGGCTACAGCAGCCTCCGGAAGCAGGAGATGATCTTCTCGATCCTGCAGGCCCAGACGGAAAAGAGCGGCCTGATCTTCGGCCAGGGCGTGCTGGAGATCCTGGAGGACGGGTTCGGCTTCCTCAGGTCGCCCGCCTACAACTACCTGCCGGGGCCGGACGACATCTATGTCTCCCCCTCCCAGATGAAGCGCTTCAACCTGCGGACGGGAGACACGGTCTCAGGCCAGATCCGCCCGCCCAAGAACGACGAGAAATACTTCGCCCTCATCCGGGTGGAGGCCGTCAACTTCGAGGACCCCGAGGTCGCCAAGCAGAAGATCCTGTATGACAACCTCACCCCCCTGCATCCGGCCTCGCGCATCAAAATCGAGGCCGAGCCCAAAGACTATTCGACCCGGATCATGGACCTGATCACCCCCATCGGCAAGGGGCAGAGGGGGCTGATCGTCGCCCCCCCCTTCACGGGCAAGACGATGCTCCTCCAGAAGATCTCCAACAGCATCACCCAGAACCACCCCGAGATCACCCTGATCGTCCTCCTGATCGACGAGCGCCCCGAAGAGGTCACCGACATGCAGCGTTCGGTCAAGGGGGAGGTCATCTCCTCCACCTTCGACGAGCCCGCCACCCGGCACGTGCAGGTCGCCGACATGGTCATCGAAAAGGCCAAACGCCTCGTCGAGCATCAGCACGACGTCGTCATCCTCCTGGACAGCCTCACCCGCCTGGCGCGCGCCCACAACACGGTCACCCCTCACAGCGGCCGCATCCTGACGGGCGGCGTCGACGCCACGGCCCTCCTCGGCCCCCGCAAGTTCCTCGGCGCGGCCCGCAACATCGAGGAGGGGGGAAGCCTCACGATCATCGCCACCACCCTGATCGAGACCGGCAGCCGGATGGACGAGGTCATCTTCGAGGAGTTCAACGGCACGGCCAACATGCAACTCAAGCTCGACCGCCGCCTCAGCAACCGGCGCATCTTCCCGGCCTTCGACGTCTCCCAGTCCAGCACGCGGAAGGAGGAGCTGCTCCTGACGAACAAGAACGAGCTGAACCGGGTCTGGATCCTCCGGAAGCTCCTCAACCAGATGCCCCCCACGGAGGCCATGGAGTTCCTCCTCGAGCGGATCGCGCACACGAAGTCCAACGAGGAGTTCCTCGCCTCCATGAGCGAGCCGGTGGACCGGTGAGCGACGCGCTGAAACCCCTTGATTTTCTGGCCCCATATGTTTATATTCTGAAGTTACTTAAACCTAAAAACCTATTCAGGAGAACCCCGTGAAAGCCGACATCCATCCCAAGTACGTGACCACGACCATCCGCTGTGCGTGCGGCAACGTCACCGAGACCCGGTCCACTATGGCGGACCTTCGCGTGGAAATCTGCTCCAGATGCCATCCCTTCTACACCGGCAAGCAGAAACTGGTCGACACGGCGGGCCGTGTGGAGCGGTTCCGCAGGAAATATGGCCTGACAGAGACGGAAGGCGTTCAGGCAGCTCAATCCCGGGGCTAGCCCGGACATCTGCGAGGGTGGTGGACGGCGCTGTCCTGCGGGGCCGCGCGTCCACCGCCTTTTTATTTGCGGTTCGTGTATGCTCGACAAGCTCGAAAAACTCTCCGCGCGCTTCGACGAGATCGAGGGCCTGTTGAGCGACCCGTCGGTGATCTCGGACCTCGCCAGGTATCAGAAGCTGATCAAGGAGCGCAACGGCCTGGAGGAGGGGGTCTCTGCGTTCCGGGAATACCGGACAACCCTCCGGAACCTTCAGGAGGCCCGCGAGATCCTCCAGACCTCCTCGGACAGGGACCTGCTCGACATGGCCAGGGCCGAAATCGAGGAGTCCGAGGCCATTCAGGCCCGCCTCGAGGAGCGTCTGAGAGACTTTCTGATCCCCAAAGACCCCAACGACCAGAAAGACGCCATCGTCGAGATCCGGGCCGGGACGGGGGGCGAGGAGGCCGCCCTTTTCGCAGCCGACCTCTTTCGGATGTACACCCGCTACGTGGAGTCCCGAAAGTGGCGGGCGGAGCTCCTCAGCTCCAACCCCACCGGGCTGGGCGGCCTCAAGGAGGTGATCTTCTCCGTCTCCGGCCCCAGCGCCTACGGCACGCTCAAGTACGAGAGCGGCGTCCATCGCGTGCAGAGGGTCCCGGCCACGGAGTCGAGCGGCCGCATCCACACCTCTGCGGCCTCGGTCGCCGTCCTCCCCGAGGCGGAGGAGGTGGAGGTCGAGATCGACCCGGAGGACCTGCGCATCGACGTCTTCCGCTCCGGAGGCCCCGGGGGCCAGAGTGTCAACACCACCGACTCCGCCGTGCGCATCACCCACACCCCTTCCGGCCTCGTGGTCCAGTGCCAGGACGAAAAATCGCAGCACAAGAACAAGGCCAAGGCCCTCAAGGTCCTGCGCGCCCGCCTGTTCGACATCGCCCAGCGCCAGCACCACGAGAGGCTCTCCCAGGACCGCCGCGCGCAGGTCGGGTCGGGCGACCGCAGCGCCAAGGTCAGGACCTACAACTTTCCGCAGGGGCGGGTGACCGACCATCGGATCAAGCTGACCCTCCATCGTCTGGAGGGCGTCCTCAACGGCGACCTGGGCGAACTGATCGAGGCCCTCCGCCTGGCCGATCAGGCCGGGAAACTTGCCGAAGTGGAAGAGGTGGAGTAGCGTGCAGACCGTTCGCGCGGCCCTCCGGTGGGCGTCCGAACAGCTCTCTCAGGCGGGGGTGGACAGCCCCGCGGCCGACGCGGAACGCCTGGTCCAGCACGCCCTGGGCGCCACCCGCCTCGACCTCTACCTCCACCCCGACCGCCCCATCACCCCCCCGGAGAGGGCGTGTCTCGTGGACGCCCTGCGCCGGCGCTGCAGCCGCGCCCCCCTCCAGCACCTGACGGGAGAGACGGAGTTCTGGTCCCTCCCTTTCTTTGTGAACGACGCCGCGCTCATCCCCAGGCCGGAGACCGAGACCCTGGTCGAGGCGGCGCTCGCCAGGCTCAGCGGCGCCCCGCGGCCCAGGGTCGCGGACGTCGGGACAGGCTCCGGATGCCTCGCCGTCAGCCTCGCCCGCAGCCTCCCGGAGAGCCTGGTCGTCGCAACCGACGCCTCCCCCGCCGCCCTGCGGGTCGCCCGGATCAACGCCCTTCGGAACGGCGTGGGGGACCGGGTCCGCCTGGTCGCCGGGGACCTGTTCGACCCCTTCGGCCCGTCCGCCCGGTTCGACGCCGTCGTCTCCAATCCCCCCTACGTTCGCCGCGACGAGATCGAGACCCTTCAGCCGGAGGTCCGCGATCACGAGCCCCGCCTCGCCCTGGACGGGGGGGAGGATGGCCTCTCCGTCCATCGCCGTCTCGCGGCCTGCGCAGGCCGCCACCTCCTCCCCGGGGGCTGGCTCGCCCTCGAGGTGGGAGCGGGACAGAGCGGGCCCGTCGCGGAGATGCTGAAAGCGTCGGAGGCATTTGAGGAGGCGGCCTGCCACAGGGACCTGACAGGGGTCGAGAGGGTCCTGGTGGCTCGCCGGAGATGAATAGGATTTCGTTTGACAACCATCCCCTTTTTGGGTAATTTCACGTGCATCTCAGGATCGTTTCGTCACCGCTGACAGGGTCAGGGGAATGTTCGTCATGATGGATCAGATTATCCAGCCCATCCAGACCGGAATGGTTCTCTTCGAGAGACGTCTGGAATCCGCGCTGGTCTCCCAGGTCGAGATCGTCCAGCGGATGGCCCGTCACATCGTCGCAGCCAGAGGGAAACGAATTCGGCCCGCCCTGGCCCTCCTGACGGCCCAGGCGCTCGGGGGGAGCGAACCGGACCGGGTCACCGACGCTGCGGTCGGGATTGAGCTGCTTCAGACCGCCACCCTGATCCACGACGACATTGTCGACTCCGCCGACACCCGGCGCGGGGTCCCCTCCCTCAACGCGATCTGGGGAAGCCAGGCATCCGTCCTGATGGGGGATTTTCTGCTCGCCAAAGCCCTCCAGATCCTGGTCGGTCTGGAGTCTCAGAAGGTCATGGAGGCAGCCACCCGCGCCACGCAGCGGATGGTGGAGGGGGAACTCCTGGAGGTCGAAAGAGGGGATGCCGCCCTCACCGAGAGCGTCTACCTGGACCTGATCAGCAAGAAGACCTCCGCCCTCATCGCCCTGTCCTGCGAGTTGGGGGCGATCCTGTCAGGAGGCTCCTCTGAGCAGATCGCCCAGATGACGGCCTTCGGCGAGCTGCTCGGCCTGGCCTTTCAGATCACCGACGACGTCCTGGACTTCACCGGCGATTCCGTCGTCCGCGGGAAACCCGTCGGCAACGACGTCAAGGAGAAGACCATCACCCTGCCCCTCATCAGGGCGCTGGAGAACTGCTCGAACGGGGAGGGGGACCGAATCCGGGCCAGGATCGAATCGGGGATCGAAAACGGGTCGGACTGGCAGGAGATCGTGGCCTTCGTCCACCGCTACGACGGCATCGAATATGCCACCCGGAGGGCATACCGTTACGCCGAGGACGCGTCGCGGCGCCTCTCCGCGCTCTTGGCCTCCGAGGCGCGCCAGTCCCTGGAGCTGGCCACCCGTCACGCCGTGGAGAGGCAGCGATGAACCGGGTCAAACTCAGCGTCAACGTCGATCACGTGGCCACCGTGCGGGAGGCCCGCAGGACGAACGAACCCGACCCCGTGGCAGCCGCCTTCCTGGTCGAGCTGGCCGGGGCGGACGGCATCACGATCCATCTCCGCGAGGATCGCCGCCACATCAGCGACCGGGACCTCCACCTGCTCCGGCAGACCGTGAAGCTGGAGCTCAACCTGGAGATGGCCTCCACCGCCGAGATGGTCGGCATCGCCCTGAAGGAGCGCCCTGACCAGGTCACCCTGGTCCCGGAGAAGCGGGCGGAGATCACCACCGAGGGCGGGCTGGACGCGGAGGGGAACTTCCAGCAGATCGCGGAGGTCATCCGCACGCTCCACCGCGACGGCATCCCGGTGAGTCTCTTCATTGACCCCGATGAGAATCAGATCAAGGCCGCAAAGGACCTGGGCGCGCACGCCGTCGAACTCCACACCGGCGAGTACGCCAACGCGAAAGGCCCTGCCCTTTCAGCGCAACTGGGGCGCATCGCGCGCGGGGCGCGTCTCGCCGACCAGCTCAACCTCCTCCCCCGCGTGGGGCACGGCCTCACGTATCAGAACGTCCGCAGCGTCGTCGCCATCCCGGAGGTCCGCGAGGCCAGCATCGGCCACTCCATCGTCTCCCGGTCCGTCCTGGTCGGCCTGGAGCAGGCCGTCCGCGAGATGATCAGACTGCTGGAAAGGTAAATCAGACCCCTCCCCCGGCCCCTCCCCCAGAGGGAGAGGGGAGAAGGTTGTTCCCCCTTTCCTTTAGGAAAGGGGGTCAGGGGGATAGGTCAGAACTGATACCCTCCCCTCCTCCGTTGCTCCCCCCCCCGCCCGATCGTGTGGACCGTGTGGAAGGTGCAGACCTCCGCCGGCTCCGTCCCCTTCACGAACATCTCCCGCTGCCGCACCGGGCAGTAGAGCGAGACGATCAGGCCGGGATGCTCCCCGCAGACCTCGATCTGCGTCACATCCGACGGGACCTCAAAGTCCTCCACGGGCAGCCTCAGGGCCTCGTGCCCCCGCTTCATGAACCGCGCCCAGACCGGCAGGGCGACCTGCCCCCCCGTCTGCCTGTTCCCCAGCGAGATCTTCTCGTCGAACCCGACCCAGACCCCCGCGACGATCTGGGGCGTAAACCCCACGAACCAGGCATCCGTGTAGTGATCCGTCGTGCCCGTCTTCCCCCCCGCCGGCCTCGCAAACCCGAACAGGAGCCGGGCGTTCCGCCCCGTCCCGCCGGCCGTGTCGTCCACCACCGACCGGAGCAGGCTCGTCATCACCGCCGCCGTGGACGCCTTCAGCGCCTCGCTCTCCGCCCCCTTGTCCCGCTGCTCCAGGACGTTGCCGTCCTTGTCCACGACCTTCAGGATGGCGATCGGCTCCGCCCGGACCCCCTGGTGCGGGAGGACGCCATAGGCCGCGACGAGGTCGACCAGCTTGACCTCGCTCGTCCCCAGCCCCATGGACAGGACCGGCACGATCGGCGTGGAGATCCCCATCTTGCGCGCGTAGGGGACCACGGTCTGCGGGTTGAGGGCCTGGAGCAGGCGGATCGTCGCCAGGTTCCGCGACCGGGTCAGGGCCTGACGCAGCGTCACCACCCCCAGGTAGTCGTGCTCGTAGTTCTCCGGCGACCAGACCGTCCCGTCGGGCTGCGGGACCGAGAGCGCCGTGTCCAAAAGCTGGTCCGTGGTCCGGTAGCCGTTGTCCACGGCCGCCGTGTAGATGAAGGGCTTGAAGGCCGACCCCGGCTGCCGCAGGGCCTGCGTGGCCCGGTTGAACCGGTTCTTGTCGAAATCCCGCCCCCCCACCATGGCCAGGATGTGCCCGTTGGAGGGGTCGATGGCCAGGAGCGCCCCCTGGATCACCCGCATCCGCATGGAGTCCGCCTCCGTCAGCCCCGGCGACATCCGCCGCGCCGCGCCCGTCCTGCCCGCCGCCACGCGCGGCTGCAGCTCGTCCAGCTTGGCGATCAACTCCTCCTCGGCGATCCTCTGCAGCCGGCTGTCCAGCGTCGTGTAGACGGAGAGCCCCTCCTGGTAGAGGGCGTTCACGCCGTAGGTGGCCTCCAGGTACTGCCGCACGTGCTCCGCAAAGTAGGACGCCTCCCCCCCGTCCTCCGGGGCGGCCTTCAGCGTCAGGGGCCTCTGGAGGGCGGCCTCGTACTCCCTCGACGTGATCTTCCCCGCGTCCAGCATGGTCCTCAGCACGACGTTTCGCCAGTG